>Ga0316193_10004677_pt1 | contig 10096 bp, 5 predicted proteins | sample MerIslsedime2_MG_FD_207735 | JGI IMG/M metagenome (GOLD analysis project Ga0316193, IMG submission 207735) | Coastal sediment microbial communities from Maine, United States - Merrow Island sediment 2 | ecosystem: Environmental > Aquatic > Marine > Coastal > Sediment | place: USA: Maine...
CATGGGAGAAGTGTGCCCAAGAACCGGGCTATGATGGGTTATGCGAAGAGATTGCGGTCGAGTGAGGACGAATCGGTGAGCCTTGGCCGGCTCGTCGGGCTCCGGAGCCTCGAATGGTGGTTCCCGAATGGGACCTCGGTTCAGTGTAAGAGGGGAGATCGGGTGGTAGCCGAAAGGAAATTCCTATCCGTTAACGCTTTGTTCATGGAAGTTGGGTGCCACCCTTCGCGTCCTTAGCATTGTGGTGTTCTCATTGGTCAGGCCAGGTGATTCAGCCGATCTTGCGCTCAAACCGTCTAGATCGTCTGACCTGGCACCCGTGTCCTCAGACCCACAACCTGAGCGGCAGCATTCCGAAGATCGCCAGGATCAGGCACCACTGGAGGACGGCGGTCGCGGCGATTCCGTGGACTAGTGTTATCGGAGATCGGTGTTCGGCACGCACGACCATCGCGATCGTGACCATCATCCCGAGCGGCAAGCAGGCGGTAGCCACCGCCAACACCCAGGCGCCAGCCGTGAGGTCGCCCAATGCCATGAAGGATTGCCGGAAGAAAAAGGGCAATGGTAGAAAAAGGCCGATCACCGACATCCAGGCCGGCGCCACAGGATGTTTGATCGCCTGCCGAGGATGACGCACCAACACAGCGGTCCCCGCAAAAAGAAACCAAGCGACTCCGACAATCCCCAACCACAGGCTCGACCAAAGCGCCACAAGGTATCTACCATCGGCCCTTTGGAGAGTCGAGAATCCGGTGGTCATCAAGTACTCGCCATCGGCACCCGGGAGAAACAGATGCGATGTCGTTCGGCGATCGTCGGCCGAAAACAGGTTCTGACCCGTCGGCCTCAGAACGCGCATCGAGCCACCCAATGCGGCAAGCACAATCTCGTGATTCTCCCGTTTGACCTCGACGATGCCGAAGAGCGTATCGAGATAGCGAAACGTATGGAACCGAGACGGGCTGGGGATGTAGTAGCCAAACCAATCGTCGAAATTGCCGGCCGCGTCAATTGACGCTGGAATCGGTGAGCTGTCCATATCCAACTCCCGGATCAATGCCTGTTCGATTCGCCCAAAATCTGCAGTCTCACTGTCGGTGTTGACGCTGTATGCAAACGCCTTCTGCTCATTCGGGTAGATGCAGAGCGCCGCCACGAAACCGACGGTGTTCCCGGTGTGGCAAATGCCAACGACTTCGTGTCGATCTCGACGAGCGAGGCCTAGGGAATAGCCCGCTTTGAGCCCTCGCTCAGCCGCCTCTGTCTTGATGGGTCGACCCCGAGACAGCATCAGGTGCTCCGAAACAAACCGCTCACCATCGATCGTGCCATCACCCATCAGGAATCGAGCCAGCCGACCCAGATCGTCCGCAGTGGTGGTGAATTGGCCAGCCGGGCGCAGATAGATCGGCTTCGCCGGGTACCGGGTTCCGTCATCCACGTGGCCCCACGCCAGCTCGGGATCCGCCCGCGGTCCCTCCTGCGTAGTCCACTCGAAGGTGCTTTCAAGCATTCCCAGCGGAACCAGGAGGTGGGCGTCAAGGTAGCTTTGATGGGTGCCACGTACACATTTGCACAGTTGTTGATTTCTGAGGCGGGCTGAGTAGGATTGGAGTGTCCCGTCCGCGCATGGGAAGCAGGAGCGAGCCCAAGCCGAGACGCCCCCGCCTCTCCATTGCAGGTGCGACGTACCACGTCTATTGCCGCGCGGCCCGCGGCGAGTTCGTGTTCGACGATCAAAACGAAGTTGTCGAGTTTGAAGAGACACTACGAGGTGTTCGGGACCTCGACGGCTGGACAATCTTCGCGTGGCACCCTAGCGGGCTTATGGACCTGTTACGCTAGGTCGAACGACCTACGACAGGAACCTCGATCCCAGGATCGAGACCATCCCTGGGGGGGACGACCGAATGCTCACTTTTCGGAAATCTCTGCAACTCGTCGTACTCGTGCTGCTGTTGCCGGCGTTCTGCCCGAGCCCGTTGGGAGCCGACGAGCGAGAGCCCTTGACCATCGGGGTGCTCCTGGACGGTCAATCAGGAAGAACGGAACAGCTCGGCGATCTCTTGCGGGACGAGATCCTGACGCTGACCGCAAGCGACTTCGATATCGAAATCTCGGCTGAGCACGTGGTGGTCGCCAACTGGACCCTGGGCGGTGTCGACACCGGACTGGACCGGCTTCTCGACGACCCCGAAGTCGATGTGGTCCTCACCCTCGGTGCCATCGCGTCCTATGCGGCATCACTTCGGACCGAGTTCCCGAAACCAGTAATCGCACCGCTCGCCATCGACGCCGAAATCCAGGGATATCCATACGACCCGGCCACCGACTCCAGCGGCGTCTCCAACTTCACCTACGCTAACATCCTGTCGCCCGCCACTCGGGACATCGGCACGTTCTTGGAGATCCAACCCTTCGCCAGGCTCGCCGTGATCATCCAGCCGGCCCTTTCAACAGCCATGCCCCACCTGCCACAGTCGGTCTCGAACCGGGTCGAGGACCTCGGGATCGAGGTGATTCGAGTCACCGCCAGAGAAACTCCGGCCGAGACGGTCAACGCGATCCCCGATGATGTCGACGCTGTGTACGTGCTGCCGCTGATGCGTTTCACCATCGACGACATCGAGGATCTGGCCCTCCGGCTCAATCGCCGCAAGCTCCCGAGCTTCAGTATGTTCGGCCTCGCCGAAGTCGAACGCGGGATGCTCGTGGGCATGCGGACCGACGATTTCTGGCGGCGTCTCGCCCGCCGCATGGCCCTCAACGTCCAACGTGTCATGCTGGGTGAGGATGCGGGAGACATCCCGGTGAGCTTCCCCGAGAACCCGCGGTTGGTCATCAACATGAAGACCGCCCGCGAGATCGGCGTCTTCCCCTCGTGGAACGCCATGGCGGCAGCCGAGCAACTCTTCGAGGACGACACCGATGACGCGCCTTCGTTGAACCTTTTGGATGCGGTCCGCTGGGGCGAGGCGCACAACCTGGATCTGGCGGCCTTCGATCGGCTGGTGGCGGCGGGTGAACAGGTGGTCGAGCAGGCCCGCGGCGGTGTCCGGCCCCAGCTCGACGCGAGCCTGCTGGGAACCGCCATCGACTCGGACCGCGCAGAGGCCTCGCTCGGCGCCCAGGCCGAACGGACGCTCGGCGCCTCGCTCGGTCTCCAGCAGATGATCTACGTCGAGCGCGTGGTGGCCAACATCGCGATCCAGAAGAACCTCCAATCGGGTCTCGAGGCCGAGCGTGAGGCCCTGCGTCTCGACGTGGTGCGGGAGATCTCTACCGCGTTCCTGCTCGTCCGTCGTGAAATGGGGCTGTTGGAGATCCAGAAGGAGAACCTGAGGGTCACCCGCTCGAACCTCGAGCTCGCGAGGATCCGCAACCGCATCGGCGCCGCCGGCGCTTCGGAGGTCTACCGCTGGCAGACCGAGATCGCCGGTGCCGAACAGGGGGTCGTCACCGCCCGCGAACGGCGCAACGTCGCCAAGGTCAACCTCAATCGGGTCCTCAATCGACCGCAGAACACCCGATTCCAGGCCGAGGATGTCGATCTTGAGAGCCCGGTCTTCGTCACCGCGGACCCCCGCTTCTTCAGCTACATCTATAGCCCTCGCGGGTACGAGATCTTCATCGAGTTCAACGTCGAGGATGGTCTCGGCAGGTCGCCCGAGCTCGCGGCCTTCGACGACGCCATCGCGGCCGCCAACCGAAACCTGACCGCCGCCAAGCGAAGGTTCTTTGTTCCGGATGTCAGCCTCACCGCCGACATCACCGAGATCCTGGCCGAGGACGGCGCCGGGTCTCAGGGCGTCGACCTGCCCCTGCCCGTCGAGATTCCACAGCCGGACGACACAAAGTGGTCCATCGGGATCTTTGCCGGCCTCCCGCTCTACACCGGCGGGGTCAATCGGGCCGCGAAACGTGAGGCGCTGGAGGAGCTCCGGCGTCTCGAGAACGAGCGTTGGGCGACGTCGGACCGCATCGAACAGCGCATCAGGTCCGCGCTGCACATCGCCAACGCCTCGTACTACTCGATCCTGCTGTCCCGTGCCGCGGCCGAAAACTCGGTCAAGAGCCTCGACCTCGTCACCGAGGCCTACGCCACCGGCCGGGTCTCGATCCCCGAGCTGCTCGACGCGCAGAGAACCGCGCTGGCCGCCAACGAAGCGGCCAACAACGCGGTCTACAACTTCCTCATCGATCTGATGGAGGTCCAGCGCGCCACCAACAGCTTCGACTTCTTTCTCACCGAAGCGCAGCGCGACGAGTACTTCGATCGACTTCACGACTACATGACCCGACGGGGCGTTCAGCCTCGGATCGGGATGACGCCCTCCTACCCCTTGGGAACCGGCGAAACCCCTCGAAGGGAGACTCCATGAACCGCACCCGCCTCGCGGCGATCCCGATCGGGCTGCTCGTTCTTTCCGCGGCCGCGTGCTCCGAGCAGCCGCCTCCCCCAGAGGTGGAGCTCCGGCCCATCCGCAGCGAAACCGTGCGCCAGACGGGGGGCGAGCGGAGCCGAACCTTCTCGGGGATCTTCAGGGCCACGGTCCGCTCGCGGCTGAGCTTTCGCGTCCCCGGGGTCGTCCAATGGCTTCCGGTCTCGGTCGGTCAGTCGGTGCGCTCCGGTGAGCTGCTCGCCGAGCTCGACCCGCAGGACTACGAACTCCAGGTCCAGGAGGCCCGGGCGGGTCTGACCCAGGCCCGCGCGGCCCGTCGCAACGCCCAGGCCGAGCGCGATCGCGTGCGCGAGCTGTATGAGAACGACAACGCGTCCCTCAGCGCCTGGGACCAGGCCAGGGCGGCGGCCGAATCGGCCGAGGCCCAGGTCGAGTCGCTCGAAAAGCGTCTCGAGCTCGCCCGGCGTCAGCTCTCCTTCACCCGGCTCACGGCCCCGGTGGACGGCGCCATCGCCGCCACCTCGGTGGAGGTCAACGAGAACGTCATGGCCGGAGCCACCGTGGTCACGCTCACCTCCGGCACCCTGCCCGAGGTCGAGATCGCGTTGCCCGCAACGCTGATCGCCGAGATCGGCGACGGAGACCGCGTCACCGTCAGCTGCGACGCCTATCCCGGAGAAGCCATCCAGGCCACCGTCACCGAGGTCGGGGGCTCGGCCATCGGCACCACCACCTACCCGGTCCGGGTGCGGCTCCATCGGGAGCGGGAGCTAATCCGGCCGGGAATGGCTGCGGAGGTGACGTTCTCCTTCGCTGCGGGCGCTGGTTTGGACCGTATCCTGGTCCCGCCGGTCGCCGTCGGCGAGGATCGTCAGGGTCGATTCGTCTTATTGGTGGAGGACAAGGGGGACGGCACCGCGGTGGTTCACCGTCACCCCGTCAGCGTGGGCGAGCTCACCAGCGAGGGCCTCGAGATCATCGACGGTCTGAGCGATGGCGACGTCATCGCCACGGCCGGCGTCCGACGGCTCGAAGACGGCCGCGTGGTGGCCTACGGGAACGCCCCATGAACCTCACCCGCGCCGCCATCGAGAAGAACCGGGTCACATTCGTCGCGATGTTGATCGTCCTGGCGACCGGTTTCATGTCCTACTTCGACATGTCGCGGGCGGAGGATCCCGGCTTCATCATCAGGGTGGCGGTCGTGGTGACCCACTTCCCCGGCGCCAGCCCGTCGAGGGTCGAACAGCTGGTCACCGACAAGATCGAGAAGGCGGTGCAGGAGATGCCCGAGCTCGACTTCATCGCCTCGGAGTCGAAGACCGGCACCTCCATCGTCTATGTCAACGTCCGCGAGGAGTACCGGTCCATGCGGCCGATCTGGGACAGCCTGAGGCGCAAGGTGGACGACGCGGTCTCGGAGCTTCCCAGCGACGTCATCGGCCCCTTCGTCAACGACGACTTCGGCGATGTCTTCGGCACGATCATCAGCCTCACCGGCGACGGCTTCTCGTACGCCGAGCTCAAGGAGATCGCCGACGACGTCCGGGACGAGCTGCTCCTCATCCCCGAGGTGGCCAAGGTCGACCTGTACGGCGATCAGGAAGAGCGGGTCTTTGTCGAGTACAACAACGCCCGTCTGACCGAGCTCGGGCTGTCTCCGCTCCAGCTCGAGCGGATTCTCGAGAGCCGCAACATCATCATCCCCGGCGGCAGCGTCGAGACCAGCGGCGAGAAGATCTCGGTCGAGCCTTCAGGAAACTTCGAGTCGGTGGAGGATCTGCGACAGGCGCTGATCTCGGTCCCCGGCCAGACCGAGCTCATCGCGCTGCGGGACATCGCCGAGATCACCCGGGGCTACGTCGACCCGCCCGAGACCAAGCTCCGGGTCAGCGGCGAACCGGCCATCGCCCTCGCCATCTCCATGCGCGAGGGCGGCAACATCATCGAGCTCGGCCGACAGGTCCGCCAGACCATGCGGTACGTCGAGAGCGAGGTCCCCATCGGGGTGGACTTCGAGTACATACAGTTCCAGGCCGACCCGGTCACCAAGAAGGTCGACAACTTCGTCAGTTCGCTTCTCCAGGCCATCACCATCGTCGTGCTCGTCATGTTGGTGAGTCTCGGGGTCCGGACCGGGCTGGTGGTGGCGAGCCTCATTCCGATGGCCATCGTCATGGCCCTGGCCGTGATGGGATTCTTCGGCATCGGACTCGATCAGATGTCGCTGGCGGCGCTGATCATCGCCCTCGGCATGCTGGTGGACAACGCCATCGTCATGTCCGAGTCGATCATGGTGCAGATCGGTGAGGGCAAGACCGCGGTCGAGGCAGCCGTGGACTCGGCCGCCGAGCTGAGGATCCCGCTGCTGACCTCGTCGCTGACCACCTGCGCCGCCTTCCTTCCCATCTTTCTGGCCGAATCCAGCACCGGCGAGTACACGGCACCGCTGTTCAAGGTGGTCACCATCACCCTGCTCTGCTCGTGGATTCTGTCGCTGACCATGATTCCGGCCCTCTGCGTGTCGTTCCTCAGAGTCAAACGACAGTCCTCCTCGGAGACCTTCGACCGTCCGTTCTACCGGCTCTACCGTCAGATGCTCCTGCTCGGGCTTCAGAACCGGCTGGTCGCGGTCCTGCTGGTCATCGGAGCCTTCTTCGTCGCGCTGCAGGGTTTCAAGCTGATCCCGGTGATCTTCTTCCCACCCAACGACCGGCCGACCTTCACCGCGGAGCTGCGGCTTCCCGTCGGCTCGAACCTGACCGCCACCGATACGACGGTGGCCGAGATCGAGCGCTATCTCGCCGACGAGATGGTGGTCACCGAGGACGAGGCGGCCGCCGGCGCGGAGGGAGTCCTCAACTGGGCCGTCTTTCTCGGCGGGGGCGCGCCCCGCTTCGTGCTCGGGATGAACATCGAGCAGAGCACGCCCGAGTACGCCATCTTCATCATCAACGCCACATCGCGTGAGATCATCGACGAGCTCGTGCCGCGGCTCCAACGGTTCTGCTTCGAGTCATTCCCCGATCTCAATGCGCGGGTTATTCCCCTTCAGAACGGGCCACCGATCACCAATCCCATCGAGGTCCGGATCTCGGGCCGCGACGAGGACACGATCTTCGAGCACGTCGACGCGGTCAAGGAGCAGCTGCACCGGATCCCCGGTACCGTCGGCATCACAGACGACTGGGGGGCGCGTTCGAAGAAGCTGGTGGTTCGGATCAACGAGGCTCGGGCCCAGCGCGCCGGGGTGACCAACCAGGATGTCGCCATCTCGCTGCTGACGGCGCTCACCGGTTTCGAGACCACCGAGTTTCGCGAGGACGACAAGATCATCCCGGTCATGCTCCGGTCGGTGGCCGCCGACCGCCAGGATCTCGGCAAGATCGAGAGCCTGAGTGTGTTCTCGCAGTCCACCGGGATGTCGTTGCCCCTCAAGCAGGTGGCCGATGCCGCCATCGAGTGGGAGTCGGCGAACATCCGGCGGCGCGATCGGCTCAAGACCGTGACGGTGCAGGCCGATCTCGCACCCGGTGTCACAGCCACCGAGGTGATCGCCGAGCTCCAGCCGTGGCTGGAGTCCGAGAGCGCCGACTGGGGCCTCGGGGACTCATGGGAGTTCGGCGGCGAGATCGAGACCTCGATCGATGCCAATCAGAGCATCGGCGCCAAGGTGCCGGTGGCCATTCTGATCATCATCGTTCTGCTCGTCGGTCAGTTCAACTCGCTTCGCAAGCCGACGATCATCCTCGTCACCATCCCGCTGGGCCTCATCGGAGTGGTGATCGGGCTGATCGTCATGCGCTCTTACTTCGGGTTCATGACATTGCTGGGGATCATTTCGCTGTCGGGGATCGTGATCAACAACGCCATCGTCCTTCTCGACAGGATCAAGACCGAGATCGAGGAGAACGGTCTCGATCCTCAGCACGCCATAGTCGAGTCGGCCCAGCGGCGGCTGCGGCCGATCCTCCTGACCACCTTCACCACCCTGGGAGGTCTGATCCCGCTCTACCTCGGGGGCGGCCCGATGTGGGAACCGATGGCCGTGTCGATCATGTTCGGGCTGCTCTTCGCCACCCTCCTGACCCTCGGCTTCGTTCCCGTGCTCTACTCGATCTTCTACCGAGTGGGCTTCAGGGATTTCGCCGACGAGTGAAGACGACGATCTCTGGGCTCACCCGGCCGCGGGGAGCAGCGCCTTCACCGCATGAACGACTTCGTCGGACATGATGGATGGGTGCCAGGGATGGATGCCACACTTCGCACTGGATGGATGGGTGCCTGATGATGGGCGCCGCGTTCACATTTGCACAGTTGTGCTGCTCGGATGGGTGCCTGATGGGTCCCACGTTCCGCATTGTTGCATTGTTGCCCCTCGGGCATCGACTCCCAGGGACTTACGCAATGCGTGAATGTGAAGGGTGGCCTATCTTGAAGGGTGGCACCTATCTTGTCGCGTGAAACGGTTTGTTGGGCTTGCTCGGTTCAGCCGACATGGCTCCTGAGCAGATTGATGTTCGGTGTCGCTATGGACGTCTGCTCTACCAGACTCTGGAACTCGTCGGCAAGTTCTCGGAATTCGTCTCTTGCCGCTCCGGCATGCCGCGCAAAGGCGACTTCCGCGAACTTACTTCCAAGCAGGCCCTCGATGGCCTTCACATTCAGTATCTCGGGCAACCAGTAAAACAGGTTGAACTGGAACGGTTGGCGTTGAGTGTAACCCAATTGGTGCAGCACTCTGCCGCCTTCCTTGGCGGCTCGTACCATCGCACGCATGGTCGCTTTGTCTTTCGCAAGAGCATAGTTGTCGCAGTCATGCTTGTAGAGGGCATTGACAATAAAGGTAAAGGTGCCAGGCACCGAACTGCCGATTTGTTAGTAAAGGTGCCAGGCACCGAACTGCCGATTTGTTAGAATCGCGTTGGAGGAAAGATGCCGCGAGCGGGAAGGACCTTCGAGGAGGGGCGGATCTACCACGTCTACAACCGAGTGGGCGGTGGATGGATGGCGTTCGACGACGAGAAGCTCGGCGAGCGGTTCATCGAGATCTTCCGTCAAGTCGTGGATCGGGATGAAGCGACTTTGTTTGGCTGGTGTCTGCTCGGCAACCACTACCACCTGATCCTTCGACAGGGGCCGGTCTCGCTCTCGCGGTCATTGAAGACGCTGCAACAGGGTGTGACTCGGGCGAGGAACCTGAGAGATCGGACGTTCGGGCCCCTCTGGCAGGGGAGGTTCAAGGCCAAGGAGGTCTCGGACGACCGCTATCTCATGCAGCTCGTCGCGTATGTTCATCTCAACCCGGTCAAGGCCGGTCTCGTCGAGATCCCTGATCAGTACAGGTGGAGCGGGCATCAGGAAATCATCGGCCGCAGACGAAATCCCATCGTGGCGGTGGACGACGTGCTGTTGTTGTATGGGCAGACACGGCGGCGAGCGCTCAGGAGGTATCGGGCCGTGCTGTCTGCTGTTGGAGGTGAGGACTGGAGCTCACGAGGTCCTGGTGCTCTTCCGTGGTGGAGTCTCGGCCGTCCGACCGAAGAAGAGCGAGAGCGAGTGCGGAGGCGGAAGGGTGCGCAGATCGACGAACTGGGAAGGAGTACCGCGAGGTGGCGTCCGCGGTACGGCGCCCTGGAGTGGCTGAATCTGGCCTGTGAGCACCTCAACGTCGACATCGAGGTCTTGGC
>Ga0316193_10004680_pt1 | contig 10092 bp, 11 predicted proteins | sample MerIslsedime2_MG_FD_207735 | JGI IMG/M metagenome (GOLD analysis project Ga0316193, IMG submission 207735) | Coastal sediment microbial communities from Maine, United States - Merrow Island sediment 2 | ecosystem: Environmental > Aquatic > Marine > Coastal > Sediment | place: USA: Maine...
GCGGGGTAAATTGCTGCCGGTAACAGTGACCAAAATGCCGTTCACTCCCCAGCGCTACTATCGGGGTTGAGTCGCTCTGGCAGCGCCGGCTTGCGCAATTCCTGCAGTATCTTCCATCCAGCGCTGATGGCAGCCACCAACGGAGCAAGCGGAAGCCTGGCCAGCAGTTTGCGTGCCAGCCACAGCGCCAGGATCAATAGCACAACTGCGGCGCCTGCCAGCAGTAATTGAATGGGGGTGATGCGCAGGGTAGTGGACCTTTCATCACCCTGGCTGGCCGCACCAGCCCCAATAATTATTGCTGTCGCGGGCAGTGGCAGCACCTGTAGCTCTTCGCGCTCGGTGTTCCACCAAAAAAAATCCCGGGCAGGCAGCAGATACTCTCCGTCGGCCTGCGCCACGTAACTTATCCGCTGGCTGCGGGTGGCCCGTGTCTGGCCGCGGTTACTGCTGTTATCCAGCACCGGTGGCGAAGGGTAGGCCGCCAGTCCTGCCAACTCTTCCGCCTCGAATGACGGTAACATCATCGCCATGACATCGCTGGCTGCGAACACAACTTCACGTTCAAACGCATCCCCCACCTGTAGTTGCTCAGGGGGCGGGTCAAAGCGCTGCTCGACGCTAAAGTCGGGTGTCGCAACCCACTGCGTGACATCGGCCAGGCTTGCGGGAAGTGATACGGTAACGTCAACCGGCGGGCTGGTCAGACTTCCCTCTACATCGCCATCGCCGCCGTTCACCTTCAACCGGGCGGCAATGGGCGGGATTGTGAAGTCTCCCGCTCGCTGTGGATACACGTCGAGAGTCCAGCGCTGAATCACCCAGTTCTGGTTGCCCCGGCGCTCGCTGGCGTTGCTTGCGAACTGTTCTGTCTGCAGAATTACCAGTCCGGGTACTTCCGGCAGCTTGATCCGGGTGCCACCGGAAAACCAGCGGTCAGTCGCTATTTTCAAGGTCAGCGTGAGCTTTTGCCCGGGCACAACCAAACCCGCAGGTGTCAGTTTTGCGTCTATTTGCAGTTGGCCCGCCGAGACCAGCGCCTGTAAGTCGTCGCTTGTGGCACCGGAAGGCAGGCAAGCGAACACAAGAGCGGCGAACAGCAGACTGCGAAGCCGTTTACGAAGACCGGAAAGAAGACATGAGAGTCCCCTGAGCCACATCACGGTTGTGCCTCCCCGCCTTTGTCCTGTCGCTGCAATTGCATGCCGAACTTGATTGCCAGAAAATTGGAGGGGTCCTGCTGCACGCTGCGCATCCACATCTCGGCAGTTTCGGGATCCTGGAGAATGTCCTCGGCACTGAGCGTTACGGTTTCTGCCTGTTCCCAGGTAATCTCTTCGGCTCCCTGCGCTGGTATTGCATCATCGCTGCCCAACTCCTTGTCTTCACCACTGACCCCCTGTTCCTGTTGCTGGCTTTCGCTGAGCCGGTTTATCTCGTCGATGATCGACTGCACCCGCTCTCTGTTCTGTAGTGCGCCGGGATACTCCGGGTTGCGCGCCAGCAGACGATCATAGCGGTTTACCGCCCTGACATAATCCCGGGCGTGAGCCCTGGCGTTGGCTTCATTGAACAGGGCGTCGTCACTGTCGCTGCGGGAGAAATATTCCGCCGCCAGCATGAAGTCCTCGGCGTAGTAATAGGCAAGTCCCTTCCACATTGTGCTGTCGAAGTGGGAGGCCGCTGCCCTGTAGTCACCGCCCTGCATTAACAGCCGCCCCTGCTGGTCCCCGGTGAGCCACAAATCGGCAAACCATTGCAGTGGCGACCAGCGATTTTCTGCTGCGGCTTCGGCCGGGGTTTCTCTATCGGTATCCGGGTCTGTCTGGGCCTGCACTGGAGCGGGGTTACCCGCCAGCAGTAATGGCAGCAGAAGCCACGCCCAGGTGAGCGTCCAGCCGCGCCGGAACCACATCAGAAACAGGGCCATGGCTGGAAAAACCAGCATATAGCCGCTGTCCAGCCAGGGCAGGGCGCTGTTCTCAAGCACCACATAGTGGCTGTCTATCCTGCGATTAAGCTGGCGCACATCGCTGTCATCCACGGAGATGTCCCGGTAGCTGCCGCCGGTGGCACTGGCCAGTTGTTCCAGTGAGCGCCGCTCCAGCGGCGCCAGACCCTCCTCTTCCCGCTCGGTACCCACGCCCACAATCAGCAGTTGGTCTCCTGAGGCCTCGAAGTAGGATTCGAAGGCAGCGGCACTTTCAGAACCCAGGCCGTCGGTAAACATCACTATCGTTGCCGGTGCGGTGGTCTCGCGTAATACTTCTTCTACCAGTGGCAAACTGTACTCGGGAAACTTGCCAGTCCTGGGCATGATGGTGGGCGCAATGGCGGCCAGGTATTGCTTGAGAATCTCCTGGTCAGCGGTGAGTGCGAGCACCGTATGGGCGCTGCCGGCATAGACTATAAGTGAAGCTTTCTTGTCCGGCCGCAGGGCAAGTAAATCGCCAATTTTTTGCTTGGCTCGCTGCAGACGGCTGGGCTGGACGTCATTTTGTTGCATGGACGCTGACACATCCAGCAGAATCACCAGGGCTGCCTCGTCCTGGCTCAGGGGTGAGGGCTGCTGGCGCCAGGTAGGCCCCATCATCACCAGCAGCAGCAGCACCGCAATGATACGGCTGAAGTTGACCGGGTTCAGCCAGCGCGACTCGAAACGCTGCAGGCGCAAGTGGTCCAACAGGTGTGGCGCGATAATGCCGCCGAACATATCCCTGCTGGCCTGTCGCCGGTTCTGCACTACAGTGATAATGACCCAGGGGATAATTGCCAGCGCCCACTCCGGCCGCAGGAAGTGGAAGTGCTGCAGGTTGGCCAACTCAGGCAGCACGGGCGGACCTCAGGCGGTGGCGAGTTTGCCAGGCGGCCACACTGTGGTAGAGCAGGTAAAGAACCAGGGCCAGACCCACCGGAATCCAGTGCAAACTCTGCCTTGGTCGGAAGCTGATGGTCTCGTAAAGCTCGGGCTCCAGTTCGCCAATTGCCAGGTATGCCTCGGCGAGTTCTTCCTGATCGAAAGCCTGGAAATATTGGCCGCCGGTTAGCTCGGATACCCGCTGTAGTGTTTCGATATCCAGTGCTTCCTCTCCTACCGAAGAAGGGTCGCCGATGGCGATGGTGTAAATACGTATTCCCTGGCTCGCGGCTACCTTGGAGGCATCCACCGGTGGCACCATGCTGCCGGTGTCGTTGCCGTCGGTCAGCATGATCAGCACGCGGTTATCTGAATCACTTTCCCGGAACAGCTTGATCGCCAGCCCGATGGCATCGCCGAAGGCGGTACTTTGGCCCGCCATACCGATTTCCGTTTCCGCCAGCAGCTGAGCCCAGACCTGGTGATCATCGGTGAAGGGACTTTGCAGGTAGGGCGCATTACCAAACACGATGAGACCCAGGCGGTCGGATGCGCGCTGGTCTCCCAGCTCCGCCAACACGTACTTTACTGCCTCCAGTCGGTCCACGTTGGCTCCGTCGGGCAGGGTGAAATCCCGGGTTTCCATGGATCCGGAGAGGTCGACTGCTATCATAAGGTCGCGGCCCGACTTCTGCTGTTCAATCGGTGGGCCTATCCATAGGGGCTTGGCTGCAGCGAGCACCAGGCAGAGCCACATGAAACCTACTAAAAACTCTTGAGCGCGGTCCCGTCGCAATACCATGGCGCCGGTCTCGGGGCGTTGTTCGCTCAGCTCCACCAGCTTGTCGAAAAAGGGTACCTTGATGGAATCGCGGCTTTCCTTGTAGGCCGGCAGCAGGCGCATCAGCAGCGGCAGTGCCAGCAATGCGAGTGCCCAGGGATGTGCCAGTTCAATCATCCAGCGGGTTCTCGTGTTGCCGCACCCATGCGAGAACGGCGTTGAGCAACTGCTGCCCGGTGTCTGCCCCAACTGCCTGCCCGGTGTAGGTCGCCTCCGATAATAGCTGGCCCTGTTCCGCTGAGAAAGGTGCTGCCGGGCAATGGTTGTTCAGAAAACTCACCCATTCGTCTCCCGACAGGCGCGCGACCTGCTCTCTGGAATACGCGGCCATCGCGGTAATCTTTAGCAGACGATTGACGCTGGCAATCAGCCCGGGGTTCTCAGTTTCACCGGCGAGCCGTTGCAGCCGGTTGGCAGCTTCCCTTCGATAGCGATTGCGATACCAGTGCCGCAATAGCCTCCAGCCACGGTACAGTGCATAGCCCAGCAGGATTGCACCCAGCCACCACCAGCCTGTGGTTTGTGGCCACCAGCTTATAGCCTCGGGGGAGGCTACCTCGACAAAGTCACCCAGCGCATAGTTGCCGAAGGTATCGGGTAAGGGTGGCGCGCTCATTGCAGAACCCTCTGTCCGCCCAGCTTTTCCTGCAACTGGCGCGTGACATCGGTCGCGGTGTCCACTGGTAGCACGGGAATCTGATGACGCCTGAGTTCTCCCTGTACGTGGCCCACGGAACTCTTGAAGCTGGCTTCAAACTTCTTCCCCAGTTCCTGCCGCTGGGGGTCGATTTCCAGCTGGAATTTGCCGTCACTGACCACCAGTTCGCTGGCGCCGGAAATATCCCGCTCCAGGGGATCGAACACCAGCGAGCAGATGATGTCATTGTGTCGGTTGATGCGGCAAATGGTGTTCAACACCGCGTCGTTCCAGCCGTAGAAGTCAGAGATAATGACCACCAGGTAATCGTGCCCGACACTGCGTTCCAGCATGCGCAGGGCATTGTGCAGCCCATCCGGGTTGCTGCTTTGCCCGGGTGCAACGGAGAGTTCGTTGTTCATCGTCGCCAGATCACCCAGCCAGCCGATCACCCTGCGGTCATTGCGGGTTGGCTTGGCCTCTACCTGACGCGTGTCGTTAAACAGTATCGCGCCCACCCGGTCGCCAACTCCCAGTACGCGCCATGCTGTCAGCGCGGCTACCTCGGCGGCAATGACCGATTTCATTTTCTGCTGGCTGCCGAAGAACATGGGCAATCTTTGGTCCACCATCACGATGACCGGCCGGTCGCGCTCTTCGGTATAGACCCGCACATGAGGCTTGCCTGTGCGGTTGGTCACGCGCCAGTCCATGGTGCGAATATCATCGCCGGGACGGTAGTGACGCAACTCATCGAAATCCAGGCCGCGGCCTCGCAGGCGCGAGCGCTTGCGGCCGCTGAGCAAAGAGCGCACCGGCTGGCGCGGCAGGTAGCTGAAACCGCGAGCGCTATAGCGCAGTCGCATCAGCGCATGCAGGTCGGTATAGATGCCATCAACGGATGTCTCGGCCATGGGATCAGCCCACAGCAACCTGTTGAATGACCTCATCGATGATTGCATCGGGCGTAACCTGGTCGGCGAGAGCGTCGTAGGTGATGATCAGCCGGTGGCGCATGATGGCATGTAGCACAGAGCGGACATCGTCGGGTGTCACATGGTCGCGGCCGTCCAGCCAGGCGCTGGCTCTGCTGCTGCGGTGCAGGGCAATACTGGCCCGCGGGCTGGAGCCGGAATCGATCCAGCGACCAAGTTTGTCGCCGAAGTTTCCCGGTTGGCGAGTGGCCATAACCAGGTCGACAATATATTGCTCGACCGGCGCGGATATTTGCATCTTCTGGATGGTGTCTCTTGCGGCGAAGATACTGTCCTGGGAAATCATCTCCAGTTCCTCTCCCTGATGACCCTCTTCCGCCTGTAGCATGCGCACAATGGCCAGTTCGGCATCAGACTCGGGGTAATCGACGGATATTTTCATCAGGAAGCGGTCCATCTGCGCCTCTGGCAGCGGGTAGGTGCCCTCCTGCTCAATGGGGTTCTGGGTGGCCAGCACCATGAACAACTCGGGTAGCTTGTAGGTCTTGCCCGCTACGGTCACCTGCCGCTCTTCCATGGCCTCCAGCAATGCCGATTGTACTTTCGCGGGGGCGCGGTTGATTTCATCTGCCAGTACAAGTTCGCTGAAAATGGGCCCGGGTTGGAATTGCAGCTCCGACTTGCCCTGGTTGTCCTGGTAGATTTCGTTGCCGGTGACATCCGAGGGCAACAGGTCGGGGGTAAACTGGATTCGCCCCAGTTTGGCCTTTAGCACTTGCGACAGAGTTTTTATTGACCGGGTTTTAGCGGTGCCGGGCAGGCCCTCCAGCAGTACATTGCCGTTGCACAGCAGTGCCAGAGTGAGGGTACGCACCACTTCTTCCTGGCCGATAACGGATTTTGCCATCTGCCCCATCATGGAGTGAATGGCCTGGTGGTGGTCGGTTGGTGTGTGTTCTGCAGACAATGCAAGGCTCCCTTTGCTGGTGAGGTGGGGCCGTCGGCCCTGAGGTCTAGCTGTTGGTGATTGGGGTCTAGCTGTTGGTGATTATAGACTCAACCGCCATGGACTCAACTCGCCCAGGCCCGCAAGCCTCGAAACTGCTGTGAAAGATAATCCATCTGGTCTGTGAGAATGCGGTCCTTCGCCAGGAAGTGCCATTCAAAGGGGTTGGGTTTGAACGGCACTGCCAACAGGGGCATATGCGCCTCTTCCGGCGTGCGGTCGTCCTTTTGCCAGTTACAGCGCTTGCAGGCGGCAACCACGTTCTCCCAACGATTATTGCCTCCCCTGGAGGTGGGTAGCACATGATCGCGGGTCAGGTCGGTACGGGAATACTGCTGGCCGCAATAGAGGCAACGGTGATTGTCCCTGCGAAACAGCGTGCGGTTGCACAGCGGCGGGCTGAAGCTCTGGATAATCCTGCCTTGTATCGCAACAATGGGTTGCAGGTCTATGCGGGAGCGCTGGCCGGTAAGCCGCTGGACCCCACCGAAATAAGGCGGCAACGTTTCTCCGATGCCATAGATGACATCGCCCTTGGCGTAGGCAGAAATTGCCTCGTGGACGGTGATCCAGCCTCGCGGCTGACCCGCCACATCCAATCGCAGGATAGTATGCATGAACCCCAACTCACAGTCTGGGCTAAAAACTACTGTAAAAACGTTAACTTAACAATCGCAAATTGTGCAGGGTTTGGGTCTCTCGCCGATCGGCTTACTGCGCAATCCAGCTCGCACTCACCAGAACGTCATGGCCGGCCAGCACGGCGCCCTCGAAAAGCTCGCCCTTGTTGATAACTCCCACACCCTCGGGAGTACCTGTCATTACGAGATCGTCGTCTTCCAGTGTGGTGAACTTGTGCAGCTCGGACAATATGACCGCCGGCTTGTAGATCATCATTTCTACCCCGCCAGCCTGCCGTGGCTGGCCTTCCACACGCAGCTGCAGGGACAGGCTGCCGACGTTGTCTGGCAGCGGCACGAACTCGCTGAACACAGCGGCACCGTTAAAAGCCTTGGCCCGCTCCCAGGGCAGCCCCTTCGTCTTCAGGCGTGATTGCAGTTCCCGTCGGGTGAGATCGATGCCAAAGCCCACAGCGGTGTAGTTGTTGTTGCGGATGAGTAGCACTATCTCGCCCTCGTAGTGCAGAGCTTCGCCATCGATGCTGGACAGCAGAGTGTTGCTGATAGCGGAGTTGGGTTTGATAAATACCACCATATCATCGGGTATTTCGTTGCCCAGTTCCTGGATGTGGGCAACGTAGTTGCGGCCCACGCAGACAATTTTTGAAGGTGTTACAGGTGCGCCGTTGCAGGTGACAGTATTCATGCTATATATTCCTGATATTCTTGGGGCCTTGGTATCATCTGGCGTCTTCAAAGAACGCTAGGCTGGTGGATCAGCGCGCAAGGCGCTGGAACTGTTCAGTCGGAACCAGCCGGCGATGGAAAACCTGTCGCGCCGGGCCGGCAGTACCTCGTGTTCAAAATCCTCGCTTAGAAACAGCACAACAGTGCCATGGGCCGGTGTCACCCTGAACTCTCCGGGCTCGCCATTTTCAGTATAAAGTACCAGTTCACCGCCATCTTCTTCAGACCAGTCCGGGTTGAGGTAAGCCACCACGGACAGGATCCGATTTCCCTCTCCCTTGAAAGCATCGAGATGCCTTAGATAAAAGTCGCCCGCGCGATAATGCGCAAAATGACTTTCAAAAGAGAACAAGCCCAGGAAGAGTTGCCGGTTAAGACACTGCTGCAGCTCGCCCGTCCATTGCAGCCACTGCCGGCAGGCTGCGGAATCCTTTTCAATCCAGCGGATATTGTCCTTGCGGACGTTGTGATCCAGTACCTGGCCATTTGCCCGTCCGATTCCAGCGGGGGCGAACTGACCGCTGGGAGTCTTCAGCACCTGCTGCAATAAGGCGTCTGCCAGTGGGTGCGGCAGGGCGTGTGGGTTGATGCTGTAACCTTTGTTGCGCAGATCGCTGGCAATGGCCTTGAATAACCGCTCGTCGCACTGTGGGCTGGCGCTCTCTTCAGTCGCTGGCATGGGGGAAGTTCCAGAGCAGCAGAGGGGCATGTTGTTGTGCGCCATAGACATCGCGATCACCCGGTGCGCCGGAGGAGATCTCCCGTGGCAGGCAGATCTTGATTGCCAGGGCCGGATCGAAAAAGATGATATCGAGAACCTTTTCCTGGTCTATGCCGTAGAGTTCGGCAACCAGGGCCCTGTCAATCAAGCCGCGGGACTTGAAGTCTTCATAGTCACGCGCTGCCCTGAACATAATGTCCAGCGAGTAGGTAAAGGGGCTGGTGTTCTTGCTGCGCACCACCAGGGCAATATCCTCTAGCCTGGCCATTGTTAAATCTCCACTACGGAAAGCGGAAACAGCGTGAGGGCATCTGTTTGCAGCAGGTGGTAGACAGAGAACTCATACACTTCGCCCGCTCTGAGGTCCGAGGGAGAGAAGGGAAAGGCCAGGTTGCCGGCAGTTGCAATGCGGCCCTCGTAACCAAAGTGCAAAAGGGTGGACCGCGTCAGGCTGCATAGAGTGTCCGCGCTCTGGGGGTCCGGGCAGACTGCGTCAATAACAATGCCCAGCTCGTGGGATGGCGCATTGCGCAGGGGTTCCTGGTTACCCATCACACCATCCTTACCGTAGACGTGGAAGTGCAGGCTGCCCTGCTGTGACCCCGCGGGATGCAGTTCATTCACCCGCGATCGCACCTGGTCCAGAATCTCACTGATGGATGCAATCATAATGGGATCGCGAATACCTGCAATGGCAATGCTGCGATAGCCCACGCGACGGGCGCCCTCAATCTTGAGGGTATAGTCCCGGGAAGGCACAAAGGAACTGCCGCTGACTGCCACCCTGCCGTCACCGATGTCTTCAAAGCTTACATTGCGCAGGTCGAGGTGACCCCCTGGCCCCGGAAGTATGTACGGGTCGGATTTTTCATACAGGGTGTGGGCTGCCACCGAGGTAGGCGTGAAGCTGCGACTGTCGCTGAGAGGCTGCAGTATGAAGCGATCTTTTTCCAGTATGCCCAGTGCGCAGTCGGCACCGGAGCCGGGGCTGGCGGCGATGGCGGCGCATTCCAGAATTTTTCCCAGGTGCAGGGCGAGGCCGGCATCGTAGCCCTCCAGCATGGGCAGGGCGGCGAATACGGCCGGGTCATAGGCGCGACCGGCGACTACCACCTCGCAACCGGCTTTCAGCGCTTGCTGTATGGGTTCCACTCCCATCTGGGCCACCATTGCCCCGGTCTCGTTAAGGGTATCTGCCGTAAGAGGGGGGACGGATGTGAGTGCTTTGACACGCTGCTGTTGCAGCCCTTCAAGCAGCGTGTGCCGAGCTACATCCGCAGCGACTATCCCCAGGCGAAAAGAAAGCCCCAGTTCATCCGCCAGTTCCTTTACGATATCGACGGTCCATTGCAGGTGGGGCGAGGCACCGGCCCCGCCTGCACTGCCGATTACCACTGGTATGCCTCGGCTTACCGCAGCGCTCAGTATCAGGGAGAGGTCTCTGCGCACTGCAGAGCGATCGGTGAAGGATTTACCGACACCCAGGTAGTAGGGGCCAGGATCCGCAGAGCCGGCATCGACCGCTATAAGGTCCGGGTTGTGCGCGAGGCCGCGCTGGAAGGACGACTCCGGGAAGCCGTATCCCAGGATCGCGGTAGGGGACAGAATAGTAAATCTCGCCATGGAGTTTCCCTGCTTCCTCGCGGTGGTTTCGCCCTCGCCAGGCGCGCCTGTGCGACACTGTCCAGAATTGACTTCAAATGGCAATACATTTATTGTTGCCGGCTG
>Ga0316193_10004682_pt1 | contig 10091 bp, 5 predicted proteins | sample MerIslsedime2_MG_FD_207735 | JGI IMG/M metagenome (GOLD analysis project Ga0316193, IMG submission 207735) | Coastal sediment microbial communities from Maine, United States - Merrow Island sediment 2 | ecosystem: Environmental > Aquatic > Marine > Coastal > Sediment | place: USA: Maine...
ATTACTAATACATCAAGAGAAAATATTGATTTGGTAAGACACCATATTAATAAGCTATTAGAAAATGAGCTAACTGAAGACAACGCAATCAAAATCACCTTACTTAATAATAGAAGGCTCCAAGCTGAGTATGAAAAGCTTGGAATAGCAAAAGCTAATTTGGCTCAGGCAAAACTTCTAAAAAATCCTATTTTTTCACTTTCGTATAAATTTGCAACTGAGGCCAATCAATTTGATATCATCAATATGAGCCTTTTTCAAAACTTCTTGAATGCTCTTTTAATACCTTCAAAAAAAAAGTTAGCGACAATTGAGCTTCAAAAAACAAAGTCTTTTGTAACTAGCCAAGTACTACAGGCTATAGCAAACACCAAAAATGCATTTTACGATGTCCTATTTACAGAATATACCTATGAGTTAGAAAAAAAAATACTACTTGCGAAAGAGGCTTCTTTTGAATTTGCGGAAGTGTTATTCGACACTGGAAATATTAACGCATTAGAATTATCAATAAAAAAAGCTGACTACTTCGAAGCAAAGCTGACTGTGGCTGATATAGAAGTTGCATTAATTGATGTTAAAGAAAGATTAAACCAAGCACTTGGTCTTTATGGAAAAGACATTAACTGGAAGCTTAGCCAAACAATTAAAAAGAAAAATTTACATGAATTTAACTTTGACAATTTTGAAAATCGAGTTGTCTCCAAAAATTTAATGTTAAAATATAACCAGCTGCAAATGATCGTAATTGCTAAAAAATATGGAATTGACATTGCAAATACAGTCTTATCAAATTTCATAATTGGACCTGACTCTGAAAGAGAAGATAATGGTGTATGGTTTGTAGGCCCGGCCTTTTCGATTGGAATTCCAATTTTTGACTTTGGCAAAGCTGTTTCAGCTGCAGCTCAAGCTGAACTATACCAACAGTGGAATAATTACACATCAATAGCTGTTAATATTCGCTCTATTGCTAGGATGGCACGCATCAATTTTTTAAATAGCAAAAGAAAGTTCACTTACTATCAAAAAGCTTTAATTCCTTTAAAAGAAAAAATCTATCAAGAGACTTTAGACCAATACAACGCTATGCAGCTAGGTGTATTTGATTTACTTAATGCGAAATCAGATGAAATTTTAGCACATATTCAAAAGGTAAATGTGAAAAAAAAATTTATTTTCTCAAAAATTGAGTTGGATTTATTGCTAAGCGGTTCTACTTTTAAAATATGGGAATAGTATGAAGTTAACTAACAGTCTAATAGCATTGATTATGCTTTACTCTACTGTAGTAGCTGATTCAGACTTCCATAAGCCTAAGTCTGCTTATGAACTCCCCTGGTCAAAATCAGGGAAAAAATGTATGCCTTTAGCTCAATTCAATAGAGACTACACACCTTGCAATGTTCCTAATGGTACAAAAGCACATTGCAAAGTTAAAAATGGAGTGAAAATATTTCATCTAACAGCTGAACCGATCATCTGGGAAGTAGCAAAAGGATTAACTATCAATACGTGGGGCTATAATGGGTCTGTTCCAGGTCCAGTTATTGAAGTTGCAGAAAATGACCGAGTTAGAATTTATGTTACTAATAAACTTCCAGCTCCTACTACAGTTCACTGGCATGGAGTTTTACTGCCATGTGGCATGGATGGAGTAGCTGGACTTACTCAACCACCCATTCAACCAGGTGAAACATTTTGCTATGAATTTACTTTCCCTAATGCTGGAACATTCATGTACCATCCTCATTACGACAGCATGACACAAGAAGGCATGGGTCTAGTTGGAATGATTGTCGTTCATAAAAGAACAAAAAAATGCCAAAGACCTGACCGTGATTTTGTCATTATGCTACATGAGTGGGTCATTCCAGTCGGAAGTAAAAGACCAGATGTGTTTAAAATGGGCGGCTTTAACATTCTAACTATGAATGGAAAAGTAATGCCTTATACTGAGCCTCTTGTTGCAAAATTTGGTGATAAGGTATGGATACGCTATGGAAACTTAAGCGCCATGGATCACCATCCAATTCACTTGCATGGTTACTCTTTTAAAATAATTGGATCAGATGGTGGCTGGATTGAAAATAAGGATTTTGTACTGCCTGAAACTACTGTCCTCGTACCAGTTGGAAGTGTTAAAGTTACAGAGTTCTATGCTAATAATCCAGGTGATTGGATATTTCACTGCCATATGACCCATCATATTATGAATCAAATGGGACATGATATACCAAATGTCTTAAGTGCCAAAACCAAACAAATAGATGACAAAATCAGTCTACTTATTCCAGAGTATAAAACTTTAGGAACAAAAGGTATGAGAGATATGACAGAATCCGGCAGGCCAATTCCTAAAAATAGTATTCCCATGCTTGGATATGATGGTCAATTTGGAAGCACTGTAATTGGAGGCATGGCCAATATCTTAAGAGTTAGAAAAAACCTAACAAGCTATGAAAATACACAGCCCTATAAATTTCCAAAATGCTCTATGGTAAAAAAAGTCTCTAAAAAACAAATGGATAAAGATGGTATAGATCCTTAAACACTTTCTTGAAGAAAGTGTTTAAGGTAATTTGTTAAGATAATCCAGGCTCTGGATTTTCAGGGCTTTGGATATTTTTCTCTTTAGGCTTTTTTTCTGGTGGTGGCGGTGGAACTTTTCTATGGAGCTCATCTTGTTCTTTTAGACGTTTCTTTTTAGTGGATGCATCCCACTTATCTTCCATAATTTCTTGAATATCTTTTGAGTCTAATGTTTCAAACTCGATCAGCATGTCTGCCATTAGATTAACTTTCTTTTCGTTGTCTTTAACAATTTTCAAGGCAGTTTGATGGCCCGCTTCAATCAATTGATTAATTTCATCATCAATTTTCTTAGCTGTATCTTCAGAGTATTTTTTCTCATGATAACCCTGAATACCTAGATATTGGCCAGATTCAGAGCTCTCGTCAAACGAGACAAGTCCAATGTTCTCGCTCATACCCCATTCACATACCATAGCTCGAGCAAGTTTTGTAGCTTGAGAAATATCGTGCTGCGCTCCTGAACAATAGTCCCCAATAAAAACTTCTTCTGCAGCTCTTCCTCCCATTAAAACAGCCAATTGATCTACAGCTTCTTTTTTCCAATAACTCACTCTATTTTTCTTTGGCATGAAATGAGTTGCACCAAGCGAAAACCCACGGGGTATAATTGTAACTTTATCAACTGGGTCTGAATTTTTAACAACAAGTCCTACAATTGTATGCCCACTTTCATGAAAAGCTGTTGTTCTTTTTTCATCTTCATCCATCTCTAAACTTCTTCTCTCTTTACCATAGCGAACTTTATCAGCAGCTTCTCTTGTTTCAACTGTAGTGACAGCTTTTCTGCCATGCCTTGCAGCTATAAGAGCAGATTCGTTTAAAATATTTTCTAGATCAGCCCCAGATGCCCCAGGTGTTGAGCGAGCAATATCCATAAGCTCAACTGAAGAGTCCATCTTTATTCTTCGTGCATGCACTTTTAAAATCTCATATCTACCTTTGATATCAGGCAGATCTAAAGCAACCCTCCTATCAAAGCGGCCAGGTCTAAGTAATGCTTTGTCTAAAATGTCAGGTCGGTTAGTAGCTGCCATTAAGATGACTCCTTCTTTTGTATCAAAGCCATCCATCTCTACTAGCAATTGGTTTAATGTCTGCTCTCTTTCATCATGACCGCCACCTATACCTGCACCTCTATGGCGTCCAACAGCATCTATTTCGTCCATAAAAATGATACAAGGAGCCGTTTTTTTAGCTTGATCAAACAAGTCTCTAATTCGAGATGCACCTACACCTACAAACATTTCTACAAAATCAGAGCCTGATATTGTAAAGAATGGTCTATCTGCTTCTCCTGCTACTGCTTTTGCAACAAGTGTTTTACCGGTTCCTGGAGGGCCTACTAATAAAACCCCTTTTGGTATTCTGGCACCGAGTGCTGTGAATTTTTTAGGGTCTTTTAAAAAGTCTACAATCTCTTGTAGCTCTTCTTTTGCCTCTTCAGCTCCAGCCACATCTTTGAAGGTGATTTTATTCATTTCCTTGGTTAGCATTCTAGCTGGTGATTTACCAAAGCTCATTGCATTAGAGCCCACCCCTTTCATTTGTTTGGAAAAGAAGAAGTAGAAAAGTAAGACAAATAAGATAATGGGTAAAAACGTAATGATATGGCTAAAATAATTCCCTGATTGCTCTTGTGTTTGAAATTTGTTTTCCAAAACAAGATTCCTTGACTGATCTGGAGCTTTAAAGAAAAGACCCTTATTGGATGGGAAAGCATCCCACTCTTCTTTCGATTTTGCAAACCACTGTTGAAAAATTTCAGGATCTTGTTTTTCTAATGCCGTTGTTGAAACCTCTTTATTGTTAAAAAACCAGATGAAGTCAGCAACTTTATCCTTAGCTCTTTCCAACTGGATTGAATTCTCTATAAGCTTATCGCTAATAGTTTGAAATGCAATTAGCTTTTCAATATAGCTACGGACACTTCTAGTTTGAATAAGCCGAACAGAATTATCATATGAGTTTAATTGAAAGGCGACAGAGTCAAGTTCTGTTAACTGGCCTGAAAAAACTTTAAGCTCTTCGGAAGAGTTTGATTTTGAAGACAGCGCTTTTGATACCTCATTTTCAATATTTTGAAGTTTTTGCTTCATTGCTTCACTGCCAATACCAAGTGCTGAAGACCTGAACATCTGCACTTGTTGAAACAAATCTCTTCCAAATGCCTCAACTTCATTTGCAGAAGTTACTAGAAGTCTTTCTTTTAATGATTTTAAGTTGGGAGTTTCTAAGCTCGGCATACTATAGATCGTAATCGAGCTATTCTTTTCAGGTGTATTATAAGGAGAGCCAACAACAGTATATCCACCCTCAGAAATCATATATCCTGTAATGGACAAAAAATACTTTGAAGTATTTTTAACGTTTTCTTTTAACTCTAAAATTTCACTATTTAAACTCTTTTTCTCAATTTCAAATGAATACTGATTATTTAAAAGGCTTAAGTATTGATACCTGTTTTCGCTATCTTCAGTTAAACTTTGCTTGAACTTCCCAGAAAATGTCACCAAGTTATTCGAGTGTGCTATCATTTTGTTCTCATTAGAATCTAGCATATCTAGGTTCACTAAATGCTCTAACTGTCGACTAAATGACACTTTTGCCTTACTGCCTCCTGAATATGAAAACACCATCATAATTAAAACTGCAGCAAATAGGAGAATAAAAAAGCCACCAGGAAAGCTTCTTTTAGGTTTTTGTTTCATCTTATTATCATTTGGCACTTCGAATACCTCGTATAGGGGTTGTCTTTAATTTGTTGTTTATATGGCCTTCTATATCAGAAAGAGAATAAATTTTACCCTTTTTTAAAAAAAAATTCGATTAAGAAATTAAATTACAATATCTTAAATGATTATTTTCCACTCAAAAAAACTAACAGAAGGTTCATTGAACATCAATTCAGAGTCTAACACATCCTGAATAATTTTTCCATTTTGACATAATATAGGTGCCTTTCTTCTTAGAAAAGCTGGTACTTTTTTTCTTTCCCACTTACTTAAAAGTTTTTTTTGATCAAACAGTTTTATATCCTCAAACCACTTAATATCAATATCCTTGCATGGGACTGGGCTATATATTGAGCCTTCCCAAAAAAATTTCCAACCAATTTTTGGTTTTTTAAAAGGTTCCTTTTCATGGAAGGAAAAAGAACAATTTTTAGCATTTATCTCTTCTTTATCAATAAAAAAAAGTACACCTCGATCGGAAATAATAGTCTTATTTTTATAAAAAAATTTCTTATTAGAACCTTTTAACTCCAGAGTATTAAGTACTTCAGCTAAAAGAGTGCTGCTGGTTGATTGCACCTCTTTTTGAAAAATCTTACTTAAAATATAATTTTTTTCCAAAAGATGTAGGCTTGATATTTTATAAAACTCATAAAGACTCCCAAAAGGACTCTTAATGGATGGCAAAGATATGTCTTTTAATTTCCCATCTAAGTATGAATTTAATAAATCAGATCTTTCAGACAACTTGATCAAATTAGTTTTTATTGACTTCCCAAAGCTTTTTTCAATTAATGGAAACAAATCGCCCCTCATTCGAGCTCGTAGGAATTTATGATCATAGTTTGTTGGATCGTCGATGGCAGAAATATTATTTTTCTTTAAATACTTTTTAAGCTCTTCTTTTGAAATATTTAATAAGGGTCTAAAAAAAACGGTCGTCTGATAACTAGATACTTTCTGCATTCCACTGATATTTTCTAACTGAGCTCCCTCAAAGGTTCTTTTAAGGACTGTTTCAGCAAGGTCATCTCCATGATGTGCTAAAAAAATACCTTCAAGAGCTAACTTTTTGGCCATTAATGAAAAAAATGAAATTCTTTCTTTTCTAGCCACATCTTCTAAATTACTTTTCGTATCAGATTTTTTAAGTGTATCCCTATGGAATCCAAGGCCTAGCTTTTCTATTTCAGCTTGCAGAAGATCTGCCTGATTCTTACTTTCTTCTCTCCATGAGTGGTCTAGATGAAGCACATGCAGTTGTATTTTAAATTTTTTTGATAATCTCACTAACAGGTGCAGCAAAGCTTTTGAGTCGCCTCCACCCGAATACCCAATTCCATAATTAGAATCAGTTGTGCAGTTTTTTCTTAAAAAGTTAAAAACGGTATTTTCTAAATTTTGCATTGATTATGTATTCTTAAAAAAAAACAGTAGTTACAATTTTACATTTATTAAGTGTTTAGAGCATGCCTTTATTTTGGAAATATATTTTAAAAAGCTTTAGTAAAGTTTTTAGTTTATCAGTCTTTGGTTTTAGTTTTCTTTTGCTTTTAACTAGATCAAAAGAAATTGCCAAATATGCATCAATTGCATCTACATTTAAGGATGTAGTGTACTTCATGCTAATTCAAATACCACATGTACTGCCATTGGCTATTCCCCTTTCTTGTTTTATAAGTGCTTTTATAACAATTAGAAATTTATCTTTAACATCAGAAATTACTGCATTGAGAACAGCTTCTTTATCTATAGCTCAAATTTTGATCCCTATTCTCTTGGGGGCTGTCCTACTTGCCTTTGTGAATTTTTATATTTGCGCCGAGCTTACTCCAAAGTTAAGGTATAAGTCACAGGACTTCTTAATTGAAAAAACCTCAACAAATCCTGTTAACCTTTTAAAGAAACATAAGCTTTTAAAAATCAAAGATTCTTTCGTAAACTTTAAAAACATTGAAGATAACCAGTTAAATAATCTAATTTTTGTCACATATCACCCTTCTTCTAAAAAACTTTTAATACTTACCGCAAAAAAACTAACAATCACAAAACAAAATCTAAATGGAGTGTCAACTACTTTAGTATCTTCATTAAAAACAACCGATGACCAATTTGACCATTTAATTATTGAAAATCAGCTACAGCTTTCTTCTCCATCACTAGAAATAGCATTAATGATGAAGAAAAATAAAAGAAAACTACTGCATACATTTTCTTCTTTAAAACATCTAAAAATGCAAAAAAAAGATATCAAAACCTCTAAAATTTATTACTCTGAGCTATACAGAAGAATTTCACTTAGCATATATGTCTTTCTTTTTGCTTTTGTAGGAGCCTCTTACGGCCTTTCAATCCAAAGAAATGTTCAAAAAAAATCATTTTTTACTGCAATTTTACTATTAGGTATAATCTTGACTTCATATTTAACCGCAAAGCACCTCAGAATGAATCCAGGTTATGCTCTTACTGTCTACTTATCGCCGATAATTTACGTTACCTACTTATGTGTCATAAATATAAAAAAGATATCAAAAGGAGTTGACTGATTTATGACAATATGGACAAAAGAGCTCTGCAAAAAAATTCTTAAAAAAACATTCTTTTTCTTTTTATCTGTAATATTACTATATGTCATGGTTGATTTTTCGATACATAGTACTCGCTTTGCGAGTGCAAATTTAGCAACACTTATCAAGTACTACTTAACACAAGTCTCTGATTATTTAGATATCTTCTTACCAGTTTCTTTTTTAATATCTATGGTAAGAACTCTTGCAGAAATGAACAGCAATAAAGAGCTACTAGCTTTATTCTCTGCCGGACTTTCTAAAAAAGCCCTTATTAAGCCCCTGCTTATGATAGCTTTTCTATTCTCTTCTATTTGTCTTTTTAACGCAGAGTTTATTGTTCCAAAAACAGCTATTTTTATGAATGACTTTCAAAAGAGTTTTTTTGCAAAAAAGTCTAAAAATGCCCAAAGAAATGTGCATTCCATTTTTTTAAATGACCAGTCCTATTTGGTTTTTTCTAAATATGATTCGCAGGCAAAAATTTTAGAAGATGTCTTTTGGATAAAAAATTTCAATGACATTTGGCACATTGAAAAAATTGAACTAACCTCTCCCCCAACTGCTTATTTCTTAGATAACTTGGTTCGAGAGCAAAATGACCGGTTAGTTAAAAAAGACTCATATAAAAAGCAAATTTTAGAAAATCTACTTATTACTGAACAAGAACTTCAAGATCTTTTTATTCCACTAGACAGAAATCCTCTATCAAAGCTTTTAATAAGCAATAAAAAAGAGTCAATAGAAACAACCGCTGAGAAAGGCTCTCTAGCCTCACTTAAAATAATCTACGCGTTAGTTTTCTTTTTAATTGTCATTTGCATTGCTCCTTTTTGTATTTACTTTTCAAGAGATTTTTCTCCACTTTATGTACTGGGACTTTCTATCTTTGCTTTTATTTGCTTTTATACAATTATAAATTTTCTATCGATATTGTGTATTAACCAGGTACTTTCTACTTTTTTAGCTTTATGGTTTCCTAGTATTTTTTTATTGCTGATAGGACTTTATAGATTTTTTAGGAGCACCACATGAATAAATATCAAAAATCATTCGAGAATTTGTTTAAAAAATATAAGAAAATTGTAACTCTAAATGGAATTTTAAACCTTCTTAACTGGGACCTAGAGACATATATTCCTCATGGTGCAATTGGTGTTAGATCTCACCAGGTTGCTGAATTAACAGCTTTAATCCATAAAATGAAAACTCAACCGAGTTTTAAGAGTAACTTAGAAGAGTTAATTAACTTAAAATCAGGAAAAATCAAAACAAAAAAGCTGACAGATATTCAAAAAAAGACAATTGAGCTAATGCATGAAGACTATATTAAGCTCGCAAAAATACCATCATCATTTATCCATAAGATTTCAAAAACTACAGCGTTAGCAACAAATGCCTGGGCTGATGCCCGAAAAAAAAACGATTATAAAATTTTCGCTCCGTACTTGGAAAAGATTATAGATTTTAATATTCAAAAAGCTAACTACATAGGTTTTAAGGATCACCCATATGACGCGCTAGTTGATCAGTTTGAACCTAAAATGACGACACAAAAGTTACATGCTTTTTTTGGAAAGTTAAAGCCGGCTATCAAGGAGCTTTTAAATAAAATCCAGAAAAAACCAGCTCCAGACACATCATTTTTAAATGGCCCTTTTCCAAAAGATAAACAAAGAGCCTTAGGGAATATCTTATTAGACCATTTAAAACTAGATCCGAAATATTCAAGAATGGATGAGTCATCGCATCCTTTTTCAACAAGTATTCACCCTAAGGATGTAAGAATTACTACAAGAATACAGGAAGATCTTTTATCAAATATTTCATCTATTCTCCATGAATGTGGTCACGCCTTTTACGACAGAAACTTGCCTACTGAGTATTTTGGTTCTCCTATTTGTGATTCTACGTCGCTTTCATTGCATGAAAGCCAATCACGATTTTGGGAAGTTTTTATTGGTAAAAATTTTTCATTTTGGGAGTTTTTTTATCCCTTTGTTCAAAAGTATTTTCCAGATAGCTTGAAAAACGTATCGCTTCAAAGGTTTTACAAAGCAATCAATAAAGTCGCTCCTAGCTTTATTAGAGTCGAGTCAGATGAGTTAACCTATTGTTTACATATAATTTTAAGATTTGAACTAGAACTTGAGATGCTTGAAAAAAAGATTAAACCAGCCGACCTTCCGGAAGCTTG
>Ga0316193_10004683_pt1 | contig 10089 bp, 9 predicted proteins | sample MerIslsedime2_MG_FD_207735 | JGI IMG/M metagenome (GOLD analysis project Ga0316193, IMG submission 207735) | Coastal sediment microbial communities from Maine, United States - Merrow Island sediment 2 | ecosystem: Environmental > Aquatic > Marine > Coastal > Sediment | place: USA: Maine...
TTTGAGGGATTGCCGGAGCTGCTTTTGCTTTTTCGATTTATAGATCAAGCGCGGCGTCTCGATAACAACGGTGGTGTCCGGCGGCACCGAATCGGTCAGCCAGACATTGCCCCCGACAACCGAACGCGCCCCGATAACGGTTTCACCCCCCAAAATCGTTGCTCCGGAATAGATGATGACATCATCCTCAATGGTGGGATGACGCTTCTTGCCTCTGAATTCATCACTGGCGCCTTTGGGAATGGATAAAGCGCCCAGGGTGACCCCTTGATAAATGCGGACGTTGTCGCCAATTTCGCTGGTTTCACCGATCACCACGCCGGTTCCATGATCAATAACAAAGCTTTTCCCGATTTCAGCGCCCGGGTGAATATCGATACCGGTCACGCTGTGCGCGTATTCGGTCATTATCCGGGGCAGCAACGGCACACCTAAGTTCACCAGAAGATGGGCAATCCGATAAACGGTGATGGCAAATATCCCCGGATAGCTGAAAATAACCTCATCATAGCTCTGGGCAGCCGGGTCCCCGTCGTAAGTTGCGCGCACATCGTCCGCCAGCGATTTTCGAAGAGCCGGAACCGCTTCTAAAAACTGAAGGGCCAGCCGATATCCCTGCTCATCACATTCACTGCAGGGTTGATCATACCGCAAACAGTCATGCCGGATGCTGTGGCAGATCTGTTCGGAGAGAAGATCAAACAGAGAAGTCGCGGATTGTCCTACGGCGTATTTCAGATTCACCGGATCAACTTTACCCCGGCTGAAATACCCCGGAAATAGGATCTCTCTGAGGCGGTTAAGGATATCAATGACGCTTTCTTTGGATGGAATCGGTTCATAATCAATGTGCGTGTAGCATTCCTTATCGTTGCAGCTCTCAACAATGCCTTCGGCAATCTCGGGTAAACGGGCTTTGATCGAGCTCAGGTCCTGAAAATCTATTTTGCACTTATCTTGTTTTTTTCGTTCCACCTTTGGCTGACCTCTTAGTTTGGTAAATGTTAATAAAAAAGCAAAACGGTTTTATCCGCTCTGCTTTTTATTGTTAAATCGCTTTGCAAAAATAGGGCAAAGGCAATAAACACCGGACCGGATTTAAAACTGTAAAACCGCTGCCATGGCATCTTCATATTTTTTCTTCATCTCGGTCTGGGATGAATCGATTTCTTGTTTCTGGGGGCCGAATTCCGCAGGGCACTCGGTCTGCAGCGTATTGACAATGCGCTCGATGTCTTCGATATGGTTATGCAAGTCCTCAACCTGGGCGGAAAGTTTGTCCTTATCGGCGCCGCGAAGTTTATCGACTTTCCGGACCATATTATACATTTTAGCCTTCCAACCGTTAAGCTCTATCTCGATGGAATGGCAATAATCTTTTACATCCATAACTGCCTCCTTTCAGACACTCATCAAGGTTCCTGTAATTTACATAATATACCAATAATAAACCCGATCCCTGTCATGTCAACAAGGGGGTTCAAACTACCCGATCGCCATTCGGGATTTGAGTTTAATAGATTTTAGATGACAAAAAAGTAAACTGCTGCACCGTATATTTTCTGCCCTAAAAAATATTATTTTTTGCTTGACAGGGAATAAATTTACCGCTAATCCATACTAAACTTATATAGATTGTAACACTCTGATACTCGGGGGCTAAAAAAATGAAACTATCCACAAGAAGCCGTTACGGAACCAGAATACTGGTGGATCTGGCTCGTAATAAGGACAAGGGGCCGATCCAAATCGGCGAAATATCAAAGCGTCAGGATATTTCGGTCAAGTACCTCGAACAGCTCATCAGACCCCTAAAAAAAGCGAAACTGGTGACCAGCGTGCGTGGGCCCAAAGGCGGACATCTGCTGGCGGAAAAGCCTGAAAATATTTCTCTGGGACAGGTGGTGCGGTTATTCGAAGGGCAGTCTGATCTGGTTGAATGTGTCAGTTTTCCCGAAAAATGCGCCATGTCCGATGATTGCCAGGTTCGCCTGGCCTGGCGCGATGCCACCGCGGTTCTGTACGAAAAACTGGATTCTACGACCATCTCCGATCTGATGAACGGAGATTACCCTGGAAAGGATTAAGAATAGAGACTCAGTTTTACTCTTTTTAAGCCAACAGATTTAGAGAACAGGAGGATGTCATGAAAAAAATTGTCATTTTAGGATCAGGCGCCGGCGGAACGATGGTCGCCAGCCAATTGCGCAGGAAGTTAAACCTCAAAGAGTGGCAGATTACCATCATCGACAACGATGAAGTCCACCATTACCAGCCGGGCTGGCTGTTTATTCCATTCGGTGTCTATTCCGCGCAAGATTGCCAAAAACCCAAGCGGGAGTTCATCCCCGAGGGCGTTGATTTCGTGCTGGATGAGGTCGTCGGACTCGACACGGATAAACGCGAGGTCAAAGCAAAAAAAGGGTCATACAATTATGATTGGCTCGTTATCGCCACCGGCTGCGGCATCGAGCCTGAAGAAGTCGAAGGCATGATGGATGACTGGCATAAAAATGTTCATGATTTTTACACCCTGGACGGCGCATTGGCCCTGCACGAAAAGATGAAATACTTCGACAAGGGCCGGGTGGTGCTCAACATCGCCGAATTGCCGTACAAATGCCCGGTGGCCCCGATTGAGTTTGTTTTTATGGCCGATTGGTTTTTTGAGACCAAAGGTGCCCGCAATGACGTGGAGGTTGAACTGGTCACACCCATGGCCGGTGCATTTTCAAAGCCGATTGCCTCCAGCATCCTGGGCGACATTGCCATTCAAAAGAACATTAAAGTCACCCCGAACTTTGATATCGCTCAGGTCAATGCAGATGAAAAAACGATTGAATCGCACAAGGGCGAAAAGGTGGACTATGATTTGCTGGTGTCGATTCCGCCCAATTTTGGTGCCAAATTTCTGGAAGGCACCGGCCTCGAGGATCCGCTGCGATTCGTCGAAACAGATCATTTTACCCTCAAAGCCAAAAATGCCGATCATATTTTCGTTGTCGGTGATGCCACCAACGTACCGGCTTCCAAGGCCGGCGCGGTAGCTCACTATGAATCCGAAACCGTTGTCGAAAATTTAGTACGTGAAATCGACGGTCAGGAAGCGCACGGGACCTTTGACGGACATGCGACCTGCTTTATCTGCTCGGGTCATGAAAAAGCGTTTTTAATTGATTTTAACTATGAATATGAACCGCTGCCCGGTAAATTCCCCTTTCCGGGCCTGGGTCCCTTCAGCCTGCTGGGCGACAGTTATATGAATTACTGGGGCAAAATGATGTTCAAGTGGGTTTATTTTAACATGATGCTCAAGGGTGTGGAATTGCCCCTGGAACAACAAATGACGATGGCCGGCAAAATGCGCCACGTCCTGACTCAAGCATAAGGAGGCCGCCATGACAACCGAAGAACAAATTCTTGAGCGACTCGAACGCATCGAGGCTCAGTTGGCTCCGGTATCCGCATCGGCCAGGGGCCTCAATGAACTCAAAGAAGATTTAATTCCCTTGAGCGGGCAGGCATTTCGGCTGCTGATCCGGGAGCTGGAAGATGTGGAGTCCGGTTTTCAGATGGAGGACCTGCTGGGGCTGATGAAGCGCTCATTACGCAGCGTAAAGCACCTGCAGTTCTGCCTTGAACAGCTGGAAAACATTGTAGACTTTGTGCTCACCATTGAGCCCTTGCTCAAGTCGTCGGTGCCGCAACTCATCAACTATCTGGATGACCTCGAGCAAAAAGGGGTCCTGCGAATTATTCAATCGACCCTGGATGTGCGTGCCAAGGTAGCCGCATCTTATAGTCCCGAAGATGTCGATCAAATCGGTGACGGCCTGGTCGCGCTGCTGGGACTGGCCCAAAAACTCAGCAATCCACAGGCCCAGGCATTTTTGGGAAAAATGGCCGCATTGCCCTCAAAGGTCGATCTGGATAAAGCCAAACCGGTCGGGCCTTTAGGTATGCTGGGGGCTTTAGGCAGTAAAGAGGCCCGACAAGGGCTGGGCGTGCTGATGGAATTGACCAAGGCCATGGGCGGCCTGAAAAGCGGCAACGGCAGTTCAACAGCTGAAGCGTCAGAACCGATCGCTTAAACGCAAAGGTCAGCACGGAGCCGCTTTCCATTACCATTTAGCATCTCGTATATGGCACCCTGCTGATTTTACAAAAATGTCTGCAAACACGTATACCGCAATACCGTAATTTGGAACATTATTATGGAAAGCGGTGAAAATTTGCTGGAGAACGAATATGGAAAAACAGATGGTTCAATGTGAGGATGGGCGCCGCAGGCAGGCGCGTATTCACGGCGTTCCCAAAGAAGAAGGTGGTTTCAGGGTTTGGCAGGCCGGTGTTCGGTTAAAAGGCAAACATGTTTCCGGAGAGGCCTGGTACAGTTTTCAAACCAAAACCTGGTATTTTATCATCGATCCGGAAGGTAAGCACAGTCACCTGATGGACCGCATCAACGATACCATCCGGGGCGAAAAGATCGGCAAGTTGAAGAACCAGCTAAAACAGCTGGAATCGCGGCAGCTCATTGAACAAAAGAAAATTGCCCAACACCAAGAAGCCCTGGAAGAAATCGAAAGCGAGATGGTAACGCTCAAAAACGATCTCGCCAAAACCGAAAAAGGGATGCCTCTGGAATCCGGTACGTCGCTGCAATATTCCGCGGGGATTAAAAGAAACTAGAACCCGGTTAATAAGGGCTACCCCGGTTGATTCACCAGGCCGGCGGCAGCGGCCTGACCGGCGAGATCATAAGCCGAATGCGACCACATCAAAAGCGGTATCCCTTCTTCATTAGCTCGATCAATGGTCTCCTGATCGGGTGTCTGCCCCCCGGTGAGGATAATCGCCGCCATTTCATGCAATACGGCCACATTGACAATGTTCTGGTGAGTTTGCACCGTAAGCCAGATACAGCCCGTCGGCGCATTGGCCATTACGTCACTTAAAAGATCACCGCAATACCCGCCTTGAATCTGCCGATCAAGCGCATTTTGCCCGGCGGCCACGTGTAAGTTAAAACGGTCTACAAATTCTTTGACATTCACAGCTGAATCACCCTTTCTTTTGGATGTTTATCGGTTGAGCCGGTTTCCCGTTAGCGCCTTGTCCTGTTTGCCGGTTAAAAGATTAAATCCGATATTTTTCCTTTTTTAACAGGCTCAACGGGCTTAACTGGCTCAACAGGCAACCTGAATAGTGATCTACTATTTTTGAGTAGCTTGTAGGCATTATCATCTGCAGCTAAAGGATCCATAATAATAGGTAATGTATCGTTTAGCATAATTCAAGATCTTTTTGGCGAACCGGATTGAATGCAATTGATTTGTAAAGCCCTTTTCGTTATAGTGAAACCGCAAACTGTCTGAAACGGTATTTTTTCCGCCAATTGAATCTGATCATGGTCAAAAAAAAGAACCGCCCTGAAAATGAGTCTCCAGCACCCATCGCTATTCCAGGTCTGGATCTCAATCATCTGGTCGACCACCTCCCCTGCTACGTTTCCATTCAGGATCGCGACCTTCAAATCCTTTTTGTTAATGAGAATTTTAAAAAGGACTTTGGGGACGGCATTGGCAAAAAATGCCATACCGTTTATAAGTGCTCAACAGACATATGCCCCAATTGTCCGGTACTAAAAACCTTTGAAGATCGGCGCCTTCATATTACCGAGGAAACCGTAAAGCTGGCAAATGGCAAAATCTGTCAAATTCTTATTCAAACATCCCCTATTTTCAATGATAATGGCGACGTCGCGGCCGTCATTGAAATGGCCACCAACATCTCCCAGGTAAAGATAGATCAAAAAGAGTTGGTCACTCTGGGCCAATCCATTGCGCTGTTATCACACGGCTTAAAAAACATACTGGAGGGACTGCAGGGCGGTGTCTATGTCGTTGATGAAGCGTTCAAGGATGAAGATATGGCGCTTGCCAGAAAGGGCTGGCAAATTGTCAGTAAAAATATTCATGGAGTTGCCGATTTTGTTAAAAATATATTATATTCTTCTAAAAACCGACCGCTTAAATACGATTTGGCATCACCCGGCCAGCTGGCCAAAGATGCATTGGTATTATTTCAGGAAAGAGCTGCCGGAATGCACATCCGACTGAGACAACAAATCAATCCTTATATACCGAATGTTCATTTGGATGTCGCCAGCATTAGCCGGATGTTAAATAACCTGATCTGGAACGCATTGGAAGCCTGTCTGAATGACAAACAAAGAAAAAATCATTTTGTCAGTGTCAAAACAGATTTTTTTGATGACGATCATTTTATGTTTGAAATCACAGATAATGGCAGCGGAATGGATCAAAGAACCCAGCGCAACATTTTTGAGGAATTTTTTTCAACCAAAGGCAGTGCGGGCACCGGCCTCGGCCTAGCGGTGGTGGAAAAAGTTGTCAATAAACACGGGGGCAGAATAGAGGTGACCTCAACCCCAGGTAAAGGCACAAAATTTATAGTTATTCTTAAGATAAAATAACAGACTCGGAATCCATATATTCACTTGACGAAATGTTAGGATTAATAATATATATCCTAGCGGTTAACTAGGGTATAGCCTCAACCGGATCCGGGTCCACAGGCATCATCATTCGTTTAATAAGGAGAATATTATGGAAAAAAGCCTCAAAGTCGTTATGGTCGACGACAACACCGATTTCCTTTTTACCATGGAAACTTTTCTTCAAAGAAATGGTTTTGAGGTGCATACGGCTGAAGACGGTCAAAAGGGAATCGATTTAATTAAAAAAGAGCGTCCCGACCTGATTCTGCTCGACATCATGATGGAGACCCTGTTCTCTGGATTTGAAGTTTGCAAGCAAGTCCGATCCGATGAAGACTTGAGGGATATTCCCATCATCGGCATTTCTGCCATGGGAGATGAACTGGATATTAACTACAGCCAGTGGCCGGATTATGAATATTTCCGCCCGGACACTTTTTTGGAAAAACCAGTCGACAAACAGCGGCTGCTGCAACTGATTCCGGAAGTGATCCAGAAAGCAAAGAAACACAAACGCAGTCCCAAATGGAAAAAAGAAATGGAAAAAGATTGGGCCCAAAAGGCATCACAAAAAAAACGACCTTGATCCCCCAGAAGGCAATACAGCAGGTTCGCACCAAAAATATCGTACATACCATTTGCTTAAAAATTAAATCGGATGATGCCCTATTTTGTTTCTCATCTATTTTCACCCTTGGGACAACGCGGCGAGCTGGAGGCTCCCATATGCTGCGTTATTAAGGGCTTGAAGTAGTATACTACGACTTCGCCCTTAAGTGTCCCGTTCCGTTGGATGACGCATCTGATTTTAAAAATTAAGGAGCGCCTCCTTGCCTATGGAAGCCTCCGACTCGTGTAAAATCCTGGTTAAATCTCTCGTGTCATAAAGGAAGTCGCCGGATAATGTTCGATTATCTCTTCTACACCTCTCTTGTCATTTTCCTCCTGGGTTTGATCTATAAGATATCAACCTGGTTTACCAAGAAGATCGGCATTTTAGGAAAAGACATCACGACGGCGCAACGATTGCAAGCAGCAGTCACGGGCATTGCCGGTGTCATTTTCAGCTCAAAGATCCTCACCCTCCTTAAGGCCGTTGTGCTGGATGTTCTATTGCAACGCCGGGTTTTAAAAGAAAGCGTTACTCGCTGGCTGGCGCATATGTTGATATTTTACGGTTTCATGCTGCTGCTGCTGATGCATGCCCTGGAATCCGTGGTATCGGAAGCGTTATTCAGCGAATATTATTCCACCATAAATCCATTTTTCTTTCTTAGAGATTTTTTCGGCGCCATGGTTATCGTTGGCGTGATCCTGGCGGTGGTTCGCCGTTACCTTGCTAAACCCCGACGGCTTCGAACCGGCGGCATGGATCATTATGCCATCATGATCGTGGCAGTGGTGATGCTGTCCGGAGTCGCCCTGGAAGGCCTTAAGATCGCCTCTCACTCCGAATTTATGCGGATGGTCGAAGACTATGCCGGCCTGGATGATGAAGACGAAATTGAAGCCCTGGAGACACTCTGGGTAAAAGAATACGGCACCGTTTCACCCAACATCGAGGCGCCCTTTGACGAAGAACTGTTAGAAGCCGGCCGTGAAGTCCACGAAAGCAGCTGCATGGATTGTCATGCGCCTGCAAAATGGGCCTTTAACGGCTTTGCCGCGGCCAAACTCATCAAACCAATGGCCCTGTGGCTGGATGAAAAAGACGGTGTTACCCTCTTATGGTATATTCATATCATCGCCTGTTTTATCGGACTGGCTTATCTGCCCTTCAGCAAGATGTTTCATCTGTTTGCCACTCCCTTGAGCCTGATCACCAATCGGGTCATGGATCCGGCCAGGTCTTTGACAGCTAACATTCTCACCCGCCAGGTGATGGAACTGGACGCCTGCACCCACTGCGGAAGCTGCAGTTTGAACTGTTCTGCGGCCATGGTGTTTGAGGCCATCGGCAACGAATACATCCTGCCGTCCGAAAAAATGACCCTGCTCAAGAAGCTGGCATTCGGCAAAAAACTGGATGCTGAAAAGATGCAGGCCATCCAGCAAGGTGTTTATCTGTGCACCAATTGCGACCGCTGCACCGTACGCTGTCCGTCCGGCATCCGCTTAAAGGAATTGTGGTACAGTGTCCGCGAGGCGCTTTTGGAAAGCGGGCCGCCGCTGCCGCATATTTTAAGCCCCTTTTCTTTCGCTCGCGGATTAATCATTCAGGAAAGCCTCCCGACGGATATTTATACCCAACCGATTGAAAATGCCCGGCAGGCGGTCGGCGGGCGGTTTATCAATTTGATGAATCCGGACACCCCCATTCCGCTAAATAGGCAAACCACCGCCGAGTCTCAAACAGCCATAAAGGATAGCACCTATACACATTGCTTCAGCTGTCAGAGCTGCACAACGGTCTGTCCGGTGGTCGCCAACTATGATGACCCCGAGCAGGTACTCGGCCTGCTGCCCCATCAAATCATGTGCAGCCTGGGTCTGGGATTAACCGAGATGGCTTGCGGCGCCGGCATGATCTGGGATTGTCTGACCTGTTACCAATGCCAGGAAAACTGCCCGCAGCAGGTCGAGGTGTGTGATGTTCTGTATCGATTGAAAAATACGGCGGTAACATCCATCGAGCGGTAACGCTCGATAGATGGTTATTGGTTATTCGTTAATCGAACCTTTTTATTTTTAAATGACAGAATTCCTTAACTTTAGGCACTTTAGCTCACTTTAGTCATTTTAGGCACTTTTCTAACAGGAAAGACCCTATGAAATATGCGTTATTCCACGGCTGCAACATTCCGGCACGCGTTGAGCAGTACGCCGATGCTACCGTGGCGGTGTGCGCCCGGCTGGGAATCGAGCCGGTTGAGATAGACGCTTTCAACTGCTGCGGATATCCGGTCCGCAACGCGGATCATCGCGCCTATGTCCTCTCGGCTGCTAAAAATTTAGCGCTGGCCGAACGAGCCGGCCTGGATATGCTGGTGATGTGCAAATGCTGTTACGGCAGCTTAAAAAAAGCATCCTATTTCTTAGACCAGGATCCGGACTTAAAAGCCGACATCAACCGTATCCTGGCAAAAGAAAATCTGGAATATAAAAATGCAATCCGGGTCAAGCATTTGCTTTCGGTTTTGTATCATGATGTGGGCCTTGAGCGATTAAAGGAAACGATTTCAAAAACCTACAGCGGCCTGCAGATCGCGGTCAGCTACGGGTGCCATGCCTTGCGCCCGAGCACGGTGACGGAGTTTGATGATCCGGTTTCACCGAAAATCTTTGATGAACTGGTGGAGGCCACCGGTGCGTTCAGTGTCGAGTGGGCCCGCAAACTGGATTGCTGCGGCGCTCCCCTGACCGGCATCAACGATCAGCTGGCCATGGAAATGGCCCAAAAGAAAATTGACAGCGCCCGGGAAGCCGGCGCACAATTTATCTGTACCGCCTGCCCTTACACCCAGCTTCAGTTCGACGGGGTGCAAATGCGTATGGTCGCTCAATCGAATAACAGCGAGCCGTTGGCGCCCATTCTGTATCCGCAGCTGCTGGGTTTGTGCATGGGT
>Ga0316193_10004686_pt1 | contig 10086 bp, 8 predicted proteins | sample MerIslsedime2_MG_FD_207735 | JGI IMG/M metagenome (GOLD analysis project Ga0316193, IMG submission 207735) | Coastal sediment microbial communities from Maine, United States - Merrow Island sediment 2 | ecosystem: Environmental > Aquatic > Marine > Coastal > Sediment | place: USA: Maine...
CGGATCGGCTTGTCCAGCAGGGCCGGCAGACGGACTGTGAACGTCGAGCCTTCGCCGACCGTGCTGCGGCAACCGATAGTGCCACCCAACAGTTCGCAGAAGCGGCGCGTGATCGCCAGACCGAGGCCCGTACCGCCGTACTCCCTGGTCGCGGAGTCGTCGGCCTGCGTGAACTCCTCGAACAGCATGTCGATCTTCTCTGCCGGAATACCGATACCGGTGTCCGAGATTTCGAAGACCAGCCAGTCATTCCCCGAATCGTCGGTATCCCGCGCGGCCGATAATTCAATCTGGCCATTTTCGGTGAACTTGGCGGCGTTCGAGATCAGGTTGATCACCATCTGGCGAACCCGCGTGCGGTCACTCGTCATCTCACCGACATCGCCTCGAACATCGAGCGCGAAGCGGTTGCCACGCTTCCTGACAAACGTATCGACGGTGCCGGCAATCTCTTTGACCATGTGCTCGACCGTGAAACTCTCGAGGGAGAGATCCATCTTGCCGGCCTCGATCTTCGACAGATCGAGAATGTCGTTGATCATGGACAGGAGGTGCGTGCCGGCACTGTGGATCTTGCCGAGATCGGGCAGGAACTCCTCGGGTGCCAGCTCCTCAGCCTCTTCGATGAGTATTTCGCTGTAGCCGATGATCGCGTTCATCGGCGTGCGCAACTCATGACTCATGTTCGCAAGGAACGCACTCTTCGCCCGGTTGGCCGCCTGAGCATCGTCGCGCGCCTGCAGAAGCTGGGACTCGGCGACCTTACGCTCAGTGATGTCGTGGAACACGATCACGGCACCTTCGAGGCGATCGTCTTTTCGCAGTGGCGAACTCGTGTACTCAACGGCAAGGCTGCTGCCGTCCTTGCGCCAGAGAACCTCGTCGTCGATTTTCGAAGTCGTCCCGTCGGTGAAAGCGGCATGCATCGGGCACTCGTGCACGGGATACGGACGGCCGTCCGGGCGGCTGTGGTGGATGACGTCGTGGATCGGCACGCCGAGCAACTCTTCCTTCTGGTAGCCAAGCAGTTCGGCGCCGGCGCTGTTGATGAACATCAGCTGGCCCTCATGGTCCACGCCGAAGATGCCCTCGCTGGCAGATTCCAGCACGAGCCGCTGGCGTTCCTCCGCGGCAGCCAGTTCATCTTCGGCTCGGCGGCGGTCTGTGATGTCCCGGATCACGCTGGAGACGAGCAGCCCGTCTGCGGTTTCCAGCGGACTCAGGCCAACCTCGATCGGGAATTCACTGCCGTCGGCGCGGACCGCCGTCAGGTCGGCGCCACCTCGCATGTCCCGACGCCGGGGAGCGGCGAAGTACTCCGCCATCTGGCCATCATGGTCGCGTTGGGCGCGCTCGGGCACGAGCATGTTAACGGACTGCCCGACCATGGCCTCGGCGGGATATCCGAAGGTCTGGGTCGCCTGGTCATTGACTATGACGATCGTGCCGTCGCTCCGGGTGATGACCATGGCGTCAGGCGCGGATTCCATCAGCCGCCGGAACCGTACGGCGCCGGCCTGCATCTCCGCCTGCGCTCGCCACACCAGTCCTGCGACGAACCACATGGCCAAAGCGATAAGAGCCAGGGTTACGAGTATGGTGCCCGCCAGCCAGAGAGACTCACGGCGGGCCTCCCCCAGGGCTTTTTCCTCGGGCAGATAGACAGCGAAGCTCCAACCGGCGGAGTTCAGCGGCGCGAAGAAGACGAAGTGGCGCTTGCCGTCATCGTCGTCGACGGTCGCCATGCCGGTCTCTCCTGCGACCATCCTCCGCGCAAGCGCCATCGATTCCTCGTTCCCGGCGTCCTGCTCGAAGACTGTCCTGTTAGCTTCGGCAATGCCGGCCGTTCGATGAATGTAACGACCTTCCGAAGTGAGCACGACTACCTCGAGATCCGTGCCCACGAAGGCCTGGAGCGGCTCAAGCGGAATGTCCACGGTGGTGACGCCCAGCAGTTTCCCGTCCATGTCCATGAAGGGAACGCTGTAGGTCGCCATCATGATGTTGCCAGCGCCCTCGTCGAAGTAGGGCTCGCTCCAGACTGGCTTTCCTGTCCGTACGGGGTCCGCGTACCAGCGCACGTCCGGGTCGTTCAAATAATCGTAGGCGCCGGCGATATCGAGATGGGTGAGACCGTTCGGCTCGATACCGTCGCGATACACGTAGGGACTGAAGGCGGGCCGGCCCTGGAAGCCGCCGCGAACGAAGGCCATGGCGGCGCCGTAGATCAACGGGTCCTGCAACACGCCGTTATCCAGCAGCGCGTAGATCTCTTCCTCGGTGAGTTCGCCGAGGACCGTCGTCGCCCGCCCCGTCTGCTCGGCAACCTGCGCGACCCGCCGCAATTCGCCGTCGAAGCGCTCGGAGAGGGTCCGGACGGCGCCCGCCATCTGCCGCTCGCTGAGCGAGATCGCATGCTCGCTCGTCGTCTTGAGCGTGACGATGAGAATCAGAACCAGAATGATCGCGATCGGGACGAGCGTGACGACCATGAGTCGCCCGCGGCTCATTCCCCGCTGGGGCCGACCGAAGGCCGAGGAGGAATCGATTCCGGTCATGCCGGACCGGTTCCGCTGAGAGGCGTGAGGCTGATTCCCGAAACAAGGCTCATGGCTTGGATTCTGCCACTTTCACCGGTGTCGCGTCAGCAGATCGAGGCCCTCGGAACACACCGGCTCCGAGTGAAAGTCTCGCCCCGACTGCTCAAACGCCCGTCCAGCGTTCTCCGGCAGAGAGCATTGCGTCGACTTCGCAGATCTGCGCGATCGCGCTGATGTCGTCCGGCACGTTGACGAAGCGGATCTCACGGACGTAGTTGCGCGCCCAGTTGACCCATTCCAGTAGCAGAGCGAGCCCGGCACTGTCGCCGCGATCGACGTCGGTCAGGTCGACTTCGATACTCGCATGGTCAGCGAACAGATGACGGCTCTTCTCGAGCGCCGCCGAGGCGGTCGAGAAGACGAGAGCGCCCTTCAATGCGAAGCGGCCCTCACCGAGATCTTCGAAGGCAAGCTGGCTCACTCGGTGCCGGCCTCCGCTGCGGACGTCCCGGCCTTCGCCTCGAGTTCGGATATCACCTGGTCGATGCCCTTGGCGCGGAACTCGCTGGCGTACTGCTTGCGGTAGTTAGTGACGTAGGAGATGCCTTCGATGATCACGTCGTAGGCCTTCCACTGATCGTCCGACAGGCGCATTCGATAGTTCACGGGTGTCATGACGCCGGTTTCCAGCTTGACCATGGTCTCGACGATGGCCTTGCCGTCCGACAGATCGCCTTCGAAGGGCACGACCTCGAGCGCGTCGCCGTCGTATTCGAGAATGTTGTTGGCATAGGTTCTAAGCAGTGACCTGTACAGCGCCACGATGAAACGCTCGCGCTGCTCATCGTTCGCCTGGCGCCAGTACTTGCCCATCACCAGGCCGCCCGCGTAGCGCTGGTCGAAACGCGGCAGCAGGATCTCGTCGACGACCCGATAGAGTTCATCCGTATCGGCCGCCAGTTCGTCGCGACGCGTAGCGAGGACCGCAACGATTTCGTCGGACGCCTGGCGAATCACCTCGTCGGGCCCGGCGGCGGTCGCCGACGCTGCCGCGATCAGCCCCAAAGCGAAGGCGCCGGCGAGCGGAACGAGTAGCTTGCGCATGATCATTCTCCGTCCTTCTTGTCGCCCTGGCTGAACAGATACTTGCTTATGAGCTGTTCGAGCACCAGCGCGGACTGCGTAAACTGAATTTCGTCACTGTCGGCGAAATACTCCGGCGAGCCGCCCGGCTCGAGGCCGATGTACTGACCGCCCAGGATGCCCTGCGTCAGAATACTGGCGTCGGAATCGTCCGGAATCACGTTGTAGCGGGAGTCGATCCGCATCGTTACCACGGCCTCGAGCATCTCATTGTCGAAGTCGATGCTCGTCACCCGCCCGATCGTCACGCCCGACATGGCCACGGGCGATCGCAGCTTGAGCGACCCCACGTTGTCGAAACGCCCCGTCAGCGTGTAGCCCTCTTCGCCGGAATAGCTGTCGAAATTCGTCACACGCGTCGTCAGGAAGAAGAGAGCGAGCACGCCGAGAATAACGAACAGTCCGGTCCCGAATTCCACTGCACGAGTCTGCTGCATGGTCTGGACCCCTACTCTTTAAACCTTGCCAATGAGGATCGCCGTCAGCATGAAGTTCAGCACGAGCACGGAGAGAGCGGTCAGAACGACCGTCCTCGTCGTGGCCCGGCTGACGCCTTCAGCCGTCGGAATGGAATTGTAGCCTTCGAACACGGCCAGCAGGCTCGCAGCGATGCCGAAGACGAAGGACTTGAGCACGCCGGCGAGCACGTCGTCGTAAACGTCGACGTTCGCCTGCATCTGCGACCAGAACGCGCCCTCGTCCACGCCGAGGATCACGACGCCCTCGAGCCAGGCGCCGAAAATACCGAACGCACTGAAAATCGCGGCCAGCAGCGGCATCGCGATGATGGCGCCCAGAAAACGCGGCACGGCGACCCGCCGAACCGGATCGATGGCCATCATCTCCATGCCCGAGAGCTGATCGGTCGCTCGCATCAGGCCGATCTCGGAGGCCAGCGCCGTTCCGGCCCGGCCGGCGAACAGCAGCGCCGTCACGACCGGGCCGAGTTCGCGCACCAACGCCAGGGAGGCGACGACGCCGATCGACTCGGTGGCCCCGAACTTCGCCAGGGAATTGTAGGCCTGCAGGGACAGCACCAGGCCGACGAAAAAACCGGAGATGCCGATGATCCCCAGCGACAGCACGCCGCTGGCATGGACCTGCTTGATGATCAGGCCGGGCCGCGCCAGCGCGGACGGAACGCCCGCCAGCAGGCGGACGAAGAAAATCTGGCTCGCGCCGAAGGTCTCCAGCCAGTCCTGGATCGCGTACCAGACATCTATTGCCACTCGCTTCATCGCGCGGACCTACTCGTCACGGCTGAGGAGCTGGTCGTCGTAGTTCGGTGCCGGATAGTGGAAGGGCACCGGGCCATCCGCCATACCGTTCATGAACTGTGTAACCACGGCCGAAGCATTTTCCTGCATCTCCTCCGGCGAGCCGGACGCGACGACCTTGCCGTCGGAGATCAGGTAGGTGCAGTCGGAGATTGACGAGATTTCGTCTACGTCGTGTGACACGACAACGCTGGTGAGCCCCAGCGCGTCGTTCATGCGGCGAATCAGCCGGACGATGACGCCCATGGAGATCGGGTCCAGTCCGACGAAGGGCTCGTCGTAAAAAATGATGTCCGGATCCATCACGATCGCCCGGGCCAGAGCGACACGCCGGGCCATGCCGCCGGAGAGCTCCGCCGGCATCAGCTGCCAGGCGCCGCGGAGGCCAACCGCATGCAGCTTGGTCAGTACGATGTGGCGGATGAGGCGCTCGGGGAGATTCGTGTGCTCCCTCAATGGGAAGGCAACGTTCTCGTAGACGCTGATATCGGTGAGCAGCGCGCCGTTCTGGAACAGCATGCCGGTGCGTTTGCGCATCTGGTAGAGATCGGCCCGCCGGAGCTTGGGCACATCCTGACCGTCAATCATGATCGTGCCGTGATCGGGCAGGATCTGGCCGGTCATCAGGCGCAGCAGCGTGGTCTTGCCGGTGCCGCTCGGCCCCATGACCGCGGTTACCCGGCCGCGTGGAATTTCGACGTTCAGCCCGTCGAAGATCTTGCGATGCCCGCGCGAGTACTGCAGATCCCGGATGACCATGATGTGGTCTTCCTTCTGGCCGTCCCGTTCTGACGCGGCGGCTGACTCGGGTCCAGCAGCTGACATCCGGATCTCCTCCCCTCCGGTTCGCGAGGGCTTGTTGTTCTCACCCCGCAGGGCGCGGGCTTGTTCGCCGCCCCCTGTCCCGCGCGGCCCCGGCTCACGCCGGACATCCCGATTTCCAGGCGCGTGCGCGCCATCGTGCATTCGGTCCGATGCTAGCACAGACTTTTCAGTTACAAGGTGTTAGCCGTGCATCGCCCGCCCCATCCCGAGCGCGAATCGGGGGTCCCGGGTTTCCCCACCGCTCAATAAGGACTAAAATGGTCCTGTTTTCTGGAGGGGCCGCAAAATGATCCGCATGAGCAAGCTCACGGACTACGCCATCCTGGTTCTCGCCTACCTGGCAGAGACCCGGGAGCCGCGCCATTCCGCGGCGGATGTGGCCGATCACACGGGCCTGACCGCGGCGACGGCGAGCAAGCTCCTGAAGGGGCTCACACGCGCGGGACTGGTCGACTCGGTCCGTGGCGCCCAGGGCGGCTATGCCCTGACCCGGGGGCCCTCGGAGATCACCGCCGCACAGGTCATCGACGCCCTCGAGGGCCCGCTGGCGATTACGGAGTGCAGTTCGTCCGACAGCCACTGTGACCTGGAACCCGGCTGTCGAGTGAGCGAGGCGTGGCGTCGCATCAATCTGGGCATCCATCAGGTACTCGAGGAAATCACCCTCGCGCAGCTGATCGCGCCGGCCGAAGCGCCGCTCATGCGGATGGACGTTGGCGCACATACGGCCGGCGCCGCAACCGCTGCAGTGGAGTCCCTGGCGGCAGCTGCCGGCCAGACTCAGCGCAAAGCAGACATTTAAGAGGAGTTCGCAGGAAAATGGCGACCAGCCCACCCGACGTCGAGACGCTTGTCGATCAGAAGTACAAGCACGGCTTCTTCACGGACATCGAATCGGACACCGTGCCGCCCGGCCTGGACGAGGGCGTTATTCGCCATATCTCGGCCAAGAAGGGCGAACCGCAGTTCATGCTCGACTGGCGGCTCAAGGCCTACGAGCACTGGCTGACGATGCGGGAGCCACGCTGGGCCCAGGTCCATCACGCGCCGATCGACTACCAGGGGATCTCCTATTTCTCCGCGCCGAAGAGCGACGAGGACCGCCCCAAAAGTCTCGACGAGGTCGACCCGAAACTGCTCGAGACCTACGACAAGCTGGGCATCCCGCTGCACGAACGGGCCGCCCTGGCCGGCGTCGCCGTTGACGCGGTGTTCGACAGCGTTTCCGTTGCGACCACATTCAAGAAGAAGCTGGCCGATGCCGGCGTGATCTTCGGCTCGTTCTCCGAGGCGGTCATCAACCATCCGGAGCTCATCGAGCAGTACCTGGGCACCGTCGTGCCCTACACCGACAACTTCTTCGCCACGCTGAATTCCGCGGTATTTACCGACGGTTCGTTCGTCTACGTGCCGAAGGGCGTGCGCTGCCCGATGGAGCTGTCGACCTACTTCCGGATCAACGCGGCCAATACCGGCCAGTTCGAACGCACGCTGATCATCGCCGACGAGGGCAGCCACGTCAGCTATCTCGAAGGCTGCACGGCGCCGATGCGCGACGAGAACCAGCTCCACGCTGCGGTTGTCGAGCTGGTCGCCATGGGCGACGCCGAAATCAAATATTCGACGGTCCAGAACTGGTACCCCGGCGACGAGAACGGCGTCGGCGGCATCTACAATTTCGTCACCAAACGCGGCGACTGCCGCGGCGACAACGCCAAGATCTCGTGGACCCAGGTCGAAACCGGCTCTGCCATCACCTGGAAGTATCCGAGCTGTATCCTCACCGGCGACAACTCGGTCGGCGAGTTCTATTCGGTAGCCGTAACGAACAATCTGCAGCAGGCGGATACCGGCACCAAGATGATCCACATCGGCCGCAACACGAAGAGCACGATTGTGTCCAAGGGCATCTCTGCGGGCCGTGCCAGCCAGTCCTATCGTGGTCTCGTGAAGGTGCTACCCGGCGCCGAGGGCGCCCGCAACCACACCCAGTGCGACTCGCTGCTCATGGGCGACCGCTGCGGGGCGCATACCTTCCCGTACATCGAGGCGAAGAACCCGAGCGCCCATATCGAGCATGAGGCGACCACGTCGAAGATCGGCGAGGACCAGCTCTTCTACTGCCTCCAGCGCGGCATCTCGGAAGAGGACGCCGTGAACATGATCGTCAACGGCTTCTGCAAAGAGGTATTCCGGGAACTTCCCATGGAATTCGCCGTTGAGGCCCAAGCCCTGCTCGCCGTCAGCCTCGAAGGCGCCGTCGGCTAGCGCACCGCATTCATCTGAAAGGATATCGATTCATGCTCAGCATCCAGAACCTGCACGCCACCGTCGGCGGGAAGGAAATCCTCAAGGGTCTCGACTTCGAAGTCGGGCCGGGCGAAGTCCACGCCATCATGGGGCCGAACGGCTCGGGAAAAAGCACGCTCGCGAATGTCCTCGCCGGCCGCGACGGTTACGAAGTCACCGACGGCACCGTCACCTATCTCGGGCAGGACCTGCTGGATCTCGCGCCGGAAGAGCGGGCCCGCGCAGGCGTTTTCCTGGCGTTCCAGTATCCGGTTGAGATTCCCGGGGTGAACAACGCCTACCTGCTGAAGGCGGCGCTCAACGCGCAGCGCAAGCACCGGGGCCTCCCCGAAGTCGACGCCTTCGAGTTCCTCGGACTGGTGCGCGAGAAGATGCAGCTCATGCGCATGGATGAGAGCTTCCTCAACCGCGGCGTCAACGAGGGTTTCTCGGGCGGCGAGAAAAAGCGCAACGAGATATTGCAGATGGCCGTGCTCGAGCCCCGTCTGGCGGTGCTCGACGAGACCGACTCCGGGCTGGACATCGACGCACTGAAGGTCGTCGCCGCGGGCGTCAACGCGCTGCGGGGCGAGGATCGTTCGATTGTGCTCGTCACGCATTACCAGCGCCTGCTGGACTATATCGAGCCGGACTTCGTTCACGTGTTGTCGAACGGCCGGGTCATCAAGACCGGCGACAAGAGCCTCGCGCTGGAACTGGAAGATCGCGGCTACGACTGGGTCCTCGAGGAGGCCGTGAACGCATGAGCACGCCCGCACCGTCTCGAATGGCACGCGGCGGCGGGGCCGGCCCCGCCTTCGACGCCCTGTCACAATCCTGGGCCGCGCTCGCGCCCGGCGGCGAACGATGGCAGGCGCTGCGCAGCGCGGGATGGGCAGTATTCGAGCGCGAAGGATTTCCGACGACCCGCGACGAAGCCTGGAAGTACACCTCGCTCCGCCGACTCGCGCGACGCGCGTTTCGCCTCGACCTGCCGGTCGAAGCGCCGGCCTCCGCCGACCTCGCCGAGCTGCTCGCCGGCGAACTGGACGGACCGCGCCTCGTCTTCCTGAACGGACGATTCGTGCCGGCGCTGTCCGCGCCGTCGACTAATGGCGACGGGCTCGAGATCGATGCTCTCACCAAGGTCTTCGACGACCCACAGCGAACCGGCCGGATTGGCGAACTGGCGGACCCGGAGGCGCATCGTTTCGCAGCGCTCAACCAGGCGTTCGCGGGCGAAGGCGCCCGCATCCGCACGGCGCCGGACAGCAAGATCGAGCAACCCGTCTACGTGGTCTACCTCAGCGCCGCGGCGGCCGAGCCGGTCGCCTGCCACCCGCGGCTCGTGATCGAGGCTGGCCCCCGTTCGTCGCTCACCGTCGTGGAGCATTTCGTGGGGCTCAACGATGCCCGGCGACCCAAGGACGAAAACCTGACGAACGCGGTGACAGAAGTATTTCTCGCCCCCGGTGCACAGCTCGAACACTATCGCGTGCAGGCGGAGTCCCCGACTGCCCATCACATCGGCGGCCTGTTCGCCGAGCTGACGCGCGACGCGCGCCTGCAGAGCCACTGCGTCCACACCGGCGGCGCCCTCGCCCGCCAGGACATCGTGGTGAACCTCGTGGAGCCAGGCGCCCACGTGGACCTGCACGGGTTGTATTTCGTGGACGGCAAGCGTCACACCGACGTCCACACCCGCGTCGATCATCGGGCGCCACACACGACCAGCGACGAGGAATACCGGGGCATCGTGACGGGCCGCGGCCGCGCCGTGTTCAACGGCAAGGCAGTGATTCACCCGGATGCGCAGAAGACCGACGTGAAGCAGGCCAATGCCAACCTGCTGCTGTCTCCGCAGGCCGAGGTGGACACCAAGCCTGAACTCGAGATCTACGCGGATGACGTCAAGGCAAGTCACGGCGCCACCGTCGGACAGCTCGACGAGAACGCGATGTTTTATCTGCTGTCGCGAGGCATCGACAAAGACAGCGCAAAGGCCATGCTGA
>Ga0316193_10004688_pt1 | contig 10085 bp, 9 predicted proteins | sample MerIslsedime2_MG_FD_207735 | JGI IMG/M metagenome (GOLD analysis project Ga0316193, IMG submission 207735) | Coastal sediment microbial communities from Maine, United States - Merrow Island sediment 2 | ecosystem: Environmental > Aquatic > Marine > Coastal > Sediment | place: USA: Maine...
AGCTGGTGTTTGTCTAACAGCCTGGATACAGCACCTTGCATTGAGGCACTGGAGGAGGCCTTGGTGAACCATGGCACACCGGATATCTTTAACACTGACCAAGATTGCCAATTTACCAGCGAGGGCTTCACTGAAGTTCTCAAAGCTCATGGCATTCAAATTAGCATGGACGGCAAGGGATGCTGGACGGACAATGTATTTATCGAGCGCCTCTGGCGCAGCCTGAAATATGAAGTGTAATAGGGGACAGACCAGAATGGCACTTACTTAAGGCAGATAACGAGCAGATTACGCCTTCTCGTCATTCCGGCGCAGGCCGGAATCCAGGGAACGAAGCCATCGACGGTGCAGCTGGATCCCGGCCTGCGCCGGGATGACGGTGGTTTTGGCTTAAGTAAGTGCCATTCGGGACAGACCACTATTTAACTGCCATGGCCGGCTGGGTTATCCGCCTTGCAAATCACTTAACAATCTTCAGCTTTGGCTGTGTAGGCGTATCCAATAAATCAATAGTCTGCTTGAACCGTTCATTCTTAACAAATGCCGCATAGACCTTCTCGGTTGTCTTGACAGATGCATGGCCCAATAAATGCTGAACATCATTAATTGCCGCACCCCGACTCAATAACCGTGTGGCAAATGTCTTTCTCATATTGTGTGAAGATACGTCTGTGAGACCAGCACGCTTAAATGCAGCTTCCAATGCCCGATTATTCTGAATCGTTTTGTGCCCACTATACCTTCCTGGAAATACATACTCACCATCAACGGCCTTCTGACGATTCAGAAGGGTAGTGCGAAGACGGTTGGTCATGGGGATGAAATCATCATTGGACACTTTTGTTCTGTACAGGTATATCACGCTATTGTCGAAATCGATATCTGACCATTGCAGAGTGCTCGCCTCATTGATTCGAAAGCCACCATCGACCATCAGAATGAAGATGTCTCTTGCAGCCTGACGCGCTTTCTTGTGGTAGGGGTTTTTGACTGATGAAGGATCAAGTTCATTCAGGATTCTCTGCTCTTCATTATCTGTCAGGTAACGGATTGGTTTGTCCTTTATATTCCATTCGCACCATTCATAGTCAGGGGTATAATACCCGAGGCGCTTTGCATTCCGGCAAATCTTGTTGAACTGCCTGGACCAAAGGCGAATCGTGATGTCTTTGATCCCACGCTTGCGTTCATATTCAACCCAGCGGGATAAATTACGATTTGTAATCTCATCAAGAATGATATCGCTGAAATAGTCCTTGAATCTGTTGATTGCTGTGACCAAGGTGCTGTACGCACCGGAATCCTTGCTCGTGCGGAGCAGGGCATCACATGCGTCATAGAGGTTTATGTGTTCCAGATGCCCGAGGACCTGCGTATCAACCAATTGCTGCCGCATCTGGGCAACCGGAGAGGGCAGGGGTGCAGGATTGTTGAATCGTAGTTAAGCAGGTGATAATTGCGTGCAACTCTATCAAAAATCACATCACTCCATCCCCACGACGCAGTAACTGATTGAAATACTGCTTTGAATCGAGCGTGCAGAAGATTGAGGTAGAACTGTCTGCATGGATTGTGTCTATTGATGAAGCCATATTTTCCTGCGAGAGTGTCATCGATATCGGCACCGGTCAGGTACTGTACAACGTACCTCGAAACGGTTGTCTAAATTACTGGTGCCTAAGCGGTGTTACTCTTTGAACGTCGCCACGTTGCCGGTGCAGTACCAAAGGTCTTCTTGAAGGCACGTGAAAAGGCGGCCTCGGATTCGTAGCCGACCGTATTGGCAATATTGGCGAGGGATGCGCCGGTGTTTCGCAACTCTTGCGCCGCGACCTGCATGCGCCAGTTGGCAAGGTAGTGCATCGGCGCCATGCCGATCAGGCGTGTGAAGCGCTCGGCCAATGCGGATCGCGATAGACCAACTTCCCGTCCAAGGTCGTCTACCGTCCAGGAGCGGGTAATATCGCGGTGCAAAAGAGCCAGCGCTCGCGCGACGTAGCGGTCGCGTAGACCGGCGAGCCAGCCGGTTTGTCCCTCCGGCAGGGTGTCGGCGTAGCGCCGGACGGCTTCCACGAAGAGCAATTCAGACAGCTTGGCCAGCACAGTTTCCGATCCCGGGCGGCCTGCGGCCACCTCCGCTGCTGCATACTGGAAGGTCGAGCGAATCCATTCTGCCGCACCGCCTTCCTCGGCATTGAGTTTGATTACAGAGGGCAATGTCGAAATTACCGGGTTTCCATCGGCGCTGTCGCAGCCCAGGAACCCGCATACCACGCGCGTACGTGCGCCGTTGCCGCCATGATTAATGGAGAACAGTCCATCATCTTTGGGAGGCTGGATAATGTCGCTACCCTTCACGGGCGGCAGGCCAATGTCGCTGCCCAGCAGGTGCAGGTCGTTGTGTGGAAAAAGGACGACATCTCCGGGTCCGATCAGGAAGGTTTCTGCATCTTCGTCGTTGACACGGACGTGGAGCTCCCCCTCGACGACGTAGTGATAAGGGATTAGGTGGGATGCCGGACAGAGAAAAGGGGCGCAATGCTCGGGTTCCACGCGTGCTGCCATGCACCACGGCGCAAAGAATTCGGCATGCAAAAACACGCCGCCAGTCAGATGCGCCACCCTCAAGACATCAGATAATGCGTCGATTCTCCGCTCTCCGCCTAATCCGGTGTTTCGGTCATATCTACCGGTGGATCAATCATAGATGAAAAATCTTCCTGCGGTAAGAATGAAAGTGTGACCAGGACAGGCTCGATCATGCTGCCGGCACCCCATTCCAGACGACAGGCGAGGTGATTGATTATGAACGCGATATTGAAGAGTTCCGACACCGATCGATACGCCCGGTGTATCAGTGTTTCTAAGAGAGTACGCTGGGACATCGATGATGATGTAATTCAGGGCCGCAGCTTCAACCGGTCCGACAAGTACCTGCCCGACGGGCTGTCGCAGATTCCGGTGTTCACCACCCTTTCCGAAGATGAGAAACGTTTCATCAGCCAGATCCAGGGGCGCACCTATGCCAATGTGTTCGGGCTGGTTGAGCGGTTTATCAATGCCAAGGTCCTGGAGGTCAGTCAGGATCACTGGCTCGGTGACCAGGTTGCACTGGAGGCACTGGTGCGGTTCAGCGACGAGGAACTGAAACACCAGGCACTGTTCCGCCGTATTGACGACATGATCGGCGAGACCCTGCCCGGCGGCTACCACTTCGATGTGGACCCTGACGCGGTCGCCAGCGCGGTACTCGGTAAGAGCACATGGGCGGTACTGGCACTGACACTGGACATCGAACTGTTTACCCAGCTCCACTACCGTCAAAGCATCGAATCGGACGGTGATTTGTCCGAGCTGTTCAAGGACGTGTTCCTCTACCACTGGAAGGAGGAGAGCCAGCACGCGATCCTCGACGAACTGGAGTTGAAGCGGCACGATGCCGGATTGTCGACCGATGAGCGTGACCAGGCGGTCGACGAGTTCATCGAACTGGTCGGTGCGGTGGATGGCATCCTCCAGGCACAGGCTGCCGCTGACGCACGCTATTTTGCTGCTAACTGTGGACGCGGGGTGGATAAAGAGGAGGTTGAGGCGATCGAGCTCGGGTTCCTCCATGCCTACCGATGGCAATATATCCACTCGGGTGCCATGCACCCAACGTTCACGAAGGTTCTATCGAGCCTGATCACGGAAGACCAGGGCCAGCGTATCCAGGCGGCACTCGCCACTTTGCATTAGGCCTGTCACTGGCCTTGGCAATCACACAGACAAAGGAGACGTATTATGAATACCCAGGTAGAGAGTATTAAATCCAACGTCGTCAACGGTATCGATGTCGATGCCCTCTTGACCTTGCTCGATAGCGTAAAGCAAGACACATCGAAGGGTAAGACCAACTGGCATGTCTCCACGTCCTGGCAGGGTCAGACCCGGAGCCGTGCTGAAGTATCGGGATTTGGAATGGGTGGCGAAGAAATTCAGCGACGGTTTTCGATTGACATCGATGAACCCTTCGAACTGGGTGGCAGCAACGCGTTTGCCAACCCCCAGGAACACCTGATCGCGGCACTCAACGCCTGCATGACGGTGGGATATGTGGCGCAGTGTTCTATTCGTGGAATCACTCTTGAACAGCTGGAGATCGAGACTGAAGGTGAAATTGACCTCCGGGGTTTCCTGGGGATCGACTCCAGCGTGCCGCCGGGTTACGAGAGCCTGAGCTACATCGTCCACATCAAGGGTGATGGCACAAAGGAGCAGTTCGCTGAGATCCATGAGGCGGTGATGGCTACCTCGCCCAACTTCTACAACATTGCGAACGCAGTGATGTTGAAACCGACCCTCGTGATTGACTAAACGCAGGTTAGCACGCGCGGTGTGACTGAAAGCAATCGTCATACCGCGCGTTGACCTGTAGGCACTGAATCATATGGTATAAACGGATGGCATTATCATGTTAATGATTGAATATAAAGATATCGGCTGGTGGTATTGGCTGGTAACAGCAGGGCTGCTTACATTCGGTATGTCGGGAAACCCAACAGGGTTTTTGCTTGCGATGGCTCTTACGATCATTCAGTTAGTTCACTTCGTGTTTAGAGAGCACAGCATTACAGCTTTTCCCGTACAAGTGCGGTTTTGGTATCTGATGCTTCTTCTTATCGCGTGGCAAGAGCCGCTGCAATGGATATATTGGATTCCCACCATAGGTACGTGGGCCCAGATAATATTTGGCTATTGCACCATGGCGCGCTGTGTTTCCCTATTCCCCTGGAATCGTAGCGGTGAGCTGTCAGTCGATTTGTTAAAGAAAACGTTCTTTTCTCGCCCGGTTCGAGGAAGCATTAAACAAGGTTTTTCAGCTGCCCACTAAATTACAGGTTACACAAATGCCCCACTGATCGCTGGCACTCTCGTCACAGCCTTGGCGGCAAGTGCTGATGTGCGTCCGTGTTGAGTATTAAATTGCCGTTTGTTAGCTTTTCCACGAGTGGCAATTAATGGCTGAAAGTGTGTGTGTTGATTGCATGGGTGTACACGGAAACTTATGCAGCAACTATGAAGTTCACAGAAATTAAGTGAAAGGAAAGTACTGATCCGATAGTTAATTCCATGCCATCGTGGAAGACCGGGGTGGTTTCCAGTTCTCCATCGGTCAGATGTGGCGTGTCGCTGTTCCAGGGGGTGCGGGTGGTGATGGGTCGTCATAGCTGCTCTCCTGGTTTAAGCGATGGAATCAGTCACGGCCACGGCGGGATTGTTTTTCGCGTCCGACCGGTTCAGGTCCCGGAACAGGAGCATGTCCGCAACCCGGTCGGATGCCCCCGGGTAGAAGCCGGTCTCGATCTCGAAGCCGCGGGGGTTCCGGAAGGTTCCGAACAACATGTCGAACACTGGCAGGTCCGCGTAGTTGTAACGGTGGATGCCCTTGCCGTGATGAATGGTGTGACTTTCCGGCCGCTGGATCAGGTAACCCAGCCAGCGCGGGGTGTGGATATTGGCATGCTGGAATATCGCCAGGAAGGTGATGCCGAGCAGCAGGAGGGTCGCGGCCTGTGGCGTCACACCGACCACCAGTACCAGGCTGAGGCTGCCCACGGCCGTCCAGCCGATCATGTCCAGCGGACTGAACCAGAACGCACCGAAGGTATCCAGGCGTTCCGCGCTGTGGTGCATCTGGTGCAAGCCGCGCCACAGCAGGTCGGAGGAGTGCATCCAGCGGTGCCACCAGTAGGCGCAGAATTCATAGACGAGCAAACCCAGGGCTGCGCTACCCGCCGTGCCGAGGCCGGTCAGATCGAGCAACTGGTACCGTGCCAGATACTGGTCCCAGACAAGCGGCAGGTAGCTCGACAGAAAAAAGAAGACGGTAAAAGAGGCAAGTCCCTTCAATTTCCAGTGCCTGACGGTTGGCAGGACGCGGCCCGGTGCGAGCCACTCCCAGCACATCAGGCTGGCATATATTGCCAGTGCGGTGATGGAAACGGGATCAATCAGGATATCTATGGGCGTAGGCATGTCGTGTACTCCTTGATTAGCCGGCTCGTTCGCCGGATTTTTAAGTCGATATCAGGCTACTCCCGCCTCGCTCCTGGTGCTAAAGTCATAAGAGGCAATAAACGGTCGATTCTGCCATGTCCGACTACAGTCCCCCGCTGAAGGCCGCCATTCTGGCGGTGCCCGAAGCCTCCGTTTCAACGATTTACGGTATGTACGACCTGTTTGCCTCCACGGGCAGGGATTGGGAGATGATCGTCAATGGTGAGCCCGGGCCGGCGGTCTTCGAGCCCTATACCGTCTCCACCGATGGTGGGCGGTTTCAGGCCGGCAACGGCGTGTGGATGGAGCCCGACTACGGGCTGGCGGACAGCCCCGCACCGGACGTGATTTGCATTCCCGAACTGCAGGTCGATCCCGCTGCAAATCCGCGCGGTCGCTACGTGCACGAGACACGCTGGATTCAGCAAAACTACGCTGCGGGCGGCACGCTGGCGACGGCGTGTTCCGGAGCGTTATTGCTGGCCGAGGCGGGCCTGCTGGACGGCCAGGATGCCACCACCCACTGGGGTTACGTCGAGACGCTGAAGACTCACTATCCAGGGATACACCTGCACCCCAATCGGGCGCTGGTGGTGAGCGGCGAAGGCCAGCGAATCATTATGGGTGGCGGCGGAACCTCCTGGCTGGACGTGGCACTATTCCTGATCGCGCGATTCGCCGGGATCGAGGCCGCGATGCGTGTTGCCCGGGTTAATCTCATCGACTGGCACGATATCGGCCAGCAACCGTTTGCCGCCCTGACGCTGGCCCGACAGGTTGACGATGCGGTCATTTCCGGTTGCCAGGTCTGGGTGGCTGAACACTATGATCAGGAATCACCTGTAGCCGCCATGGTCAAGCGCAGCGGTCTGGCAGACAGAACCTTCAAGCGACGATTTGCCGCGGCAACGGGCCTGTCACCCATGGAGTATGTCCATACCCTGCGCCTGGAAGAGGCCAAACAGATGCTGGAAGCGGGTGACCTGCCCATCGAAGCAGTTGCCAATGAGGTGGGTTACGAGGATGCCAGCTTCTTCGGGCGGCTGTTTCGGCGCAAGGTGGGACTGACACCGGCGCAGTATCGCAAGCGTTTCGGCGGTCTGCGGAAGGTACTGCAGACAACTGGCAATTGAAATCCTCTGCACTAGTTTCGAATCTCAAGTGCGCTGGTAATAAAACGCATTAACGGCATTGCGGTTGCGAATGCCTTCTCGGCTTCCCTGATAAAGGTAGGTGTTAAAGCACTCTGTGGTTTGACATGTCTGAAAGCAATATAGCTTTTACGCTTGAGGTCTTCGATATGCGGATTGCTCGGATCAAATCCCCTGGGCGGGCGCTTCAGGCTTTCGCCCTGCAGTTTCCCGAAATACTTTGAAAACACAGTGTCTTTGATGACGCTGGACCACTGTTCAGGGTTCCCGGCAATATGGTTCCGGATCTTGTCAAGAGAGTGATTGTCCGGTTTCCAGATGCCACCACCAAAAAATACCTCGGTAGGGGCCAGGTGGACATAGAAGCCCGGTGCATGGGCATTCTTGCCTGCGGTATGGCGGAATTGACAGCCGACGTTCTCTTTGTATGGTCGCTTGTCCTTGGAAAATCGTGTATCCCGGTAAATCCTGAACATCGAGCCGCCGTTGCGGCGGGTATCGGCTACATAGGCATCCGAGAGTGTGGGCAGGAATTCCCCGACCACTTCGATAAAGCGGGTAACCGGTGCCACGACAAAACTCTCATAGCGATCCTTGTTGTTGCTAAACCATTCCCGGTTATTGTTGCCAGCCAGGTCAGAGAGAAACCTGAACATCTCCTTTGGAAATCCATCGAAAGTTGTGTTCATTGCAATATCCTCTGCAGGAAACAACACGGTGTTAATGGCAGATCAGCATCAACCGCTCACTGTGCCTGTATACGCCTGTCGCCTGAAAGCAGTCATTCCGGCAGTCAAGTGCTGTATGTCTTCGCCGTCATTTTCTGTAAGGTCAGGGCGCTGCACTTGATATCTGCTATTTTTCCTTCTGTTTCATAATGGAGTTAAGGAACTTGTGTGCATGCGCCAGCTCGGGCCTGTCGCCATCTGCTCTGATGCTGATCTGAATCAAGCTATCGTAGTATGATCTTGCCGCCTCTCTGTCACCCTTGCGTTCCGCCGCAAGCCCTGCACCGTAGAGACTGTTGAATCGGTTGGGGGCAGTCTCAAGGCTGGTTTCAAAGGCCTTGATTGCTTTCTCCGGGTTTCCAGACTGGAGCAGCATTTCCCCCAGGAGTTCCCGTGCGGGTAGCACGGAGCCAGGTGTGACCGGATTCTTGTCAACAGATTCCTCCAGTCTGGCAGCTTCCTCCATCAGCTGTACGGCGGAGTCCTTTCGATCCTCCGAAAAATCCAGCCATGCGGCTACCGCCTTGCGCTGGGCATCGACGATTACACTCCAGTACTGCTGTCCAGCCTTGACTAGATTTGCATGTATTGCATCGAGTACAGTCAGGGCCTCTTGTGCTCCGGCCGTGTCGCCACTGCGGGCAGCCCCGAGACCCTTCGCATAATAGATGATGGCCTCGACCTCTGGGAAATCTTCCCACGGGAATGAATCCCGTGCAGGTACTTCCAGCCCTGCGGCATCGCCCCACTGCTTGCGTTCCAGGGTGTAGCGTGCGGGCAAGGCGGCAAGGGCATAGCCCGTGACGAAAGTCTTCTGGTAATTGTCTTTTTCATTCATCTGGTCGAGAACTGCTTTCGCCTTGATATCTTCCGCTCCCTGCAGATAGGCATAGATCAGGTAATCCAGCGCATGCAGGTAGTGGTGCGAGATGGCACCATTTGCCGGGTATTTTAGCGCGGCACTGGCAGAGCGCATATTCCAGTCAATGGAATCGGTCCAGATGCCAAGCCGCGTAAAGATATGCGTCGGCATATGCAGCGCATGCGGTACATCCGGAGCTATCTTGTCATAGGCGCGTGCAGCCTCGAGCGCCCGGGCCGCAAGTTCCGGGTTGTCATAGGCATGGATCAGATAGTGAACGACACCCGGGTGCTCAGGTTCTCTTGAATACAGAGTCTCCAGGATTGCACCGGCCTCCTTCTGGTGGGTATACGATTTGTCCTCTTTGGGCGCAGTTGCCAGCAGGGCTAATGCATAAAAGGCAGCGGCGTCGGTATCCTCACGGTAATTCTGATAAACAGTATTTTGAGCTGTCTTCCAGGAGGCGATCCGCTCCGGGTGACTCTTGTTTCTCCAGTCGCTGTAATATGATTCGGCAGCGGTGATATATGTCTGTTCCCGATCAGTGCGAGGTTGCAATGACTTTGCCTTCTCAATAGCCTGCGATCCCTGTTGCAGTTCTGCCTCTGTCGGCTCACCTGGCCAGAGGGGGTGGAACAGGGTCATGGCGATACCCCAGTGTGCCATGGCGCAATCGGGTTCAGTGGCAGCAATTGAGCGGAACTCCTTTTCGGCCTGTGCATACATCATGTGATGCAGCATCATGACCGCGCGTTCGGAACGGTCCCGAATCTCTGCACTGCAGGATACCGGGAAGTCTGTTTGGCCAATGGGGGGAGACAGGTCACTGACCTGAACATCAGTCCGGGCATTGGTCACCCCGGAATGTAGAAGCAGTAAAAAAGGCAGCAATCGCGCCAGTCTGGAGAGTGCGAGAGTATTCATAGCGTTATCACCCTGCCTGAAATTAGTTTTTACCTGACGATTAACAAGTCTGGCACACCACTCAGGGATTTGTAGGTGGTTGTCTAAATACATACATGTCACCAGTAGCTAAGTGGCTGTTTCCATTACGGCACCGGACGTTGGTCCGGTGCCGTAATATCCCTTGCAGCTGCTCATGCCACCTGTCGTAGGAGTGGTTTGGTGTTATCACTCAGCCTGGCAATGCGTGCTGCCACATATCGGGCCGCCGTAAACGGTAGTACAGCTGCCAGCCAAATGTCATAGCCTGCCGCCTGGCGAACGTCTGCAGTTGCCCCGAACTCAGACGTAGAGACTGATTCTATATAAGATTTGGCTACACAATGGGAGACGACCCACTAC
>Ga0316193_10004692_pt1 | contig 10083 bp, 6 predicted proteins | sample MerIslsedime2_MG_FD_207735 | JGI IMG/M metagenome (GOLD analysis project Ga0316193, IMG submission 207735) | Coastal sediment microbial communities from Maine, United States - Merrow Island sediment 2 | ecosystem: Environmental > Aquatic > Marine > Coastal > Sediment | place: USA: Maine...
TGGTGGTTGAAGCCGGCGAACGCAGTGGTGCCCTGATCACCGCGCGGCTGGCAGCTGAGCAGGGCCGGGAAGTTTTCGCGGTGCCGGGTTCCATTCGTCAGCCCCTCACGCGCGGCTGTCATCGCCTGATCCGGGAGGGTGCAGCCCTGGTGGAATCACCCGCCGATGTCGCCGCCGAACTGCGCAACTTGCTCGGTCACCATGCAGCCTGCGTTGAACAGAATATCAGCGGGCCTCATGCCGGCACCGCGGTCATCGCCGAGCCCCTCGCGCCGGTTGCCGCACGGTTGCTGGACGTCATGGGGTGGGAGGCCGTCAGCCTCGAACAATTGCTGCGCTGGACTGGATTGACGAGCGCAAATCTTTGCTCCATGCTCATCAAATTGGAGCTGGCTGGCCGCGTTTCTAGGCTGTCGGGAGGCCAGTACCAACAGAGGGAAGAATGGCGCTCAGATGAACGAAAGCGTACTTGACGTGCTCATGTACCTGTTCGAAACCTATTCAGAACAGGACTTTGAACAACAACCAGAACCTGATCAGGCCGTGCTGCGTGAGGAACTTCTGCAGGCGGGTTTCGGGGAACTGGAAGTGGACCATGCCCTGGATTGGCTGGAAGGTCTTGGCGCGCGCCAGGAAGAGCCCTTCGCCACCCAGCCGGCAGAGCGTTCCGTGCGCCTTTTCAACAGCTTCGAGCTAGGCCGCCTGGACGCCGAGTGCCGCGGCTACATCCTTTATCTGGAACAGATTGGTATCCTTTCGCCTACCCAGCGGGAGCTGGTTATCGACCGGCTGGTCGCCCTGGGCCCCGGCGATATCGACGTGGAACAGGTCAAATGGGTCGTGCTGATGGTGCTTTTCAGCCAGCCCGGGCAGGAAAACGCCTTCTCGCGGATGGAAGACCTGGTGTTTGAAGAAAGCACCGGGATGGTGAACTGAGTTCACGGCCCGATCCTCGATCAAGTATGCTCTCAACCGCGGCCCGTCCGCGGTTTTGTTTTTTTGGCAGCATGAGTAACGATGGCTAGGAATATCGTCGTTGTAGAGTCGCCGGCCAAGGCGAAGACAATTGAAAAATACCTGGGTAAGGATTTCCAGGTACTTGCCTCCTATGGCCACGTGCGCGACCTCGTGCCGAAAGAAGGCGCGGTGGATCCCGAGCACGGCTTCGCGATGAAGTATGAGGTCATCGAAAAAAATGAAAAACATGTCAACGCCATTGCCAAGGCGCTGACTAAAGCCAAGACCCTCTATCTGGCCACTGACCCGGATCGCGAAGGCGAAGCCATTTCCTGGCACCTGCATGAGCTGCTGAAAGAACGCGGCCTGCTCAAGGACATTCCGGTGCACCGGGTGGTGTTCTACGAAATCACCAAGGGTGCGATCCAGGCCGCCATCGACGAACCGCGTGGCCTGTCGACACACCTGGTCGACGCCCAGCAGGCCCGCCGGGCACTGGACTACCTGGTGGGCTTCAATCTTTCGCCCCTGTTGTGGAAAAAGGTCCGTCAGGGCCTGTCTGCCGGCCGGGTGCAAAGCCCCGCGCTGCGGCTGATCTGCGAACGTGAGAACGAGATCGAGGCCTTCAACCCTCGCGAGTACTGGTCCATCGAGGCCGATCTGCAGGGTGAAAAAGCCCCCTTCACCGCCCGGCTGGCTGAATACAGCGGCGAGCGCGTGGAGCAATTCAGTTTCGGTAATGACACCACAGCGCACGGTGTCCGTGATGCCCTGGTAACGGCCGCGGGTGGCCAGCCGGCCGTCGCTGCAGAAGGCGGGGCGGCAGGCAAGTTGCGGGTAAATGCTATCGAGCGCAAACAGCGCAAGCGCAATCCGGCAGCACCCTTCACCACCTCTACTCTGCAACAGGAAGCCTCACGAAAAATTGGCTTCAGCGCGCGCCGCACCATGATGACGGCCCAGCGACTGTATGAAGGTATCGAAACCGGCGAAGGCTCCGTGGGTCTGATCACTTATATGCGAACGGACTCCGTGACCCTGGCGGCTGACGCCGTGCAGGAAGCCCGGGAGTTCATCGACGAGCGCTATGGCGCCGAAAACCTGCCGGAAACTCCGCGGGTCTATAAGACCAAGGCCAAGAATGCTCAGGAGGCCCATGAAGGCATCCGGCCGACCAGCGTGAAGCGCACACCCGAGAGCATCAAGAATTACCTGAATGCCGACCAGTACAAGCTATATAGCCTGATCTGGAAACGCACCGTGGCCTGCCAGATGACCCATGCGGTCTTCGACCAGGTGGCGCTGGATATGTTGCCCGTGAATGACGCCGAAGTCGGCCGTTTCCGCGCCACGGGTTCTACCCTGGTCAAACCCGGCTTTATTGCCGTGTACCAGGAAGGCCAGGACGATGTGAAGGATGAAGAGGCCGACAAGTCCCTGCCGAAGGTAGAAGAGGGCGATATCCTCGACATGGTGGCCATGCGTGCAGACCAGCATTTCACCGAGCCACCGCCGCGCTTCTCGGAAGCCAGCATCGTCAAGACGCTGGAGGAGTACGGCATTGGCCGGCCATCGACATACGCCAGCATCATTTCCACCTTGCAGAACCGCGAGTACGTGGAGATGGACGGCAAGCGCTTTATTCCCACCGATGTAGGCCGCATCGTCAACGGGTTTTTAACCAAGCACTTCACCCAATACGTGGATTACGGTTTCACCGCGCGCATGGAAGACGAGCTGGATGAAATCTCGCGGGGCGAGCGCGAGTGGGTGCCCGTGCTCGACGCGTTCTGGTCGCCCTTTGAAAAGCTGGTCGAAGAAAAAGAAGCTTCTGTGACCCGCGAAGAAGCCGGGCAGTCGCGTGAACTGGGCACAGATCCGAAGAGCGGCAAACCCGTGAGCGTGCGCATGGGTCGCTTTGGGCCTTTCGTACAGATCGGCACCCGTGAAGACGAAGACAAACCCAAATTTGCCGGCCTGCGCCCGGGCCAGAAGATGGCCAACATCGAACTGGCCGAAGCCCTGGAATTGTTCAAGCTGCCACGCAAGCTGGGTGAGACGCCCGAAGGCGAGCCGGTCTCGGCAAGCATCGGCCGCTTCGGCCCCTATGTTCGCTACGCTGACAAGTTTGTCTCGATCAAGGAAGACGATCCATACACCATCGGCCTGGAACGGGCCCTGGAACTCATCGTCGAGAAGAAGATCGCCGATGCCAATCGCCTGATACTCGATTTTGAAGAGCAAGGCATCCAGGTGCTGAACGGTCGTTACGGGCCGTACATCACGAATAAGGAAAAGAATGCGCGGGTACCGAAAGATCGTGACCCCAAGACCCTGACCCTGGCCGAGTGTGAAGAACTGCTGGCCAAGGCACCTGTGCGCGGTCGTCGCGGCAAGAAGAAAGCTGTAGCCAAGAAGACGACGAAGAAAAAAGTCGCGAAAAAGAAAGCCAAGAAGAAAAAGAAGAAGGCCACCAAGAAAGCTGCCGCCAAGAAAACCGCTAAAAAGAAGGCTGGTAGCGAGGCTGCCACCAAGCCCGTCCCGGAAACCGGCGACGCCGTCTGAGCCACGGCCATGTGGCGCCCTGCTCGTTTGCGCCAGGCTGCGGACCTGGTTCGCGCCGGTGGCCTGATCGCCTATCCCACTGAAGCTGTCTACGGACTCGGCTGCGATCCCTTCGATCGACTCGCCGTCGAGCGCCTGTGTCGCCTGAAGCAGCGGCCCCTGAAAGCCGGTCTGATCCTGCTCGCTGCGGATCTGGCCCAGCTGCCCGGCTGGATTGATCCGGGCGACACCGAGTGGCAGCGGCTTGCTGAAGTGACAGCGGTACCCACAACCTGGGTGGTTAAAGCCGGGCCCCTGGCCGGTGACTGGATTACCGGGGGGCGGCCCACCGTGGCGGTGCGCATCAGCCAGCATGCTCTGGCGAGCGAGTTGTGCGAGGCTGTAGGCGGACCCCTGGTCTCAACCAGCGCCAATCGACGCGGCCACCGCCCCGCACGCGACTGCCGCAGCGTGCGCCAGTGGTTTGGCGCCGACATCGACCTGATCCTGCCCGGGCCCACGGGCGGCGGCTCCAGACCCAGCGCGATACGGGTGGCGGCCACCGGGGAACAGCTGCGCAGCAATTAGGATGGCCGCCGCCGGCCTGATTCTGTAAAGTACGCGAAAGGTGCAAGGAACCGCCCCTAAGCGGTTGGTTCCGATAACAATTATCATCAAAAAGACCGCGCCGGCCGCCCCTGCCCAAAGACCGGGAATCGATGCTAAAGCTGCTACCCCTCATCTTCGCGCTCCTCGCCGGACTGACCTTCGCGTCAGAGCGCCCGCTATCCGCCGGGTCCCCGGACAGCTATCGGCCGCTGGTGGAAAGCCTGGATACCGAGGCAAAGATTTATATCGTCCAGCTGGATGAACCGCCGGCCCTGGGTTACCGCGGCGGCAAACGGGGCATGGGTGGGACCCGACCCCGCCGGGGCCAGCGCTTCAACGCCGCCGATCCGCAGGTGCGCCGCTACGGTAGTTACCTGACTGGCAAGCACGATGCAGCTCTGCGCTCCGTGGGTGCTTACCAGACCAAGTTGTACAGCTATCGCTATGCCTTCAATGGTTTTGCCGCGCGCATGACTCCCTTGCAGGCGGAAAAACTGCGCGGGCAACGCGGTGTCGCCAAGGTGTGGGAAGACCGCATCCGCTATCTCAATACCAATGACAGCTCCCGTTTCCTGGGCCTGCTGGATGGTCAGGACGGCCTGCGCATCGGCGAAGGCCTGAAAGGCGAGGACGTGGTCATTGCTGTCATCGACAGCGGTATCACGCCGGAGCATCCCAGCTTCAAGGACAGTCGGTCGGCCAAAAAACCCAAGCTCTGCCGCGGTGCCTTTGGTGAGAACACAATTTTAGGCATCTGGCTGTGTACCAAGTACCGCCGCAAAAATGACCGGCTGGTTTATGAGGCACCCGTCGGCTGGAACGGTGCCTGTGAAGCGGGCGATGAAGATATCGACCGCTTCACCGCGCAGGACTGCAACAACAAGCTGATCGGCGCCCGCTTTTATATCGATGGTTTCCTGGAACGAAATTTTCTCGACATCAACGAGTTCATTTCTCCCCGTGATGCGGACGGGCACGGCACCCATATCGCCAGTACCGCGGCGGGCAATGAAGTGCGCGCCAAGATCGCCGGCCAGAAGGTCGAGGAAATTATCGGCATTGCGCCGCGCGCCCGGGTGGCCGTATACAAGGCCTGCTGGCTGGAGCCCGGACAGACCCGCGGTTCCTGCAGCACGGCTGATCTGCAACGCGCCATTGAGGATGCTGTGGCAGACGGCGTCGACATTATTAATTACTCGGTGGGTAGCAGTGATATCAGCATCAGCGACCCTGACGACCTCGCCCTGCTGGCTGCCTCCGACGCCGGCATCCTGAGCGTAGTGGCCGCCGGCAATGATGGTCCGATGCCTGAATCTATTCTGTCACCCGCCGCTGCCCCCTGGGTGCTGAGTGTTGGCAACGCCAGCCGCACGGGCACCCAGTTCGATCGCGCCCTGCAAGTCGATAGCCCCGACAAGCTGGCAGGTGACTATGTAATTCGCGAAGCCGTGTTCACCCGCACCCTGGAAAGCACAGGGAGTATTGAAGGCGAGCTGGTGCTGGTGGATGACGACGTAGTCAGTATCACGCCGGGCGAAGTCGGCAGTACCTTCGATGCCTGCCAGCCGATCGAGAACCGCAACGAAGTGGAGGGCAAGATCGCCCTGGTGCAGCGCGGTAGCTGCGACTTCGAAGTTAAATTTGAGAATGCCGAGAACGCAGGCGCGAAAGCCGTGGTGGTTTTCAATAACACCGGTGGCCTGCTGAACATGCTGGTCACGCCCGAGACCATTGGCATCCCCGCAGTGATGATCAGCCAGGCCGACGGCCAGCGGCTGCTGGATGAGCTGAACCGCGACGAAGAAGTCATAGAGCTGAAGTTATTGCCCGACCTGGTAATTGAGAACAAGGCGGTGGGTAACCGGGTGGCTGATTCCTCGGCGCGCGGCCCCAATGCCGCCGCCCGGGACATTCTCAAACCCGATCTGGTTGCCCCAGGCGTGGATATTCTGGCCGGCCAGACCCCCGACGTCGCCAATGGCTTGCGCGGCGAGCTCTTTCAGTACCTGACGGGCACCTCCATGTCCGTGCCGCACGTGGTCGGGCTGGCAGCTCTGCTCAAGGAAGCCCGCCCCGACTGGAGCCCGGCCGCCTTGCGCTCGGCCCTGATGACCACGGCCCGGCAGGATGTCCTGCTGGAAGACGGCGAAACCAGCGCCGGACCCTTCGAGATGGGCGCCGGCTATGTAGACCCGAATCCTGCCCTGGACCCCGGGCTGATTTATGAAGCCGGCAAGGACGATTACTCCGCCTTCAATTGTGGCGCGGGGATTCCGCACAGCACCCAGGCCGAATGCGATGCCCTGGTCGCCGCCGGCTTTTCACTGGATCCATCGGACCTGAACCTGCCCAGCATCGCCGTTGGCGAACTGGCCCTGACCAAGGCCGTCACCCGGCGGGTGACCAATACCGGCGATGGGCCGGCGACTTTTGACGTAGCCATTGAAGCGCCCGAAGGCATTGATGTCAGCGTCGCGCCAACCAGCCTGACTCTGGCGCCGGGGGAAACTGCTGCGTATTCCGCGACCTTCAGCAATGCCGGGTCAACGCTGAATCAGTGGGTTTTCGGCGCCCTGACATGGAGCGACGGCACCCGCCAGGTTCGCAGCCCCGTGGTGATCAATCCGGTGAACTTCAGCGCCCCGGAAACCGTGCTCGGCGATACCGTGGACGGCACCCGGAGCTTCGACGTGGAGTTTGGCTACACGGGTAACTACCGGGCCCTGGCGACGGGCCTGGAACTGGCAGAGCGCGACGGCTGCCGGGATACCAACGGCTTTGTTGTCCCTTGCCTGTTGGCGGAAGACTTTGGTGACAACTATCTGTTCGAGCCCGTGGATGCCGATCTGCCGGCTTCGGTGGAAAGACTGGATTTCAACACCATCGACGATACGGTGTTTCTGCGCGTTGCCTTGTTCAACGAAGACACCGCCGGTCGGGATGATCTGGATCTATATCTGTATTACTCACCCGACGGTTTGTTCTATCAGCAGGTCGCCAGGAGCGTGAACAGCGATTCGAATGAAGTGATCGACTTAGCGTTCCCCGACGCCGGCGAATATTTTGTCGATGTGCATGGCTATGACACCGACGGGCAGAGCGGCACGGAGTTCACTCTGTCTGTCTGGCGCCTGGGCTCTGAAGAAGCCCAAAATCCCGCCAATCTCACCGTGACTGCGCCCACCAGCGCCGCGGCGGGCACCGTCGCGCCCGTGAATTTGCAGTGGCAGGGCCTGGCCCCCGGTCGTTACCTGGGCGGCATAGAGCACCGGGGCGATGCCGATGAGATCCTGACGCCTTTCACCCGGATCGATGTACAGGCGCCAGCCGCCGCACCCTAAGGCGTGGCCAGGGCTGCGCAGGCCGCATAACGATAACAACTCACCAGGTGATCGTTCACCAGGCCCGTGGCCTGCATATGGGCATACATGATGGTACTGCCGACAAATTTGAAGCCACGCCGCTGCAGGTCTTTTGCCAGGGCATTCGACACAGCTGAGGTAGCGGGCACATCGGCCTGACGTTCCCAGTGATTCTGCACGGCGCGCCCGTCCACAAAGCGCCACAGGTAATCACTGAAGCTGCCTGACTCTTCCTGAATCTTGAGGTAGGCCTGGGCATTGCCGATTGCAGCAGCAACTTTCAGGCGATTGCGAATGATGGCCGGGTTCTGCAGCAGGCGATTGACATCGCGCTTGCCGAAACGGGCCATCCTTTCGGCATCGAAACCGGCAAAGGCCTCGCGATAGCCGTCGCGCTTGTGCAATACCGTGGACCAGCTAAGGCCGGCCTGGGCGCCCTCCAGAATCAGAAATTCAAACTGGCCGGCATCATCGCGCAGGGGCACGCCCCATTCCTCGTCGTGATAGGCCTGGTAGGCATCGCTCACACCCTCACACCAGGGGCAACGCGTGACAGCAGCACTGGGCATCGGACTACTCCCTTAGCGCCGACTAGCGACGGGACCCCGGGATTATGGTAAAACGCAGACGTAGTGTCTGCCGGCCCTCTCATCAGGCCGGCTCAGGGGGGACAGCCATCATGCCAGACCGCTATGGGGTTATCGGCCATCCGATTGCCCACAGTAAGTCGCCGGTCATCCACGCCCAGTTCGCGGAACAAACCGGGGAGGATCTGCGCTACGAAGCCGTGGATATCCCCCCGGCTGAACTGGAGACAAGGATCCGGCGCCTTATTAAAGACGGCATGCGTGGTTTCAATGTCACCGTGCCCCACAAGGAAGCCGTCGCTGCCCTGGTGGACACATCCACGCCGCGGGCCGAACTGGCCGGCGCAGTCAACACGGTCACCGTCACCAAGGATGGTCGACTCAGTGGCGACAATACCGATGGTGTCGGTCTGGCCCGGGATCTGAGTGAGAATCTCGACATCGCCATCCACGATGCCAGCATCCTGATCCTGGGTGCCGGTGGCGCCGCGCGCGGCATTGTTCCGGCACTGCTGATGGCCGGACCGAAGGAGCTCTGCGTTGCCAATCGCACCCCGGGGCGTGCCGAAGAACTGGCCGAGCAGTTCAACGAGCTGGGCAACATCCGCGCCTGCGCTTTCGACCAGCTGGGCGATCAGGCGTGGGACATTGTTATCAATGCCACCTCAGCCGGCCTGCAAGGCGAAGTTCCGCCCTTCCCCGGCAGCCTCGTCGGCAAGCAGACCATTTGCTATGACCTGTCTTATGCCATGACCGAGACACCCTTCGTCAGCTGGGCCAAGGCGCAAGGCGCCAAGGCTGCGTACCAGGGCTGGGGCATGCTGGTGGAACAGGCAGCCGAGGCTTTCAAAATCTGGCGCGGCGTGCGGCCAGACACCAGATCCGTGCGTCGACAGCTGCCATAGGCCATTGACTTGTGAACTGCGTCACGTAATCAAGGCCGCTATTTGACAATAGTCGGCGCCGTGTCAAATCATCATCAAGGTTATTGGAATGTTGTTGCGGGCTAATTACTTGTCACTGCGCCCGCCTAAGTCAGGCCTTCTGGACAGAAGGCAACCAGGGAGTTCGTATGAAGACTCGCAGGCAAATTAGCCGGCCACTAAGTGCCCGTCTGAAGCCAGTATCAGGCGCTGTTGCCATGGCCATTGGCTCCATGGCGGTGATTCCTGTCAGCCAACCGCTGGCGGACGAAATCTATGACGAAATTTTCGTCACTGCTACGCGCCGTGAAACTTCCGTACAGGATATTCCCTATAACATTTCAGCAATTGGCGCTGGCGAACTGGATCAGCTTCGCGGCGTTTCTAATATCGACGGCCTGGCCCGCTGGGTACCCGGCATGGTCTCGGTCGACCAGGGTGCCCGCGCCAGTTCGCCACTGATCATGCGCGGCATCAGTGTCGATGACCTGACATTTAGTGAAGCTTCCGGCGGTAACAGCAACGGCAATACGGTCGCCACTTATGTGGGTGAAGTACCCGTCTATATTGATCTGGTAACCAAGGATCTGGCCCGGGTAGAAATACTGCGCGGCCCGCAAGGCACACTCTACGGCGCAAACTCTCTCGCCGGCGCGGTTCGCTATATTCCAAATCGTCCGAACATGTCCGAGTTTGAGGTAGATCTGCACACAAAGGTTTATGACATCGATGAATCGGGTGACACCAGTTATGACCTTGATGGTGTTGTCAACGTACCCATTACTGAATCGCTGGCTTTCCGAGGTGTGCTGAGCTACGAAGACCGGGCTGGATTTGTCGATCAGAAGTACCTGGTGCGTGAGCCGGGTTTCTCGGTACCGGAACCAGATTTCAGCAACCCGGTGGACGTCAGTGACAACCTGCGCAGTAAAAAAGACGTCAACGACGTGGAAACCTGGTACGCCCGCACCTCCCTGGCCTGGGATGCAACGGATGACATCAGTCTGCTGGCGACCTATCACTACCAGGACAAGGAGGTCGGCGGACGTCAGATTAATACCCAGGGCAGCCTGGAGCTGATTCAGCAGGATCAGGGCGTCT
>Ga0316193_10004693_pt1 | contig 10079 bp, 11 predicted proteins | sample MerIslsedime2_MG_FD_207735 | JGI IMG/M metagenome (GOLD analysis project Ga0316193, IMG submission 207735) | Coastal sediment microbial communities from Maine, United States - Merrow Island sediment 2 | ecosystem: Environmental > Aquatic > Marine > Coastal > Sediment | place: USA: Maine...
TTCAATCATCCCCACAATCGACCGCGCTGCTCGTGCGACGCTGGGCCGCCAAAGGCGGGCCAGAAGGCCGGAGATGAAAAAATCAGGAGCTGAACGCGCCTCAGAGATTCAGCCGCTCGGGTACATCGGCAGCGATGCTTCGACCCGCTCGTCGCTTTCGGCGCAGGAGAGCACATCCTTGCCTTCAGCGGTGCAGGTGCACGAAGGGCCGCCGCAGGAGCCCTTGAGACTGCGACCGGTCGCGATGACACCCGCGACCATGGCCAGAACCGCCAGAAGAAACACAGCAAACGTCAGGAGCAGAGTTTCCATCAATCGTCCTCCTCACGGCCAACATTGGCGGCGCCCGCAGTATTCTCGCCCGGCCAACCATCGCTCGCCCACTCCTCGAATCCGCCGTCGGCCGCTCGGGTCAGGAACAGAGCCGCCAGACCCTCCCGCTCGACTATCGCTCTTCCGTCCTCCGGTCCGAGAACGCTCAGGGCCGTCGCCAGGGCATCGGCCGTCATACAGCTTGGGTGGATCACGCTCACCGAGGCCAATTTGTGGGTGATGGGATGGCCGGTTCGGGGATCGATGGTGTGCGAGATCCGCACTCCGTCCCGTTCGTAGTAGTTGCGATAGTCACCGGAGGTTGCCATTGCGGTGTCGACCAAGGTAACAGCGGACCACAGACCGCCAGGTCCGGCCTCAGGACGTTCGATCCCGATTCGCCACGCCTCACCGACCGTCTTGCGGCCCGACGCTCTGACTTCGCCGCCGATCTCGACCATGAAGTCGGTCAGCCCGAGCCGGACCAACTCATGGGCGACGCGATCAACCGCATAGCCCTTGGCGATCGCCGACAGATCGCAACGGATCGCCTCATCGTCCTTGATGAGCGTCCGCTGCTCGGGATCGACGTCGATTTTGTCGAATCCACCGTTCGCCAGCAACGCCGCGATCGTCTCCGCCTCCGGCGGATCCGCCACCGGATCGGGCCCGAATCCCCACGCGTCCACCAAAGGCCCTACCGTGATGTCGAATGCGCCGGCGGACAGCTCGGCGACCCGCCGCGCCTCCGACACCACCTCGATCATTGATTCGGAGACATCGAACGGCCCCGAGCCGTGACGGTTGAACCGACTCAATTCGGAGTCATCCCGGTAGGTGGACATGGCAAAATCCACGGCATCAACCGCGGCACGGACGACGGACTCAACCTCGTCCTGACTCACCCCGGACTCCGGCGGGACCACGATCTTGACGGTGAACGCCGTACCCATGGTTTGACCGGTCAGAGACCACTGATCCGAAGGTTCAGGCCCGTTGGGCTGCCGGAGGAAAACGACCAGGAAGAGCGCACCGACGAAGAGCGCCGGCACAATCATCCGCCGAAGCGGCGGTGGTCCTGACGCCGATGGGCTCACCGGAACTCCCGTCGAACGTCACAACCACCAAGACTCAAAGACGCAAAGTCATCCACAAGGAAGCCTCCTTCGTGAAGAACTACGCGTCTTTGTGCCTTCGTGGTTCGGGTGGATACCCGACCGTTGAAAGCGGCAGGCCGCGACGTTTCCACCGGAATCTCCCGGCCTGTCGGCCTTACCCGCCGAAATCATCGAGCATGATGTTCTCGGGCTCCACACCGAGATCGGTGAGCATCCGAATCACCGCCGAGTTCATCATTGGCGGTCCACACATATAGAACTCGACATCCTCAGGTGACGGGTGGTCCTTGAGGTAGTTGTCGAACACCACCTGGTGGATAAAGCCGGTCCTGCCTGTCCAGTCATCTTCGGGCAGCGGCTCCGAGAGCGCGAGATGCCAGTCGAAGTTGTCGTTCTCGGCGGCGATGGAATCGAAGTCCTCCTGATAGAAGGTTTCGCAGAGACTTCGCGCGCCATACCAGAACGACACTTTGCGGTCGGTGTGGAGGCGACGAAACTGATCGAAGATGTGCGACCGCATGGGCGCCATCCCGGCGCCGCCACCGATGAAGACCATTTCGTTGCCGGTCTCCTTGGCGAAGAACTCGCCAAAGGGCCCAGAGATGGTGACCTCGTCGCCGGGCTTGAGGCTGAAGATGTAGGACGACATGATCCCCGGCGGGACGTTGGGCATGTTGGGGGGCGGCGAGGCGATCCTCACGTTGAGCATGATGATGCCGGTCTCTTCGGGGTAGCTGGCCATGGAGTAGGCCCGCGTCACACCTTCGGTCACCTTGGACGTGTGTTGCCAGAGGTTGTATTTATCCCAGTCCGCCCGATACTCCTCGTCGACATCGAAGTCCTTGTAGTGGACCTCGTGGGGCGGGCACTCTATCTGGATGTACCCACCGGCGCGGAAAGGCACCGCCTCCCCTTCTGGCAACTCGAGGACAAGCTCCTTGATGAAGGTCGCCACGTTGTGGTTCGACCGCACTTTACAGCGCCACTTCCGAACGTTGAAGATCTCGGGTTCGACCTCGATCTTCATGTCTTGTTTGACCTTGACCTGGCACGACAATCTCGTCCCTTGAAAAGCCTCGCCACGACTGATGTGGGAGGTCTCGGTGGGCAGCAGGGCTCCTCCACCCTCGAGGACATCGACCTTGCACACCCCGCACGTGCCCTTGCCGCCACACGCCGACGGGATAAAAATCTTGTTGGAACCGAGAGTCGTGAGCAGCGTGTCGCCGGCTGGAACGACGAGGGCCTTGTCGGGATCCTCGTTGATCATGATGGTGACATCGGCCGACGCCACCAACCTGGACTTGGCGATCATGAGAACCACGACGAGCGTCAGGATGACGATGACGAAAACGGCGACTCCGAGGATGATGGTTTCCATCGAGAACACCTAGAGCTGGATCCCGGCAAAGGCCATGAACGCAATGGCCATCAAGCCGGTGATGAGGAAGGTGATTCCGAGACCGCGCAGGGCGGGCGGGACGTCCGAGTAGACGATCTTCTCGCGGATGGCTGCCAACGCGACGATGGCGAGCCAGAAGCCCACCCCCGAGCCGAAGCCGAAGACCGTGCTCTCGCCGAGGGTGTAGTCCCGCTCGACCATGAAGAGCGAGGCCCCCAGAATGGCGCAATTGACCGCGATCAGAGGAAGAAAGACACCGAGTGCAGCATAGAGTTTCGGCACATAGCGATCGAGGGCCATCTCCACGATCTGCACCGATGCCGCGATGGACCCGATGAAGACGAGGAAGCGGACAAAGCTCAAATCCACCGTGCCCCAGGCGGGGTTGAGCCAGGTCAGCGCGCCTTCTTCGAGAAGATATCTGTAAAGCAGATTGTTGAGCGGTGTTGTGACCGTCAGCACGAAGGTCACGGCGGCGCCGAGGCCGACAGCGGTTTCCACCTTCTTCGAAACGGCAAGGAACGAGCACATGCCGAGGAAGAAGGCGAGCGCCATGTTCTCGACGAAGATCGCTTTGACGGCGAGGCTGAGGTAGTGTTCGAGCATCTCAGTCCTCCTGCAGTTCCGGCTTCCACGAACGGAGCCACCAAATAAAGACACCGATCAGAAAGAAGGCCCCCGGCGACAGGACGAAGAGCCCGTTGGGTTGGTACCAACCTCCCTCGGTCACGACCGAGAGAACTTGGTGACCGAAGAGTTTTCCGGTGCCGATCAGCTCGCGGAAGAAACCCACGACGATCAGAATCAAGCTGTATCCGAAGCCGTTTCCGAGCCCGTCGAGAAAGCTCTCGAAGGGAGGATTCTGCATGGCGAATGCTTCGGCACGGCCCATGATGATGCAGTTCGTGATGATGAGGCCGACAAAGACCGACAGCTGCTTGGAAATGTCGAAAAGAAACGCCTGAAGCAACTGGTCGGTGACGATGACCAGCGAGGCGATGATGGTGAGCTGAACGATGATCCGGATGGAGGGCGGGATCAGATTGCGGATCAGCGAGATCGAGAGATTCGACAACGTCAGAACCGCGATCACCGCCAGCGACATGACCACCGATGTCTCCAGCTTGGTGGTGACCGCAAGTGCCGAGCAGATACCCAGAACCTGGGTGGCGATCGGATTGTCGTTGAAAAGCGGATCGAGCAGCGCCTGTTTCTGCTTCAGCTTCATCAGGCGCCCCCTTCCGACGCGCGGACCTGATCGAGATAGGGGCCGAAGCCGTCCTCGGATAGCCAGAACCGGACCAGGTGCGACACCCCGCGTCCGGTAATGGTGGCCCCGGACAGGCCGTCGACCCGGTAGGGATCTTCCGCGGGAGGTCCGGCATGGCCCTTGATCACCTCGATGGCGATCTGACCACTCGCGTCGAAGGCCTCGCGTCCGGGCCAGAGCGCCTTCCACGAGGCATTGTCCACTTCGCCTCCCAGACCCGGAGTCTCACCGTGCTCGTAGAAGGTGATGCCCTCGATGGTCGAGGTATCGGGCGCAAGGGCGATGAAACCATAGAGGGTCGACCACAGGCCGGCGCCTTCGATGGGCAGAATCAGCATTTCAACCTCGCCGTCAACAACCTTCTGGTAGACCACCGCCTTGTTGGGCAGACGGCGGATCCCGGCGTTGTTGGGATCGGCCGGACGACTCATGGCCGGATCCTTCGTCGCCTTGCGCTGGTCATAGGTCGAGGGATCGACGGATTCGTCGTACGCACCGGTGGCAAGTTCGATGGCCCGGGCGACGATGCTCTCATCGAAGAGCTGCTGCACCTCGCCCGCGGCCAGCGGTTGGCCCGTCTCGATGAGGCCGGCGACGGTCAGCACCTGTTTCTGCCGGTCGAGTTCCTTGTTTGCGACCTGCCGCGGGCGCAGAGCCACCGCCGCACTCGACACGACGATGGAACACACCAGGCACACCGCGGCGGCGAAACCGATGATATAGGCGTTACTGTGCTGCTGCATTTCGCGCCAACCTCCGTTTGATGTTCGCCTGAACAAAGAAATGGTCGATGAACGGCGCGAACATGTTCATGAATAGAATGGCCAGCATCATGCCTTCGGGATAGGCCGGGTTGACCACCCGGACGAGGACCACCATGACGCCGATGCCGAAGCCGTAGATCCATCGCCCTTTGTTTGTAAATGCCGACGACACCGGGTCGGTGGCCATGAAGACCGTTCCGAAGGCCCAACCACCGAGGACGATGTGCCAACCGAATGGAATTCCAAACGCCGGGTTGGTTGTCGAACCGACAGCGTTGAGCAGAATGACCATGGCGGCGGTGCCGAGGGTGACACCGGCCATGGTCCGCCAGGAACCCATCCCGGTCGCAATCAAGATGAACGCCCCGACCAGACAGAGCAGAGCCGAGGTCTCGCCCATGGAACCGGGGATCAACCCGATAAAGGCCTGCCACCACGCGTCCGATCCGATGGCGCCCAAAGCCTTCGGGCCCTCGCCCACCGCAGTCGCCAACCAGGTGGCGCCGGAAAAGCCATCGACGCCCACGAACTTGGCGGCGATCCAGGGCTCGTCGCCCGAGATCTGGGCCGGGTAGGCGAAGAATAGAAAGGCCCTGGCCGTCAGCGCGGGATTGAGGAAGTTCATGCCCGTCCCGCCGAAGATTTCCTTGCCGATGACCACACCGAAGGCGACACCCGTGGCCACCTGCCACAGCGGGATCGTCGGTGGAAGCGTCAGGGGTAGCAGGAAGCCGGTGACAAAAAAGCCTTCGTTGACTTCGTGCCCGCGAATCATGCAGAAGAGCACCTCGATGCCGATGCCGACGGCGAAACCCACCACGAACACGGGGATGAAGTAGAGCGATCCGTAGACAAAACAGGCGACGAGATCGGTGGTGAAGTCAAAACCCATGGCCTGGAAGAGCCGGGTCTGCCAGTTGTCCAACGGGGTGGCTCCGGCAGCGATGGCGCGAGCGGCCTGCAGACCGGTGTTGTACATGGCCATGAAGACGATAGGCATCAACGCGATCACCACCCAGATCATCATCCGCTTCAGATCGAGGCCGTCGCGGACATGGATGGTGCCGCGATTGACATCGGCCGGGGTGTAGAAAAGCGTGTCTACCGACTCATACAGCGGGTAGAAGAACTCGAGTTTCCCACCACGATCGAAGTGGGGCTCCACCTTGTCGAGGAGAGTGCGAAGGAATCGCATCAGCCCTCCTTCCAAATCTCGAGGAGATTTCGCCGCAGCGCCGGTCCGAAGTTTTCCTTGCCCGGGCTGACGTAGGCACACAGAGCAAGATCTTCCTCGTCAAGCTCGAGGCAACCCAAGGCTTCGGCACGTTCGAGATCATTCATCAGCAGGGAGCGAAGCAAAAAAGTCGGCATGATGTCGAGGGGCATCAGCTTCTCGAAAAGACCAATTGGAACCATGGCGCGGTGTGCACCATTGGTTGTGGTCGTGAATTCATATCGCGCTGACCGGCCGCGCAACGCCGAGCCAAAGGCACGGCTCACGGAGAACCGGTCGAATCCCGGCCAGAGCCACCCGAGGAACTTCCGCTCATTGCCCTCGGCCAGGCACGAAACCTGATTCGCATAGCGGCCGAGAAATCCGAAAACCTCTCCCCTGGCGGCGTATCCATCAAGCACCGACCCGGAAACCACCCGATTGACGCCCGCGTGAAGCTCGTTCTCCACGAGCGGTTTGATCGCCGCCCCGAATCGGGTCGCCAACAGTCGCGGCCGTTTCACAACCGGACCGCCCAACGCCACCACCCGGCCGACATCGAGCCGTCCGGTTGCGAAAAGCGCTCCCATGGCAGCGACGTCCTGATAACCCACGTACCAAACCGTCTTGTCACGGTTGACGGGGTCGAGCGCGTGGATGTGGGTGCCGGCGAGACCGGCGGGATGCTTGCCCTGGAAATGCTCAACCTGAACCCCGGCGAGATTTGCTCCACCGAGAGTGGAGGTCGGCGAACAACAAAGATAGACCAGACCGTCGGTCAGTTTGGCCAAGGCCTCGAGACCACGGTTGAAATCTTCCTGTCGACCCGCCATGACCACCTCGGGGTCGGCGGTCAAGGGGTTCGTGTCCATGGCGGTCACGAAGATCGAGTGGCAGGTCTCCATCGGACCCGGAATCTTGGAGAAAGGGCGCGTTCGCAACCCGGCCCATTGTCCGGATTCCACGAGGAGCGCCCGAACCTGGTCGGCATCGAGGGCGGAGACCTCCTTGCCGACAAAGCTCTCGAAGGCCGCGAAGTCGTCGTCGGTCGGTCGGCCTTCCCGTTCGCCATCGCTCAGCTCGATCACCATCGACTGAAACGACCGGCGATCACCGCGGTTGATGGCGGCCACAACCCCGGCCCCCGGCGAGGTGAAACGAACCCCATCCGTCTTCCGGTCTTCGAAGAGCAGTTGGCCGCGTTTGACCCGATCACCCACCGCAGCGTGCATCCGCGGTTTCATGAACTGGTAGTTCTGCGCGAGTAGCGCCACTCGCGTTGCGGACGGCGCTGCCTCGATTTCCTGTACTGGTTCTCCTGAGATCGGGAGATCGAGTCCTTTCTTGATCGTATGAACGGCCATCTCGGTTCTTTCACCTCCCGGCTCCCCGGATCGGAGACGGGCCATCGACAGTGGATGGCCCGTCTCCTGCGGGTTGAGCCGGCCAAGAATAAACCGGAATTCGAATTCGTTAAAGCAGATATCCGAATCAACCCCGGGATCGTCGATTCTGAGAGACAATTACGATCCGGGCACCATGGGAGAAACGATGGCGACAACACCGATCGTCCGAAACGCGATGGGGAGATCGACTCGAGCATTCAGGATCGCCGACCCGATGAAAGAGGCTATGCACGACCTCGCCCGCTCACCCTTTCCGGCTCTCCCCGTGGTCGATGACCTCGGCGTCGTGGTCGGCATGCTCTCGGAGAAGGACTGCCTCCGCACCGTCAGCCAATGGGCGTATGAGGGAGTATCCGGCGGAACCGTCGCCGATCACATGTCAGGAATCGAAGTTCGGGTCACACCCGACATGGACCTGCTCAACGCGGCACGAGCGTTTCTCGAGTGCAACTTCTCGTGTCTGCCGGTGACCGAAAACGACCGCCTCGTCGGATTCATCCACCGGCACGACGTGCTCAAGGGCATCGACCGGTGGGCCAACGCCATCGACCGCGAACGAGAGTTACGACTCAGTTCGACTTCCGGCCACGAGCGGCCTTCCGCCATTCAGCACATGCAGCAGGTGGCCGCCTCGCATAGCCGAGCACAGATGTCGCAGGTCTTCAAGAAGAACTGACGCGACAATTGTGAATTCATAATTCAAAATTGACGAGATGATTCCTTCGAACCGCACCCGCCTCAAACAGCTCTTCCTTGGTGGTTTCTCGGCCCTTGACGTGGCGGAACCTCTGATCTCCTTTGATTTCGAGTCATCGGCGTTCCACGCCGGCCACCTCATGGCGGACCTCGACTTCGATGCAGACTGGATCACCATCATCCGTCCGGCCGGAAACCTGGACAGCGTCCTCGACTGACTCCGCCGGAGACCCGCCAACATCTGAGGTACCATCGCGGAGAGATTTCTGGAGCAAGGAATGACCAAAATGGGCCATCGATTTCTGTCCGAAGACCATATTTACCGTGACCTGACCATTGCGCTGGGACTCATCTTGATCCTCAGTCCGGTGTTGGACACTCTGTTCGATTCATGGAAGATCGACAGCTATCTGACGGCGGGATTTCTCCTCTTCGCCCTCTATGAGATCACCCGTCGCACCACCGATCTGGTCATCGGTCTGGCGCTTGGCGTACCAGCCGTCGCGAGTGGATTCTTCAACGCCGCAACTCCCGACACACCGGCCTTCAACGTCGTTCCCATCGTCCTCGGTGCGTTCTTTCTCGGGTTTCTCATCTGGCGAATTCTCAAGGATGTGTTCACCGGCTCCAGGATTTCGTCGGAGCAGATCTTCGGTTCGGTCTGCGCGTACCTGCTGATCGGATTCCTTTTTTCGAGCATCTACGGTTTCATCGCCCTGGTGGACAGCGATGCCTTTGCCTTGTCCGATGCGTTGATGAACGAATTGCCCTTTCAATCGAACAAAAAGGGTTCTTCCTTCTACACCTATTTCAGCTTCGTGACCATGTCGACTCTCGGTTACGGCGACATCGCTCCCGTTTCGTCAGCGGCCCGAAGCTTCGCCTGGGTCCAGGCCGTCCTCGGGCAGCTTTATCTGGCGATCACCGTGGCCGCTCTCGTGGGGATCCACATCGCGAGAAATCGGGATTGATGCTGGATGCTGGATGCTGGATGCTGGATCGTACACGCGGTCCATCCCATCGCAGCCCACAGATCACACAGATGAACACAGATTCCATCCCACCATCGCAGGATTGAAACGCAAAGATCGCTAAGACCACCCATCGCAAAGGGACGCAAAGACATCGCAATAGAGAGTCGGCGAAGTGTGGCTTGGAGGGCTGCTGACTTCGTGGGGGAGCGTTCCCGACCGGTAGGAGACTGAAGGGCAGACTGGAAGGTTGGGGCTGAGGGATCCGGCCGTGACCGTCACCGCACCCGAGTACGAGGAGACTACCCCCCACCGGGGCGTGCCGGGCACGGCATTGTGCCGGTTTGACCTCCCGGCTGCCCAACTCACTGCGCACAATGCCGATGCCGGGCAACCCCCGCGGCGGGACGATCCGGTACATCTGTCCCGGTTCGGAAGGAGGCCGCCGGCGCGCGAGCAGCGTGGTCGCCGACCCTCCAATCAATCCCCAACGCGACCTCGCTGCTCGTGCGACGCTGGGACGCCAGGGGCGGCCCAGAAGGCCGGGGAAGAAGGAGACCCGAGACCGCAACCGTATCCGTATCCGTATCCGCGACCGTGACCGTACCGGTGGCCGTGGCCGGGGCCGTTCCCGACCCCGATCCCGATCCCGATCCCGATCCCGATGATGATCTGCTGCCGCTGCCACGGACTCTGCTACGGACTCTTCGACGACGTTCGAGCCATCACCTGGCGCCTCCTCCACCCCAATGTCACATCTTGAGAGCACGCGGAAACAAATCTCCACCGGGGCGTGCCGGGCACGGCATTGTGCCGGTTTGGCCTCCCGGCGGCCCAACGCACTGCGCACAATGCCGATGCCGGGCAACCCCCGCGGCGGGACGATCCGGGCCATCCGCTCCGGCTTGGAAGGAGGCCGCCGGCGCC
>Ga0316193_10004694_pt1 | contig 10078 bp, 10 predicted proteins | sample MerIslsedime2_MG_FD_207735 | JGI IMG/M metagenome (GOLD analysis project Ga0316193, IMG submission 207735) | Coastal sediment microbial communities from Maine, United States - Merrow Island sediment 2 | ecosystem: Environmental > Aquatic > Marine > Coastal > Sediment | place: USA: Maine...
AGGAAATCAAACAGGAGCATGTGGACGAGGAGGCCGAAACGCTGACACGCGCCTTCAAACGCAACACCCATATGTTACGTAGTGTGTTTTGCCCGGATCCCGTCGGTTGGTCCTGGCGCAATCGGCGAGCGCTGAAAATTATTGTCAGTAGCGCCAACCAGCTTGTGCAGAACCTGAACGACCGTTTTACCGATCCTTCCGGCAAGCGTCCAGTTGTTGAGGAAGTGGACGAAAGTGAATCACCCAAAGCTATCAGTGGTGAAGTCGTTCCGCGAGAGGAAACCGTCTGAGGGGATAAGTATGCAGAAATGGCGGTGTAACGTTTTGTTGGCTGGTGCCCTGATTGCGGTCTTGCTGACACCGCTGACTGCTTCTGCCTACTATTTTACCAATCCGGGGCAGGTGCCGGTACGGCGCTCTCTGCCTAACAGTATCGATATGATGGAATACGGCCTGTACTGGTTACAGGACATGACGTCGGGTTACGATGTTCGTGACCCGGCATCGATAGTCAGGCTCATGGAAGAACAGGCCTCGCGGTATTTTGACTTTTCCTACATGGCTTACCTGATTGGTGGTCCCGAATATACCCGGCTGGATATTCTGGAACGCAGTCATTTTCAGAACCGTGTTCGTGATCGCTTGTTTGAGTCGCTCGCCAGGAAGGTGGGTATGTATGACGTGCGTATGCCACGTTTCTATCCGCTGTTTCCGAGAATAACCAGCGGCAACACCTGGCGCGTCGGCGGAGAGTTCTATCATCGGGATGGCCCGACTTTCCGGGTGTATTTTTATTTTTATCTGACACCACGCGGCTGGCTTATCTATGATGTCAGTAGTAACGGTGTGAGCGCTGTCGCCGATCTGCGTCGACATTTTTTCTCTGAACGGTTCAAACGCGCAGATCCGGAGAAATAGCCTAGCGCGGTGTTTCCCACGCCATCGGGTACAACAAGTCCAGCACCTGGTTGAACGCTGCGGCATTTCTCCCGATGCATTCGACAATTTTTTCTTCGCTGATGTGAGTCAGTTGCAGGGCGCCCGGTTGTATGTGTTGCATCGCTTGTGCTGCAATAGATTCCGAGTTCAGGTCGGAATCGAGTAGCGCGCCGTAGGGGTCGTAGAAGGGCGAGCCGAGCGGATCTTTGCTTTCCTGGGCGCAGTGGGTGACCTGGTCAGCGATGTGCACGATAGCAGCTTCGAGATGTGCGTCATCGGCGGCATCGGGATTGTGATGGTAGCGTATTGATGAGCACAGGTTCGTCGGCATGTTCCAGTGTAACAGCAGGGCCTCGCCGACTTCGGCGTGACTGAAACCAACCAGATCTTCCTCGAGTTCACAGATGTCACGCTTTGTTTGCAGGCGCAGGGCCTCAGCGCTGGCCGTTTCTTCCGGCACCTTCATGAACATCAGCAGGCGACCTACATCATGTAGCAGGCCGGCGGTGAACAGGCGTTCGCTGTGAAGTACGTTGCAGCATTGGGCCAGATTGCGCGCCAACAGGCCGGTGTATACGCTGTGTTGCCAAAAGCCGGCCATGTCGATGAGGTTCGGGGGGATTCGGGAGAAGACTTCAGCAGCGGATGCCGCCAATGTCAGATTGCGCAGCTCGCGCATGCCGATCATATTGACCGCGCGCGACACGGTGTCGATTTTGCGCGGAAGGCTGAAGTAGGCGCTATTGACCAGCTTCAGCAGGCGAGTGGTCAGTGCCGTGTCCTTGCTGACGACGTCGGCGATATCATCAGCCGTTGTGTGTGCTGAGTCGGCGAGCGCCTGCACCTGGATACAGACTTCAGGCAATGAAACCAGACGTACGTTGCGGGTTACCAGATCCTGCGGTGTCACGGGAAATCCCTCTAAAATCAATTCAATGCTGCTGTCTTTGACGGCTTGGACGGGGCTTACTTTAACGCCGCCGCGGGAGTCGGATCATGCTAAAATGCGCGACTGGTGAATTGATAGAAATATGAGGCAGTTATCGTGGAAGCGTCAACAGGTTGTTCTGCCAGTGAACCGTTTGCATTAAGGGTTCTGGGCGACATGATGGAGCCGGAGTTCAAGGACGGGTGTGTCATTATCGTGGATCCGGAAGGGCTGGTCCAGGACGGCTGCTACGTAGTGGCCCAGTACGAAGAAGAATTCTATTTCCGCCAGCTGCGCATTGAAGGCGGTTCCTATTACCTGAAATGCGTGAATGAAGGTTACGATGAATTACTGGAAATCCCCGGTATCAACGCCATTCACGGCGTAGTGTCACAGAGAGCCGGTACGCGCCGCAAAGAACACAAGCACTACCTCTAGCTCGGTGCGTCGTACGGCGCTTTATTCGGCATTCTCACGGCTGCTGCGTAGCCCTTGCTCGACCGCGATGACGGCGGCCTCAACGCGAGAGTGAACACCAAGTTTTCTCAGAATAGCTTTCACGTGCAGTTTCACGGTGCCGTCTGAGATCCCCAGGTTGCGGGCAATGACCTTGTTGCTCTGGCCTTCGGCGAGCAGGCTGAGGATCTCGCTTTCGCGTGGTGTCAGCTCGTCGAACGGTGATGTCTCGTTTGGCAGGCTGCCATCCCCCTGTACCACCTTGGCGAGCACCGGCGCCAGGTCCGGTGCCACAACCGTTTTGCCGCTGACGATATCGCGTAACGCCATGACGAGTTGATCGGGTTCCATGTCTTTCAACAGATAGCCTTGAGCGCCGTTTCGTAACGATTCGACGAGGTCGCGTTCGTCGGTGCTGGTGGTGAGCATAACGACAGGGTTCTGGAAGCCGGATTCGCGCAGTTTTCGTAGCACGCCAATACCATTGATATCCGGCATACGCATATCGAGCAGTACAACGTCAGGTTTAAGCTCCTCCGCGCGTTGCAGGCCCTCGCGCCCATCGCCGATGGATGCGATGACTTCAATGTTGCGGTGCGCCAGCAGGCCTTCGAGGCCGACCCGGAACAGGGTGTGATCGTCGATCAACAGTACACGTAAACTCATAACTTGCTCGCCTGGTGTGAGGGAAACTCGACGGTTACGGCACTGTCTTCCGCGGGGTCTTCTTCGGGTGGCGGGAAGGTAAGTGTGACGCGTGTGCCTTCACCGCTTTCGCTTTCGATTTTAATCTTACCGTGTACTCTCGCTGCGCGTTCCTTGAGTATTTTCAATCCGAGGTGCTCGCCGGGACCGTCATCGGTGACCTTCTCCTGTATGCCGATACCATCGTCCTCGATCATGACCAGGTAGTCCTGATTCGGTCTGGCGCGCATCAGTACGCGCACCGCATTGGCCTGACTATGCTTGCGGATATTGGCGAGTGCCTCCTGGATAATGCGTAAAACCTGCATTTCGACTTCTGCCGGGAGTGTGGTCTTGTTCCATTCCAGTTGCAGGAAAGCGCTGATTTGCGAATTACGGCGGAACCGCTCAATGGCCTGTTCGACCGCAGGCACCAGGCCGCGTTTGTCGATGGGGGCGCGAAAGTGCGCGATCAGTTCGCGTAATTCAGTGTAGGCTTCATCAAGACTGTTTTCGATGCGTTCCAGTTCTTCCCACAGCGCAGATTCCTCGCCACTGTGCAGGGTCTCGTCGAGAACGCGCACCTGGAACTTCAGGCTGGCGAGACTTTGCGCCAGCGAATCGTGCAGCTCGTTCGCAAGCCGGGTACGCTCCTCCATGATAGATACCAGGTTGGCTTCCTCATCGAGACGCGATTTCTCGATAGCCATACCCAGGTGATGACCGATACTGGTGAGCAGGTCTTTCATATCCTCGCGCTCGACCAGGCCATGTTGTTCTGTGAACAGGTTGTATACGCCCAGCACCTTGCCGCGGTAACGTAGTGGCACAGCGATCATCTCAACACGGTCGGTTTCGAAAAACGGGCGGCCGGCAAACTGGCCGCAACCCTCGAGATCTTCCAGTGCATAGACTTCGCCGCGCTGCGCGGCCTGGCCGCACAAGCAGCGATCAACGCTGATCAGCTTCTCCTGCTTGACGACTTCCGGGTCGAGGCCGCTGCTGGCAATTAACTGCATTTGACCATCGGTGGTCAGCATTCGCACAGTGCCGGCGCGTGCATCGACAACGTCCTTGAGGGTGTGAAGGAAGCGTGTCAGCAAGTCTTCGAGGTCGCTGGCGGCGTTGATATTCGCGGCGATGTCGTAAAGGATTTCCAGCGAGTGCGTTTTCTGCTGGGTACGATGTGTCTGTTGTTCGACTTCGGATTGCAGGTCCAGCGACAGCGATTCCATGCGTTCGGCGAGCGCATTGATATCCCGGTAGAGCTTGCTGAAATCCGGCTGATCGGACTTTGGCAGGCGTGCACTGAGCTTGCCATTACGCATCGCGTTGACCCAGTAGCGCAGTTCCGTCATTGGCGCGACCAGGTCACGGCGGGCAATATGGAAGGTGAACGCCAGCAGTGCGATACCGCCGACCAGCAGCACGCTGTTGGCGAGATGTAACCAGTTTGACTGATCGGCGTGCAGGAAATCCCAGATATTCATCAGGCCCAGTACCAGCAGCGTGATGCCGAGAGCGGATAGTGCGGCGAGAAACTGCCGCGTTGTTGGCCACTCCGGTAGCGGCAAACGTCGACGTAACGGCCGCCCGGAGGCGCCGGCAAGGTCTGATTCTTGCGCCTTTTTATCCGACTCGATCATGCTGTCATCATTGCTGCGCCGGGTCGTTCGGGTTGATGAAAATGATTTCCTTGCTGCCTTCGAGATCAACATAATCGATGATGGTGCCCGTCAGCATTTCCATGCTTTGTGGTGCCACGACAATTTGAATGCCTTCCGACTCGAACTTGTGATCGTCTTCGCGATCGACATCGTCAAAGCCCAGTGCGTAGTGGAAACTGCCATCCTCGCGACGGGTGACGGCGATGCGCAGGGGCATGCTGGCCATATTGCCCTGGGTGGCGGAGTCGCGGACGTGTTCGGCTGCCTCGGGAGTTAAGCTGATCATGGTGTATTACCCTTGCGGTCAGTGAAAGTGTTCAATGCTCATTGTGCCGCGTTTTGCATGCCTGGATAAAGTGCAAAAAGCGTTCAGTCCAACGGTTTTTCGAGGTACTGCGTTGGTGGGTATAGCAGGCCAGCAGGTTATGGCGGCGATATCCGTCGTGTGTGCCGTCAATGCCTGTGCCGCGCGTGACATTGTATTCCCAGTCCGCGGGCGTCTCCAGATTTTTCAGCGCGGAGTAGTGAAATTCGTGTGCGGCAATTTCGGTTGCACCATTTTCGCTTGACGGCCACAACGGATTATCAGTTTCCGTCAGTCGTACATAACCACGACCCTGCGGACGAGTGTGCATGACGGTGTCGCCAGGTATTGCGCCAACCATTTCGCTACGCCTGTCGTTCCACGTCAGGCTGCGCGAGAGGTACATCAGGCCGCCACATTCCGCATAGGTGGGCAGGCCGTTTTCGATGGCATTGCGGATCGCTTCGCGGAGCGGCCGGTTGGCTTCCAGTTTTTCCATGCAGCTCTCCGGGAAGCCGCCACCGATGAACAGGCCATCGAGTGGCGGCAGTTCGGCGTCGCGTAGCGTGTCGATAAAAACCAGCTCGGCGCCCGCATGCGCCATGGCGTCGAGATCTGCCGGATAGTAAAAACCAAAGGCTTCGTCCCGGGCTACCCCAAGGCGTACCGGCGAATCAAGTGGTTTGATGACGAACGGGGAGGTTGCCGGTGCCGCCGGTAATGGACTGGTCTCAGCCAGTGTGGTCAGTGTGTCCAGATCGACCTGGCGTTCGATAGCAGCGCCAATCGACTGTATATGGCGCTCCGCTGCTTCCTCCTCGTTACTCGGGATGAGTCCCATATGCCGTTCCAGAATTTCCATATCGGCATGCCGGGCAACGGCACCGAGAACCGGGACGTCGGTGTAATGCTCGATGACTGCGCGCAGCTTGGACTCGTGACGGCTGCCACCGAGCTGATTGAGAATAACGCCGGCAATGTTGATATCGGGATCAAACCCCTGGTAACCGAGAATGAGCGGGGCGATGCCGCGGGTCATGCCGCGAGCATCGAGCACCAGAACCACCGGTGCACCGACCAGCTTGGCGAGTGCCGCATTGCTGTTGCTGCCATCCAGGTCAAGTCCGTCATAGAGGCCCTTGTTGCCCTCGATGATATTGATGTCGGCGGACTGTCCAAACCAGGCGAGGGTGTCGCAGATTTCGTCGCGTTGCATGGTGTAAAAATCAAGATTGTGACAGTCGTGGCCGGACGCACGGCCCAGCCACATGGGGTCGATGTAGTCAGGCCCTTTCTTGAAAGGTTGTACCGCTAACCCGCGTTTCCGCAGCGCGGCACAAATTCCGAGCGTGATGGTCGTTTTTCCGGAAGACTTGTGTGCGGCCGAGATGAGGATCTGTGACATGGCTGGTTCAGTTTACACCCGGAAGCAAAAAAAACCGACAGGCTGAGCTGTCGGCTTTTTTGCAAACCGGTGGAACCGGTGATGTTAGTCAGCTTTCGCCGCATGCGGATCGACGGTTGCATCGTCGAGTGTTTCCGGCAGGAATTTCAACACCCGCACTGCAATCGTGACCATGATCAGGGAAATGGCAATGCCGCCCACACCCAGGGTGATTTCCCAGATGGACGGGCTGTAGCTATTGACCTGTCCATCGAAGAAGCCGCTGGTGACTTCATAACCGGGGAACAGTTCCAGCGGATAGGCCTGGCCACCGATCAGCAGTACGTACAGCTGGGCGAATCCACCGACGATAACCAGTGAGGCGGCCGTTGCGATGGCAGGGCGCGATTTGCCAATGGTGGGATGATAGATCATCGCCAATGGCAGCAGGCTGCCGATCAGGATCTGTACGACCCAGAACAGCTTGGTGAAAATCCCGCCATCCATCAGGATGAATCGTTCCACGCCGTGGTGTTCGGTGGCGTACAGGTTGGTCAGGTGGTACACGATGACAAAGTACAGCACCGAGGCAATGAACACACCGAGCAGGTTCTTGAGACGGAACAGCAGGGCATCACCCAGCGGGCGCTTGGTCCAGGCATAGGTGGCCATCAACACGAGGATGAACACGGCCAGCCCGTAGGCGAAGGACATGATGACGAACATCGGCGCAAGCAGGGCGGCATCATAGGCCTGGCGGGCGACCAGGAATCCAAAGATTGAGCCGGTACCGGTCGTCAGTATCAGGCGCCAGACGAAGGCGATGAAGCCGGCGACCGGGTAGTACTTGTTCATCTTGCGTTCCATCATCAGCCACAGGTAAACGGCTGTGATGACGAGGAAACCGTTATACAGGATGATGTTCCAGGCAAAGATGGATTTGAAATTGTAGTAGGTCATCGCCACGATCAGGCGATCTGGATGACCCAGATCGAGCACCAGAACCATCAGGCCGCCAAGCAGCAGGGCAATCGCCAGCAGTCCGGAAAGGCGTCCCAGTGGTTTGTACATCGCTTTTCCGAACACGGTGCCAATAGATGCTACGTTAAGTGCGCCTGAGGCTGCGACAATAAGGAAGATGGCAAATACGTGTGGCATGCCCCAGACGATCTGGTTATTCATGCCGGTAACATGGTGTCCTTCGTGCTCCATGTGCAGTACGGCGCCAAGTGCGAGGCCAATCAGTGCGCCAAGCCCGCCAAGCAGGATCCAGAAGCCGGTACTTTTGCCTTCGATTTCGCGATATTTCAGCACTTGTTTCATGGGTGATTCGCCAGTTCCGTAGTGTTTAGATGCCGCGGTAGCGGACGCCGGTGTTCAGGCCGAGATCGGCGCGGATTTCCTTGCCACCGTGCTGTTCCAGCTCCCGGGAAATCTCGCTGTTCTCGTCATGGAGATCGCCAAAGAACATGGCCTGATGAGTTTCCGCGTTACAGGCCTCTACACAAGCAGGTGTGCCGCCTTCATCGACGCGATGTACACACAGGGTGCAGGACTCAACCGTGCCTTTGCCGCGGGGCGCCCAGGGAAGCTGATCCTTGAGGTCTTCATGAATGAAGCTACGCGCCTTGTAAGGGCAGGCCATCATGCAGTAGCGGCAGCCAATGCAGATGTGCTTGTCGACCAGAACGATTCCGTCTTCGCGCTTGAACGAAGCACCGGTCGGGCAGACATCGACGCAGGGTGCTGTTTCGCAGTGCTGACACATCATGGGCAGGGTGGTTACATGCTGGGTTGCCTTGTCCTTGATGGTGACCTTGCGAATCCACTTGGCCTGCTGTTCGGCACTGGAATCATCTTCCGACGGATTGGCACTGCCCCAGCCGTTTTCTTCTTCACAGGCGCTTACGCAGGCATTACAGCCAGTACCGCACTTGTTGGCATCTACCAGTATACCCCAGCGCTTGTCGCTGCTGACTGGCTGGTCGGCTGGTCTGGCCTGTGCCGGCGTGGTAAGAAAAACGCCCGGTGCAATAGCCGCCGCACCAGCCGCACCACCGGCCTTGGTCATAAACTGGCGGCGGGAGGGATCCATTGGCTTGCTGGTCTCGCTCATTGAGCTTAATCCTCGGTGGTCAGCAACTGCAGCGTTTCGCTGGCCAGTTTGCCGGCAAATGGTTCATTGGAGTGGTGAGGGGACAGCCCGGACTGAAGCTTGTGCATCTTTGACGAACGTACGGGAACGTCGGCATGGCACTGGAAACAGTCGATGTTGACCGATGCGTAGGTGTGGCAGGTTGCGCAGAAATGCCGCTCGTCCTCAACACGCACGTACTCACCTTTATCATCCTTGACGGCGTGACAGTTGATGCACTCCTCAAGGGAGAACTGACGGGTGCGGATACCCTTGTGCACCGTTTCATCACGCTGGTGCAGGATGTACTCCATGTGATTGCGGCGCATCTCCGACTCCGGAGCGACGCACTTGGTCTCATCACTGTAACGCTGCGTTGGCTCGGTCATGATCAGATCCGAGAAGGGCAAGGATTCTTTCTCGCCCTCGTCGGCTGTTGTTGCCAGTGGCAACAGCAGTAGCGTGCTGATCATTAGCGCGAACAGATGTCGCAGCAGTTTGGCTTGGCTCATGTTGCGTGACTCCGCTTATTCACCCAGGGCCATGTCGATGTAGCCGGTCGGGCAGACATCGGCGCAGATGTGGCAGCCAACGCACTTGGCGTAGTCGGTGTCTACGTAACGGCCGAGGGTGGCTTCGTCCTTCTTCACGCGGAACACAGCGTCCTGCGGGCAGTAGATCACGCAGTTGTCACACTCGAAACACATGCCACAGCTCATGCAGCGATTGGCTTCCTCGACCGCCTGTTCATCGCTATAGCCGTTCATGCGCTCCTCGAAGTGGCCCAGCACCTGTTCGGCATTCGGCACGTCTTCGCTGCGCAGAACACGGTCGGTATATGAAAAGTGTCCGAGGAACAGTTTGTCAGCGGTGATCACTTCCTGCTTGGAACGGTCTTCGTAGTTGTGAATCGCAAACTTTCCGAAGTCGGTGCCACGGGTTTCACCCTGCGTATATTGCTCAGGGCTGAGGCCGGCTTCGTTCATCTTGTCGAGCAGGGAGAAGTGGTGCTTGTCGACCTTGGGCCGCTTCTTCTGTTCGGCGTTCTTCAGATAGAGGTCGATAGACTCGGCAGCGATGGAGCCCTGGCCGATTGCGGTGGTCAGCAGGTGCGGACGCACGATATCGCCGGCCACGAAATGACCCGGACGGTTCGGTACCTGGTAGAACTTGTCGGCGTCGATCAGGTTGCGTTCGTTGGCGTAGTCTTCAACGCCGCTCATGTCACCGCCCTGACCAATAGCAGATACGATCAGGTCACACTCGATCACATATTCCTTGCCGCCTTCGACAGCAACCGGTCCGTTACCTTCCCACTTGGCATCAACCAGTTTCAGGGCGGTCGCACGACCTTCTGCATTGCGGATAATTTCCACCGGCATGACTTCGTTCAGGATATCCACGCCTTCGGTGAGTGCATCGTTCACTTCGTGCTCGGCTGCGGTCATCTGGTCACGCGGGAAGAGGGCGGTCAGGGTAACGTTGTCACAGCCTTTCTTCAGTGAAGCATCGACGCTCTCATGAGTGATCTCGTCGTTCACCACGGCTTCAGGATTTTCGTTGTAATCCTTCAACGTACCGA
>Ga0316193_10004695_pt1 | contig 10077 bp, 7 predicted proteins | sample MerIslsedime2_MG_FD_207735 | JGI IMG/M metagenome (GOLD analysis project Ga0316193, IMG submission 207735) | Coastal sediment microbial communities from Maine, United States - Merrow Island sediment 2 | ecosystem: Environmental > Aquatic > Marine > Coastal > Sediment | place: USA: Maine...
CGTTCCAGGTTGATGGCCATGCTTTCGTAAATGACCAGCGGGCGGTCCGGGTTGATCATGACCTGTTTTTCAGACATCAGCGGTACAAGAATATGCGGAAAGGTCTGTCCGGAAAAGCGGACATAGCTGCAGGTCAGATCCCGTATCAGGTTCTGGTCGTTTGATGTGTCGCCTTCGCGGTACAGGCTAAGATAGGTCTTGCCCGTGTCGCCAACTATATCAAGCTCACCGGCTACGGAGTCCGGCAGAGTTAACAGCACCTCGTCGCGCACCAGTTCAGAAAAGATGAAACGCATGCGTTGACTCAAGCCGTATTTTGACATCACCAGCGCGAACAGCAGGTCGCCCGGGACACAAAAACGTTTGGCTTGAGGGTCATGGATCGGGTTGAAGTCGCCGGCAACCTCTTTGGCGAAGCGGCTGGCCTGCTGACGGGAAAAGTGGATCTTTTCGTTTTCATCGAAATAATACTTTTGCAAAAACATGGCCTGGATTCCGTGGCATTCCTTCGACTTTGAACGTCAAATTATATCCTAATCCTGTCAGGCCGGGGGAGCTCGTGATAATAATCAGTTTCAGGAGTAGTGCATCAGCGATGAACCTGGTTGCTCTGATCAAGTGAAACCTGTCGGGATATGGAGACATCTGGAAATATGTCACCTAACTGCCTATCCTTCGCAAGATTTTACGTTTTTTAACCATATGAACGATACAGTTCGAGGTGAATCTTATTATGAGAAATAAACTGGCGACATTATTTGTGTCAGCGGGGTTGATCATGCCCGGCTCGGTCATTCAGGCGGAGCCAATTGATAACACCAATACATTACCCCCTGCTAAACCGGGGCAGTGTTACGCTAAAGTGATGATTCCGGCGAAATACGAGACCAAGGCAGAGAAAGTCCTGGTGCGGGAATCTGCGGAGAAAATCGAGACGATCCCGGCCAAGTATGAATGGGTGGAAAAGCAAGTCACGCTCAACGCGGCGCACACCAAGCTGGTTCCCGTCGCTGCCCAGTATGAAAAGGTCGCCGAGAAGGTTGAAGTGAGCCCGGCTCTGACGATCTGGGTCACCAGCCTGGATAAAAAAGGGCTTCCTGTCAGCCCCACACTGCTGAGTGCGGCCAAAGCGTCGGGTGTTAAATTAAACGAGGCTGAATCGGGCATGTGTTTCCGGGAATATTACCAGCCCGCCCAGTTCAAGACTGAAGCCAAAGAGATTCTGGTCAAGGAGGCTTCCGAAAAGGTGGAGACCATCCCGGCCAAGTATGAAACGGTGGAGGAGAAAGTGCTGGTCAAGGAGGCTTCCACGAAGATTGTCGAAGTTCCAGCCAGCTATGAAATGGTCACTGAGAAGGTTCTGATTGAACCGGCCAAGACGGTATGGAAAAAGGGCACGGGACCTAAAGAGCGTATTGACAACACCACTGGCGAGATTATGTGTCTGGTGGAAATTCCAGCCAAATACAAGACGATACAGAAACAGGTCATCAAAACACCGGCCACTACCCAGCAAGTCGAAGTGCCGGCTGTTTACGAGACTGTCAAAGTCAGCAAGCTGGTGACGCCGGCCGAGGAAAAACGTACCAAGGTCCCGGAGGAATTCAAGCAACTCGCCAAGCGCGTGAAAACTGCGGATGCGTCTTTTTCCTGGCATGCATCGCACGATGCGAACAAGCCGCAAGGGGCGCCGACCGGTCAGCAGATCTGTTTGAAGGAGGTGCCCGCCAAGTTCAAGACTGTCGAGAAGCAGGTTGTGAAAGTGCCGGCCTCTTTCAAAAAAGAGGAAGTCCCCGCGGTTTTGGAGACGCTCAAGGTGCGCAAACTGGTGGCAAAAGCCGGGGAAAAGCGGACAAAAATTCCTGCTGAATACAAGGAAGTCTCCAAGCGGGCCAAAGTCGGCGAAGAACGGCTTGAGTGGCGCCAGGTGCTGTGCGAGACCAATATAAACAAGGATATTGTTAGCCGTGTACAGCAGGCGCTGATAAGCGCTGGATTCAACCCTGGAACGCCAGACGGTGTTGTCGGAGGCGCAACGCTGCGGGCGGTGGATGAGTATCAGCGTAGCAAGGGGCTGCCACGCGGTGGTATGACAATCCGCACGCTGGAGTCACTGGGCGTAAAAATTTAATCTTTGATATTGTCAGGGGGACAGGGATGTCCCCGCCCTGACAATCATAACTGAATTCTTAATCCTGTCTGCCAGCGCCTCCAGGCTGTCGCCACCGCGTGTCAGTACAGTCACATCGGTTTGCCGCGCCTGTCGTGGCACGCCAAGCAGGAGTTCTTCTATTCTGTCGGCCTTGAGCGCGTAGTTGATATTCGGTATCGGCTGCGTCGTACCATCGGCAGATTCGATGGTGCCGAGCATCGAAGTGATGAGACCGACGACTTCGCCCTGCATATTGAGCAAAGGTCCGCCACTATTGCCCGGCTGTACAGTGACTGAAATCTGGTAACTCGCGGGGTCGTCGTACAGGCCGTTGACACCGCTGATAATACCCAGGCTCAGTTTGGGTGTCGTGCCCATGACATCAACTCGTGGAAAACCGATGGTAAAGACGCTGGCGCCCAGCTGCACATCGGCACAGGCCAGCGGTAGCGCCGCCGGCAGTCTGGCGGGATCGTCCACGCTGAGCAGGGCAATATCATTCAGATCATCGCTGGCGACCACTGTGGCGGGAATTTCATCGCCCTGGCTGTTGACCAGGACAATTGACTGTTTACCGGACACGACATGATGATTGGTGACCGCGTAACCGCTGGCGGTGGGCCAGGCTGTGCCGGTTGACACCCCGGCTTCAAGCATATCCTCAACGTCCTCTCGCCGCGGGCCCGACTGGTCAGTCAGCTGTGATTCAAGCTGAAGAGACAGTTGATGCGCCGGGCTGATTTTCTGCAGGGCGGCTACAGCCGAGCGGGCACTATCAGCATCGCCATTGGACAGATAATTCACGCCGGCCTGATACAGCCATTGCGGGGCGTCGGCTATCTTCGCCTGGCCGGCAACACCTTCAGCGTACATCAGGCCGAGCTGGTACTGGGCATCGGCATAATTGTGTGCAGCCGCTTTGAATAACCAGTACAGGCCGTCTTCATCATCCGTGGTAAGCATCTTCCTGTCCGCCAGAAACAAACCCAGGTTGTACTGGGCGATGGCGCTGCCCTGGTGGGCCGCCGCCTGATACCAGCTGAGGGCGCGTTCAACATCCTGGGCCACTCCTGTTCCGTGGTCGTACATGACGGCAAGATTGATCTGTGCGCTGACGTGTCCCCGCCGGGCAAGTGGCAACCACGAATCAACGGCCTGTGCATAATCGCCACGCTCGTAAGCTGCCCAGCCGCGCTGCAGGGCGTCGGCGTTGCTGGCCGGCGAGGGTCTTGCCGCCCACAGCAGCATCAGCAGCGCCAAGCCGGCTAGCCGTTGAAACTGGCGACGCGTCAGCGCCATTGCTACCCTGCTCCGATAAGCTGTACAGCTGGCAATTCAGGCACTTGCTGAAAAAACATGCGTAACCCTATGATAATAAAATATAATGATTTAAAACAAAAAAATATAGTTATTAATTAAAGTAATTTGTCGTTATATATCGGGTGCCTATACAGGGTAACGGCAGGTGGCAGGCCGGGCTTCACATTGCAGGAAGAGTATTCATGGTTGAGAAACGAAAACATGTTCGCACCGAATTCAGCGGGCGGGTAAAAGTCATGCATCCGCTGATAGGTGCCGTGGAAGTCGACTTGCGCGATATTTCCAATGGAGGTGTTTTCCTGTTCACCGGGGATCAGTTTGGTTTGCCGGTAGGAGAGGTCGTGCGCCTTCAGGCGCAGGATCTGGAGGATGCGCCTGTGCTGAGCGCACGGATTGTGCGTATCGAAGAAAAAGGCATCGCCTTGGTGTTCGATGAGGACTGAGGGGTACACTAGAACGGCACTTCACTCGCGAAACTCAGCCATTCCCCGCTAACCGGGTGCCTGAAACTCAGCGATGTGGCGTGCAGTAAAAGACGATCCGCTTTTGCCTGAACGGCCTTGCCGGCATAGAGTTTGTCGCCGATTATTGCATGGCCCAGTGCGTGTAGATGCACCCGCAACTGGTGGGTACGCCCGGTCTCAGGGGCCAGATCAACCCGTGTGGTGTTTTCCAGGGCGTCATGGTGCATGACGCTGAAGCGTGTCCTGCAGGGCTTGCCGTTCTCGTAGTCGACTTTTTGTCGCGGGCGATTGGGCCAGTCGGCGATCAACGGCAAATTAATTTCACCGGCGCTCTGATCCACTTGTCCGTCCACTACCGCAATATAGTGTTTACGCACCTCCCGCGCCTGAAACAGTCGGCTCAATTGCCGGTGTGCGGATCTGTTGCGCGCCATCACCATGATGCCGGAAGTTTCCATGTCCAGTCGATGCACGTTGATTGCTTCCGGATAGTCCGCCTGCACGCGTAACGTCAGGCAGTCCTGTCTGTCCGGTCCGCGCCCCGGCACCGAGAGCAGGCCACTGGGTTTATCAAGTACCAGCAGCGCATCGTCCTGGTGCAGGATATTCAGACCGGTGTGGGCGGGAGGTGTGTAGTGGTGTTCCTTCAAGCTTCGTATTCCTGCAGCAGAATCCGGGTGCCGCCCAGTGCGAGTGCCTGCTCGTCGATGAACTTTAGATTCAAGGAACCCAGGGCAAGCATATCACCGTGTTTCAGCAGTTGCTTTTTAACCCGCTTTCCATTCACCAGGGTGCTGTTGGTGCTGTCGAGATCCTCCACACTGACCTCCATCGTGCCGTCCAGGTAGGGGCTGGGTGTCAGCGATATTGTGGCATGATTGCCGCTGACGCTGCTATTGTCAGGTTGCAGCTGATTGTCGGGGTTACGCCCGATAGCAAAAACGCCTTCCTTCAAGCGGTGCTCTGTGGTGACATTACCATCCACGATTTCAAGTAGTTTATACATCTCTTTTGAACTCCTGTGGTTATTGATCAGGCCGTCTGTCGCCGGCCAGCTCTGAATTGTGCACCGCACTTTCGAACTGCCGCGGCCATCACTTCACCACTGGCAAAGCGTTTGGCCGGATCTTTTTGCAGTGCTTTCATTACCAGCCGGTTCACACAGACCGGCAGGCCGGTGCGGAACTGACGCATTGCCGGTGTTTTCCGGTTGGCGATCTGGTACATCATGGTTGCGACCGAGTCGCCGTTGAAGGGCAGACTGCCGCTGAGCAGTTGGTACAGGGTGGTACCCAGCGAAAACAGGTCGGATCGCCCATCCACCTTTTTACCGGCAACCTGCTCAGGTGACATATAAGAGGGGCTACCCAGCACGGTACCGGTGCGCGTCTGGCTTGCGTCGAGAATGCGCGCGATACCAAAATCGGTAATCTTTGCCACACCGCTGTCGCGGTTGTAGATAATGTTTCCGGGTTTTATATCTCTGTGCACAACATCACGGCCGTGCGCATAAGACAGGGCGTCTGCCACCTGTGCGGCGATCTCGAGTACCTCCCACACCGGCAACAAATCGGACCCTCTGGTCCAGGTGTCGAGGCTCTCACCGGGGACATAGTCCATGGCGATGTAGGCGAGATCGTGTTCCTGACCCGCATCGTAGATGGTAACGATGTTGGGATGAGTCAGCCGGCCGACTGCTTCGGCTTCCTTGAAAAAGCGCTCAGCCGCTGCTTCCTGTTCGCGCCCCTCATATTCCTGCAGTAGCGGCAGCGTTTTTACCGCCACTTCGCGGCCGATGGTTGGATCGGTGGCAAGATAGACGGTGCCCATGTTGCCACGTCCCAGCTCGCGCTCCAGGCGATAACGGCCCAGCACGGGTAATTCCATGACCGGGGCGTCGAGTACCAGTGTCTTACTGGTGTTGGCGGCGCCGGCATTTGGAAACCGGTCTGACAAGTCGGCCAGCTGATTAAGGCGCAGCGTCGAATCGCGGAAGCCGTTGGCGGATTTTACCAGCTGTGCATAGATAGTCTGAGCCTTGTTTACCTGACGGTGGCGTTCGTACTCCAGTCCCAGCTCATAGAGCGGTTCGAACGCCGTCGTCGCGGGCAGGCACATAAGCAGCTGATCCATTGCCAGATCCAGCTGGCCTTGCGACTGCAGGTTCGCTCCCAGCGCGACCCGCGCCTCTATGGCTCGCTGCTGCGCCAGCATCAGCCGTTTATGGCTGCGCCAGGTCAGGCTCAGTAGCAGTTGTGCGCCTATCAGGAACAACGCGGGGCCGATCACCGGCAACCAGAGCCCCTGCACCAGCAGGCTTACCAGGCCCGTGTTCAGGAGCAGGGTCGCCAGCAGGCCTGAAGCCACGAGACCACGCACGCCGTGCCATGTTGCAGGCATGAGCATCAGGTATATTGCAAACAGGACCAGCAGTGCCCTTTGCAGGGCATAAAACCAGCTGGGCACGGTAAAGGCACGACCATTCAGCATGCTGTCCAGCACCTGGGCGGACCAGGTCACCGGACTGTATGAGCGACCTGCGGGACCAGTCAGCTCGGGTACCAGAGCAGCAGCTGTGAGCCCCAGCAGCACGATTTTGTTACGCAGGCTGCGTGCCAGTTTATCGCTGGCCATGACCTCGTTCAGCGAGTGAACAGGCGGGGCGGCGGCCGGCTGCGGGTAGTAGTTCAGGTCAGCCGTGCCGAGCGTTTTATTATTTTTGGTGAGTATGCCCCTTCCAGCATCTATTGTGAGGTCGGCGGTACTGAAACCCTGCGCCGCCGCCAGCAGCGAAAGTTCGAATCCCGGCAGATACTGCCCGTCTGCCTCGATAAGCAGCGCGGCGGCCTGCACCGTCCGCTCGTCGCGGTCAAAATCGCTGGCGCCGACGCCGGATACGGTGTCAAGAAACTGGGGCAGTGGCACGCTGAGTTCGAGGCTGTCGGGGGTCGGTGCTGAGCGCAGTCGTTGCAGAGCGCTGCGGTACCACGGCAACGCTTCGCGTTCTGTGCCGATGGTGTATCGTTTCAGCTCCCGGGGCAGCCCTGTCCGCACCTTACCAGCGCGGTAAGGAACGACCAGCACTACATTCCTGGTGGGTTTTAAAGCCTGTGCCAGCCTTGAGTCGGTATCGAGCTGCCCCAGCCAGGTTATGGCCTTTTTGCGCAGGGAGGCGTCAAGGCTATCGAGTTCTTCTCTGATGGCGCCCACAGCCGTCGCGGTTTCTGCTTCAGCCAGCGGCAACATGAAACCCAGCGCCTTTGGATTAAACTGCTTCAATCGTTTGACGGCCTTGGCCAGCTGATCCCGTGGCATCGGCCAGGGCCCGTATTCGTCCAGAGTGGCAGCATCGATAGCCACAACCGCGACAGAGTGTGCCTGTTCCGCTTCCGGTATAAGGTAGCTTCCCCACTCGAGCAGCAGGGCCTCCAGCCGCTGAGCGCCGGATGAATAGCTTGCCAGCAGGGCGACAGCTGCGGCCACGGCAACGGCGAGACGATACGATTTCCAGGAGGAACTGCTCACCTTGATTGCAACCTCGATAGGGCGTGTTCAAAGCTATCGGTCGTGATCGTGCAGGCTTTCGGTTTTGCCCTTCAGGCAGCGCCGTGCGCGCGCAGAATTTTGAACTGGTTCTCAATTTTCCTGCTATCAGGCAGGCGAGAACCCGCTATCTAGCTGCTCGTTCCCATTTCTCACCACGAACATTTAAGCGCTTGTTCCTTAGTGACCTTTGTGGTTCAGGTTGCGGGAAATCCAGGCTGGCTTCGCTCATCCCTGGGTTGCTGCTGCCGACGGTCTTGTAAAACCATGCCGGGTGGGTTCTTGCCTGAGCAGTTACTGCTAAACTGCCCCCCATGTTGCAATTCGATAATCTTTCCCTGCGGCGCGGACCACGGCTGCTGTTTGAACGGGCAGGCTTTAAGATTCATCCCGGTCAGAAGGTCGGTGTCAGCGGGGCAAATGGTACCGGCAAGTCCAGCCTGTTTGCGTTGATTCTGGGTGAGTTACACGCCGATAGCGGGGAACTGCGCTACCCCAAAGATTGGGTGGTCGCTCACGTTGCCCAGGAAACACCTGCTGATGAGCGTGCTGCCATCGAGTATGCACTGGATGGCGACGCGGAACTGCGCGCGGTGGAAAAAAGTCTGGCGCAGGCCGAAACTGAAAACGACGGCGAACGCCTGGCTGTGCTGCACGGCCGCTTTGAAGTCATTGACGGCTACACGGCGGGCAGCCGGGCAGGACAGTTGCTCCACGGGCTGGGATTTAGTGCGGATGACGAGGCGAGGCCGGTCAGCGATTTTTCGGGTGGCTGGCGCATGCGCCTGAACCTGGCCCGTGCGCTCATGTGTCGATCCGATCTGCTGTTGCTGGATGAACCCACTAACCATCTGGACCTGGATGCGGTGATCTGGCTGGAAAACTGGTTGCGCGCTTATCCGGGAACCTTGTTGCTGATTTCCCACGACCGCGATTTTCTCGACAGCGTCACAAGCCATATTGCCCACTTCGAGCAGCAGCGAATCACACTTTACAGTGGCAACTATTCTGCATTTGAGCGGTTGCGCACCGAACGTCTGGCCAACCAGCAGGCCGCTTACCGGAAACAGCAGCGGGAAATTTCCCATATACGATCCTATGTCGACCGCTTTCGTGCCAAGGCGAGTAAGGCGAAACAGGCACAAAGCCGGCTGAAAGCCTTGCAGCGCATGGAACAGATTGCACCGGCGCACGTTGATTCGCCATTTCACTTCGCCCTGCGCGCGGCGGAAAAATACCCTGACCCGCTGTTAAAGCTGGACGGGATTTCTGCCGGCTATGCAGATACGTCAATTATTTCTCAGGTGAAGCTGAGCCTGTCGCCCGGTGATCGCATCGGTCTGCTGGGTCCCAACGGTGCGGGCAAATCCACTCTGATCAAATTACTCGCCGGTGTCCTGTCACCTCAGCAGGGAACACGGGAAACGGCGAAGGATCTCAAGATCGGTTATTTTGCCCAGCATCAACTGGAGTTGTTACAGCTGAATCACAGCCCGCTGGAACATCTGCAACAGCTGGATCCGCTGGCGCGTGAGCAGGGATTGCGTGATTACCTGGGTGGCTTCGGCTTTTCCAGCGACCAGGCTTTAATGCCCAGCGGTCCGTTTTCGGGAGGAGAAAAATCCCGGCTGGTTCTCGCGCTGCTGGTCTATCAACGCCCTAATCTGCTGTTACTGGACGAACCGACCAATCACCTGGACCTGGAAATGCGGCAGGCACTGGCGCTGGCGCTGCAGGATTTCGACGGTGCCATGGTGCTGGTATCACACGACCGCCACCTGCTGCGTGTCACCAGCGACCGGCTGGTGATGGTGCACGATGGCCGGGTGGATGATTTCCCGCTCAGCCTGGATGAGTATCCTCGATGGCTGGCGGAACAGAGCAAACAGGACAGGGTGGCGGAGAAGGAAATCAGCGCAATTAACAGTGCTGCTGCCAGAAAGGAAAAAAAGCGTTTGCAGGCGGAACAGCGCAAACAGCTGCAGCCATTGCGCAGCAAGGTAAGCAGAGCCGAAGTGGCGCTGGAAAAACTGCATGCCAGGCAGAGTGAGCTGGAGCGTAGTCTGGCCGAGACTGGTCTGTATAGTGAGGAAAACAAGGCTCAACTGAAGGCGCTGTTGTTAGAGAAGGCAGAAGTGGATAGTCAGTGTGAGAACGCGGAAATGGAATGGCTGGAGATGTTTGAGCAGTTGGAGGCGGCCCAGACCGGCGGGGTACGCTAGTGGGCTCTTCTCTCGGGCTATTGTGTGTTCTGGTAATTCTGTCTGGGCATTCTGAAACAGGGAGACCGTATCGGGTCGATGTAAGCACTGGATCGGATTTCCGCCGGCCTGGCTAATCAGAGCAATGGATCGCGCAGTTCCGCAAAGCTACGCGGTGCCACGTACTGCAGGACGTCTTTGCCGTCCTTATCGATGATAAGATCCAGTCCCTTGTCGGGGTAGAGTAAATGGACTATCTGATCACCGCGGTGAATGGTTTCGGCGGGCGTGCCAAAGTGTTTGCGCGCGGTTTGTTCGTCTAAAGCAATGCCGGGGATGAAAGTAATACTTTTAACGGCTGCCTGGTAGGCAAGCGGCAGGTCATCGGGGGTCAAGT
>Ga0316193_10004696_pt1 | contig 10076 bp, 9 predicted proteins | sample MerIslsedime2_MG_FD_207735 | JGI IMG/M metagenome (GOLD analysis project Ga0316193, IMG submission 207735) | Coastal sediment microbial communities from Maine, United States - Merrow Island sediment 2 | ecosystem: Environmental > Aquatic > Marine > Coastal > Sediment | place: USA: Maine...
GAGGAAGTCGACCGGCAGTTTCTTCAGGTAGGTAAACGAGGAGAGTCCGCTGCCAAAATCATCCAGTGAGAATCTGAAGCCACAGCCGCGCAGGGTCAGCATGAAACTGGTGGCGGAAGTGATATTTTCTATGGCGGCAGTCTCGGTGACCTCAAAAATGATTTGCTCGGCAGGTGCACCGGTTTCTTCCATTTTGTCGATAATGAATTTCAGCATGTCCGGGCTACCGATGGTTTGTCCGGAAAGGTTGATGGAGATAGTGATCGGGAGGCCGTCGGATTTTTCTGTTTCAGCAAGCCAGGCCATGCTGTTCTCAATGACCCAGCGATCGATACTGGAAACCATGTTGTATTTCTCGGCGGCATGCAGAAAGGCACCCGGGGCGATGACGGTGCCGTCATCATCGATCAGGCGTACCAGTATTTCCAGATATGTGTAATGTCGTGATTTGTTGGCGCAAGGAATGATGGGCTGGAAATACAGGGTGAACTGGTCTTTATCCAGCGCCCGTGTCAGCCGTGAAACCCATTGCATTTCACCGTGACGTTCCTGCAGGCGTCGATCACCCATGTGGGCAATCTGTAACTGGTTGCGCCCGGCTTCCTTGGCGATATAGCAGGCAGAATCGGCGGCGCTCATGGCGCTGGCGATATCGGAGGTGCTGCGATCAATAGGAACTATGCCGATGCTGATGCCCAGGGTAAAAGAGGATTCGTCCCAGGTAAAATTGAATTCCTGAATCGACGTTAGCAGGCTGTTTGCGATTTCAACAGCCTTGTCCAGCGGACAATTCTCGAACAACATGCCGAATTCATCGCCGCCCAGCCGGCTCAGGGTGTCCCTGTGTCTTACGGAACCCAGCAGCAGTTGTGACAGCTGTTGCAATAACTCATCGCCGGCCGCGTGCCCGCAGGTGTCATTGACTATCTTGAACTGATCGAGATCAAGGTACAGTAATGTGTGGGTGGTGGCCTGCGCTTTCGCATTCTGGATGGCGCGTTCTACCCGGCACTCGAATTCGTTACGGTTAATCAGTCCGGTGAGTGGGTCATGTGAGGCCTGGTAGGCGAGTTGCCGGTTCTTGGCGGAAACATGATTGATGACTGTTCTGGCAACCAGCAGGGAGAACAACAGCGCGAAGCCGGTTAATGCAAACAGCAATTGCCTGGTACTGTTGTAGTGCCTTCTGCTTACCGTTAGTGCTTCCTGTGTTTTTTGTTGTTCCAGCTGCACCAGTTCTCCCAGTCTGCCAAGCATCAGCTCCTGCAGCTTAAAGGCCTGTTGCATGACGATGCCTGTTTCTTCTTCGGCTGCCTCGCTCATTAACAAGTTGGATGCGTCGTCATTGTACGGTTGCGATTCCCTGGTTAGCTGTTGCAGTTGATTGTTAAGAGCCGTCTCTCTTTCATCCATGCCAAGACTGACTAGCCGTTCTCTGGCCATTCTGTATTTTCCTGCATAGCTGATAAAGCGTTGATTTTCTGCGTCGCGTTCAAATGGGTCCTGTATCAGGCGCATGGTTTTGAGACTGTCAGCGCGCAGGCGGATCGCGTCGCGCATATCATTCGCTGCTGCGGTTTTCATGTTGGTGACGGCAACCATTTTTTCCATTCTGGCGTTGATCGACTGCAACTGCAGCAGAGAGATCGTGGCGAGTGAAAACATCAGTGTCAGCACAGCCATGAAGCCAATCGTGACCAGCAAGCGGATATTATCCTTCATATTATAATCAATGACCTGTACATGGATTTATCCATCAATAGGAAAACAGCACATCTCGCGGTACCGTGACCAGGAGGCTATCGGCTGATTTGGCCGGATTCTTGAAGAGCAGCTATCGATTGTCGGCAGCACGCTGGCCAGGAAAGAAGCGGTTCAGGGTCTACCAGAACAGCCCTGGCAGGACTGCCTGTATGCAGGAGTTGATGCAGAACATCGAAAACAGCAGTATCAGCAGCAGGCGGTTTCGTATGGTTAGCATGCCAGCAAACCGCTTTTAGCCGTGATTAACAAGGGCATATAGCAGACTGTAATCGCGCTCATCTGCGTACTGGTCTGGATCTTTAGTGCGTTGTTACACCGGGTGTTTGACCGCTACACCTGGCGAGAAAGTCAGGCGCAGCTAGAGTCGTGTCATTGCAGTATCTTTTACGGATACACCGCAGCGCAGGTTTGAGGGCAGTGCCTCATGGATATGTTTGGGCGGGGCCAGCTTCAGCTTGTTCATGATGTCGACAAAATCGTCCAGGCTTTTGTCGAGACCGAGGCGCGGATTATGTGCCATCTCTTCAGCGATGGTAGAGCAACAACGTCCCTGGTAATCATGGCCGGGATAAACAATAGTGTCACCGGGAAGTGTAAATAATTCCTGTCTGACCGACTGGTATAACAAAGAGGCATCACCGGACTGGAAATCAGTTCGTCCGCAGCCGCGGATAAGCAGTGAATCCCCGGTAAATACAGCGCCGCGAACCAGATAACTGATGTCGCTGTCAGTGTGCCCCGGTGTGTTGATGACATGGATTCTTTTTGCGCCCAGTGGAATGAAGTCACCCCCCTTGATTTGCACGTCAGCGCATTTTGTCTGACTGTTCTCGTGTACCATGACAATGGCGTTCAGCGCCTCTCTGAGCAGGCCTGATCCGGTTACGTGATCAGCATGCACATGTGTTTCAAGTGTGTACCTGAGTATTAACCGCAGCTCCCTGATTAACTGGATGTCGCGCTGGACCTGTGATTGTACCGGGTCTATCAACGCCGCTTCCCGGGTGCTGTTATCCCACACCAGGTAACTGAAGGTAGAACTTTCTGGATCGAATAATTGGCGGATTTGCATGGTTGTGTCCGGTAGTCAGATTAATAAGATTACTGTTAAATAATTAATAACTAATATACTAATGCAGTTCAGATAAAAATCAAGTGATTTTATGCGACCCGATTAAATTGCAAGTATCTGATTTTATTGAAATTATAATATTCGCACAGGCGGCATAAGTGCCGGTTCCTTGACGTTCCTGTGGAGAGGTTATTTACCGGGTAGCGACTAGCTGCGCTTGGGCCTTTTCAGTCCCGCCGGTGGGTTGATTGCACTGGATATTTACATAACAGGCTGTTTTCATCGCTTCAGCCGGGTGAGCAGCCTCTGTACAATAACCAGCCCGTTGTCCGCTTGTGGCGGGTGAAGCCGTTTTTTTTTTGGAGAAAATTATGAGTCAGAAGCTGAACCGTTACAGTTCCCGTATTACACAGCCCAAGTCACAGGGAGCTTCCCAGGCAATGCTGCACGGTACCGGTCTCACAGCTGCTGATATGGACAAGGCGCAGGTCGGTATTTCCAGCGTCTGGTACGAGGGTAATACCTGCAATATGCACCTCAATGACCTCGCCGCCAAAGTGCGCGAAGGCGTGGTGGCTGCCGGCCTGGTCGGTATGCGTTTCAACACCATCGGTGTCAGCGATGGCATCTCCATGGGTACCGACGGTATGAGTTATTCGTTGCAATCAAGAGACCTGATTGCCGACTCGATTGAAACCGTCATGAGTGCGCAGTGGTATGACGCCAATATCTCGCTGCCGGGCTGTGACAAGAACATGCCGGGTTGTCTGATTGCCATGGGTCGACTGAACCGACCGGCGTTAATGATTTACGGCGGCACCATCAAGCCCGGGCACTACAAGGATGAAACGCTCGATATCGTGTCTGCCTTTCAGAGTTACGGCGAGTTTATTGCTGGCAAGATAGATGAAAATACCCGGCAAAACATTGTTAATCACGCCTGCCCGGGTGCAGGTGCCTGTGGTGGCATGTATACCGCAAACACCATGGCCTCCGCCATTGAGGCGATGGGTATGTCCTTGCCATACAGTTCCTCAACACCGGCAGTTGACCCCGGCAAGCTGGCAGAGTGTTTGAGCGCCGGCAAGGCGATACGCAAGCTGCTGGAAAAGGATATCAAGCCGCGCGACATCATGACGCGTGCGGCGTTTGAGAATGCCCTGGTGATCATCATGGCGCTGGGTGGTTCGACCAATGCAGTGCTGCATTTGCTGGCGATGGCGCGCGCAGTCGAGGTGCCACTGTCTATTGATGATTTTCAGGCTGTCAGTGACCGGGTTCCTTTTCTGGCCGATCTGAAGCCGAGCGGCAAGTACGTGATGGAAGATCTGCATAATGTCGGTGGTACTCCTGCGGTAATGAAATACCTGCTTGAACAGGGTTTGATTGACGGTAACTGCCTGACAGTGACTGGCAAAAGCGTTGCCGAAAACCTGCAGGACCTGCCGGGTTTGCAGCAGGGACAGGATGTATTTCACACCCTGTCTGATCCTATCAAGGAAACCGGACATATACAGATTCTGAAAGGCAATCTGGCGCCGGGTGGCTCGGTTGCCAAGATAACCGGCAAGGAAGGTCTGCAATTCACCGGCCCTGCCAGGGTGTTTGACTCCGAGGAAGAGATGCTGAAAGCGCTGGAAGAAAACCATATCAGCAAGGGTGACGTGGTGGTGATTCGTTACGAGGGTCCCAAGGGTGGTCCGGGTATGCCGGAGATGTTAACCCCGACCTCGGCCATTATGGGAGCGGGTCTGGGCAAGGACGTTGCGCTGCTGACAGACGGACGTTTTTCGGGTGGCTCACACGGTTTTATTATCGGCCACATTGTGCCGGAGGCGCAGGAAGGCGGCCCGCTGGCATTGATACATGACGGCGATGTGATTGCCATTGATGCCGACAGCAAGACACTGTCAGTGGATGTCAGTGATGCGGAACTGGAACAGCGTCGCGAGGCATGGACCATGCCCGCCTACAAGGCAGAGCGCGGCACGCTGTTCAAATACATCCGCTGTGTCGGCAATGCATCAGAAGGCTGCGTTACCGACGAATAACAGCGCTTCAGAAAGTTTCCCAGCTGGATTTTTTCCGGAAACGGATTTTCGGGATGATCAGGCCAACGATAATACCCAGCAATACCACGGCCGCACCGACCATGAACCAGTCGCGTGCGGTGCGGTCTTTGAGCGCTTCGTTTTCCTGCTGTACGGTTTGTAACTGACGCTCCAGCGACACTATCCGGCCTTTCATATCCTTGTTTTCGGAATCAATCGCCAGCGCGCTGGATGCGGTGCGCCTGATCTCGGCCAGTTCCTGGCTGACGCCGCGGCTTTCTCCTTCCAGTGCCGAGAGGTTTGACTCGAGGGCGCCTTTTTCTTCCTTCAGCGCGGCCATTGCGGTGGTCAGCTTGCGGTTCTCCAGTTCCAGTTCGGCCAGGTTCTTTTCAGCCGCCGCCAGCCGCTCGCGTGCGGCCTGTCCCTTCATCAGGAAGCGCGACAGTACCCAGCCTTCCTTACCACTGTTGGTGCGCACCTGCGTATAGCCGGATTTCTTGTCGACGTTGAGTACTTCAACCGGTGTGCCGCTACGCAGCATCCGGGTTATACCGAAGCTGGTGCCTTTGCCGCTGCGCATGGTTATTTCAAGGGTGTCGCTCACATAGCGGGTTTCCGCCACGGCATTGCCGGACAGGATAAGTAAACAGGAAACCAGAAAAAGTATGTTTTTCACACCAACTCCATTACATCTGCCAGATTTTGAGGGGGCTATTCTAGCCGATCAGGGCGGTCAGTGGGGAGGGCTGTTTGCCGTTACTGTTCCCTCAGGGTAAATACTGTAAAAACAACAGGCTTGCCCGTTTACTGCCACAGATTAACGGGTATGATTGCGGGGCATACCCGTGGTCGAATGATAAACGCGTGAAACTAGATCCCTCCAGAAACCGTTTGCTTGATGCCCGACAGGTGGCATCGCCCAACTTTGACGAGCGCCCCGCGGGATGCGAAATATCACTGATCGTCATCCATGGTATCAGCCTGCCTCCGGGGGAGTACGGTGGTCCGGAAATTGACCACTTTTTCACCAATACCCTTGATACTGAAGCACATTCGTATTTTTCCGAAATCGCGCATCTGCAGGTTTCCAGTCACTTGCTGATCCGGCGAGATGGCGAGGTGGTGCAATATGTGCCGTTCCTGCAGCGTGCCTGGCATGCTGGGGAGTCGAGTTATGACGGCTGCGAGGCCTGCAATGATTTCTCCATTGGCATTGAGCTCGAGGGACAGGACGAGGAGGCGTATGCAGCGGTGCAATACGAGCGCCTTGCCGAAGTGATTCATTGTCTGACCGAAAGTTTCCCGGGCTTGTCAAAAGAGCGCCTGGCCGGGCACTGTGATATTGCGCCGCACCGCAAGACAGATCCGGGGCCGGCCTTTGACTGGGCGCAGCTACATCGGCAGCTGGATGCCGCTGTTTCATGAATTATATGCAGAAAGACAACGACAACACGCAGCTTGACCTGCTGCGCCACGGCGAACCGCTGGGCGGGCGTCGTTACCGCGGTCAGCAGGATGATGCCCTTAGCGAACTCGGCTGGGAGCAGATGTGGCAGTCAGTCGGTGAGTACGATGCATGGCAGCAGATTGTTAGCTCGCCGTTGCAGCGCTGTCAGGCCTTCGCGCAAGCGCTCGGTGAGCGCATTGGCGCACCTGTCCGCAGTGAGCCACGCTTTGCGGAAGTCGGCTTTGGTCAGTGGGAAGGCAAGACCCGCGCTGAACTTGAGCAGCAAGACCCGGGCCAGGTGAGTCGTTTTTATCAGGATCCCGTTAATAACCGTCCCCCCGGTGCGGAACCGCTGGAGAACTTTGTGGAGCGCGTTAGTAGCGGCTTTACGGCGCTGTTGACTGATTACCCCGGACAGACGCTGCTGGTAGTGGCCCATGCGGGGGTGATCCGCGCCATTCTCTCACAGGTGCTGGATATGCCGCCGGCTGCCATGTACCGCATTAATGTCGCTAATGCCGGTATTACGCGGCTGTCAAGTGATCGGGAGCGGGGCTATAAGCTGGTATCGCATGGTAGTAGCGGACTTGTCCGCTAGCCCGCTGGTTCAGGTGTAGGGGCAATGGCGGCAGCCGCTGCCACAGCAGCTGCCACGCTTCAGGTGATACCAGCGGCTGAAGACAAGGTTGCCCGCATCCAGGGTGTAGTCAATGTGCTCGATCAGCGCACTGTCGGTGCGATAACGGCTCGCCAGTGTCACTGCTGCTTCGAGTGGCATCGTTTGCAGGCGCTTGCTGATTGATTCGCTGGCAAGTTTTGCAAGGCAGTCCGGGCAGCAGCAGTGTTGCCCGCTTTCGACGGCTATGACTGCCGGGTAGCGCATACACCAGCAGCTTGCTGCTCCCTGTTCAGTTTTGCAGGTAAATTCGGCATCACAGGTCCGGCAATGTTTTGTGTTCATATGGCTTGTTGTATTTATTTGGCGGTGTTGCATCAATTGAGTGTCATTATAAATGAATAATGCTGCGTTCAGGTTGGGTATAGACCTTGGCGGCACAAAAATAGCCGGTGTTGTGCTGGATGCTGACGGTGTCGATATCTGCCGTGAACGCCTGCCGACGCCGCAAGGCGACTATCGCCTGACGTTGCAGGCGGTGGCCAGGCTGGTCTTCAGCCTGGAAGCCTCGGCTGGCCAGCCATGTTCCATTGGTATCTGCATGCCCGGCTCGGCCTCGCGTGCGACCGGCCTTGTCAAGAATTCAAATTCTGTTTGCCTGAACGGACAGCCGCTGCACTGCGATCTGGAGGCTTTACTTGAGCGTCCATTGCGTTTTGCCAATGACGCTGATTGTTTTGCCCTGTCAGAGGCCACTGACGGGGCAGCACAACAGGCCAACGTCGTCTTTGGCGTCATTGTCGGCACCGGCACCGGTGGTGGCCTGGTGGTTAATCGCACACTGTTGTCCGGTCCCAATGGTATTACCGGTGAGTGGGGTCACAATCCCTTGCCCTGGCCGCAGCCGCATGAGTTGCCTGGCCCTGATTGCTATTGTGGCCGTTGCGGTTGTATTGAAACCTGGTTATCCGGCCCGGGTCTGGCGCGTGATTATCAACAGGCGAACAGGGTAGCACTGCAGGCAGAAGTGATTGCGCACAAGGCCGGGCAGGGCGACGTGCAGGCGCTTGCCAGCTTGCAACGTTACGTGGACAGAATGGCGCGGGCACTCGCCAGTGTTATCAATATTGTTGATCCGGACGTGATTGTACTGGGTGGCGGGGTGTCCAATTGCGCATTGTTGTTTGAGGCGGTGCCGTTACGCTGGGGTGAATACGTTTTTTCGGACCGTGTTGATACCCGGCTGGTGAGGGCGCGGCATGGCGATGACAGTGGTGTGCGTGGTGCCGCGTGGCTGTGGTCCTGATGTGCCTGCCCGGTGTCAGCTCGACTGGCCGGCTGCGATTTCCCGAAGGCGTGGAATTGCCAGTCCGGCAGCGTCAGCCTGCTGCAGTGCGCGAGCAAGTCGCGCAGGTGCGCTGCGACCCATGCACTTGTGTTCGGGATCGCCGTCAAAGGCCGTTAGCATGCCCTTGATCACTGCATCTGTCTGAAAGCTTTCACCGGTAAGTGCAGCCTGTATCTGAATAACCTCATGGGCAACTGTCTCCGCCAGTTCACGATGGTTCTCCCAGAGTTCGCTGACGCTACCACCGGCTTTGAGTCCGGCGCAGTTGGTGGTAACGATATAGACGTTCTTCAACACCAGTTCAAACAGCAGTTCGCTTTCAGAGGCCAGTACGCGCACCGCTATGTCGAGGCTGCCAAGGCTGGACTTTAGCAGTTCAGCGGCCGGGCCATAAGCAGGGGAAGGAATCAGCACCTTGACGTCCTGGCCTTTTTTCTTTTCGAACCAGACAGAGATTACCGTTGGCTTGATGAAGCCGTACTGCTGCCAGTCACCCGGCAGCAGTTCATTTTGCAGCAGGCACAGGCGCTGTTGCCAGGCAGACGGCATCTTTTCCAGTACCGGGTGCAGGTCATTCTCGGCAACGGCAACTACCACCAGCTCCGGTGAAGGTAACTGCCTGGCCACTTCGTCGAGGTCGTCATGGCGCGTGACCGGGTACACCGGGTGTCCGCTACGCAGCAGGGCGCGCGCAAAGACGCTGCCCATCTCGCCAATACCAATAACAATGACGGGTAATTTCATGCTGTTATTCCTGCTTGTGTCTGTTGTCCGGACGCGGGATTATAGCGCGAATGATTAATGAAAAGAGTACCGGGATGCGGCCGCTTGTGGCGAGGAATGATGTTTCCCGGTTCTGTATGTTGGTCCTGCTGGGGATGTTGTTACAGCCGGTTTGGGCAGAAATAAGGGTTGTCGACGATGCCGGCGTGCCGCTTGTTCTGGAGAAATCCGCGCAACGCATTGTCAGCCTTGCCCCGTATCTCACCGAGCTGCTGTTTGCCGCCGGCGCAGGTGAGAGGCTGGTGGGTGTTACAGAATTCAGTGATTATCCGCAGGCAGCACGCACCCTTGCACGGGTCGGTGGTAGCGGTGGGCTTGATCTTGAAGCCATCGTGGCGCTACAACCGGATCTGGTGGTTGCCTGGCAGAGTGGTAATCCTGCTGCGCAGATAGGACGTTTGCAATCACTGGGTCTTACGGTATTTATTTCCGAGCCACGACAGCTGCAGGATGTGCCGGCGACCTTGCGGCGGCTCGGCCGGCTTGCAGCTACCGGGTCGGTTGCTGCCAAACAGGCAGACAGATTTAATGCCCGTTATGGTGAGTTGCATGATAAATACTCTGCACGACCCAGGGTCAGCGTGTTTTACCAGATATGGGATCAGCCCTTGATGACCCTGAATGGAGAACATTTGTTCAGTGATGTGGTGCGCTTGTGTGGTGGAGAAAATATCTTTGGCAAGTTGCCTTCACTGGCACCGCAGATAGATATTGAAGCCGTATTGCAGGCCGACCCTGATGTGATTGTTATCGCCTCGGATGCAGAGGATACGCCGTTACTTGCTGCATGGCAGCGTTGGCCACAGTTATCAGCAGTAAAGCAGGATCACGTCTATGCCGTTCGGCGTGAGCAACTGGTCCGGCACAGCCCGAGAATCCTTGACGGGGCAGAACGCCTGTGTGAGCTGCTTGATGAGGCACGCAGGTAGCAGCAGATTACATCCGTTTTTGGGTGCCAGTGTGTGCGAGGTTGTCAGTTTTTTTCTGTTCGGGAT
>Ga0316193_10004697_pt1 | contig 10076 bp, 11 predicted proteins | sample MerIslsedime2_MG_FD_207735 | JGI IMG/M metagenome (GOLD analysis project Ga0316193, IMG submission 207735) | Coastal sediment microbial communities from Maine, United States - Merrow Island sediment 2 | ecosystem: Environmental > Aquatic > Marine > Coastal > Sediment | place: USA: Maine...
GAGCTGGCCGAGCTGGTTGCATCCAAGACCGCTGGGATCCGCCGTGCTGGCCGCGACCCGGCGCGGTGGGGAATGGCGAAGACGCTCGTTATGGCGGCGCAGGCCGAGGGTGTGGATCCCATGGATTCCCCGCAGATGGACGATTTCATCGAACGCTGGAACCAACGCCCCGCGCATCAGCCGGTTGAACAGCGCCGCGCGACCAAGATCGGCCGCAACCAGCCATGCCCGTGCGGCAGCGGCAAGAAGTACAAACGCTGCTGCGGATAGGAGACCGGCAATGGCAGCCGAGAAACCCTCCGAAATCGTCGTCTTCATTACCCGAAGCGATCCACGCTGCGACTTCTGTGGCGAAGACCGGGTCTATCCGCCGCCAAATAGAGACGTCCGGGAATGTCAACCCAATCCATAGATCCGGGCTTGTTCTCTCCAGATGTCCTGGAGTTTCTCCGGCAGCTGAACAATCACAGGGTCCGCTTCATGATCGTCGGTGGTACCGGTGCCGGGTACGGAGTTACGCAGTTGCGCCCGATAACTCCGTAACTCCGTACCTGGCGCCCATGCGGTTTTCGATCAGAGGTTCTTCTTCCGCAGCCCGATCAGCCACTCCTCGATCTCGGCGACGGCCTGGGGCTCGGGAGGAAGTACTGAGTCGGGGCAGGCTGCGGCCACCATCTCGATGGCGCTCTCGGCTCGGGCGCGCCAGTGAGCGCGTTCGGCCTCATCGAGCGGCAGCCTCTCCTCCGCCCGTTTTCGCTCGATCAACTCCTGGGCGTCGTCGAAACCATACCGATTGAGCAGCCTGGTCAGATTGACCTCGAACTCACCGGTGGCGAGCAGGTGTGCCCCGGTGAGCGAGCAGCGAAGGACATACAGCGCCTTCTTCGCCGTCGGCCGCTCGGCATTGTCAAAGGCCTTGAGCTGACTGATCGCGAACCCGGTGTAGTGCTTCTCGACCCTCTGCGAGAGATTCTTCTCCACCAACGGCCGAAACGCCGCCATCTCGCCCCCAGCGACGATCACCCGCTCACCCAGGATCCGCTCGAGGTAGTTGCCGTTCCCTTTCAGACAGCCGATCACCACGCCCTGGATCTCGTTCGAGGTGTAATCGATCTCGACCCCGTCGATCACCTCCATCCGGTTTCGAGCCGGTTGATTCGGGCGCAGCCCGAGCAGCTCGCTCGTTTCAGCGACGTGCGCGGCTTTGATATCGAAGTCGCTGTCCTTCGAAGGAAAGCCGTACGCATGCGAGCCACTCAGGTACACGACAAGGTGGTTGCGCTTCGCACTCTCTTCGGCGAGGACTCGATCGATCACCCGGCGCTGTGCGTCGGTGAGGTCGTCAAGAGCATCAAGCTGGATGGCAGTCACGATGTTGATCTCCATTCCGCCGTCGGCGCATCGGGAGCGTCGGCTCCAAAAACCCCGGGTACGCCGTCGAAGTGCCGGCCGGCAGCCTCGCGGCGAATCCTCTTCAGCACCTGGTCGACCCGAGCCAGATCGACCTTCTCCGGCAACCGGCTCACTCGCTTGGCATCCTCGAGCGAGGCAGCCATCTCCTCGGCCCGCATCCGAACTCTCTCCAGGCTGACCCCACCGCGCTTGATCGCGAGCAGCTCCTCGCGCAACGGAGACGCGGCACGGAAGCTCGGCGAGCCCGTCGTCAACCATCCGATCGCGAGGTCGATTAGCCGAAGCAGGTTGTACGCGTTCTTCGGCCCGAGCTCTCGTGGCAGATCGAAGTCACCACCATTCTCACGCGCGAACACCGTCAGCGATGCAAGGGTGCGCTCCTCCAGCAACCCGTGATCGAACATAGACCGGTACAGTTGCTTGATGTACTGCCGGGCGAGTTGCTCCCCCTGCTGCTCGGTCGGCGCCTCGATGGCGCACGCGCGCTGCAGCCTCCGGGCCAGCTCAGTCAGAGACAGCTCCGGCTCTCGCCTCAGCCACTCCAACAGATGGGCGCGGTGTTCCGCGAGCCGCAACGACTTTTCCAACCGCTTGAGTTGCGACAGAGCATACCGGCCGAAGCTCGAGTAGATCTCTCGGGTGGCGAAGACCTCTCGCACCTCCAGCAACCACTCGCCCATGGGATCGGTCACACCTGCGCCGTCGAGGAACAGCATCTCCAACGTGTTCGGATCGGCGCGGATTGCCTGCCGTATCGCCTTGCCGACCTCCCAGAATGTCTCACTGCCGTCCACGCTGATGAGTTCAGTTGGCGGATCCACGAGCCCGATCGTCCACGAAAACGGAAGAACGAACACACCACGACGATCGACATCGGAGTCCTCGTCGGCTAGACCCCACGCCCGCGAACCTACGACCGTCTCAAGCACGACGGTCTCGCGCAACGCGCTCCATGCCTCCTGCCGCCGAACCGCGAACCGAAACTGTCCCGCGCTCCTCGGCAGCAGCTCCGACCGTAGATATACGTGCCTGCCGCCATCGACCACTCGAACTTCAACCCGATCACCCTCTGTCCGCACCACCCGAGCGAGCGCCCCCTGGGGAACCAGTATCCCTTCGAAACGTCGCTCGACACGGGTCGTTACCTCCGTCCCGTTCGGGAGCGGAACCACCAGGCGGTCCAATTCGTCTATCGCCGGAGTCGATGAAGGTCGCAGCGGAGTCATTGGCTGGTGATTATAGCCCTCGCAGGTTTCCGATAAGACCCGCAGCCCTACGAACACGTGTGGAAGTGTGAACGCGGCACCGGTCCTGACACCGATCCGGATATGCGCCAATCGACCGCAATCCCTGGGGATCGTCACATTGTGAGTACGTGCTAGTCGTCAGCCGACCACCCCTGCACCCCTTCCGCCGCCGCAGCCGAACAGCTGGTGAGAAGTACGGGCTAGCGGTACGCCGCCTTTTGAATTGACGGAGGAGATCCTCGGGCAGGTGGCCGAGATCTGCGAGGCTTTGGACCGCTTTGCAGCGGATTTGTCGACTGAGCGGACCGTGCTGCTTCGCCGCGCCAATCGAATTCGGACCGTTCATCGTATTCATGCCCGGCGCGATCCAAGAGTCGGTGGCAGAGGCATCCGGCGAAGCCGCGGCCCCCTTGAGAACCGGGGCTCGGTCAAGGGCCCGGTCAGGGGCCCAGTCGGATCGTGTCATCGCCGCGCTCAAGAGCGGGACGTCGTCGATGTCACAGCTCGTGATGGCGTTGGGTCTGAGAAGCAAGACCGGCGCCCTCAAACGAACCATCAACGATCTCCTCGCTGCCGGACTCATCGAATACACCATCCCCGAAAAACCGACCAGCCGCCTTCAGAAGTACGGACTGACCTCCAAGGGGCGGCGAAGGTTGGCTCATCGTGAATCAGCTTCCTGAATAATCTCTTGGGTAGAGAGGCCTAAGGGTCGCGGTGGCGCCTCCGATGATAGGCACCACCCATCGCATTCAAGCACCGTCACGCGTGGCCCAATCATCCGGCTCCAATCCAGCCATCCAAACGTTCGCGAATGCAACGGAAAACGGTCGACTCCGTCGCCTTCCCAGGGATTGTCTCGAGCTGCTCCGATTTTCGGAGCGTCACCACGTCCCCGCTAGCCCGCCGCCTCGTAGGCGCTTCGAATCCACCCGATGAGTTCGTCATCGATCTCGGCCGGCTCGCTGACTCGCACCTTGTACTGGCACATCCCGCCCGGCTTCAGCGGCACCAGGCGGCCGCCGGCCGGCAACTCCTTCACATTGAGACCGATCTCGACCTGGGTTTTTGTCGCCGGACCGACCATCGCGAACTGCTTCTTCCGTCGCAGGCTCAGATAGGTCTTCTTGGGCGCGATCTCGAATGATCCGAACCCCGCGATGGCTTCCATCACGCGATCGTGGATCGGCCGCAAATCAGCCTTCGGCCCGGTGTAGATGACATCCAGCGCGGCATCGGCGCTCGCCGCCGGAGTGGATGCGGCCCCGGTCGACCGGCGGAAGAGCGTCACCAACGTGTTCGCGTCACCGTGACCGAGACCGAGGTCGCCCTTTGCGGCGTTGCGCAGCTGCCCGTGTTTCTCGAGACCGGTCGAACCGAGCCAGGCGTAGAGCTCGTCAAGGGTCTTGCCGGTCTTCTTCTCGATGTTACCGAGCTGCGTCTGCAGCGCCTTGTCTATGTCAGCCATTCCCCTGCCTCCAAGAACCAGCCCTGCCTCGAGGTCCACCCGTCGAGTTATTTCGGATCGCTGAGCCGGTTTGTGATACTCCCGGAAACAGCCGGCGTTGCGGCACTATTTCCCGAGGTCGTGCACGTGAAGCGTGCCGGGGATGCACATGCACACTTGCCTCGGGTGGGTCGATCGAGAGAGTATCGATGTGTAGACTTGGCACGCCTCTTTGATCCGCACCATTGAAAGGCTCTCTGCCATGACGACCAACAGGAAAAAGACCACCGAAATCGTCGTGTTCATGACCCGCAGCGAACCGAGTTGCGACTTCTGCGGCGAGGACCTGGGCCGTGGCGCCTGGATCCGCTCCATCGAGCACCAGGCGCAGTGCCTCGAGTGCGCCGACCTGGACCACCTCGTCTTTCTGCCGAGAGGCGATGCCGCTCTGACGCGCCGCGCCGGCAAACACTCCCGCCTGAAAGCCGTGGTCGTGCAGTGGGCGCGGGCCCGGAAACGATATGAGCGGCAGGGCATCCTCGTCGAAGAGGAAGCGCTCGAGCGAGCCGAGGAGGAGTGCAAGGCCGACGCCGGGCAGCGCGAGCAGCGCCGGCGGTTGGCGGCCATCCGGCGCGCCGAGATCGACCGGGTCTACGTTGCCGACTTCGCGCGGCACATCGCCGACCTCTTCCCGGGATGCCCGAAGGGCGAGGCTCGCCGGATCGCGGAGCACGCCTGCCGGAAGCACTCGGGCCGGGTCGGCCGGTCCGCCGCCGCCAAGGGCTTCGAACCCGAGGCGGTCCGCCTGGCGGTCCTCGCACGCATCCGCCACGCCCATACGCGATACGACGAGCTTCTTGCCACCGGCTGGTTTCGAGACGAAGCCCGCGCCGAGGTGCGCACCGAGATCGACGCCGTCGCCGACCGCTGGGCTCGCCGAACCGGGTGACGGCACACAACTGAGCCTCCTGCAAGATTCCGGGAGGGGATCAACCCCTCCCCTACGAAGACGTCCCGGAAAGGCCTTGTAGGGGCGGGGTTGATCCCCGCCCGGGTCGATCGTGGATTGACCGAACGACAGTGAATATTGGCAAAAATGAAGAGGCTCACGTGGCAACCATCCGCCCCCAGGCCTCTACGAAGAACTGGTCAACAGTCCAAACTCGCGACCCTTTGGGAATGGTGCAATGGGGAACGTGACACCCTTCATGGGGAACGTGGCACCCTTCTGCTGATGGGTGGCACCCGTCACCCAAGACGACCCGTCTTACGGCACCACCGCGGCCCACGCCGCTGAGCTCCCGGACTCGAAGCCGTCGGAGAAGATGCTGAGGCAGTCTCTGAAGATCGCAATCCCCGCCGTGTCGTCGGCTACGAACGCGAGGCCCCCCGAGACCACGACGTCGCGCGCCCACCCTTTGGTGTCCGCGATCCCGACCTCGACCGGCACGCCCGGGTCACCGACGTCGAAGACCTGCAGGCCGGATGAACCCCCACCCGTGGTGTACGAGTGGCTTTCGGTTGCCGTGACGCCGATGGCATATCCCAAACCCTGTCCTATCGGGTGCGGGTTGGTCGGTGTGCCGACGTCATAGACGATCAGTCCGGTGTTACGATCGGCCACATAGGCATCATCCCCGACGACCGCGACATCGTAAGCCCAATCATACGACCACGTGGAGCCGACCTCCACCGGCAACGACGGCGTGCTGACGTCAACCACTTTCAGACCATCGACTCCCGACACCACGTACACGTAACTGCCTGAAACGTCGATCCCCTGCACCAGACCGAGGGTGTCGATGTGGCCGACCTCCACCGGCGACGACGGTGTACCGATGTCGATCACCCTGAGACCCTCGGTGAAATCGCCGACGTAGGCGAATCCTCCGGACACCACCACGTTTCTCGCGATGCCCGGGGTATTCCACGAGCCCACCTCGACGGGTGCGGTGGGATCGCCGACGTCGATGACCCTGAGTCCCTCCAACCCATCCACGAGATAGGCGTAGTCGCCCGACAACGCAACATCGGACGCAGACCCCGGTGTGTCAACAAAGGAAACTCCGGAAGGCTCTCGGGGGAGGCTGACGTCGACGATCCACAGCCCGCTATTCCCGGTCGCCGCGTAGGCATGTTGTCCCGAGACCGCAACCCCGAGCGTCTTGCTTGGATCGTTGAGGACGCTGATCTGCTGCGGTGCCGTCGGCGGGCTGACGTCCACCACCCTCAGCCCCGCATCGAAATCGGCGACGAAGGCGTGACCGGCACCGATCGCGATACGGCCGTAGTACGCATCATTTACGTCGAGATCGCCAATGAGGCTCGGGGACATCGGATTCCCGATGCTGACGACTCGAAGCCCCGAGAAACCCGCCCCCACGAAGACGACACTTCCATCGATGGCGAGATCACCGAAATCGACCCCGGGCAGATCGAGAAAACCCACCTCGTTTGGTGCCGACGGCACGCTGACATCGATCACGCGCATGCCGTCGTTCAACGCCGCGACGAAGGCGTGGCTCCCGGCGACGACGACATCGACAAAGATCATGCTCGCTTCATAGAGAAAACCCACCTCGTCGGGTGCCGATGGCGTGCTGATGTCGACGACGTACAAACCCGTCGATCCCGCGACGTAGGCCAGGCTCCCGTCGATCGCGACCGCGCCCATGCTGATGCCCGGTACATCGAAGAGCCCCACTTCATGGGGTGCCGACGGCGTGCTCACGTCGATGACCCGAAGACCCTCCAAGCCGTCGACGACGAACGCGAAACCACCCGCAACCGAGACATCCTTGGCAGATCCGGGGGTGTCCACCCAACCCACCCAGTCGGGGGTCGCCGGGGTGGAGATATCGACCACACCGAGGCCCCCTCCACCCATCGCCACGTAGGCGTAGGCGCCCCCGATCTCGATCCCTCTCGCCGAATCCGCGAGCTCGACCTCACCCGCCACGAATGGAGCGGCCGGGTTCGAGACATCGACGATCAGCAGTGAAGGGCCGCTGCCGAGGTAGGCGTAATCACCCGATGTGGCGACCGCGTATGACGGGCCCCGCGCCCACTGACCGACGTACTCCGGGCAGCTCTGGGCCCACGCGGGCGGCGTGATGTGCGAGGACAGCGCCGCGATCGAGACGATGACTGCAGTTGCGATTCCCCACCGAGTCCGGGCCGCCATATCCGCCTCCCAAGCACAGGCAGTTCTTTCGACCATCATATCGGAATGGGGTGCTTGAAAGGTGCCTCGGTCTCAATCATTGAATTGTGAGGCCCTCGTCTCACGACGCCACCCCCCTTTAAGTCAGAGGCTGTCACCCCTGTCAGTCGTCCAATTGTGTAGATGTGAACGAGGCACCCATCCTTGCAGCGTCCCATCGCCGGGGGAGCCGGCAAGGTCTGGAGCACGTTGCGCCAGTATTCCGACCTGATCGAGACCACAGAGAACGAGCCAGACAACCCAGGGGTTCCGCTCTTGACGCGTTTTCATGAGGGGGAAGGTATCGGTCCTTGCCCTGCCGATATTGGGTCTGCAATTCCGGAGCCCACAAGACCGTTGGTAGTGATCAACGCATCGCCACTGATCTTCTTGGCGCGTGACAGCTCCAGAGGCTATCGCGCGTCCGGGTTCTCGTCTTGGTTGTACTTGGCGATCAGCTCCCGGATGGCGGGCACGAGATCGGCGGGGACCTCCATGAGAGTGTGGTCTCGACCGGAGAAAACAGCCTCGTCTTCCGCAAGCGCCTCGTCGTCGGTCTGCGTCTCGTAGTAGTCAATCACGCGCCGTACCCGCGCCTCGTTCCAGCCCGGTGGAAACTCGTTCTTCACAATCCTAGATAGGTTGGATGTACCTCTCCGCCACCACGCGCGCCGCAACCCATGGGTCGGGGTTCTCGCGGCAGATCTGATCGATGGCATCGACCAGCTCGACCGAACCGAAGTGGATTTCAATCTGAAAGGCCTTCCACGGATCGATGCCCTCGTAATCCTCGACGATCGCCTGCTCCCAGAGCCTGCGGCGCTTGCACTCTGGAGATGACCAGTCACACGCTTCCCGGTACCGCTCGATCAGCCTGGAGGTCAGCGCCTCGCCATCGCCCCCCTGCCGCGTCCTCGAGGTGCCGGCGATGTGAGCGCCCAGAACGTATGCCGTCGTCTCCTCGACCAGTAGGCATCCTGCCCAGTCTCGGGAGCCGCAATCGGCGTCGAGCCGTTCGTGGTCGAAGATTGCGTGGACGCTTTCATGTGCTGCGATCAACTCGAACTCGGCGCGACTCATGATGGCGTTCGAATTGAACGTGATCAGGCGTTCACCCGGGAGGTAGCTCCCGAGCACCATGCCCTCCTGTGGGCGAGCGACCACCTGACTGATCCAGAGATCGCGGCCGATCACCCGCAGCACGCGATCCACCGCAGGCTTTGCTCTCGCCTCAACCCAGCGGTCCTGTTCCGTCGGGATGTAGTCAGGCCCCTCAGGCGGCCCATTCCACACTTGAAGTTGCACCGCAAGAAATCCGAGGACAAGCAACCACAAGAAAATTGAGGGCTGGCGTCGATGAAACTCGACGGGCCCACTCGTGTCCAGCCGCCGACCGACGCGTTTCACCTTTTCCGACAAACGGCACCGCTTGACATTCGCCGACACCAGGTCCGGAAGTCTCCGGTCCTTGCGTTGAACCGCTTGTGCTGGTCTGCCGGCTGCTCGCGCCAAGGAGATCCCGTTCTCGCCCTCCGAGCTGGGATCGCATGTATCGGATCGATCGAGTCACATTATAGAGCCTCTTGCAAGAAACCCTCTCTTGCGATGGTTCGTGGTCTCTGTGCCGGCGAGACGCCAGCACTACAAAGGGCTGAGATCCATTGTAGGGCCGGCGTCTCGCCGGCCTGATGGTGAGGAGGGTCGGAAGACCTTGGTGCCCGATTCTTGAATTTTTCAAGAGGCTGTATAGATAGATCTTCCTGTTTGGGCGTTGATGCTCCCCGGCCCCATCGCCCCAGGCAAACCCAAACGACTCCACTCAACAACCGCCTGGCTCATGACAAACCAATCCGCCGGGGCTCAACGATTCCCTCGATCCAGCCACCAGGACCTGGTGATTATCCAGGCGTTGATTGACCGAAACGGTTCAGATCTTCGGTTTGAACCACCTCTCAATTCATACCCGATTCAGCCAATTCACTTGACAAACGGCCGTTTTCCCTGTATAATACTCATTCGTGACATAAACAACGCGGCCCATATCTCAACACAAGTCAATCATTGCGACGATGCCGTTTGAGGAGATATCTCGCCTCGAGAAAAGACCATCCGCCGTTGGAGTGCCGACGTTTCATCGGCCCGAAGGCAACCGGAGTACAGAAGAAAGGAGCCCGATATGTCCCATCAACAATCCCGAAACCACCAACCAAGGAGGTGCCGATGAGACCACAGCGCCCGTCCCTGAACGAAAAGACCGCCGCCATCGCCTGGGCCCGCGCCTTCAACACCCACGATCTGTCCCTGCTCGCGCCGCTGGTCGACGACAGACTCTGCGTCTCCGACCAACTGAGATGGAATCAGATGCTCGGCGGTAGGCACTACCTCACCATGCTCGGCGATTACTTCGAGTGCGTACCGCTCGAGCCGACCAGCAACTGGATGGAGATCGCCACGCTTCCCGATGCACCAATGGCCCCCACACCGCCCAGACCGTGTGTCGTCGAGTACCGCCACGGCAAACCGACCTACACCATTCTCTTCCGGGTTCACGCCGGCAAAATCCTTCACATCGAAAGGCGCCTCCTCCCGCCACCCACCGCGTGCCGCCTCTCCGGCATCTACCCCGGCCTCGACACCGGCCCCTCCGAGGAGGTAAATTGATGCCTCGAGCAACACACCCCATCCGCCACTGTGGTGCGGGAGTCCCAACCTCGGAAACCCGAGCCGAGCTTCTTGTAGCCGCAAGCTTCCAGCTTGCGTACCAGCG
>Ga0316193_10004701_pt1 | contig 10070 bp, 11 predicted proteins | sample MerIslsedime2_MG_FD_207735 | JGI IMG/M metagenome (GOLD analysis project Ga0316193, IMG submission 207735) | Coastal sediment microbial communities from Maine, United States - Merrow Island sediment 2 | ecosystem: Environmental > Aquatic > Marine > Coastal > Sediment | place: USA: Maine...
GGGGCCGCCAACGATGGATGCCTTCGGCGGACGGTCAGCGAAACAGTGGAGAGTCAGAATACGTCTTGAAAGAAGAAACCGTCAACCGGAGAAACGCAGACGCTGACTCCACCGAAGAGCCGACGCGCTGCGTCGTCCGCGGGGCTTCGCTGACACGGTCACTGACGCTGGCACTGCCGCTGTCGCTGCCCTACCCTCCCCCCCGTGAGCCGGGACCTTTCAGGCCGATGCGGCACCTGCGGCTGGTACATCCGCAAGCGTGAAGAGCCCGATGGGTCTTGGGTTGGGGATTGTCGGCTTGGGCAAGGGCGCTGGCCACTCAAGGACATGGCGACCTGTTCGAGTCACAAGTCCAAGGACACGCCCTGGGATCAAGCCCTCAAGCGAAGACCCGCGGCCGGAACCCCGCGGCACTATCGGGACGAGCCGGCTCCGACGCCTCGACCTACCATTCCCTCGGAGATTGGAATCGACATGGATCAAGAAACCTTCCGACAAGTCCTTCGCGAGGTGCTCCTCGATGAGCTCGGTGTGCGCGACGTCGAGCTCGGAGACCGCTGGAACAACGGCGAGCTGGTGCTCGTGCCGGGCAAAGAGGGGACGCAGGAGAAACGAATCCCGCTCGACGTGTTCTTCAAGAAGATCGTGATGGTCCGCGACAAGCTCCGTGTCCTCGAACAAAAGGTCAACGGCAACAAGAACCTGAGCGATGAAGACAAGGTGCAGCTCCAGCAATACATCACCGGCTGCTACGGCTCCCTCACGAGCTTCAACATCCTCTTCAAACACAAAGAGGACCAGTTCGCAGGCCAAAAGAAGTAATCGTCAGCGCTCCCTACCGCCCCCCAACCCGTGCGCGGCAGCATCGCCCCCCAACCACCGGCGGCAGCGCGAGCCGAAGGCGAAGCCCGGCGCGAATGCGCCGCCAAGCCCGCGCGAAGCGCAGGGCGCGGCGGGGAGGACTACGGGTGGGGGTGGGCGGGCGGTGTAACTAAACCAACCCAGGCCACCACTCCTCCCCATCGCCCCCCACTGTCTCTGCTAGATCATCCCGAGCTCGAGCTTCGCCGCCTCGCTCATCAGATCCGGGCTCCACGGGGGGTCCCAGACTAGCTCTACGTGGGAAGTCGACACGCCCTCGACCTGGCCCGCTTTTTCGGCGACCTCTTCAACGATGGCGCCGGCGACCGGGCATGCCGGGGCAGTGAGCGTCATGCGCACCTCAGCGCGGCCGTCTTCATTCACTTCGACGCCGTAGATCAGGCCGAGCTCGTAGATGTTCACCGGAATCTCAGGGTCGTAGATCGTCTGCAGGGCTTCGATCACGGCGGCCTCGACCTGTTTGGGATCGATCGGTCCAGCCAGCTTCTCGCCGGTTCCAGCATAAGCCTCGCTGATCGGCTCGGTGGTCGCCGGATGTCCCTCGGCCTGCGGCAGGAACACATGATCGGAGGTGGACCGCGGCTCGATCTTGTGGATCTTCAAGCGTTCGATGTCGTCGCCCACCGCTCTACTCCGTCGTCGCTTCGCCGCTCTCATCACCGAGAGCCTGGTTGAGGGTATGCCAGCCGAGCGTGGCGCATTTGACGCGCATCGGGAACTCGCGAACGCCTGCGAACACCGCAAGCTTTCCGAGGGCATCGAGGTCGTCGGCCCCCTCGTCGCTCGTCACCATCGTGTGGAACTTCGAGAATAGCGCTTGGACCTCGGGGAGCGTCTTGCCCTTGATCGCCTCGGTCATCGTGGAGCACGACGCCTGCGAGATCGCGCATCCCTGGCCGATGAATCCAATGTCGGTGATCTTGTCGCCATCCAACTGCAAGCGAAGCGTGATCTTATCGCCGCACAGCGGGTTGTAGCCGCGCGCCTCGCGGTTGTGCGGCTCGGGGAATCTGTGATTCCGAGGGTGCCTGCCGTGATCGAGGATCACTTCTTGGTAAAGCTCACGAAGGTCCATTAGCCGAATAGCTCCTGCACTTTTCGAAGCGCGCCGACCAAGGCGTCGATGTCATCGGTCGTGTTGTAGATGCCAAGCGATGCGCGCGCGGTCGCGGCGATCTCGAAGTGCTCCATGACCGGCTGCGCACAATGGTGCCCGGTGCGAATCGCCACTCCTTCCGAATCGACGATGGTGCCGATGTCGTGCGGATGCGCTGCATCCATCAAGAACGACAGCACCGCGACCTTGCCCGGCGCGGTTCCAATCAGCCGCACGCCGGGCACCGCTTCGAACGCGTCGGTGGCATAGCGAAGCACGGCGTTTTCGTGGGCGTGGACGGCCTGAATATCGAACGATGCGAAGTAGTCGATCGCCGCACCGAGGCCAATGGCCCCAGCGATGTTCGGGGTGCCGGCTTCGAACTTGTAAGGGAGCTCGTTGTAGAGCGTCTCTTCGAAGGTGACCGAGCGAATCATGTCGCCGCCACCTTGATAGGGCGGCATGCCCTCGAGCAGCTTCTCCTTGCCGTAAAGCGCGCCGATCCCGCTCGGCCCGTAGAGCTTGTGGCCACTGAACGCATAGAAATCAACGTCGAGCGCCTGCACATCGACATCTACGTGCGACATGGCCTGCGCACCGTCGAGCAACACGACCGCTCCTCGATCATGCGCGAGCGCTATCAGCTCGGCGACTGGCAACACCGAACCGAGCGCGTTCGAAACATGGGCCATCGCGACGAAGCGCGTGCGCTCCGTGAGTTGCTCCTCGAAAGCCTCGCGCAACACCTCGCCGCGGTCCGTCATCGGCACGACGACGAGTGTCGCGCCCGTCTGCTGGCAAAGGATCTGCCAAGGCACGATATTCGAGTGGTGCTCGAGCTCGGTCACCAGGACCTCGTCGCCTTCGCGGAGATGGGCGCGCCCCCAGCTATGTGCGACGAGATTGATCGCTTCGGTCGTGCCGCGGGTGAACACCACCTCGCTTTTCTTGGCGGCGTTCACGAAGGCACGGACCTTTTCACGTGCCTCTTCGAAACGAGCGGTCGCGCGCTGCGAGAGCAGATGAACGGCTCGATGGATGTTGGCACAGTCCCGGGCGTAGACCTCGGTCACCGCGTCAATCACCGATTGTGGCTTGAGAGATGTCGCCGCACTGTCGAGGTAAACTAGGGGCTTTCCATGAACGTCCTGATGGAGCGCCGGGAAGTCCTCCCGCACACGTTGAACGTCGAACGCCGCAGGGCTAGAGGCCGCGATGGGAGATGCGTCGGTCATGCGATCCCCCGGACGTCGTCACCATGCGGTATGCGCGTGAGGACCGCCTCACGCATGCGCGCGCGGGTCGGCTCGTGGCTCACACGCTCGACGATCGACTCCAAGAAAGCATACGTGAGCATCGAGTGGGCGAGATCTTCGGGGATGCCCCGAGCGCGTAGGTAGAACAGCTGATCTTCGTCGAGGGAGCCCACGGTCACCCCGTGGCTGCACACCACATCGTCCGCGTCGATCTCGAGGTGCGGTTTGGTATGGACTGTCGCCGTCTCGGAGAGCAGCAGGTTTCGGTTCTCCTGGTGCGCCTCCGTCTTCTGGGCGTCGCGATGAACGACGACGATGCCGTCGAAGACGGCGGTGCCCTTCCCAGAGACGATGCCGCGATACGATTGGCTGCTTCGACAGTGCGAGGCCTGATGCTCGACCAGGGTGTGATGATCGACGAGGTCCTCGCCATCGATCAGATACGCACCGTCGAGCTGGCACTCGGCACCCTTGCCCTGCAGCAAGCAGCGAACGTCGAAACGCAGCAGCGCCCCACCCAAAGTAACGACCGTCGAGCGATAGTTGCTGTCGGCATCCTGCCGAACATCTACACGGCCCACTTGCAAGCCGGCGTTCTCGTGAACTCGGGCGTGGCTCATCTTGGCGTTGCGGCCGAGGTCGACCTCGACCACCGAATTGGTGAGCTGCCCGGCATTTTCGCCGGCGTAGGTTTCGACGAGCGTCAGCTCGGCGCCGTCGCCCACGGTGATGAGAACCCGTGGGTAAGCCACACCCCGCTCGGATGACGTGGGGATCGCGTGGACGAGCTCGATCGGCGCCTCAATGGCCATGCCCGCGGGGACGTCGATCCAGAGGCCATCACTGAACAGCGCCGTATTGAGCGCGGCGAAGTGCGTCGGCGTCCCCCCGAGGTCGAGCCGGCCTTCGAGAAGCGTGGGCTCGGCCTCGAGGACCTGCCTCAGGCTACGGGCAGTCACCCCCTCGGGGACCGGCGAGGTGAGCGACGGAGCGCTCCCTTCCTCCGGCGAGAACTCTGCATTGGCGACGGAGCGGACCGGCGTGAAACGCCATGCCTCGGTCCGCTTCGTCGGAAGACCCTGCTCCCGAAGCGTGGAGGCAGCGCGCCCACGAAGCGCACGCAACCATTCCGGCCCCGTCTCAAACGAGGTGGGAAGGCTCCCGAGGAGCGTCTGGCGGCTCAGCTTGGTCACAACGGCTGTGCGTCCCGGACCTCGGCGTACCCTTCTTTTTCGAGCTGCTTGGCGAGGTCCTTGTCTCCGGTTCGAACGATTTGGCCATCGATCAGGACGTGCACGACATCCGGCACGATGTAATCGAGCAAGCGCTGATAGTGCGTGATGACCAGCATCGCCCGCTCGGGACCTCGCAATGAGTTCACACCCTCGGCCACGACCTTCAGCGCGTCGATGTCGAGCCCGGAGTCGGTCTCGTCGAGCACTGCAAGCGACGGCTCGAGCACGGCCATCTGAAAGATCTCGTTACGCTTCTTTTCACCGCCGCTGAACCCATCGTTCACCGAGCGCTTGGTGAGCTCGTCGGGCAACTGCACGAGCGCGGCCTTCTCTTTAGAGAGCTTCATGAAGTCGATCGCATCGAGCGGGTCTTCGCCGCGGTGCTTTCGAATCGCATTGAGCGCGGCCTTGAGGAAATAGATGTTGCTCACCCCCGGAATGGCTACCGGGTACTGAAAGCCCAGAAAAAGCCCTTCGGCAGCGCGAATCTCGGGCGCCATCTCGAGCAGATCTTGGCCCTTGTAGAGCACCCTCCCCTTCGTCACTTCATAGCCGTCGCGGCCGGCGAGCACATACGCCAGCGTGCTCTTGCCGGAACCATTCGGCCCCATGATGGCGTGCACTTGCCCCGCCTTCACCTCGAGGTTGATCCCCTTGAGAATGGGCTTGCCGTCTACCTCGACGTGCAGGTCCTCAATCTTCAACATCAGCCGACTGCTCCTTCCAAGCTAACGCCGAGGAGCTTCTGCGCCTCGACTGCAAATTCCATGGGCAGCTCTTTCAACACTTGCTTGGCAAAGCCGTTGACGATCAGGCTCACCGCGTCCTCTTCGGACAGGCCCCGCTGCCTGCAATAGAAAAGCTGGTCTTCCCCGATGCGCGAGGTTGTCGCCTCGTGCTCGAGCTTCGAAGAGCTGTTGCGCACGTCGACATAGGGAACCGTGTGGGCGCCGCACTTGTCGCCGATCAACAGCGAATCGCACTGAGTGTAGTTGCGGGCGTTGCTCGCACCGCGGGAAATCTTCACACCACCGCGATAGGTCTGTTGCCCGTGCCCGGCGCTGATCCCCTTGGAAATTATGGTGGACTTCGTGTTCTTGCCGAGGTGGATCATCTTAGTCCCCGTATCGGCCTGTTGACGGTGGTTGCTCAGCGCCACCGAATAGAACTCCCCGATCGAGTCGTCCCCCTTGAGGATACAACTCGGGTACTTCCAGGTGATCGCCGAGCCCGTCTCGACTTGGGTCCAGCTAATCTTTGAACGCTCGCCTTCGCAGAGGCCGCGCTTGGTGACGAAGTTGAAGATGCCACCCTTCCCGTTCTCGTCGCCTGGATACCAATTCTGCACCGTCGAGTATTTGATCTGGGCGTCCTTGTGCGCGACCAGCTCGACCACCGCCGCATGAAGTTGGTTCTCGTCACGCATCGGCGCGGTACAACCTTCGAGGTAGCTCACGTAGCTCCCCTCGTCGGCGATGATGAGCGTCCGCTCGAACTGGCCGGTGTTCGCAGCGTTGATCCGGAAGTACGTCGACAGCTCCATCGGGCAACGCACACCCTTTGGAATGTAGACGAACGAGCCGTCGCTGAAGACCGCGCTGTTGAGTGCAGCGTAAAAGTTGTCGGAGACCGGCACGACCGAGCCGAGGTACTTCTTGATGAGCTCGGGGTGATTGTGCACCGCCTCGGAGAACGACATGAAGATGACGCCGACCTCGGAGAGCTTTTCGCGAAAGGTCGTGGCGACCGACACACTGTCGAACACGGCATCAACCGCCACGCCAGCGAGGATCTCACGCTCGTGGAGCGGAATTCCGAGCTTTTCGTAGGTCTCGAGGAGCTGCGGATCGACTTCGTCGAGGCTCTTCGGCGCGTTCTCATTCGACTTGGGCGCCGCGTAGTAGCAGATGTCTTGATAGTTGATCTTCGGGTAGCTGACCTTGGCCCAGGTCGGCTCCTCCATCTCGAGCCATCGCCGGTAGGCCTTGAGCCTCCACTCGAGCAGCCACTCGGGCTCCTCCTTCTTCTTCGAAATGAAGGCGACGATCTCTTCGCTCAGGCCGGGCGGCGCGTACTCCTGCTCGATGTCGGTGATGAAACCGGCGTCGTAGCCCTTCTTGAGAATGTCATCGATTTGTTCGGTTGATGCGGACATGAGTCACTCCAACTCAGTGGACGTCGTTGCCCTGCGGGCTGGCCGCGCGCATTTGCTCGGCCTCCTTGCTCGAGCGCGCGATCGACACGAGCTCCGCCGTGCCGGGGAACCCCATGTCCGCCAGCGTGATCTCGGAAAGCGCCCGGTGAACGGCGACGTTGATTCGCTGCCAGTTGGCCCTGACCCCACAATTGGTCTCGTACTCGCAAGACGAGTCGGTGGTGTCGTCCGAGCACTCGGTCACGGCGATCGGCCCCTCGATGGCTTCGATCACTTCGTTCACACCGATCTGCTCCGCCGGGCGAGCAAGCGCGTAGCCACCCTTGGCGCCCCGCTGCGAAATGACGACCCCAGCTCGCGCCAGCTTCTTCAGCACTTTGCTCGCCGTCGGCTCCGGGATCTGGGTCTGCACCGCCAGGTCGCGGGCGGCATGAGGGCCCTCCGCTGCGGCCAAGTGCGTCGCCAACACGACTGCGTAGTCGGTCATCTTTGAAATTCGCAACATTTTCAGTTATTTACATACCGGACTATTTCAGTCCTATATGGGGATCTAGAGTACGGCCGCCTGAGTGTCAAGGTTGACCGATGGGCAAGACCTACGATGCGATCGACGACAAGCTGCGAACCTTCATCGACGAGCAGAAGATGTTCTTCGTCGCGACCGCACCGTCGGCACCGGACGGGCACATCAATGTGTCTCCGAAAGGCCTCGCAGGCACCTTCGCCGTCATCGACGATCGAACGATCGCCTACCTGGATCTCACGGGGAGCGGCGTCGAGACCATCGCTCACCTTCGGGAGAACGGCCGCATCTGCGTCATGTTCTGCGCGTTTGAGGGTCGCCCACTGATCGTGCGCGTGCACGGCACGGGCGAGGTTGTGGAACCGAACCACGAGAAGTTCGCGAGCTTGAGCGCGCACTTCGACGACTACCCTGGGGTGCGCTCCATCATCGTCGTCCGCGCGAGCCGCATCAGCGACTCCTGTGGCTACGGAGTCCCGCTGTACGAGCACAAAGGAGAACGCGACCAGCTGCCGCGCTGGGCCACATCAAAGGGCGACGACGGCATCGCGCAGTACCAACAGGACAACAACGCCGAAAGCCTAGACGGACTACCGAGCTTGCTCGGGGACCATTAGCACCGGGACGGGCGCGATCCGGATGCAGCGCGATGCGGTGCTGCCTATGAACAGTCGCCCCAACACCCCCTGCCTGTGCGTGCCCACCACCATGACGTCGGCGCTGACCATCTGCGCCGCGTCGCATAGCGCATGGGCCGCATAATCGGGCGAAACGACTTGATGGACGTGCGCACTGGGCGCGTGCTCCTGGACATAGGCCTCGAGCTTCTTGCCCGCTTCTAGCTTGCTCTGGTCTCGCAGGACTTGACGCCAGGTGCGCTCTTCGTCGGGCTTGTCTTCGCCCCCCGCAGGGATGACCACGTTCGCAACGTGGAGCTCACCGCCAACACGAGCAGCCGCACGCTTAGCCCAAGAGATCGCCGACAACGCGGACTCCGAGAAGTCAGTGCCGACGAACCACTTGGTGCCTTGGAGAGCATCGGGAATCGGCGCGTCACCAGTTGCGACGAAGACCGGGCAAGCGGCCGCGCGGATCACGCGCTGCGCAGTCGAGCCGAGGACCGCTTCGGTGGCATCCCCGCTGTCGACCGAGCGCGGGCCGCTCGACCCGTATGGACCGATGGTGAGCATGAACGAGCCTCGTTCTTGGGCTAGCTCGGGAATGACACGCCACGGACGACCACGGACGACGAACGCTTCGCACTCGACGCCGGCTGCGACACAGCGAGCCTGCTCATTTTGCAGCTCGTTCTCGAGGATGGCTTCGTACCTCGTCGAGTCTTCTCTGGCTGCCTCAGCAGCGGCTTGAAGCTCGGGGGACTCGGGCCACCACGAATCCGCGTCGTCGAGTACGTGGACGAGGTCGAGCCTCACGCCGAAGGCTTTCGCCGCAGCCACCGCGAGATCGACGGTTCGGGGGCCTGCGGAGGTCAAATCGGTTGCACAAAGGATGCTCGCTCCAGCCATGACAAGAGCATAGATCAACACGTTGGAGGCGCACATGGTCGGCGCTAGGATTACCTGGACCCATGAGCGAAGCCCCGATTTACATGGACCACCACGCGACGACCCCGGTCGACGAGCGGGTCCTCGCCGCGATGCTTCCCTACTTCGTGGACCGCTTCGGGAACGCTGCCAGCCGGACCCACACGCACGGCAAGGCCGCCCGCGACGCGGTAGAGCGCGGACGGGCACTGGTTGCCGGGCTGTTTGGCGCGAAGCCGGACGAAGTGATTTTCACCTCGGGCGCGACCGAGAGTGACAACCTGGCCATCCGCGGCGTGGCCCAGGCGCGGCTGGGAGATGGCAAGCACATCGTGACCGTGCGAACCGAGCACAGGGCCGTGCTCGATACCTGCGCAGCGCTCGAACGCGAAGGCTGGCAGGTCACCTGGCTCGACGTAGATGCGCAGGGCCACGTCTCAGCCGACGCCGTCGCCGAAGCGCTCACCGAGGACACGGTGCTGGTCAGTGTGATGCTTGCGAACAACGAAGTCGGCGTCGTACAGGACCTCGCCGCGATCGGCGCTCTCACGAAAGAGCGCGGCATCACGTTTCACTGCGACGCAGCGCAGGGCCTCGGGTACCTGCCCTTCTCAGTCGCCGAGATGAACATCGACCTGGCGAGCATCTCGGCACACAAGATGTACGGTCCGAAGGGAGTGGGCGCGCTCTACGTTCGCAACTCGTTACAAACACGTGGCATCCCCAACGCGCAGATCCTTGGCGGCGGCCACGAGCGAGGCTTACGCTCAGGCACGCTCAACGTTCCCGGGATTGTGGGCTTTGGCGCTGCAGCCGAGATCATGCAGAGCGAAGGCCGGACAGAGGCGAGGCGGCTGGAGTCGCTCCGTGACGAGTTGAAGGACGGTCTTCTCGGGGCAATCGAGGAGGTTCGGCTCAACGGAGCGGTGAGTCCGCGGCATCCAGGTAACCTCAACTTGTCGTTTGGGTACGTCGACGGGGCCCGGCTGCTCCTCGACCTCAGCGAAGCCGTGTCGGTGTCGAGCGGCTCGGCATGTAGCAGCGCGGAAGAGGGCCCGAGCTACGTGCTCGAGGCGATGGCGGTTCCAAAAGACTGGAGTGCAGCCTCGGTTCGCTTCGGCCTCGGGCGGCATACGACCGCCGAGGAGGTGCGAGTCGTCGCCGATGCGGTCGTCGAAACGGTCGGGCGGCTGCGAGAACGCTCGCCACTATGGGCTCGAAGGGCGAGCGGCAAGCCCGTCGATTGGTGAACGAACCGCAACCCTGGCGCAACCGGACCTCCCGCCTTACATAGAGCAGATGAGCGAGGCGAAAGGCATCACGCTGACACCCAGGGCCGTGGAAATGGCGAAGCAGAAGGTCGCCGACCAGGAGGTGCC
>Ga0316193_10004708_pt1 | contig 10061 bp, 8 predicted proteins | sample MerIslsedime2_MG_FD_207735 | JGI IMG/M metagenome (GOLD analysis project Ga0316193, IMG submission 207735) | Coastal sediment microbial communities from Maine, United States - Merrow Island sediment 2 | ecosystem: Environmental > Aquatic > Marine > Coastal > Sediment | place: USA: Maine...
ATTTTAAGCAAATGTACCAATATTTAAAACGTGGTCTTTCTTATGGTAAATCACCAAATCCTGCAACTCAATGGACCATCTTGGCCATTTCTAAAATTATTTATGTCATGGTTTGGATTGTGATTCCGCTTTTAGTTTTAAGCTTGGCTTGGTGGAAAATATTGATTGGCTTTTTTGTAATGCATTATGTCGCGGGACTTATCTTAAGTGTTACCTTTCAATTAGCACATGTTATGCCAGATACAGAAATGCCTTTACCAGACAAGGACGGTAATATTAAAAACACCTGGGCAATCCATCAATTATTTACTACAGCAAATTTTGCTCCCAAAAACAAATTAGTAGGTTGGTTTACGGGTGGATTAAATAGACAAATTGAACATCACTTATTTTCACATATCAGTCATGTTCATTATAAAGATCTGGCCAAAATAGTTAAGAAAACAGCTAAAGAGTTTAATTTACCTTATAACGAATATAAAACTACAAGAAAAGCAATTGCTTTACACTTTGAACAGTTAAAGGAACTAGGTAAAAAACCAGCATTGGCTTAAGTAGATTTCACTTTTTTTATAAATAAGTTTGAATTCTAACATTTAATAAATAAAAGCCTTTTTTACTAGCTATTTATTAGGTATTAATTTTTACTTTTGAGGCTTATTTTTAAGTCTTAAAACTATGCAACAACTATCTGATAGAATTAACAATCTACCCATTTCGCAAACATTAGCAATGGCGGCAAAAGCCCGTGAATTAAAAGCTCAAGGAAAAGATATTATTAGCCTGAGTTTAGGCGAGCCTGATTTTAATACTCCTGAATTTATTAAAGAAGCTGCTAAACAGGCTATTGATGAAAATTATAATTCCTACTCGCCAGTAGATGGTTATTTAGACTTACGAGAGGCTATATGCAGAAAATTTAAGCGTGATAATAATTTGACCTATTCAACAAATCAAATTGTTGTATCAACCGGCGCTAAACAATCAATTGCAAATGTAGCTATGGTATTGTTGAATCCTGGCGATGAAGTGTTATTACCTGCACCCTATTGGGTTAGTTACTCTGCCATTGCCACATTGGCCGAAGCTAAATACATTGAAATTCCATCTAGTATTGAAACTGACTTCAAAATTACCCCAGAGCAATTAGAGGCATCGATTACCCCTAAAACCAAAATGATATTTTTTAACTCACCAAACAATCCAAGCGGTACAGTTTATACTGAAAATGAGTACAGGGCCTTTGCAAAAGTGCTGGAAAAATATCCGGATATTTATATTTTATCTGATGAAATTTATGAACATATCAATTACGGTGAACCAAACTTTAGTTTTGCAGCCATCGATAGTATGTATGACAGAACTATCACGGTAAATGGAGTCGCTAAAGCTTTCGCAATGACGGGATGGCGGATTGGTTATATGGGCGCGCCTGCTTGGATCGCAAAAGCATGTACAAAAATGCAAGGTCAAATTACTTCTGGTGCCAATTGTATTGCACAACGAGCAACAATTACTGCTGTAGATGCTCCGGTCACAAAGATCCAATATATGGTTGATGAGTTTTATCAAAGAAGAAATTTAGTACTTGACCTTTTAAAAGATATCAAGGGAATAATTGCGAACAAACCAAAAGGTGCCTTTTATGTTTTTCCGGATGTATCATATTATTTTGGAAAAACCATTGATGGGCTAACTATTAATAATGCTGCTGATTTTTCTTTATTTCTCTTAGATAAAGCAAATGTTGCCACTGTTACGGGTGATGCTTTTGGATCCCCAAATTGTATTCGAATATCTTATGCAGCCTCTACAGAAGAGTTAAAAGAAGCTTTTAGAAGAATAAAAGAGGTATTGAATTAATGGCTAATAAACATATGCGGCATGCTGACTAAAATAATTGTGCTGTATTATATGAAAATTTAATTATTCTACTTCACCGTATTTAATAAAAAAAGCCTCTCATTAATGAGAGGCTTTTTGTTGTGCGGGCGGAGAGACTCGAACTCTCACACCTTGCGGCACTAGATCCTAAGTCTAGCGTGTCTACCAATTCCACCACGCCCGCAAAACTTTAAATATATTTTGGAATTGTGGGTGCAAATATAATCAAACTTAGTAAATAGCAAAGGTGTTCATATATATTTTTATTACTTTTGAAGGGAATAAAATTTTTAAAATGGACAAATTAAAATCATACATAAATCAGCATAAAGATAGATTTATAAACGAACTTATTGAATTATTGAAAATTCCCTCGATTAGTGCTGATTCTGCCTTTAGCCAAGATGTAGTCAATACTGCTGAAGCAATTAAAATTTCACTGCAAAAAGCTGGTTGTGACCTTGTTGAGATTTGTGATACACCAGGTTACCCGATTGTGTATGGCGAAAAAATTATTGATGAAAAATTACCAACGGTTTTGGTTTATGGTCATTATGATGTACAACCTCCTGACCCGTTAGATCTATGGGATTCCCCTCCTTTTGAACCTGTCATTAAAAAAACTGAGATCCATCCAGAAGGCGCTATTTTCGCAAGGGGCTCTTGTGATGACAAAGGTCAGATGTATATGCATGTCAAGGCATTGGAATACATGACTGCTAATAATGAGTTACCCTGTAATGTAAAGTTTATGATCGAAGGAGAAGAAGAGGTAGGTTCAGTAAGTTTATCTTGGTTTGTGAAACACAATCAAGAAAAATTATCGAATGATGTTATCTTAATTTCTGATACCGGAATGATAAGCAACACACAACCTTCTATCACCACAGGTTTACGTGGTTTAAGTTATGTTGAAGTTGAAGTTACCGGCCCTAACAGGGATTTACATTCTGGATTGTATGGTGGTGCTGTTGCTAATCCAATAAACATATTAGCTAAAATGATTTCTTCTTTGCTCAATGATAATAATCATATTACTATTCCAGGATTTTATGATAAAGTTGAAGAACTTTCTACTGAAGAAAGGGCTGAAATGGCAAAAGCACCTTTTTCACTTGAAGCATATAAAAAAGCATTGGATATTGAAAGTGTTTATGGCGAAAAAGGATATACAACCAACGAAAGAAATTCGATCAGACCTACACTGGATGTAAATGGAATTTGGGGAGGTTATACCGGCGAAGGAGCAAAAACAGTTATTGCAAGTAAAGCTACTGCTAAAATTTCCATGCGTTTAGTTCCTAACCAAGATTGGCATGAAATAACTGAACTCTTTAAATCTCATTTTGAAAGTATAGCCCCAAAGGGTGTAAAGGTAAAAGTCACTCCTCATCATGGCGGACAGGGATATGTTACCCCAATAGATAGTATTGGTTATAAGGCAGCCAACAAAGCTTATACTGAGACTTTTGGTATAGAATCAATCCCACAAAGATCTGGCGGTAGCATACCAATAGTTGCATTATTTGAAGAAGAGCTGAAAAGTAAAACTATTTTAATGGGCTTCGGGCTAGATAGTGATGCGATTCATTCACCAAATGAGCATTTTGGCATTTTTAATTATTTAAAAGGTATTGAAACCATTCCATTATTTTACCAGTATTTTACAGAATTAAAAATGAATCAATAAGCAATTTGAACTCAATTTTAAATATTCGTAGGTTAACGTTACTGATAGTTATAATATTTTATAGTTGTACCACAACCAAAAAACAAGAGATAACTCATGTCGATTATGAAAATGCAGCCAGACATCTTGGAAAAAATCTAAACCAATATGTTTACAATTCAATTTCAAGAAGTGAATGGATAAGTGAGCACGTGCTTATATATCAGAATTCTGTAAAAGGTGGTCAAGAATTTATACGAGTGGATATTGCCACCAAAGAAAAATCTAGCGCTTTTGATCAGGAAAAACTAGCAATAAGTCTTTCTTCCGTTTTAGGTAAAGATATTTCGGCTTATAAATTACCCTTTTATAATTATGAATATGTAAACAATAATAAATCTATAGAATTCAATATTGAAGGAGATCATTATCAATACAATTTAGAGAATTATTCTTTAGAAAAAATTAAGAATGCCAAACAGAGTGTAAAAAGGATCGAATTTATTTCTCCAAATGGTAAATTAGCAGCCTATATTGATAACTATAATCTTTGGTTAAGAGATTTGTATTCAGGTAAAAAAACTCAATTAACCTTCGATGGAATAAAAGATTATGGTTATGCAACAAACAATGCAGGCTGGATCAAAAATGATAAGCCCGTATTAAAATGGTCTCCTGACTCAAAAAAAATAGCAACTTTTCAACAAGATGCACGTGGGGTAGGTGAAATGTATTTAACATCCACTGCGATTGGACACCCATCATTAGAGGCATGGAAATATGCATTGCCTGGAGATAAAATTATTTTTCAAATAGAAAGAATTATAATTCATTTAGGCCAGAAGCCTAAAATTGTTCGATTAAAAATGGACCCTGATTTTCAACGATCAACGACAACGGATCATATTGCTAATAGAAATGGTGAATTCTTAGATACCGAATGGAGTGATGATAGTAATACTTTAAGTTTTATTTCTACCTCCAGAGATCATAAAATTGCTCATTTACAAATTGCAAATATAAAAACTGGTCAAGTTACTTCCATTTTAAAAGAAAAGGTTGAAACCTATTTTGAATCAGGGGTAAGAGCAGAAAATTGGTTCGTTCTAAAAGAGAGTAACGAGGTAATTTGGTTTTCAGAGAAAGATAACTGGGGTCATTTATATTTATATGATTTAACTTCAAAAGAGTTAAAAAATCAAATTACAAAGGGGGAATGGGCAGTTCAACAAGTCTTAAACGTTGACAAAGAAAAACGTCAAATAATATTTACAGCCGGCGGCAAAGAAGAAGGAAATCCTTATCATAAATATCTTTATAAAGTAGATTTTGATGGTACTAATTTAATCAATTTAACACCTGAAAAAGGAGACCATTCTATTATACCATCAGAAAATTATGAATATTTTGTAGATACTTACTCTTCTACTGTAAATCCTCCAATTTCAGTTATTCAAAATTTAAAAGGAGAAAAGGTAATGCAATTAGAAACAGTCGATATTTCAGAATTAATAGAAAATGGTTGGGTAGAACCAATTGAATTTTCAGTCAAAGCTAGAGATAGTGTAACTGATTTATTCGGTTTACTGTATTTACCAAGTCATTACGATGAATCTAAATCCTACCCTGTTTTAAATTATATATATCCTGGTCCACAATCCGGATCAGTAGGAAATTATTCTTTTAGAGCTGCAAGACGAGATAATCAAGCACTCGCAGAATTAGGTTTCATTGTTGTTGCAGTAGATGCTATGGGAACACCTGGAAGATCAAAATCATTCCATGATGCCTATTATGGAAATATGGGAGATAATGGATTGCCAGACAATATTACTACTATTAAGCAATTAGCCTTACAATACAAAGGAATGGATATTTCCAGGGTTGGTATTTGGGGACACTCTGGAGGTGGATTCGCTTCTACCGGTGCTATACTAAGGTATCCTGAATTTTATGATGTTGCGGTCTCCAGTTCTGGAAATCACGATAACAGAAATTACGAAGCTGATTGGGGAGAAAAATGGCACGGAATATTAGCAGAAGGTCAATTGGAAGATAAAGGGGACGGTACTTCAAATTACGATAGTCAGGCAAACCAATTATTAGCAGAAAATTTGCAGGGTAAACTATTAATTACGCATGGCAGTATGGATGACAATGTGCCTCCTTCAAATACAATGTTGGTTGTTGAAGCACTTATTAAGGCTAACAAAGATTTTGATTTCATTATGTTTCCTAACCAAAGACATGGTTATGGAAATATGACCAACTACATGACTCGACGAAAATGGGATTATTTTGTAAAGCATTTAAAAAATACTGAGCCCCCAAAGAATTTTTCTTTTGATTAAAAATTAAAAACTTTAACACTTAATTCACATTTTCTAGCACAACATAATTAAGTATTTGTCCGTTGTATTTACTTATACCCTTTATACAATGCTCAAAAATTTCTTTTGGATGTGCTCTGGCGCAGACCCCGATCTATTAAACGACAGCCCAAAATCAGAACAAATTAAATATGCAGGAATAGGTGGAACCGTCTTTTTTACAGCGGTTATGGCTTTTATTTCTGGCTCCTATGCTCTGTTTACGGTATTTGATAATTTATTTACTGCGATTGCTTTCGGATTAGTTTGGGGACTACTTATCTTTAATTTAGACAGGTTTATTGTTTCAACCATTAAGAAACGAGATAATATCTGGAAAGAGTTATTGCAAGCTTCTCCAAGAATTATATTAGCTGTCATTATTGCAGTGGTTATTTCAAAACCGTTGGAAATGAAAATTTTCGAAAAAGAGATCAATCAGGTACTATTAACACAGAAAAATGAATTGACCTTACAAAATCAAGATCAAATTGCAGAGCAATATACCCCGGAAATCAATCGGGTTCAAACGGAAATTAAATCCTTGCAAAATTCTATAGATGACAAAGAAAATGAGGTAAACGATCTATATGGTACTTACATCACTGAAGCAGAAGGTACTGCTGGCACCATGAAATTAGGCAAAGGCCCTGTTTATAAAGAAAAGAGAGAAAAACATGATGCTATTCTTCAAGAATTACAAGAATTAAAAGAGATCAATAAAGCCAAAATAACAGAAAAAGAACTTGCGCTAAGTCAACTACGAGCTAAACAAGAAAATCAAGTAAGTAGCAGCCAACCCATCATTGATGGATTTGATGGTCTAATGGCGCGAATTAACGCATTAGGTGAGCTATCGTGGTTTCCATCATTTTTTATTTTCCTGTTGTTTGTGGCTATTGAAACAGCACCCGTACTAGGAAAGGTTTTGGCTCCTAAAGGTGCGTATGATCTGAAATATGAAGAACAAGAAGATGCTTTAAAAGTTTGGGTTAAACAACAGAAAAACCAGCGGGCAGCAATGCTTAATACTGATACTTCATTAAACGAAAAAGTGTATTATGACGTTGCTGAAGATGAAGAAGTTTATGCCTATAAAAAGCAAAAAGCAAAGGATCTATTAAAACTTCAATCAGATATGTTTTATAAAAAACAGAGTGACATAATCAGTTAAATTATTTTGATTTGATTTTAATTTAAAATACTAAGCAGGTACTCTTCTTCTTGTTGAAGTTGTTCTTTAAGTTGTGTTTCTTGTTGTATTTGTGTTTGAAATTCTTCTAGTAGTTTTTCTACAAAATAATAATCTACTTTTCTAAATCGATTTGAAGCAAACGCATGATATGCACTTGTTGGGCTTTTTACTTCCTTTAATATTAATCCTCCGTCATAAGGATTAAATCCGGTAACAGTATACATCTCGTTTTCTTGTAATCCTCCTAATCTATACCATCTTCTCTTGGCATTTATGCAGACAACTACTTCTCCTATTTTGAACCTGTTTTCCATTTTTATAGATAAGTCAATTCCATTATAAATTATATTAAAAAATATTATTTGTTATACCTAGTTAGTGATCTTACTTTCATTCTATATGTTCACAATTATTAATAATAAACATCAACGCTTATGCACTATAAAATTACATTTTGTTGAGTTAATAATTCATGACATTTGTCACATTAACTAAATGATATTAAATGGTTTAAATGGAAATGCTCTAATCACAATGATCTTAATTTAAAACATATTATGTTATAAAAGGTCGAATGAAAAAGCGATCAAACAAAGTATAACTTTTCCATATTTTAATAAATATAAGTGTAGAAGTACAAAATTACGAGACTTAGAATTCCATAATTTAATTAAAGTAGAATAATCGGTCTAATTTAAACAATGGCTTTCTAGAAGTTACCGTTTACAGGTAGAGCAGAAAAAGATTCTGGAAATATTTCTCTATTAATACTACGGAACTTGAATTCTAACGGTTGGCGATTTCTTTTTACTCGTGAGTTAGTTATCACTTTTTTAGTCTTTGTAAACATAATATTTGATATTTTAAATTAAGTGACTTTATAATAAAACAACTAACTAACAGAAATTCCCCCCTAGTTCATATTTTTTATTACTTATATATTAAACGACTTAAAGTCTAATATTATTTCATTTAAATATGAATAGATTTAAAAATTGAAGGACAATTTGAATATCCGCATAAAATATTACTTTATAATAGTCTTTTTTCAAATAGTCTTTGAATGTTAGGAAACTTTAAAATAAGATTAGGCTCAGAACAATTTAGTTTAAAATACTTAGTACGTATTCATGTTCTGCTAATTGTGCATCAAATTGCGGTTCAACTTCAGGTTGTGGTTTAAGTTCCATTAAAATATTTTCCACGATAGAATAATCTACTTTTCTAAATCGATTGGCAGCAAAAGCATGGTAAGCACTCCGCGGACTTTTCACTTCTTTTAATATTAAACCTCCATCAAATGGGTTGAACCCGGTAATAGTGTACATTTCATTTACCTGAAGACCTCCCAGTCTATACCATCTTCTTTTTGCGTTTGTGCAAACTACTATTTCCCCAATTTCAAATATATTATTCATTTTCCTAATTTTAAATTAAGCCCTTTAATAATAAAACAACTAAACTTGAAAAAATCCTCCATCTTTTGCGTTTAATTTTATAAAGAGTAAAATTTAGTTAGTTGAATTTAAGATGGTTGATGGTTGTAATGTAGTAACAAATTCTAAAGCAATTCTGAAGTTAAAAAATTCTCTTAAGAATAAACCCGTTTGATCTTAAAATTGTCTTTGAAATAATAAGTTAAATTGGATATTAAGATATTATATATATACGGGTTCTGTTCATATACAATAACTATGAATACAAGTTTCTTATGTTAAGATTCTTCGTAAAATAAGTAGTTATTATTCTTGTTTTAATTCTTTATTTACTTGAAGAATAGGTTCTTGTTGAGATTGGAGTTCGAATTGTAATTTTTCTGAATATGAATAATCAACCTTTCTAAATCGATTTGATGCAAAGGCATGATAAGCACTTCTCGGGCTTTTTACCTCTTTTAATATTAATCCACCATCATAAGGATTAAACCCGGTAACCGTGTACATTTCATTTAGTTGTAGCCCCCCTAACCTATACCATCTTCTTTTCGCATTTATGCAAACTACAATTTCCCCAATTTTAAATTTACTATTCATATTATAAGCTGAGTAAACTATCCTTTATTGTGTAACGAATTTAAAATCTAAAAATTTTAAATTTGAACTTTCAAATATAGAACTACGGAATTTCCTAGCCTATAGTGAAAACCATGAATTTTAAAATTCATGGTTTTTGGGTAGTTTTTTTATAACAATCTGTTTTTCTGTGTTTTAACAATAATTATTGTCCTCAGTAAACATATTTAAAATCGTCTTTCGGGATGATAAGCATCTATTTTTAAAGAAGTTTTCTGACCTGATATAATTTCAGAAACCAACTTGCCGGTAGCTGTACCCATACTCCAACCCATCATGGCATGCCCTGTTGCAATGGTTAAATTTTCACATTTTGAAGATTTACCAATATAAGGCAAGCCATCGGGAGAAACAGGCCGTAATCCACAAGCAACATTATCCTTTTCTTCTTTTGTGAGTTCTATATCTGGATAATATCTTTTCGTCGCATTTGCGATAGCTTCAACTCGTTTTATACTGATCTTACTGTTTATTCCAGCTATTTCCATCGTTCCCGCAAATCGTGTAAACCCATTCATGGGTGTCACTGCTGCTTTGGCTTCAGCCAATATTGCAGGAATCGTAATTCCTGTATGTCTCAAGCTATCTATTCTATAACCTTTTCCTGGCTGTAGTAATATTTTTAATCCTAATTTTTTACTTATCAAATTACTCCAGGATCCTGCAGCTAGCACAATTTCATCCGCGCTAAGCCTTTGTTTATTGGTTATTATCGTATTTATTCGACTATTCCGAAATTTCAAACCCTCTACCTTTTCATTCTTATATAATTCAACTCCATTAGATTGCAAATAGGATTTCATATCCTCCATAAATTCATGCGGGGTTGAATGTGAATCGCATTTAAAATAGCTCGCGCCAATGACATCCAT
>Ga0316193_10004710_pt1 | contig 10060 bp, 9 predicted proteins | sample MerIslsedime2_MG_FD_207735 | JGI IMG/M metagenome (GOLD analysis project Ga0316193, IMG submission 207735) | Coastal sediment microbial communities from Maine, United States - Merrow Island sediment 2 | ecosystem: Environmental > Aquatic > Marine > Coastal > Sediment | place: USA: Maine...
GTTGTGCTCGATCGCGGGCGGCATCCTGTCCGCGACGTCGGGCACCGTCGTGGTCGGTGAGGAGGAGATCTCCGACTACACCGACAGGCAGCTCACCAAGTTCCGCCAGAACCAGGTCGGCTTCGTCTTTCAGTCGGTCAATCTCGTGCCGTTCCTGAACGCCCGCGAGAACTTGCTCGTCGTGGACGAGTTGGGTCGTCGCACCGGGGCCCCAGCACGGGCGCGGGCCGACCAGCTGCTCGAGGAGCTCGGTCTCGCCGACCGCGCCAAGAACCTGCCGTCGCAGTTGTCGGGTGGTCAACGTCAGCGGGTGGCGATCGGGCGAGCTCTGATGAACGACCCGTCTCTGGTGCTGTTCGACGAGCCGACGTCTGCGCTCGACACCGAGCTCGGCGAGCAGGTGATGGAGCTCATCCGCAACGAGATGAAATCCCGCGGCACGGCGGCGATCGTGGTCACCCACGACGAGCGCATCACGCACTACTGCGACCGCAGCGTCCACATCGTCGACGGCCGTCTGGAAGCCTGACCGTCGGGCTCACGGCGTGGCACCGAGCGCGGTGTCGGCCGGTGCGAACGTCCCGCGCCGCAGGCATGCTTTCGGGCATGCTCTCCGCCATTCAAGCTCGCGAGCTCTGGCGAACGTTCGGCACCAACGAAGCGGTCGCCGGCATCGACCTCGATGTTCCCTACGGTGAAATCTACGGGTTCCTCGGCCCCAACGGCGCCGGGAAGTCGACCACGGTCAGGATGCTCTGCACACTGCTCGGCCCGACGGCGGGTACCGCCACCGTCGCCGGCTTCGACGTGGCGACGCAACCGGGCGACATCCGGCTGCGGATCGGTGTGGCGCTCCAGGATTACTCGATCGACGGCAAGCAGACCGGCCGGGAGATGCTCGACCTGCAGGGTCGCCTGTACGGCCTGAGCACACGGGACATCGCCCGCCGTCTGGACGACGTGGTCGGGCTGGTCGACATCGGCAGTGCCATCGATGACCGTGTCGATTCGTACTCGGGCGGGATGAAGCGCCGACTCGACCTCGCGATGTCGCTCATCCATCGCCCGCAGATCTTGTTCCTGGACGAGCCGACGACCGGGCTCGACCCCGCCAGCCGATCCGCGGTGTGGGCCGAAGTGCGTCGGCTCAACGACGACTACGGCACGACCATCTTCCTGACGACGCAATATCTCGAGGAGGCAGACGAATTGGCGGACCGGGTCGGGATCATCTCCGATGGGCTGATCAAGGCCGAAGGTGCTCCGAACGAGCTCAAGCGCGACATCGGCGCCGACCTCATCGTCGCCGAGGTCGACGGTGACCTGGAACTCGCCGCCGACGCTCTGCGAGCCATCGACGGCATCGATGACGTCGAGACACACAACAACGAGATCACGCTGGCGACCACCGACGGCGCCGGCCTGATCGCCGAGGTCGCCGTCGCGCTCAGCGGCTGTGGTGTTCCTGTCAAGTCGCTCACGCTGCGCACGCCGACGCTCGACGACGTCTTCCTCCAGGTGACCGGCACGCACCTCGCCGGAGGCGGCGACCACTCCGGTCGGCCCGACACCGACGAGGCCCACCAGTCCGACCACGCATCAGCGGAAGCCACATCATGACCACGGCGACCGCGCCGACCTCCGATGACGCCACGGCGTACGTGCCGCTCGCACGCCGTGCCTCGATGTGGCACGACTTCGCGACGATCGCGCACCGCGCGATCCGCGGCGTGTTCCGGGAACCGGAGTTCTTCATTCCCGCGCTGATCACGCCCGTCTTCTTCTTCGTCGTCATCGTCGGCGCGCTACAGGACTCCGCACAGGGCAGCGGCACCGTGACCGACTTCAAGGCGTTCCAGCTCCCGGTCGCCATCATCTTTGCCGTCACCGGGGTCTCGCGGGCGACCGCGCTCGTCACCGACATCCAGAGCGGCTACTTCGATCGGCTCCTGCTCACGCCGATCCGCCGGCCGATGCTGTTGCTGGGCTTGATGGCCGCCGACGTCGTGTCGGTGATCCTGCTGACGATCCCCGTCCTGGCGCTCGGTCTGGTGCTGGGAATCAGCTTCGAATCCGGGATCGTCGGCATGCTGGTGTTCCTGCTCTACGGGGCGACGTGGGGCCTCGCGTTCGCCGGCTTCCCCTATGCGATTGCTCTGAAGACCGGCAACCCGGCCGCTGTGAACGCGAGCTTCGTCCTCTTCTTCCCGTTCGCGTTCCTGACCACGACGTTCCTCCCGAAGGAGGCGTTGACGGGGTGGCTGTCGACCGTCTCCATCTACAACCCGGTCACCTATGTACTCGGCGGCCTGCGCAGCCTGATCAGCGACGGCTGGAGGACCGACCTGCTGGTGCAAGGCTTCGCTGCGTCGTTGGGGCTGATGGTCATCTCGTTCGGGCTCGCCAGCCTGGCGATGCGGGGCCGCATCAATCGGGGTTAGCTTTCTTGAGTCATGGGTTGTCAAGTTGGGGAGGTGGTTGTACGTTTTCCTGCGTACCACCCACTCAACTTCCTCCAGGAGACTCCCACCATGCTGTTGCAGAACTCCCCCTTCCGTGAACTCGATGCGCTCTTCAACCAACGCGACGTCCGCAACGCCCAGGTCGCCGGACGCCCGACGCCGATGGATGCCTATCGGCGTGGCGACAACGTCTGGGTCCACCTCGACCTGCCCGGTGTGGCCGCCGACACGATCGACATCTCCGTCGAGCGCAACGTCCTCACCGTCGCCGCCGAGCGCTCCTACCAGCGCGAGGAGGGCGACCGGGTGTACTTCGACGAGCGCCACCAGGGTGCCTTCCGCCGCCAGGTCAGCCTGGGCGACGGCCTGGACGCCGACGCGATCGAGGCCGACTACACCGATGGCGTCCTGACGCTGCGGATCCCCGTGGCAGCGCAGGCGAAGCCCCGCAAGATCAACGTGACCTCGAGCCAGTCGGCGATCGACACCACCGCCAGCGACAGCTGACCCTCCCATCGGCCCCACCCCGTCTGGATGACATGCTCGGTGGAACGGTCCACCGACATCGCAACGCAGACGGGGTGGGAACCCGGGGGTCAGCCCACGCAACACTGGGGTCGATCCGGCTCGGCGGCCGGGTCCGGTCGCGAATGATCGGGATTGTTCGGACGTTCGGGATTTGTCGGATATCGTCGTCGAATGGCCCCCGACTACGAACTCGAACGCAGCGTCGTCGCGGACTCTTCCGCGCAGCTCAAGGCGCTCGCGGAGCCGATCAGGAGCCAGATCCTCGATCTGGTCCTGGACCGGGCTGCCACGGTCACCGAGTTGGCGACAGCGCTCGATCGGCCGAGATCGTCGGTCGCTTACCACGTCGACGTGCTCGTCGACGCCGGGCTGTTGAAGGTTGTCCGAACTCGACGCGTGCGCGCCATCGACGAGCGGTACTACGGACGTACCGGACGCACCATCGTGATCGGCGATGGGCCAACGCCGGACGGCACGGTCGCCCGGTACGACTTCCTCGATGTGGCGCGAGCCGAGGCGCTGACAGCCCCGCCTGACCAGGTGCTCTCGACGCTGCGACACGTGCGGATTCCAGCCGATCAGGCTGACGAGTTCTTCGCCCGAGTCATCGAACTTGCCGAGGGTTTCACGGCGCTCCCGCGTTCCGGCGACACCGTGTTCGGGTTCGTCGCGGCGATCTATCCCACGACACACCCGACGCTCCCCGAGCCGAACCCGAGCGAACCCGCTCCCGAGGTCGCGCATGACTGAAACGGCGCCAGCGGATCCGACGAGCGGCCGTCGCGACCTCGATCCGAATCGGCTGAGCGCCAACTACTTCAGGCTCTTCTCTGCGAGCACGATCTCCAACCTGGGCGACGGCATCGGCATCATCGCCTATCCGTGGCTCGCGTCTGCGATCACCCGCAACCCCCTGTTGATCGCCCTCGTCGTGGTGGTCCAGCGGCTGCCGTGGCTGCTGTTCAGTCTCCCTGCCGGAGTCATCACCGATCGGCACGACCGTCGCCGGCTGATGGTCGCCTCGAATGCGGCCCGCGCGGTCCTCACTGCGGCGATTGCGTTCGTCGTGCTCGGCCAACAGGGTCAACTCCCAGGACCCGCCGCGGTCGCCGACACCGCCACCATGATCACCACGAACGCATCGCTCTACCTGATGATCCTGCTCGCCACCCTGCTGCTGGGCATCGCCGAGGTGCTCTACGACAACTCGGCGCAGACCTTCCTGCCGACGATCGTCCACAGCGACCAACTCGAAAAGGCCAACGGCCGAATGTGGAGTGCAGAGGTGGTCGCGAACACCTTTGCCGGACCACCACTCGCCGCCTTCCTGATCGCCGTCTCGTTCTCCCTCCCCTTCTTCGTCGATGCCGCGACGTTCGCTGCCTCTGCGGCACTCATCGCGATCATCCGGCCGACGGCGAGGGCCGCACCTTCCATCGTGACCGAACCCACCTCGTGGCGGGTGGAGCTCGCCGAAGGAGTCCGCTGGCTGTGGGCGCACGACCTCATCCGCACGCTGGCGATCACGCTCGGACTGCTGAACCTCATCGGATCGATGTCCATCGCCACCTTCGTCCTGTTCGGCCAGGAGGTGCTCGGCACCAGCCCGACCGAATTCGCGATCCTCGGAACCGGCGCCGCCCTCGGCGGGGTGCTGGGAGGATGGACCGCCTCCAACATCGCCAAACGCATCGGGCCGGGGCCGTCGCTCGCCATCACCCTCGTCGGCGGTGGGGTGTTCTCGATCCTCATCGGCTTCATGAGTTGGTGGCCCGCGGTGTGGCTCCTGCTCGCTGCGTTCGTGTTCGTCGGAACACTCTGGAACGTGATCACCGTCAGCTTCCGACAGGCGGTCATCCCTGACCATCTGCTCGGCCGAGTGAACAGCGTCTATCGCTTCTTCGGTTGGGGCATGATGCCGATCGGGGCCGCGCTCGGTGGGTTCATCGTCGTCGCCACCGACGCCATCGGATCACGCGAGCTCGCCCAGCGGATGCCGTGGTTCGTCGCCGGCATCTCGTCACTGGCGCTCTTCGTCGTCGCCGGACCCCGTCTGACCACAGCGAAGTTCACCGCGGCGCGAGCGGCCGCAGTGACCGACACGTGATGATCGTCGCCGGCGGAGTCAGCAACGTGCCGATGCGCGAACGATCGGTCGCGAACTCGGGCGCTGAGGGAACACTTCGGGACGGCGCGGGGTTGGGCCAACCATGGAGATCTCAGAGGCACTCGACTTCATCCGCGACAAGCGCAACGGCGTCCTGATCGCGCTGAAATCCGACGGTCGACCGCAGTCGTCCAACATCGCGTTCGCAGTGGGAGACGATGACGTGATCCGCGTCTCGGTCACCGACGGCCGCGCAAAGACGACGAATCTGCGTCGCGACCCGCGGGCCTCGCTCCATGTGAACCGCGACGACTTCTGGGCGTATGCGGTGATCGAGGCCGACGTGACGCTGCTGCCGGTCGCCGAGTCACCCGACGACGCGACGGTCGACGCGCTCGTCGAGTACTACCGCACGGTCGTCGGCGAGCACGACAACTGGGACGAGTACCGCCAAGCGATGGTCGACGATCGCCGACTCCTGCTCGAGCTCCACCCGACCCACGCCTACGGCATGCTCAACCGTTGAGAGCGGGGTTGAGACGCGGGTCAGACCCCGCGTCTCGAGTCAGGCGTTCTTCGGGAGTTCGCTGAACGGGACGACCTTGTCCTGGTTCGGCTCCTTCGGGAGGCCGAGGACCCGCTCGCCGATGATGTTCTTCTGCACCTGATCGGTGCCGCCGTAGATGGGCGGCGCCTGCGCGAACAGGGCCATCTCGGTGACGAAGCCGAGGAACGGGTTGCCGGTCGCCTCGTCGAGCACCTTGCGGCTGTCGGAGTCGTAGGCGTGCAGCATCCCTGACGGACCGACGATCCGCAGCCCGAGATCACGCTGCAGCCGCACCATGTCGCTCATCGAGAGTTTGGCGATGTTGCCCATCCCGGCGATTTCCTCGCCCTTGGCCTTCGCCGCCTTCACCCGCAACTGATTCATCCGGCCGAGCTGGCTGAACGTGTACAGCCGGACGAGGTCCTGACGGATGGTCGGGTCGTTCGCGACACCGGCACCCTGCGCGAGGCTGATCATCATCTTCGACGTGTCTCGGAAGGCCGCACCGCCACTCGACGCAGCCTTGCCCGGCTCACGCACGTAGTCACCGGCACGGGTCTCGAGCTGGCCACCGACCGTGCCCGGGATCGCCGCACTCGCCGAGCTGCTGCCGCCGCCGGAGCCGAGGCCGGCCCGCTCGTGGGCGAGCGTCGTGTTCGCGACCGCCCAGCCGTTGTTGAGCCCACCGATCACCGCGTCGGCCGGCACCCGCGCGTCTGACATGAAGACTTCGTTGAACAATGCGCGCCCGGTCAGCTCCCGCAGCGGGCGGACATCGACGCCCGGCTGATGCATGTCGAGGGCGAAGTAGGTGATGCCTTGGTGCTTCGGCACGTCGGAGTTCGTGCGGGCGATCAGCATCCCGAGGTCGGCGTAGTGCCCGCCCGAGGTCCAGACCTTCTGGCCGTTCACGATGTACTCCTCACCATCGAGCATCGCCTTCGCCTGCAAGCCTGCCAAGTCGGAGCCGGCGCCTGGCTCGCTGAAGAGCTGGCACCAGGCCTGCTGGCCGGTCACGATGTCGCGTACGTACTGCTCGATCTGTTCGGGCGTGCCGTGGGTGGCAATGGTCGGAGCGGCGAGTAGCAGGCCGAGACCGCCGGGCGCGCCAAGTGCACCGAACTCGGAGATGGCGTTCTGCACGACGACCGCGTCACCACGCGAGAGTCCTCGCCCGTAGGCGCTCTCCGGGAGTGTCGGCGCCGACCAGCCGGCGAGGCCGAGCCGTTCCCACCACTGCGCGACCGTGAGGTCGGGATCCCAGTTCTCCTCGAGCCAGGTTCGGATCTCTGCCGCGACGTCGCTGTTCGCCCCGGTCTTGCGTTCGATCGTCGTCTCGCTCATCGGCCCTCCACGGCTCGGTCACTACCTCTGTCGAACAGCATCGCCGATCGGCACCCACTCGCCCATCATCGAGAGTTCGTTCACGCGAGGGGTTGCATTCGTATCGATATGTCGTTACAGTAGCGATACATCGATAGAGATAGAGACACAACAGGAGAAACTCATCCATGACCGAGCCAACGCTCAACCACTCACCCATCGACCAATCCGTCGACGAACCCACCACTCCATCCGCCAATCTGCCCGCCAACCCGCCCGCCGGCTCACCCGACACCGAACCGGCCACCTCGAGCGCATACGCCCGCCAGGGCCGTCGACGTCGAGCACCGAGAGGACGCCGCATGCACGACCATGACCACATCCACTTCGCCGAGCACGGCCGAGGCGGCGGACGTCACCGCGCCCGCCGCGGCGCAGTTCGGATCGCCATCCTCACGCTGCTCGACGAGCGACCGATGCACGGCTACGAGATCATCACCGAACTCGAGACCCGCAGCGAAGGCCGCTGGCGCCCCAGCCCCGGTGCGGTCTACCCGGCATTGGAGAAGATGGAAGCTCACGGTGCCGTCACCTCGACCGACATCGACGGCAAGCGCCAGTTCGCCCTCACCGACCGAGGCCGCCAACTGCTCGCGGAGATCCGCGAGGCGCAGGACGACGATTCCCCCGCACCATGGAACCAGTCGGGCACCGGAGGCCGGGGCGAGATGCGACGCCTGATCTCCGAACTCGGCGGACAGATCCGCCAGATCGCGCGGTTCGGAAACACCGAACAACGCGATGCGGCGACCGCGGTCCTCGAGGACACCAAGCGCAAGCTCTACGAGATCCTCGCCGCCCCCTCCGCCAACCCCAACCCCAACCCCGACCCCGACCCCGACGAGCAGTAACAGCCGCCACCCCCATCCGCCCATCCTGTTTGCGTTGCGGTTCAGGTGGGACACCCCACCCGATGTGTCACGCAAACGCTGATGCGGTCTGCCCATCCCGTTTGTGTTGCAGTTCGAGTGGGACACCCCACCCGATGCGTCACGCAAACGCCGATGGGGTCAGTCGCGCTGGATGCGGCCGTTGAGGAAGTCGATCGACCGCTCGACGGTCGCCGCCACGAACCGCTCGAGCTTCGGTGCCGCGATGAACCGAGCGGTCGCGTCGAGCGGAATCGACGACCCTGCTCGGAGCGCCTCGAGTGACGCGGCCCGGCTCATCTTGACGGCGTGGGCATGCACGATGAACGCCGTCGTGCCGTCGAGCAGCGACTGTCGTTGCAGCTCGTCACCGTAGATCCCGAGGTCTGGCGACAGCGGCTGGATCTCGACCGGGCGGCCGACCGAGGTGTGCCACTCGTGGCGCCCCGTCCATTGCGCGAGAAACGCGGTGAAGAACAACAGCCGCAACAGGTCAGGCGTGACACCCGCCCCGTGTTCCACCGCCTGGCGATGGTGCCACCGGACCGCGTTCGCGTAGGTCAGACCGTGGGTGATGTCGAGCCAGCCGAAGTCGTCGGAGAAGTCGAACTCGCCATCGGTGTCGTAGCGCAGCATGCGTTCGCTGACCGCCCGCACGACCACGTCGAGCACCCCATCGACACCAGCGCCCTCACGCAGTGCCTGCGCGACCGCGTCGACCGATGCGGTCCGTTGATCGCCGAGCAGCGCGACCAACACCCGATCGTCGTCGCTCCATTCAGTGTCCACATCGGCCCCAGCAAGCACCGCGAGATCGGTGCCGGCCAACGCCTTCATGAACGGACGCATGTAGGGGAGCTTGTCCTCGCGGGTGCCGTACACGAGTGTCGGGACCAGGTGCGGCAGCACGGTCGTCGCGCGATCCCACCCGATCATGTCGAGCAACTCGAACGCCTTCTGGCTGTAGATCGCGCCGTGCCCATAGGAGAGGTGATGGTCGGAGACGACCGACGTGAACCACGGTCGGAGATCGTTCCGGTCATCGCCACGCTCGATCGCGGCCAGCACATAGGACTGCGCCTCGCTGAGCCGCTCGGCCTCGATCGCCGAGCGAAACGCACCGTGGGTGGCGTCGATCGCAGCAGATGGATCGGGAAGATGGTTGACCGAGCGGTCGCGCTCGCTCTCGGCGATTCCCATGATGCCCTGCACGATCGGCAGTGCTCGCTGGTCGCCCTCGTACAGGTCGACCATGGCGAGACAGTCGGTCGCCGACGCAACGGAGTGTCCCCAGCCGAACTCTGCGCGAGGTGCCCCGTGGGCGATCGCCTCCCAGATCAGCTCGCCGGGGTTCGCGCTTGCCTGCAGCAGCCGCACGACGTCGCGCGCCACCTGACCCGTGTAGTCGTTGACGATCCCGCTGCGCAGGCTGGTCAGCAGCTGGGGTCGCAGGGTCTCTGGGTCGGGCCGATCGATCCTCACGCGCACACCACCGTCGGCGGCAACCTCGACGGGATGGACCCGAACCGCCTCCTCACCTTGAACGCAGACGCCATCGGTGACGCGGAACTTCCAGTTGTGCCATGCGCAGGTGAGCAGGTCGCCGTCGAGTTCGCCCTGCGTCAGCCCGTAGCCCTGGTGCGGGCATGCATGGTCGATCGCGTGCAGGCCATCGCTGGTTCGAACGAGGCACACGCGGTGGCCATCAACCTTGATCATCTTCATGCCACCGACCGGGATGTCGTCGGCGTCGAGCCCCGTGTCATGGCCGTTCTGGATGGTTGCGCTCATGAGCCGACACCGTAAGACTTCAACAATGGTTGAAGTCAAGGCTCCGAGAACATTCTCCGTCGGGGAGATCGCTGCTCGGGCGGGCCTCGCGACATCGGCGCTCCGGTTCTACGAAGCGAGCGAGTTGATCGTCAGTGATCGGACCGACGCCGGTCACCGCCGGTATCACGCCGACGTCCTGCGACGAGTCGGGTTCATCAAGGTCGCCCAACGGGTCGGGTTGAGCCTGGACGAGATCAAGGCGGCACTGGACTCACTGCCGAACGGGCGCACGCCGAATCGCCGCGATTGGGCGAAGCTCGCCGCCTCCTGGCAACCGATCATCGACGAACGCATCGCGTTGCTGGAGGCAATGAGGGAGAACCTCGACGGT
>Ga0316193_10004713_pt1 | contig 10059 bp, 7 predicted proteins | sample MerIslsedime2_MG_FD_207735 | JGI IMG/M metagenome (GOLD analysis project Ga0316193, IMG submission 207735) | Coastal sediment microbial communities from Maine, United States - Merrow Island sediment 2 | ecosystem: Environmental > Aquatic > Marine > Coastal > Sediment | place: USA: Maine...
TTTAGGCCAGTAGCTCAATTGGCAGAGCAGCGGTCTCCAAAACCGCAGGTTGGGGGTTCGAGTCCCTCCTGGCCTGCCATAAACAGGTCTGTCGGGAAACTAAAGTCTGGAATATGAGCAGTAAAGCAGAAACAAGCAAGCCTTCGATTGTCAACACCCTGTTGTTGGCGGTTGCCACGGCGATGCTGATTGCCGGAGTAGGCGCTTACTATTGGTTCCAGGATCTGGCTATCACGCCGGTTCGGGTCGTAGGCCTGCTCGTGGTCGTGGGTATCGCTTCCTTCGTGGCGGCGCAATCCGATACCGGTTCAGCGTTTTTCCGCTTCCTGAAGGAATCGGATATTGAAAGGCGCAAGGTCGTGTGGCCAACGCACCAGGAAACGTTGCAGACTGCTTTGATGGTCATCATTGTGACTATTCTGATTTCCCTGTTCCTGGCGGCAGTCGACTGGCTCCTGGGTGCGGCGGTTCGCACTCTGGTCGGGGGCTGACGGATGGCTAGACGCTGGTATGTAGTGCACGCCTACTCGGGCTTTGAAAAGCAGGTCAAGCGATCGCTAGAAGACCGGATAGAACGTGCGGGCATGGAAGAACTATTCGGCGACGTGCTGGTTCCGACCGAAGAGGTCGTGGAGATGAAGGGCGGCCAGAAGCGGCGTTCTGACCGGAAGTTTTTCCCCGGCTATGTGCTGGTAGAAATGGAAATGACCGATGAAACCTGGCATCTCGTTAAAGATGTGCCGAAAGTGATGGGCTTCATCGGCGGAACGGCAGACCGGCCAGCGCCGATCAGCCAGAAAGAAGCGGACGCCATTCTGAACCGTGTTCAGGAAGGGGTCGACAAGCCCAGACCGAAAGTGTTGTTCGAACCGGGTGAAATGGTTCGTGTGGTGGAAGGGCCGTTTAACGATTTCAACGGTGTTGTCGAAGAAGTTGACTACGACAAGAGCCGGCTGAAAGTAGCAGTTTTGATTTTTGGACGATCGACCCCGGTGGAACTCGAATTCCACCAGGTTGAAAAGTCTTAAACATAGACGGGGAGCCTGGCCGCATGGTCGGCGGGCGTTTGAACCCGGGGAGATAATCTGATGGCGAAGAAAGTACTTGCCTACATTAAATTGCAGGTAAAAGCCGGCCAGGCGAACCCGAGTCCACCGGTTGGACCGGCGCTCGGCCAGCACGGTGTAAACATCATGGAGTTCTGCAAGGCGTTCAACGCCAAGACGCAGAACATCGAAGCCGGTTTACCGACCCCTGTAGTGATAACGGTCTATGCAGACCGTAGCTTCACATTCATTACCAAGACCCCTCCAGCCGCTGTCTTGCTGCGCAAGGCTGCCGGTATTCAGAAGGGCAGTGGCGAGCCGAACACCCACAAAGTGGGCACGGTGAACCGCGAACAGCTCGAGGAAATTGCCAGGATGAAGGAACCTGATCTGACCGCCGCCGATATGGATGCAGCTGTCAGAACCATCGCTGGTACTGCTCGTAGTATGGGTCTTGACGTGAAAGGAGTTAACTGATGGGTCAGCCAGGCAAGAGAATGAAAGCGATCCGGGAACAGATTGAGCCCGGAAAAGCCTATTCCATCGACGAAGCGCTTGAGATTCTGAAGGGCGCTGCAAAAGTCAAGTTTACTGAATCTGTGGACGTCGCGATTCGTCTTGGTGTCGATTCGCGTAAATCGGATCAAAACGTGCGCGGCTCCACCGTTTTGCCGAATGGCACCGGTAAGCAGGTCCGTGTCGCTGTGTTCGCTCAGAGTGAAAATGCTGAAAAAGCCACTGAAGCCGGTGCGGATGTCGTTGGCATGGATGATCTGCATGACCAGATCAAAGGTGGAGACCTGGCGTTTGATGTCGTTATCGCCACTCCGGACGCGATGCGTGTCGTCGGGAAACTGGGACAGTTGCTGGGTCCGCGCGGCCTGATGCCAAATCCGAAGGTCGGTACCGTTACGACGGATGTTGAAACGGCGGTAAAAAATGCAAAGGCCGGCCAGGTGCGTTATCGCACGGACAAGGCGGGCATCATTCACAGCACAATCGGCAAGGTCGATTTTGAGCCCGTTGCCCTGAAGGGCAATCTGGAGGCGCTGCTGAAAGACCTGACAAAACTGAAGCCAGCTTCCTCCAAGGGCGTCTTTCTTCAGAAAATTTCTGTTTCAACCACCATGGGACCTGGTGTCCAGGTGGACAAGGCTTCACTGGATCTCTGATTGAGATTCAGGAATTTTTCATCCGGCTCACACAGCGGGTGATGGATAGGCGGGCTGCTCTGGCCACTTGCTGGCCGGGTTAGACCGTCAGAGACCGCAGGCACAACATGCCTCCCCTGGGAGGAGTGATGTTTAAGCGTAAGCCGGGTGACCGGCCACAGCCTGCGCAGATGGTGGCAGCCCCGCTACTGGATTGAATGCAATCCTGGCAGGCGTTTAATCCCGTAGCGGGGTCACCACTGAAAACGAGTCGACTGGCCGGGTAACCGGACATAGGCTCCAGGAGGTAATCAATGGCGCTCAATATTGAGCAAAAGAAGGCAGTAGTTGCTGAAATGGCCGATGCGGCCAATAACGCGCTTGCTGCTGTCGCTGCAGAGTATCGCGGTTTGACGGTTGGGGAAATGACCGAGCTTCGCGTGAAAGCGCGTGAGAGCGGTGTTGTTCTCAAGGTCGCCAAAAATACTCTGGTGAGCAGAGCTGTTGAGGGTACCGATTACGAATGCATGCGTGAATCGCTGACAGGGCCTCTCCTGTTCGCATTCAGCATGCAAGATCCCGGTGCTGCCGCACGCCTTGTCAAGGACTATGCAAAGACCCACGACAAGCTTATTGCGAAACTGGTTGCGGTAGGTGGACAACTGTATGACGCTTCCGAATTGGAACGTTTGTCCAGTTTGCCGACCTATGATCAGGCCATCGCAATATTGATGGGTGTGATGAAGGCGCCGATCGAGAAATTCGTAAGGACCCTTGCCGAACCGCATACCAAGCTGGTTCGGACAGTTGCTGCTGTGAGAGACGCAAAGCAAGCTGCTTGATTCTATTAACCGATTTGAAGGTTTGACCCCTGAAAATCAACTATTACGGAGACGACAATGGCCGTTTCAAAAGAAGATATTCTTGAAACAATTTCAAATATGAGCGTGATGGACGTCGTAGACCTCATCAGCGCAATGGAAGAGAAGTTCGGTGTTTCTGCCGCTGCTGCGGTTGCTGTTGCAGCCGGTCCTGCTGCGGGTGGTGAAGTAGCCGCCGCTGAAGAGAAGACCGAGTTTGACGTAGTCCTGACCTCTTTTGGATCCCAGAAAGTACCAGTGATCAAGGCAGTACGCGAAATCACCGGCCTGGGTCTGAAGGAAGCGAAAGACCTGGTCGAAGGTGCACCTACCAATGTTAAGGAAGGCGTATCCAAGGCTGAAGCTGACGAAATCTTGAAGAAGCTCGAAGAAGCGGGCGCTTCTGTCGAGGTTAAGTAAATCTTCTTCCCTGATTTTCGGGGATGAACTGAAATGGGCTGGAGACGAATGTCTCCGGCCTGTTTCTGCTTGTATTTCGAATGAATATTGATCGCACGGGCGGAACCAGATCATGAGTTACTCTTTCACGGAAAAAAAGCGCATTCGTAAGGATTTCGGCAAACGTAAATCCATCCTGGATGTGCCTTACCTGCTGCAGACACAGATTCGCTCCTACCAGGAGTTTTTGCAAACGGATATTCCCCTGGATGACCGGCGCGAGCGGGGCCTGCATGGCGCGCTGCAATCGGTTTTTCCTATCGTTGCCTATTCCGGAAACGCTGCGCTTGAGTACGTAAGTTACAAGCTGGGGGATCCGGTATTCGATGTCAAGGAATGCAAGCTGAGGGGCATGTCTTACGGCGCGCCGTTGCGTGTAAAAGTCCGCCTTGTTATTTACGACCGTGAGAGTTCCGCCAAGGTAAAGCCTGTTAAATACGTCAAGGAACAGGAAGTCTACATGGGTGACCTGCCGCTGATGACGGAAACGGGCACCTTTATCGTCAATGGAACCGAGCGCGTTATCGTGTCGCAGTTGCACCGTTCACCCGGTGTATTTTACGACCATGACCGGGGCAAGACGCATTCCAGCGGCAAGTTGCTGTTTTCGGCACGCGTGATTCCCTATCGCGGTTCCTGGCTTGATTTCGAATTTGACCCGAAAGATTGCATATTTACGCGCATAGACCGTCGCCGGAAACTGCCGGTAACGATCCTGTTGCGTGCACTTGGCATGACGAACGAGGAAATCCTCGATACGTTTTTTGAGACCAGCGCGATTACATTGAAGAAATCCGGCGCGAAACTCGAGCTGGTTGCCGAGCGATTGCGTGGTGAGACCGCTTTCTTCGATATCCGCAGTAAAACAGGCAAGGTACTGGTTCCGACAGGAAAAAGAATTACTGCACGCCATGTCAAAATGATCGAGGAAGCGGGTGTTAAATCGCTTGATGTCCCCGACGAGTACCTGATTGGAAAAATTGTCGCGAACACCATCGTCGACAAGGCATCGGGTGAAGTTCTGGCTGACGCCAATGCCGAGTTGACCGAAGAACTGCTGGAGGTTCTGCGCGAGGCGAACATTAAGAAGATCAACGTGCTGTATGTAAACGACCTGGATCAGGGACCGTACATTTCCAGCACACTGAACATCGACCCGACCAGCAACGAACTCGAAGCCCTGGTTGAGATCTACCGGATGATGCGTCCTGGTGAACCGCCCACCAAGGATGCTGCCCAGAACCTGTTTAAAAACCTGTTCTTCGCTGAAGAGCGCTATGACCTCTCGGCTGTTGGACGAATGAAATTCAATCGTCGCGTCGGGCGTAAGGAAGTTGAAGGGTCTGGCGTGCTTGATCGCGATGACATTCTCGAGGTATTGCGGGTTCTCATTGACATCCGCAATGGCAAGGGTGGCGTTGATGATATCGATCACCTCGGAAACCGGCGCGTCCGCAGCGTGGGTGAAATGGCGGAGAATGTTTTCCGTGTCGGCCTTGTACGTGTGGAGCGCGCGGTTCGTGAGCGTCTCTCGGTAGCTGAAAGTGAAGGCCTCTCACCGCAGGAACTGATCAACGCCAAGCCGGTTGCGGCTGCAGTCAAGGAATTTTTTGGTTCTTCCCAGCTCAGCCAGTTTATGGATCAGAACAATCCGCTGTCCGAAGTGACGCACAAACGCCGTGTGTCTGCTCTGGGGCCTGGCGGATTGACGAGGGAAAGAGCAGGCTTTGAAGTTCGCGACGTTCACCCGACCCATTACGGACGTGTCTGCCCGATCGAGACGCCCGAAGGGCCGAACATCGGCCTGATCAACTCGTTGGCGGTATATGCCAGGACCAACGATTACGGCTTTTTGGAAACGCCGTACCGAAAAGTGTCCGGCGGTAAAGTAACCATGGACGTCGAATATCTGTCCGCCATCGAAGAGGGTGATTACGTGATCGCCCAGGCCAATGCGGAGCTCGATAAGGCCGGCAAATTTACCGATGATTTCATTCCGTGCCGCCACCAGGGTGAATTCACCTTGATGGAACCCTCGGATATCAGTTATATGGACGTCTCACCCAAGCAGATCGTCTCGGTGGCTGCGTCCCTGGTACCGTTTCTTGAGCACGATGACGCGAACCGCGCCCTGATGGGTTCGAACATGCAGCGCCAGGCTGTGCCCACCCTGAAGGCTGAAAAGCCCCTGGTAGGCACCGGAATGGAACGCAGTGTGGCGACAGACTCCGGTGTAACCGCCGTTGCGAAGCGCGGCGGTATCGTTGACCAGGTGGATGCCGGCCGTATCGTGGTCCGCGCCAACGAAGAAGAAGTACCCGTTGGCGATCCGGGCGTGGATATCTACAACCTGACCAAGTACCAGCGTTCAAACCAGAACACCTGCATGAATCAGCGCCCGCTGGTCAAGGTGGGTGATGTGGTGTCGAGCGGTGATGTGCTGGCCGACGGTCCTTCAACCGATCTTGGAGAGCTGGCGCTGGGGCAGAACATGCTGGTCGCATTCATGCCCTGGAACGGTTACAACTTCGAAGATTCGATTCTGATTTCCGAGCGCGTCGTTCAGGAAGACCGCTATACCACGATTCATATTGAAGAGCTTACCTGCGTCGCGCGCGATACCAAGCTGGGGTCGGAAGAAATAACCGCCGATATCCCCAACGTGGGCGAGCATAACCTGAACAAGCTCGATCAGGCCGGTATTGTCTATATCGGTGCTGAAGTGAGCGCGGGCGACATCCTGGTCGGCAAGGTGACGCCAAAGGGCGAAACCCAGTTGACCCCGGAAGAAAAGCTGCTGCGGGCCATCTTCGGCGAGAAAGCCTCTGATGTGAAAGATACGTCTTTGCGGGTTCCCAGTGGTATGGATGGAACCGTCATTGACGTCCAGGTTTTCACCCGGGACGGCGTGGAAAAAGACGAGCGCGCCATTTCTATCGAGAAAGAGCAGCTTCGCCAGGTGCGCAAGGATCTCGATGACCAGTTGCGCATCGTTGAGAACGCTATCTTCCAGCGTATTGAAAACGCGCTGAGCGGCAAAGTTGCCGACAAGGGTCCTGGCGGATTGAAGAAGGGCAGCAAGGTTACCGTGTCCTATCTTTCCGGCCTTGACCGGGAAGACTGGTTCAAACTGCGCATGCACTCTGATGGGCTTAACGAACTGCTTGAACAGATGGCGGATCAGCTCAAAGAACAGCGCAAAGTTTTTGACGCGCGGTTCGAAGAGAAAAAAGGCAAGATCACCCAGGGTGATGACCTCGCTCCCGGTGTTTTGAAAATGGTCAAGGTATACATGGCCGTGAAGCGCCGTATCCAGCCGGGTGACAAGATGGCCGGCCGGCATGGCAACAAGGGTGTGATTTCAATGATTGTGCCTACCGAGGACATGCCCTACATGGAAGACGGCACTCCGGTTGATATCGTTTTGAATCCGCTGGGCGTTCCGTCCCGAATGAATATCGGGCAAGTGCTCGAAACGCACCTGGGCTGGGCAGCCAACGGTCTGGGTCTGCGTATTGGCGAGATGCTGGAACGCAAGGCCAAGGTATCGGAGGTTCGCGACTACCTGGACAAGATCTACAACAGCGACCGAAAAGGCCGTGTAGATATCGGGGAGTTCTCGGACGAAGAAATCCTGACCATGGCCGATAACCTCAGGGCAGGTGTTCCAATGGCTACGCCGGTGTTCGACGGCGCTGACGAGAAGGAGATCAAGCACCTTCTCAAACTTGCGCAGTTGCCAGAGAGCGGTCAGACCACTCTGTACGACGGTCGCACAGGCGACCCGTTCGATCGCCCGGTAACCGTGGGCTACATGTACATGTTGAAACTCAACCACCTGGTTGATGACAAAATGCATGCGCGTTCTACCGGCCCTTACAGCCTGGTAACGCAGCAGCCATTGGGCGGTAAGGCCCAGTTCGGCGGCCAGCGTTTCGGTGAAATGGAGGTCTGGGCTCTCGAAGCCTATGGCGCGGCATACACGCTGCAGGAAATGTTGACCGTGAAGTCTGACGACGTGAGCGGCCGTAACCAGATGTATAAAAACATCGTCGATGGAAATCACCAGATGGCGGCAGGAATGCCTGAATCCTTCAATGTACTTGTGAAGGAAATCCGCTCCCTGGGTATCAACATCGAACTCGAAGAAACCTGACAGGAGGAGATTAGCAGTGAGAGACTTACTCAATCTCTACGGTAGACAGCGGCAGCCGCTGGATTTTGACGCGATTTCCATTGGCCTTGCGCCACCGGACCTGATCCGTTCGTGGTCTTTCGGCGAAGTGAAAAAGCCGGAAACCATCAACTACCGGACTTTCAAGCCGGAACGTGACGGCCTTTTCTGCGCCGCCATTTTCGGTCCGGTCAAGGACTATGAATGCCTGTGCGGCAAGTACAAGCGCATGAAGCATCGTGGTGTAGTCTGCGAGAAATGCGGTACCGAGGTGACATTGACCAAAGTTCGCCGTGAGCGCATGGCGCACATCGAACTGGCCAGCCCGGTTGCGCACATCTGGTTCCTGAAGTCCCTGCCTTCACGCATTGGCCTGATGCTGGATATGACGCTGCGCGATATTGAGCGCATCCTCTATTTTGAATCCTACGTTGTTCTCGACGCCGGTTTGACCGACCTTGAACGCGGCCAGTTGCTTACTGATGAGCAATACCTCGATACCATGGAGCAGTGGGGTGACGAATTCGACGCCAAAATGGGCGCGGAGGCGATCTACAACCTGCTTCGCAGCATCGATCTGAACGAGGAAGTGGTCAGGCTTCGCGAGGAAATCGGGGCCACGCGTTCGGTCACCAAGCTGAAACGCCTTTCCAAGCGTGTGAAACTGGTTGAAGCGTTTATCGATTCCGGCAATCGCCCGGAATACATGATCATGACTGTGCTGCCTGTATTGCCGCCGGACCTTCGTCCATTGGTTCCGCTGGATGGCGGACGCTTTGCGACTTCGGATCTGAATGATCTGTACCGTCGCACAATCAATCGTAACAATCGTTTGAAACGCCTGCTGGAACTCAACGCGCCGGACATTATTGTGCGCAATGAAAAGCGGATGTTGCAGGAAGCAGTTGACGCTCTGCTCGATAACGGCCGCCGTGGCCGGGCCATAACCGGCACCAACAAACGCCCGCTCAAGTCTCTTGCCGATATGATCAAAGGTAAGCAGGGCAGGTTCCGCCAGAACCTGCTGGGCAAGCGGGTCGACTACTCCGGACGTTCGGTTATCGTGGTCGGGCCCAAGCTCAAGCTGCATGAATGCGGGCTGCCGAAGAAAATGGCACTGGAGTTGTTCAAGCCGTTTATCTTCAGCAAACTGCAACGCCGCGGAATGGCGGCAACAATCAAGGCAGCCAAGAAACTGGTTGAAGCAGAACGTGCCGAAGTTTGGGATATCCTGTCAGAGGTCATTCGTGAACATCCTGTGCTGCTCAACCGCGCACCGACGCTGCACAGGCTGGGTATCCAGGCCTTCGAGCCGGTTCTGATTGAAGGTAAGGCAATTCAGCTTCACCCGCTGGTTTGTACCGCGTTCAACGCTGACTTCGATGGCGACCAGATGGCCGTGCATGTGCCGTTGTCCATGGAAGCGCAACTCGAAGCGCGCGCCTTGATGATGTCTACCAACAATATCCTGTCGCCCGCCAACGGTGAGCCCATTATCGTGCCGACACAGGACGTGGTGCTGGGTCTGTATTACATGACCCGCGAACTGGAAGGCGCCAGGGGCCAGGGCATGTATTTCAGCGATATTGATGAAGTACACCGGGCTTATGAAGACAAGAAGGTTGAACTGCATGCGCGTATCAAGGTGCGGATCGATGAGACCATTATTTCCGAGCATGGCGAGGAGCGTCACGAAACCAATCTCGTGGATACAACTGTGGGCCGGGCTCTGCTGGCGGAAATCCGCCCGTCGGGCATGCCCTTCCGGTTGCTGAATGAAACACTGAAGAAAAAGCAGATTTCAGCGTTGATCAACTCCTGCTATCGCCGCCTCGGTTTGAAAAAGAGCGTGGTGTTTGCCGATAAGCTGATGTATACCGGTTTCCGTTTCGCAACCAAGGCGGGAGTTTCCATTGGTATTGATGACCTGATGGTCCCTGACGAAAAGGCAGGTATTCTCGATGACGCCGAAGCTGAAGTCGTGGAAATCCAGAACCAGTATATTTCAGGCCTGGTAACGGCAGGCGAACGCTACAACAAAGTGGTCGATATCTGGTCGCGTACCAACGAGCAGGTCGCTCGCGCCATGATGAAGCGGATGGGTAAGAGCGTCGTCAAAAATGCGGCTGGCGAAGACGTGGAACAGGATTCCATGAATTCCATTTTTATCATGGCCGATTCCGGCGCCCGAGGTTCAGCAGCGCAGATCCGGCAGCTGGCCGGTATGCGTGGCCTGATGGCCAAGCCGGATGGATCCATCATCGAAACGCCGATTACGGCTAATTTCCGTGAAGGTCTGGACGTATTGCAGTACTTTATTTCCACTCATGGTGCCCGTAAGGGTCTGGCCGATACGGCCCTCAAGACTG
>Ga0316193_10004715_pt1 | contig 10058 bp, 9 predicted proteins | sample MerIslsedime2_MG_FD_207735 | JGI IMG/M metagenome (GOLD analysis project Ga0316193, IMG submission 207735) | Coastal sediment microbial communities from Maine, United States - Merrow Island sediment 2 | ecosystem: Environmental > Aquatic > Marine > Coastal > Sediment | place: USA: Maine...
CGCCCGTGAGCAGCAGGTACAGGCGGAAGGGTACCAGACCCAGGTCGTGGCCGAGCAGGCGAACCAGAAACGAGCGGAGGCGGAAGGGATCCGCGATGCGCAGGACATCATCGCGACGAGCCTGACCGGCGTATCCGGGCAGCGCTACCTGTACTGGAGGTACCTCGAGGTGCTGGGCGAGGTCGCGAATGGTCAGAACAACATGGTGATCGCCCCCACGGAGGGCGGGATCCCGATCTTCTTCACGCCGGACAGCCAGTAGTACCTGCTCCCGACATCGGGGCCCGGGCCGTTCCGGGCCCCGATCAGATCGGAGTCGGGTCTCCCGACTCGTCGCGCAGCGAGGCGAGCAGACCCTCCACGGCCGTCCTCACTTCCTTGAGCACGGCATCCCGATCTTCCGCCGTCTTTCCAGCCGTGGGAATCGGCTTCCCCACTCTGATTCTGACTTCTCCCGGCCGGATCCGTCCTCCACCGGACAGACGCCACCCGCCGTCAACGGCAATCGGAACGATCGGCAGCTGCGTCTCGATGGCCAGTATGAAACTCCCCTTCTTGAATCGCCCCAGCTGGCCATCCCGCGAGCGGGTCCCTTCGGGAAACAGTCCTAGACAGAGCCTTTCCGCGCGCAACCGCTCCCCTGCGAGCCGCATCGCGCCTGCCGAGCCGCGCCGGTCGGTCCGGTCGATGAACACGTGCCCGGCGGCTCGCATGGCCTGAGCCAGCACCGGGATCTGCGCCAGTTCGCTCTTCGCCACGAAGCGAATCGACACCGGGAGGGCCTGGAACAGAGAGAAGATGTCGAAGTTTGACTGGTGGTTCGACACGAGGATCGCTGCATCTCCGGCTTCGATGTTCTCGAGTCCATCGGCTCGCACCGTAACGCCGGAAGCGCGCAGCAGGGCTCTGGCCCAGCCCCGGTGGACGTCGTCGTGGAATTCCGGCGGCACACCCCGCCGTCCCCCCAGGATCGACCGGGTGGAATAGTAGGCAGTCGCCGCTACCGTAACGATCGAAAACCAGGCGGCCCGGATCACGTTGTCGGCACCCTCAGCCCGAGAAGTGGTCGAATCCGCCCGCCGGCATGAGCACCTCGGACCCGGAGTCGTCGACCCACGCCACTCCGTGGCCGGGCTCGACCCGTCCGATCCTGGTCAGCGGGATATCGAACGTCGTCTCGAATTCCCGGCGCAACGACTCAAGTCGACCCGGTCCGGCCGTGAGCAGCAACTCGTAGTCTTCGCCGCCCGTAGCTGCGAGGCGCGTTGCCATTGCCCGATCCGTGAACTCTTCGAGCACCGGGTGAAGCGGAATTCGGTCCCACTCGAGCACCAGTCTCACGTCGGAAGCCGCGGCGACGTGCCGCGCGTCTCCCGCCAGTCCATCCGACAGGTCGACTGCGGAATGGATAGTGGCTCTTCCCTTGAGCCAGGCGATCTCCGGAAGTCGGGGCTCCGGCCTGGCAAACGCGCGGCGAGCGCGAACATCAGGCTCCAATCCCGCCGCCCAGGAAGCCGAGGTAGCCGCTGCGCCACCCAACCACCCCGTGATCCAGACTTCATCTCCCGGCTGCGCGCCGGCCCGGGAGAGTGGCAATTCGGTTGAGCCGAGGACTGACACATCGACGACAGCCGGCCCCGGAGATCGCGACAGGTCGCCACCAAGCAGGACGGAGTCAAATTGCCGCAGGCAATTACCTGCACCCGCGGAAAGTGATTCGGCGACGGCCGTGTCCAACTCCGGTGCCAGCGCCACCGCGAGCAACGCACCCAGCGGTCGCGCTCCCATCGCGGCGAGATCGCTGAGCGCTGACGCCGTAGCGCGCCAGCCGATCTCTTCCCATGTCAGCCAGGCCCGCCGGAAGTGCACATCTTCGACCGACAGGTCACAACTCAGCACCGCATGTTCCCCGGCCGGGATCCGGACGACGGCCGCGTCATCCCCGGGACCGAGGATTACGCGTTCGTCCACCTGTGTGTTCGCTGCCCGAACCATCGAGCCGATCCGGTCGAATTCCACACCCTGTCCGAGCCTCGGTCTCCGGGTCATGCCCATGCCGGTCAGAACGGGGAGTCGAGTCTCAGTGCCCCGGCGGGCGTGGCAATCCACACCCGACCGGGAGACACCGGCGCGATCGCTGCGATGCCGCGATCCCCGTACAGGCCGAGCGGAAGATCGCCGGCCGCGAAGCTGTATCGGCGAACCGGACCTCCCACGATCTCCCACGCCACGAGTTCGTCCACCGTTCCGACCCACAGGATCCCGTGCGCGACAGCGAGCGCGGTCACCGGAGACGACAGCATGCCAAGCTCATCCAGTCGTCTCCAGCCGGACTGGGGGTCCCGCTGCCATACGTTGCGATCGACTCCGGCCCAGGCGAGTTCGCCATTCCCGACGATGGCGCCGGCCGGAATCGCCGGAACATCTGCCGCCGGCGCGACCGTCCCGGCCGTGTCCACGAAAACCAGCCCTCGACTCGTCGCGGCCCAGGCCCCACCGGCAACGGGCAGGATCCCTGAGACCACGGCCCCAGACATCATCCTCTCGGGCCCTGCACTGCGCGGAGAGAATCGGTACAGTCCTCGCTCTCCTCCAATCCACAGGGTCGGGTCCCCGTCGACCATGGGCTCTCCGAACGCGAGCGAAAGAAGAACGTCGCCGCTGTCGTAGGTTCCCGGCACCACGAGACTCCAGTTCCCGGACGGGTCCCTGCGCCGCAGTCCGGTGACGCCGGCCGCCCACAGGACGCCTTCGTGCATCAGAAGCGCTCGAACGCCTCTGTCAGGCACTCCGCCGACCGTCCGGGCCGGGACCACATCCCAATCCTCCAGATCATCTGATACCCGCGTCACCCCGTAGCGTCCGAGGATCGGCTCCGAAGACGCGATCCAGACGCCGGTCCCGTCAACCGCCAGTGCGGCGGCTCCGAGCCCGAACAGACCGATTCCCACCGGTCGCCAGTTGAGCGAGAACGAATCGAGCAGGCTCAGCCCGCCGCCCGCGCTCGCGATCCAGAAGCGCGTCGGGTCGTCCGTCGGGATGACGTCCGTGATCGGCCAGGCTCTGCCGTCCGGGTCGGTGCCGACGAATGCGCGGACCGACTCGAAACCAGGACTGGCGATCAACTCTCTGCGGGCCCGGAGGGCTGGATCTCGTTCGATCGCTTCGTTTGCCTCGGCGACCGAAGCAGCGCGGACCTCACGGGTGAACGTGTCCACGTGTAACCAGCCGCCGGCCGTGCGGAGCAGCAGTCCGCCCGACCCGGAATCTACCGGGACGATCATGTCGACCGGTCGCCCCAGGCGAATTTCGTCCATCCAGCGATAGCTGTCCGGATCGAGCGACAGTAGCCGTCCGTCAAGCACCGCGAGCCAAAGCATTCGATCGAGGCGGTCGTAGGCCATGGCCGTGACCTCGACATCGGGCCAGCCGTCCTCTCGAGTCAGCGGGGGTTCCCAACGCCGGAATACGTCCCGGTTCACCAGCAACCCGCCGGAGGTCGCGGCGAACATCCGATCCGACGAGCGCGCGAGCGCGGTCACGAAACCGAAGTCGGTCACGAGAACGCGGTCCTCGGGTCTCCAGTGACCACCGCCGATCTGTGCGCGGGCTTCAGCCGCGAGACCCGACACGATGAACGCTGTGAGAAGTGCGGGAAGGAGCTTCACAGATTCGGTCCGCCACCCGGCCTGGCAGGATGGGCGCTCGCGAAGATCACCGGTCCATCGACGGACTCCGGCAAGGACTCAATTGCCCTGCGTATCGCCGGAATGCGGTCAGGAATGTCGGTTGCACCATGCCCCACCGGAGTGTCGCCAACTTCTGACGCCAGCCCGGAGATGAATAGCGCCGACATCGCGGCATCCGGTCCCACCGCGCCGGCTGCAAGCAACGCCGCGATCAGGCCTGAGAGCACATCGCCGGTTCCGCCCGCGGCGAGTGCAGCTCCACCTGTGGTGGCAACCCGTAGCGGCCCATCTGCCCCTGCCACCAGGGTCGGCGCCCCCTTCAGAACGATCGTGCATCCGAAACGCTCCGCGGCCGCGCGCGCGGACTGGGGAGCATCCGCGACGATCGCCTGCGGGTCTGTGCCGAGCAACCGCGACAGCTCTCCCGGATGCGGAGTGATCACGTCGACAGGCCGGAGTCTTTTCGCGAGTGCGTCGCCGGCCCCCTCCCAGCAGCTCAACCCATCGGCATCGAGCACGACGGGTCGCTCTCCGCGTTCCTCCAGGATTCGTGACACGAGGTCGCGTCTTCCCGCGCCGCGTCCCAGACCCGGTCCGACGGCGAGCGCATGGCTCCATTCGATCGTCTCGAGCACCGACGCAGCGTCATCCCAGGAAGAACAGACGGCGCCCGGGACCGCCGACTGGAGGAGCACCCGGTTTGCGGGGTCGCTCACGGAGCGCACGATCCCGGCTCCCCCCCGCATGGCCGCTCGGACCGCGAGAATCGCGGCACCCGCCATTCCCTCCTGCCCTGCAACGATCGTCACGTAGCCGGCGTCACCTTTATGCGAATTCGACCTGCGCCGTGGCAGTACGTCCTGAACCCAGCGTCCAGTGATCGCCCGGGCGCCGAATTCAGTCTCGGGCGGCGGGAACCCGATTTCGACGGCTTCGATCACCCCGGCGTAGTCCCGGGCCGGAAATCGCAGCAGGCCCAGTTTGGGCCACCCGAAGCTCACCGTGAGATCGGCTTCAACGCAGGCCCCCGAGACGAGCCCCGAATCGAGGTCCGCACCGCTCGGTCCGTCTACCGCCACGACGGGCAAGGACAGCTCGTTGAGGCGATGTATAAACCTCGCGACGGGCTCGCGCGGCGGTCCCTTAAGGCCCGTGCCGAGTATTCCATCGAGCAGAACACCGCTGGTGGGAGGAAGATTGAACAGACTGTCACCGGACTCGAGCGGAATGTCCCACCCCACGAGAACGTCGGGCTCGGGCATTTCGGCAGTCGCCAGGAAGGCTCGAACGGGTCTTCCCCACGCCTTGAGTGTGCGGAGAGCGACCAGAGCATCAGCGCCATTGTGGCCACTTCCGACGACGGCGGACACGAGTCCTTGCGGCCAGTGCGCTCTCACCCGGTGGGCCAGTTCTCGCCCGGCGCATTCAATGAGCGCGCGTTCCGTGGTAACGCCACGCTTGACCGTGCGCCGATCGAAAGCCTCCATCTCGGCGGCCGTGGGAACCCAGACCTGTCGAGCGCCAGCTCGCCAGGCCCCAGGTCTGAGGATCATGGACGGACCTGCCCCGGACTGAACGATCTCGCCGTTGGACAGCCGGAAGACATGGCTACTTGAAGGACTGGGCGATTTCCTTGCCGAAGCTGATCTCGCCGTTATCGATCCGAATGTTGAAGCCACACTCCGGGTTGGAGCACACCCATGCTTTGAAGCGGATCGGCGCGCCGTCCCGGCCGTAATCGGACAGGGGAAGCAGGACGCCGGCGTCGCACTTCAGGCACCTGGTGAACTGCATTTCGCTCTCCACGCTCTCACCACCTCCCAGCGGGGCGCGGGTCGATCGTGCAACCCGCGGTCAGGTAGGAAAAATCGGAATGCCGGGATCCCGACGACACTCCGCAGATCACCGCGCGGGTCAGACTCCCCACGGGTACTCAGCTTCGAACACCTGCTCGAAACAGTAAAGCCCCTCGAAGTCCTCTCTGCGATCTGTCTCCTGCTTCGTCAGCACTCCATGGTCCACCAGCAGGAAAACGATCTCGCCGATGTCAGCCGTAGAGTGAATCCCCCAGTGCTCCAGTACGGTCCGGGCAAGCAGTCCGAAGCGATCCATCGCCAGCTGGCGCGCCGACTCTGCCAGTTCCTCCCCCGTCACGTGCCGGGGCGACTCCAGGATGTGTAACCGCTTGTGCAACGCTTCGAGTACGAAGTAGTGCGCATTCTGGGCATACCTCGGGTGTCGTCGGCAGATCTGGCCTACGATATCCTCAACCGAAGGGCCCATCACAGGTCTCTCCCATACATCGAATGCGTCCCTGCAGACACCGCGGATCAGTCGACCCCGTGGGTCCGCCGGTCTCATGATTCTGCCCGGAATGTAGAAATCGGCAGAAAACCGCGTCAAGCCTCGTCCCGAACCCACACGCTTCCCTCGAGAATCGAAGTCGTCACTCGCCCTCCCGTCGCCTCACTCAGAGCAGCCAGCATGGCCCCTGTGTCGGCCTCCGGTATCGCGACGTCGAGTTCCGCACCTGCCGCGTGCCGTTCCTCCACTCTTCGAGCTCCGAAAGCATCCAGAGTCGTCGCAACGGCGCCGGTATCCGACCAGTCGTATTGGATCCTGAGAATGCGCCCCGGGCGGACCGTAATCAGTTCGAGCGCCGCGAGCGCCGCGAGCGCCACCCCACCATACGCTCGAGACAGCCCGCCAGTGCCCAGCTTCGTCCCACCGAACCAGCGAGTAACCACGACCGAAACGTCGGACACCCCACTGGAGTCGATTGCCGCGAGGATCGGCCGACCGCCCGTTCCCGCCGGCTCTCCGTCGTCGTCCCACCTCTCCTCGCCGGTAGAACAGCGGAATGCCCATACGTGGTGAGTCGCGTCGTGAAACCGGGTTCGCTCAGCGTCCCTCAACGCGCGGGCTTCCATTTCGGTTTCCGCCGGTCCGGCGACTGCGAGAAACCGCGATCCACGCTCCCGGAACTCCGCGCGTGCGGATCCTGCCGGAATCCTCACCGCGTCCGGAGCTCGGGTCGGCGATGAATCCTCGTTCACCGCCGCCTCAGCCGGATCAAACTCCGATTCAAGCGAAACAAATCGCTCGATCCGTCAGGCGTTGGCCCCGACGTCAATAAGGTCTTGCGGCTCCGCGACGAGCGGAAACGCCGAAGTCAGCTCGCGAACCTCCGCGTGCACCTGGTCGAGTACCGATTCGTCCCCTGCCGAGCTGAGGACCCGGTTCATCCGACTCGCGATCCACCGCATCTCATCCGGCCCCATCCCGCGAGTCGTGAGGGCCGGCGTACCGATCCGGACGCCCGACGTGACAAACGGAGACCGGGTCTCGAACGGAACCGTGTTCTTGTTGACCGTGATTCCCGCCCGACCCAGCAGGCCGGAGGCGTCTTTGCCCGACAGCTCTGTGTTTCGCAGATCGACGAGTATCAGGTGCGTGTCAGTGCCACCCGCCACGAGGCGGTACCCGTGTTCTTCGAGCGCCTCGGCCAGCACACGCGCATTCTGAACGATCCGGCGCGCGTAGGAGCGGAATGACGGTGCTGACGCTTCGTGAAGTGCCACGGCCTTGGCGGCGATCACATGCATCAGCGGACCGCCCTGCATCCCGGGGAATACCGCCTTGTCGATCGCCTTTGCATGCTCCTCGCTGCACAGAATGAGGCCGCCTCGAGGTCCGCGGAGGGTCTTGTGCGTGGTCGTCGTGATCACGTCCGCCCACGGGATCGGTGACGGATGCTCCTTCGCTGCGACCAGTCCCGCTATGTGAGCCATGTCGACGAGCAGTCGCGCCCCGACCTCCCTGGCAATCTCCGCGAAACGCTCGAACGGTAACGTCCGTGGATAGGCACTCGCTCCCGCAACGATCAAAGCGGGTCGCTCCCGGCGCGCCAGCTCAGCGAGCGCGTCGAAATCCACGTGCTCGTCGTCCTCACGCACCCCGTACGCCAGAAACCGATACAGCTGGCCGCTGAAATTCACGGGAGAACCGTGGGTCAGGTGGCCCCCATGACTCAGGTCCATGCCGAGAACGGTGTCGCCAGGCTCGATCAGGGCGAAGTATGCCGCCATGTTCGCCTGCGCCCCGCTGTGGGGCTGCACGTTGGCGTGATCCGCTCCGAACAGTCTGGTCGCCCGGGATCGCGCGAGGTCCTCCGCCTCGTCTACGAACTCGCAGCCACCGTAGTACCGCTTACCCGGGTATCCCTCGGCGTACTTGTTCGTGAGAATCGAGCCCATCGCTTCCAGTACTGCACCGGAAACGAAATTTTCACTCGCGATCAGCTCCAGGCCCTCTCTTTGCCGCCCGGTCTCCCGGTCCAGGATGTCGTGGATTTCCGGATCCGTGCATGAGAGGTGCTCGCAGGGAGGCGACACATCCGAGCCGCCTCCCGTCGTCGCGGTTCGTTCCTCGATCATGTCACCACTCATACGTAGGTCCGGTGCAACTTCGCGACCTGGCCGACGCGCCGGATCGCGACTTCGTCCGCCGCTTCCGCGTTCGTCAGGCCCGAGTCCTCAGCGATCTCGAAGATGTGCAGCAGCGTGCGATAGATTTCGCCGGCTTTCCGCTTCGAACGCTCGAGCGACCAGCCCGCCAGCTCGGAATACACGTTGATCAGCCCACCTGCGTTGATCACATAGTCCGGAGCGTACAGGATCTCGCGATCCTGGAGCATTTTCGCATGGTGCTGCCGCTTGAGCTGGTTATTCGCGGCTCCCGCGACGATTTCGACCTTGAGACGCGGAATCGTGCTATCATTGAGGATCGCTCCGAGCGCACACGGCGCGAACACATCCGCATCGACGTCGTACACTTCGTCGGCCCCGACGGACTCGCATCCGAGTTCCTCGACGCATCGTTCGACCTTGGACTCGTCGATGTCCGCAATAAAGACCTTTGCGCCCTCTTCCCGCAGATCCTGCGCGAGGAAGTAGCCCACGTGGCCGGCGCCCTGGATGACGACCGAGCGGTCCTGCAGCGAGTCGGTTCCGTAGCGCTTCAGGGCACAGGCCTTAATCCCCCGATACGTTCCAAATGCCGTCACCGGCGACGGGTCACCAGACTTGCCGGCCATTCCGACGACGTGGCCGGTCTCCATGTGGATATAGTCCATGTCTTCGACCGACGTCCCGACATCCTCCGCCGTGATGTAACGCCCGCCGAGCGATTCCACGGCGCGGCCGTGGGCACGCATGATCATCTCGCGGTGCGTCGTTTTATTGTCGCCCACGATCACCGATTTCCCGCCACCGAGATTGAGTCCCGCAACAGCCGCCTTGTAGGTCATGCCCCGCGCGAGTCGCAGCACGTCCACCACGGCTTCGGAATCCGATGCATAGTTCCAGAATCGGGTGCCGCCCAGCGCCGGACCGAGCGACGTATCGTGGATCGCGATGATCCCGCGGTATCCACACGACGGCTCATAGAAGAACACGACCTGTTCGTGGTCGTGCTCCCCCATAAGATCAAAGATCTCGGGCATTACATCCCGGGCTTTCTCCACTTGTGCACCACTTCCGTTGTCGTTCACTCGTCGGCCCCTCGTTCCAGGTACAGTTCTCTAGAAATGATCATCCTGTGAATTTCGCTCGTCCCCTCGTAAATCTCCGTCACCTTCGCATCGCGGAACAGTCGCTCTACCGGATACTCCCGGCTATAACCGTATCCGCCGTACACCTGTACGGCCTGCCTGGTCACCCACATCGCCGTCTCGCTGGCAAACAGCTTCGCCATGCTCGACAGCTTCCGTTTTCGCTGCTCGTCCGCCCCGTACGCCTGGGCAGCTCGATACAGCAACCCGCGCGCGGCTTCGAGCCGCGTCGCCATATCCGCGAGCTTGAACTGCAGACCCTGAAAATCCTTGATCGGACGTCCGAATTGTTCTCGCTCCCCGGCGTAGTCGCGTGCGAAATCGAGTGCGGCTTCTGCAATGCCGATTGCCTGCGCTGCGATGCCCAGCCTGCCGCCCTCGAGCGCTTCCAGCGCGTAACGGAATCCCAGGCCCGACTCTCCAATCAGGTGTTCGGGACCGAGTCGAAGATCCTCCAGAGACACGCCTACGGTTTCGGAACCGCGCAGGCCCAACTTCCGTTCCTTCTTGCCGGGCACCCAGCCTTCCAGTTCGGTCGGCACCAGGAATGCGCCGATGCCCCGAGTTCCGCTCCGGTCCGCCGGGTCATCCGTTCGCACCATCAGGAGCACTACGTCGGCCGAAGCCCCGTTCGTCACCCACAGCTTGGATCCGTTGAGCCGCCAGCCGTCTCCGTCACGCACGGCCTGGGCCTGCAATGCTGCCGCATCACTTCCAGACCCGGCCTCGGAAAGCGAGAACGCTCCGAGCAGTTCGCC
>Ga0316193_10004721_pt1 | contig 10056 bp, 8 predicted proteins | sample MerIslsedime2_MG_FD_207735 | JGI IMG/M metagenome (GOLD analysis project Ga0316193, IMG submission 207735) | Coastal sediment microbial communities from Maine, United States - Merrow Island sediment 2 | ecosystem: Environmental > Aquatic > Marine > Coastal > Sediment | place: USA: Maine...
GTACATGAAGGTTCGCAAACCGCTCTTGCCGGTCGATCAGCTCGACAAATACCGGACCAGTGTGCACGGACAGCTCCTAGCCAAGGGCGAGACTCGGGTGGCTCAGTGTGCGAGCTGCCACGGCGCGCACGGGGTGCGCGAAGTCAACGACGCCAAGTCGCCGGTTTATGCCGTCAACGTTCCGGGGATGTGCGGGAGCTGCCACGCGGACGCTGAGTACATGAGCGACTTCGATATCAAGACGAATCAGTACGACGAGTACGTGCAGAGCGTGCACGGGAAGGCCCTGCTCGAGAAGAACGACGTGCGCGGCGCGCCAGCTTGCAATGATTGCCACGGCAACCACGGCGCCGCTCCGCCGTCGATCGACGCAATCACCAACATCTGCGGGACCTGTCACAGCTACAATGCAGAGCTCTTTCTCGGGAGCCCGTTGGCCCCGGCGTTCAAGGAGAAATCGCTCGCCGACTGCGTGGCGTGTCACAGCAAGCATCTCATCACGCACACGTCGGACGAATGGGAAGGTGACAAGCCTGGCGCCACCTGCCGCAAGTGCCACGAAGATGGGGAGGACGGGTCGGAGCTAGCCTTGTACTTCACCGATACGTTCGGCTCGGTTCGGCAATCATTCGAAGAAATCGACCTGTTGCTCACCGAAGCTGAGGTGAAGGGAATGGATATCACCGAAGGAGAGGACTACGTGGAGGCGGCCCGCCAAGGTCTCATGCAGGCGCGCACCTTGATTCACTCGTTCTCAAAGCCCGTGATGGAAGAGAAGCTCATCGAGATCGCCGAGAATCAGGCGGCTGCGCTGGACGTCGGCTATGCAGCTCTCAGAGCTCTCGAGGACCGCCGTCGCGGGCTTGCGATCAGCACGCTCCTGCTTCTGTTTCTGACGCTCTTGGTCGCGATCAAGATCCGCACGCTGCCTCCGCTAGACTAGCAGACTAGCGCCCGCTGATGAACGTGTGGCAGCCGGTGCAGCGCTTCGCGTCGGGTTCGTGATCGGCGATGTCTTCGTGGCAGGTCATGCAGGTTGCGCGGTCGGCGCGTACCTTGGCTTCGTGAATGCCGTGGCATGCCGTGCATTCTGTGTGGCCCTCGCCTGCCGGGACATCCGCGATACGGTGCAGCCCTGGCAGCTCAGCGACTTCATGACAGCCAGTGCACCTGGTTGTCGCCGACACGGTTCCACCGTGAGGCTCGTGACAAGTCGCGCACTCCCGATGTCCTTTCGGACTCTTGGAGAGTTGCTCATCGTGGCAGCTCGCACAGGCGACCACGCCGGCGGGCTCATGCGTGGTCCCTTCGTGACACCCGTTGCAGCTAGAATGCCCTAAATTTCGGCGAGTTAGACGAATCTGAAGCACGTGGCATCTGCCGCACAACGCCCGATCGGTGAGCTCGCTCAAGTCGAATCGGTGAGGCTGATGGCAGGACGTACAGGGAATCTTGCCCGCGTGAAAGGCTCGTTCGGAGCGTGCTTCTTCGTGGCAGTCCGAGCACTGTTGGGCGATCTGCGCCGCGCGCTTCGGATGCGGATCGTGGCAGCCGGTACAGTCTCCCGTGTCTTTCGCGTGATGCGTCCTGGGCACGTCCTCGTGACAACCCTTGCAAGTTTGATCGCCCGCCTCACGCACCGCATGGGGCTCGTGACAACTGCTGCAGTCACGGTGCTTGGGGGTGGTGTTCTGTGCCAAGACCGTCGTCCTCTCGTGACAGGAGGTACAACGAAGCGCACTCGAGGCTGAAAAAGAGTGCGCCTCATGGCAGGTCGCGCACGAGTCATGCCCTTCGCCGAAGGTCGCGGATGCAGGCACCTTCGGCTGCTCCGTCGCATGGCACTCCAGGCAGGACGCCGCCTCGGCGGCCGGCTTGTGCCCTCCGTGACAATCTGCGCACGAACCGCTCAGGCTTGGCCGCCCGTGCTGGACCTTCATCGTCTTGTGGCATTCGTCGCACTCACGGATCGTCTGTTCGGCTGGCTTGTGTGGATTGTGGCAACTCTCGCATGGCACCGAGGCGTGCATGGCAAGCCCTTGCATCCCTTCTGTTTGGAACGGGCCATGGCAGCGCGTGCAGTGCCATCTTCCGAACACCTCCGGCTCCGAGCCGAAGATATGGCACGTGTAGCAATCCATCGGCATGCCATCGAGGTCGACGTGCGCCAACGAGGCCTGATCCTCGTGGCATTGCGTGCATGCGCCAGTATCCGGGTCCTCAAAGCTTTCTTCGGCCGGGTCGTGACACTCGTTGCATTCGAGGCGCTCGTTGATGACGTGCTGCGAATGTCCTGGAGAAAGGCGGACACTGGGCCAGCTTTCCGGCACCATGCGGGTGGGCCCCGCCTGCCGTTGCTCCTTCATCGTCGGAACCACGTTCGTCGTGAGCTTTGCGAACAGGAACCCGCCTAGGAAACCAAGCACTGCAAATACACCGATGGTGATCGCAGCTCGCCTCATAGACCACCCACGTGACACAGGCGGCAAGGAAGGTCATTGGCCTTGCTGAGGCGGCTGTTGAAGCCGGGGGGATGTGGATTGCCTCCCGGTCCGCCAACCTGGTGGCAGCTCACGCAGAGAATCTCGCCAGCGCCGCCATGGCAGCTCGCACACGATAGCGGGTCGAGTCTTGCGGCCTCGCCATGCGCGTTCCCAGAGCCCGGAGGGCCCGACCACCCCGGTGGATGCGGGTTTCCACGCGACGGGTTCTGTCCCGAAATCCCCAGGCGCGTGTGGCAATCCACGCAGAAGAGCTCACTGTGACAGACGATACATGCAGCGGGATCGGCCGCCGCCTGCTGGTCGTGCACCGACATGAAGTTGGCTCGGTGCATCGTGTCCCGCATCGGGGCGTCGAAATCGAGCCGCGAAGGAATCGTCGGGACCGTGATGCCGTGACACGCGGCGCATTGGCGTTGCGTGTGGCAGGACGTGCACAAATCGCCTTGCGCGTTGGCCTGCACACCGTGTTCGCGCAGGAAGTTCCCATCGTGAACCACGTGGCTGTCGGGGCGCGTCATCTCGCCTGGGAGATCCACGTGACATCCACCGCAGTCGCGCGTGTCCCATTGGCCTTTGTGCGTGTGGCAGCTGAGGCAGGTGGGGTGCTTGACGCGGACGTAGTCCGAGTCGGTGGTGACGTTCACATGACATCGCACGCAGTCCCCGGCGCCCTCTTCGACGTGCGTCGCGTGCGAGAAGCGCAGGTGCTTGCGCGCCATTTCAGCGGCGTGTCGGTTCCGTGCGCGCCCATGACAGTTCGCGCAGGTGTCGGGATCATGCGGATCCTCGTGGCACTCGACACAATCGGCGGTCGACGGGAAGTGCATCGGCCCGGTCTCCCCGGCCTGCTGGATGCCGACATGGCATTCGTTGCAGTTGATTCCTTCGAGCACGTGCGCACGGTGCTCGAAAGCACCGTCCTCCTTGTCCCGCTCGAGGCCAAGCATCTTGGCGCAGGCCCCAGCAGAGCCAGCAAGTAGCATCAGGGCCGTGAGTGCGACGATCTTTCTCATTGTTTCCCGTGCCACTTACGTTGATACGAGACGCGCGCGAGCCCTCGTACGTCGAGTCGTTGGGTCTGGTTGGCGCTCGCTTCGGCGGCCGCCGCGAAGGACCAACCTTTTTCGTGCTGATAGCGCAACGCGAGCCGCCCCCAGGGCCACGCCTTCCCGGTTAGCGAGTTGCGGTCATCCGGGATGATGATTTCGAACTCGGGCATCAGGCCCACGTTCTGATGGACGTCCTCGAAGAGCTGGATCACCGACGCGAGCCGGATTCCCGTCCACCTCGATGCGGCGACCTGCTGGCGGCGCAGCTCGCCGAGGACGCTGCCCTTGCCTTCGTCGTCGGTTCGCAAGACCCCTCGCAGATAGCCGGTCCAGCCCCATTGATCTGCGGCCTGCTGCCCCGCCCCTTCCACCGTGAGGTCAAGTCGAGGCGCGGCCCTCCAGAAGAGGTTGGCGCCCGTCTTCAAGGTTCCGAGGTCACCCAAAACAGTGAACAGCGAGGTCTGTTGCAGGAAGCGTGTGGGATTGCGCTTGCTCGCGAAGAGCTCACCGCGGAACTTTCGGTTGTTGGTTTGAGAGGAAATGGTGGCGAGCACCTCGGCGAGGCCCGGGTTGACGATCTCCCAGGAGAACTTGGCGGCCATGTCGAGCCAACTCGCTGCGCGCAGCGAGAAATCCACTCCGACCTCTTCATCGGAACGCTGACCGGCGTTGTAGCGGTTGTAATACGAGCCGCCGAGCATTCCGATCTTGCCAAGCCCCTGGGACACCCGGGCGCCGGCAATCCAATCGTACTTTCGCCCTTCGATGTTGCCGTCGACCGGCACGCCGCCGAAGACCTCGAAGTGGGTCTTGGACGGCGCGCGCAACGTGAGGTGCCCGCCATCGATGTGCTGGGCACGCACCGCGCCGGTTCCGAGAATGAACCGGCCCAGCCTGGCGTCGCTGATCCCCCTCGGATCGCGCACCTTGACCGAAACCACGAGCGCTTCGAAGGTGGCCTCGTTGCCGCGTAGGCCGTACTGGGGCGAGCCTGCGCCTCCCCAGATGAGTGCTTCGGCGTCGACGTACGGGTATTTCCGCGTCGATCCCTCTACGATGATCAGCCCAACGTTGGGGTCGAGCTGGCCCCATAGCTCAGCCCCCACGCTATGAGGCTGGGCCGCGGCCTGCGACAAGGGTGCGAGAAGCAGTAACGCGACCGTCGCGGCAAGCCCCAGAGCCCAACGGCGCGCATGTTGGATCTGCCCACTTGCATTACGACCCGATCCTGAATCATGGTCATAGTGCTCGGCCCGCCTCGATCGCGACGAGCCCGACAAACCATGCACGTATCTCCGCTGTCCTGGATCGCTCTGACCTGTGCCGTCGTCGCCGCGGCGATCATGATCTACTACTTGATCTACCGTCCGCCGCTCAACAACAGGGTCAAGGCGCTCATGATGTTGGCCGTGGGAGTTCTGCCGATCATGACCGCCATGATTGGAAACCTCGAGGGCCTCCAGGCGACTGAGCACCAGGCGTTCTGCGGAAGCTGTCACACCATGGACATGCACATCGCCGACGCCAACGACCCGGACAGCCTGTCGTTGGCTGCCATCCACTCCCGCACCATCAAGTTCGGAGACAAGAGTTGCTACGTCTGTCACAAGGACTACGGGATGTTCGGCTATGCGATGACCAAGCTCGGCGGCATGGGGCACGTGTATATGTTTTTGAGCGAGTACGCGTGGTACGACATGGAAGAAGCGCTCCCCAAGATCCACATCGCGCGTCCCTTCAAGAACGACAACTGCATGCAGTGTCACAGTACGACCGGGAGGATCTGGAACGGCGTAGCGGACCATAACGGACTTCTCGAAGACCTGCGCACCGGAACGACGAGCTGCGCGAGCGCCGGCTGTCATGGGTACGCGCATCCTTTTAGCAAACCGGACGAAGAAACTCCATCGGATGCCGAGGCCCATACGGCGTTGCCAGCTCCCTCACCGGAGGGAACATGAGCCCGAAGGTCAGGATCGAAAAATTCCTCGACAACGCCTCGAGGTCCCGCCTGATGGTGTACGCATGCGTCCTCGGGCTCATCGGCCTGGCGCTGATGACCTGGTCGCTGTTCGACCAGGGTTGGATTCCGGTGATGGCTGCGATGTCGGTCGGCCAAGGTATTGGCACGCTATCATTCGCATTGTTCCTTGTGATAGTGATTATCGACCTGCGGAAGGCAGAGTTCCGGCCTTCGATTCCGAGCCAGCCGATGAAGCCGCTGAAGTCAGACGACGACTAGGCTGCCGAACGCCGGGCGCGCAGCCTGACGAGCCCCCAGCCAAGCCCGAGGATGATTCCGGCTGTCAGGAGCGATTCACGGGGCACGAACGGCATCAGTGCGAGGCAGGTGAGCGCTCCAGCGATCGGGATCACTCGGGGCGCGCAAAATGTGCGCACCGGCTCGCTGTCGCGGTGCTTGATCGTGATGAGCGAGAGATTGACGGCGAAGAAGACGAGCAGGAGCAGCAGGCTCGTCGTTCCCGCGAGATAGGTGAGGGTGCCCGATAGTGCCAGGGCGAGAGCGACCACGAGGACGGTGAGGATCGCCGGGTGCGGTGTCTGACGCTTCGGGTGCACGGTTCCGAGTGCCGATGGCAGGAGCCCTTGTCGTGACATTCCGTAGATCAGCCGGGAGCCCATGATGAAGTTGAGCAAGCCGGTGTTGGCCACTGCGAACAGCGCGATCAACGTGAATAGCCGATCGGGGACCGCGTCCGTGGCTCGTTGCACGACGGACAAGAGCGGCGCTTCGGAATCGGCAAGAGTGGCGGGCGCGACGACCGTTGTCGCGACGACTACGACTAGCAAATAGACAATCCCGGTGACGACGAGCGCGATCAAGATCGCACGAGGCATGTTGCGCTCCGGGTCTTTCACCTCCTCGGCGACGTTCACCATGTCTTCGAAACCGATGAAGGCGAAGAAGCTCAGCGCGGCGCCGCGTGCGATGGCGTTCCAGCTCACGTCGCTGCTCGCCGCGATCGTTTGGCTGATGCTGGCGTCGGGGGTGTCGGAGAGGAAGAGCGCGCCGACGACGATGACGATCAGCAGCCCGGTGAGCTCCACCATGGTGGCGATGATGTTGGTGGTGGACGATTCCCGCATGCCGCGGAAATTGATCACGGCGAGCAGGAGCAGGATACCCACCACGGTGACGGACGACGGCAGCCCTGGAACGAGGCCGCTCATGTAGCCTCCGAAGGCCACCGACACCGTTGCCAAGGAGAGAACACCGGAGCAGAGGACGACCCAGCCGACGAGCAGCGCCAGACCCGGGCGTCCGAAGGCCTGCTGGGCAAAGAACGACTCGCCCGCGCTTCGGGGAAACCGTCCGCCGAGCTCGGCGTAGGTGAGCGCGGTGAGGCTGGCTACCAGGAGCGCGACAGAGAAGGCCGCCCAGCTCGCGCTTCCCGCCACTCCCGCCACTTTGCCCACCAGGGCGTAGATCCCCGCCCCCAGGATGTCCCCGACGCCGTAGAAGACGAGCGCCCAGAGACCGAGCGACCGGCGGAGCTGATGAGGGGTGGAGTCGGACATTGGGCCTAGAAGCGTTTTCGTTCGCGGTAGGGGTCGTCTACTGCGCAAAGCGCTGGTAGGCTCCCCGACGCCATGAAGCAAACGAAGATCACTCTCGAAGAGAGCGAAATCCCCGAGCGTTGGTACAACATTGTCGCGGACATGCCGAACAAGCCGTTGCCGCCGCTCAATCCGGCGACGCAGGAGCCGATCGGACCGGAGGCACTTGCGCCGCTCTTTCCGATGGCATTGATCGAGCAGGAGGTCAGCCAGGAGCGCTGGATTCCGATTCCGGAGCAGGTGAGAGAGATCTACACGCAGTGGAGGCCGACGCCGATGTACCGGGCGTACGGTTTGGAGAAGGCCCTCGATACGCCCGCGCACATCTACTACAAGTACGAAGGCGTCAGTCCGGCGGGGTCGCACAAGCCGAACACCGCGGTCGCGCAGGCGTTCTACAACAAGGAAGAAGGCGTCAAGCGGATCTCGACCGAGACGGGCGCCGGTCAGTGGGGAAGCGCGCTGAGCTACGCATGCCAGCTCTTTGGAGTCGGCTGCGAGGTGTACATGGTGCGCATCAGCTACGACCAGAAGCCCTATCGTAAGTTGATGATGAACACCTGGGGCGCGGAGGTGATTCCGTCGCCAAGTGACACGACCGAGGCGGGGCGGAAGATCCTCGCCGGAGATCCCGAGTCACCGGGAAGCCTTGGCATTGCGATCTCCGAAGCCGTCGAGCGCGCTGCGACCGATCCCGAGACCAAGTACGCGCTTGGCAGCGTCCTCAACCACGTGCTCACGCACCAGACCGTCATGGGGCAAGAAGCGATCAAACAAATGGAGAAAGCGGGCGAGCTTCCCGACGTCGTGATTGCGCCGTTTGGCGGAGGCTCGAACTTCGCTGGGCTCAGTTTCCCGTTCCTGAGGATGAACTTCGCCGAGGGCAAGGACATCCGCTGCTTGGCGGTTGAGCCCACCTCGTGTCCGAAGCTCACGCGTGGCGTGTTCCGCTACGACTTCGGCGACACCATCGGCATGACGCCGTTGATTCCGATGTACACCCTCGGACACAACTTCGTGCCGGCGAAGATTCACGCGGGCGGATTGCGCTATCACGGCGCAGGAGCCCTCGTGAGCCAGCTCCTTCACGACAACCTGATCGAGGCCGAGGCGATCGATCAGATCGAGAGCTTCGAGGCCGGCGTGTTGTTCGCGCGAGCCGAAGGCATCATCCCTGCACCAGAGGCCAACCACGGGGTGGCATCGGCGATTCGCGAAGCGAAGCGCGCGAAGGAAGAAGGCCAGAAGCGTGTCATTCTCTTCAATCTGTGCGGGCACGGCCACTTCGACATGTCGGCCTACGAGGCCTACTTCGCGGGCAACCTCCACCGCCATGAGCTCAGCCAGCAGGACATCGACACGGCGATCTCCAAGATCGACACGCCCGAGATTCCCGAAACGGCTGCCTGAGCGCGCGCCTAGCGATTATGCGCATCACGTCCATCGAGCTCTTTCACGTCTCGGTTCCGCTTCGGCAAACGTTCTGGCCGTCTTGGATCCCGGGGTACCCGCAGACGCATAATCGCTTCACGCTCGCCAAGCTGGTGACCGATGAAGGGATCGAGGGCTATGCGGCTGGGCAATCGATGGGCAAAGAGCGCCAGGGCCTGGGCGATCTGCTGGGCTCGTACTTGCTCGGGAGCGACCCAACCGACATCGATCGCGTTCAGGATTTGCTCAAGCAGGCGGGCTTCCTAGGGTGGCGGAACTTCTGGCTGGAGGCGGCGTGCTGGGACATCAAGGGCAAGGCCGAAGGCAAGCCGGCCTACGAGCTGCTCGGCGGGACTCCGCGTCCGCTTCCGGTCTACCTCTCGACCGGCGAAGTTCACCCGCCCGAGCAACGCGTCGACGAGCTCCTGGCCATGATGGAGCGGGGCTATCGCACCGCCAAGCTCCGCGTGAAGAGCCCGAGCCTCGCGGAGGACATTCGCCAGATCGAAGTCGTGCGCAAAGGCGTCGGCGATGACCTGGCGCTCGGGGTCGACGCAAACCAGGGCTGGCTGGTGTCGATCGTCGATCGGGTTCCCGCGTGGGACCTGAAACGTGCGACCGAGTTTGCGGCCGCGTGTCACGACAACGTGTTCTCATGGCTCGAGGAGCCGCTCGACTGGCACGACTACGACGGCCTTGCCGCCTTGAAGAAGGTCTCGAAGGTGAAGATCGCGGGCGCGGAGCTCAACCACGGCTGGGACGAGATCAAGATCATGTTCGAGAAGGACTGCCTCGACATTTATCAGCCCGATGCGTGCTTTGCAGGGGGCATGGCCCAGGTGAAAAAAGTCATCGACGCGTGCCACGAGCACGATCGCATCTACTCGCCTCACACCTGGACGAACGGCATCGGCTTCTACGTGAACTGGAACATGGCGCTGGCAGACCGGAAGAACAGCCACCCACTCGAGTACCCGCTCGAGGAGCCGTCGTGGATTCCCGAGTTCCGCGAAGGCATCATCGACCCAATCCTCCCCAACAAGAACGGCATGCTCCCACCCTTCCGCCGCCCGGGACTAGGCTTCGAGATCAACGAGAAGAAGCTCCGCAAATACGGCAAACGCTTCTTCAAGCTCACCGAAACCGGCCTCAAGCTCAAAGTCATCCGAGAAAAGGGCCTCAGAGCCGCCCTACAGATCAAGAAGCGCAAAGACGCCCAGTAGAATCAACCGGGGCACGGCGGAACACGACACGGGGCTTCTGCGGACGGGGCGCATGTGACGTGTTTGGCGTTAACCCTTTTGAAAAGGGGTCTGACCCCTTTTCGTCGCGAAGTTGGTACTGTTTGGTGTGAGGAGTCGTCCATAGGGGCTCGGACAAACGCGACATGGGGTGGAGTCGGCGTGTGAGTGACAATCGGCAAGACAGCAACCACCGCCGATTGGCGCGAGCTCCGAGGGGCGGCTTGCGTGGCCCACGCCCCCAGTCTTTCC
>Ga0316193_10004722_pt1 | contig 10055 bp, 12 predicted proteins | sample MerIslsedime2_MG_FD_207735 | JGI IMG/M metagenome (GOLD analysis project Ga0316193, IMG submission 207735) | Coastal sediment microbial communities from Maine, United States - Merrow Island sediment 2 | ecosystem: Environmental > Aquatic > Marine > Coastal > Sediment | place: USA: Maine...
CTGCCGGACATTCTCGAACAACACTGCCGGTGCATCGTACCAACCGTATTTATCTATAAGCGCGTAGATGAGCGCAGTTCCTTCGAAGGCGTCCTGATCAACTCTGTCAAAACGCAGCAGTAATCCATGCGCTTCCAGCGCTGCGACGTAGTCGCGCAGAGTATCGAAGGGTGCTTGCGGGGCTGAGTCCGTGTTTCCCGCAGCGCTTGCTTCCGCTGCGGCAACCCGTTCGCCCGCTGCGTCAGAATCCACAGGCTCGCAACCCACGGCCGCGATACCGGCGGTAGCCGCCAAAAAAGATCGTCGAGAAACAACACCGGGTTTAAGTTCAGGCGCTTGTTCGGTTGTATCGGCGGGTTCGAATTTGGCCACGAGAGTACTCCTCAAAACGCGGAAAATAGCTGGGGCTTCAGGATCAGACAGTCACGTTACCGAAGTGGTGCCCTTAGAGCAATGTGATGGGTAGTGCGCTGTTCGGTCTGTGGTGACCGCAGCTTCGTGAATTGATGGACTAACAGATGTTGCTACCTTTTGTCTGTTCTATGCCGGTCAATGCAAACTTGGAAGCCCGTGTTAGTTGCTTTATTTCGTGCTCACGTCGTGATGCACTGCTGCGGTTTTCAGTGGCCTCACTGTAAATCAGCTTTACTGGCAGGCGCCCGCGAGTGTACTTAGCGCCTGTACCATCGTTATGGATTTTGATGCGCGCATCGAGGTCACGCGTAATCCCGGTATAGAGGCTGCCATCTGCACACTCTAGAATGTAAACGAACCAGTCGGCCGCCTCATTCATTTATCATTGTTCAGTTTTTCGTGGCCGCCCCACTGTTCACGATGAGCATCCAGAGCCTGGCTCTGAACAGAAGCATGTCGATTGGATAGCATGAGTGAATCTGGCGAACATACACGCGCTCGAATAAGACCGAGGTCCTCGGCCGCATGGAACAAGCTGGGATACCAGCTGCGCCAGTTGGGCAGTAGCTCTTCCACTTGCGCTCTTAATCTCGATCTGTCGGTCATTCCGCAGCAACTGTATCGCTAATAATGCTTACATATCGGCATAGCATACCAGCAGTCGCCCCGACAGACGCGTGACGGTGGCGCACATTTTCACATTTTTTGTCGTATGGCCAAAGTGAGATACAAGGCGGCGGCTATGCCAGAAGCACCGGTGAGCATGCACATCACCATGATCTGGTAGCGAACCGCAATCAATGGATCAACACCAGACAAAATCTGGCCTGTCATCATGCCTGGCAGTGAGACCAGGCCGACGGCCAGCAGTGCATTCAGGAGCGGAATCAGGCTGGCACGATAGGCCAGTCGTCGGGATTCCAAACTACTCTTATTCCGCGCATATTCCGCCTCGAATCGTTCCGCCGCCAGGCTAACCGTATTCATTGAACTGGCGAAAATCATGCCGGCTAGCGGGATTACCTGGCGAGGTGCATACCAGGGCTCAACTTCCAGCACCAGGGCAACAATAAGCGCGAGTACTAAACACCCCGCAAGTGCAATGGCTAGTAGTGATCTGCCAAAGTCTTGCCATTGGCGTTGCTCAAGCGGCCTAATCGCAATCCAGCTCGCAACCAGTAGCATGATAGACAGTAAGCCACCAACTATGAGTGAAGACTCGGTTGCGAATATCCAGTTGAGCAGATAGCCGATTAGTGCGAGTTGAATAAGCATGCGGGCTATGGCGACCAGACCGCCGCGGGCATCCACTGACCAGCGCAGCATGATAACTAACACGACTGCAACCGGGATAAACGCCAGCGCCAGATTGCCGACCGGGATTACCTGTATGCTGCTGTTCATTATTCCGGGTTCTCGTTATCGTGGCGATCCATAGTCTACATTTTCTTGCGCAGTGGAAAAGCATTTGCAGCCAAACCTAGGTGTTGCAGGCTGCGATTGAAATCTGCGATGGTGGGTTCCGATTGAGTATGGAAGAGGTGTGTAATGCAACTGCAATCAGATGCCCCAAAGCCCGGCACGACTGGCGCCAAACCCGGTGTGTTTGCCAATGCATTCGCCCAGTGATGTTCTTTACGGTCATCGCCTATATATAGCCAAGCCTCCCATACTTCGGTAACCCACCGCAGATAGTCGATGTGCCACCGAGGGCGTTGGCTCACCGAAAGGTGGTGGCCCAGCCGGGCTCTTAACCCGCCCGGACCCAAAGCACTGCCTGTATAGAGGTAAAAGCCAGGCATTAGTTGCAGTGGGCCGCGGGCGCCAATGTTGACAGTTTCGTTGGTAATACTGTGCAGTATTACGATGTAACTGCCAGGTTCCCGGCTAATTTCCTCGTTGACCATGCTTATGGATTGAGATGGCCTTAATCAGGTAACGGGTCCAACTGCGACTTTGCGTATGGTGCGCTCAATCAATTTTTCGACCATGAAAGCCATGCCGTTCGCCAATGGATTAACTTTCACCGGAAAGTAATAGTGCTGCTCCAGCCATCCGGATTTTTGCCAATGGTCCCAGTCAAACGGCGATGCATCTTTGCTTTGTTTCACCGCAGATCGCCAAACGCGGAAGTTGATCAATTCGGCCACACCCGGTTTTTTTCTCTTATTGAGTCCGATTTCATCTATGAGCTTTTTGGCGACACGATTGGTCGCCTCGGTGAGTTTGGCCTGATACTTGTCTTCATCATACAAACCCGAATGGGTGCCCAGCTTACCAACTACATCAAAACCCCAGTTAGCTGCGGTTTTCTGCAAGTACTTTAGGACCCCTTTTTGTCCGGCCCCTGCTGCTGTTGCTACGACAACGGCTTTCTTGTCGAAAAATGCCGGCCGGTGCATCTGGTACACGAGCAGATCGATCATGTTTTTCATCAAAGCTGAGACGTTAAAGCAGTGTACCGGTGAAGCAAAAATAACCGCATCTGCGGCCGTCATCTTTTGCGTGAGACTGCTGACGTCACTGCTAAAAGGACACTGCGTTTCGCCCAGTTTTATGCAGGTCAGATGGCCCTGACAGCCTTTTAGCTGCAGGTCTTCAAGATAAAGGTACTCTACCTGGGTATCGGGCCGTTGGTCGCAGAGACTCCTTTCGAGCGCTTGCACCGTGCGCGTTGTGCACCCCGATTCTTTTGTAGGGGTGCCGATAATTGCCAGAATCTGCATGGTCGAGCTCCGCTGTTGCTTAAGCTTATGCATGCCCGCACGGAGGCGCAAATGGCCCGCGGCGGGACCGCAGCGTTAAACAGTTCGGGTTGACGGTACTACGCCTCGTAAAACCTCTGGGGATTAGCCCCAGAGGTGGCGGTCTTTCTCAATTACCTGAGACGATGTGCCGATAATTAGCGGATCAGGCCCGCGCACTACTTTCTCATCCTTGTCCGGGTAGTCCAGCGTGCTCAAAAAATGTTGCAGGCAATTCAAGCGAGCACGCTTCTTGTCATCCGATTTGATTATTGTCCAGGGTGCATCGGCCGTATCCGTGTAGAAAAACATCGCTTCCTTGGCCTGCGTATATTCGACCCATTTGTCTTTCGATGCCTGATCAACCGGGCTTAGCTTCCAGTGTTTGAGAGGATCATTTTCGCGAGCAGTGAAGCGACGCTCCTGTTCTTCCTGAGTTACCGAGAACCAGTATTTGTAAAGGCGTATACCTGTTCGGGAGAGCATGCGTTCCATATCGGGCACCTGACGCATGAACTCCAGATATTCCAGCGAGGAACAAAAGCCCATGACTCGTTCGACACCGGCACGGTTGTACCAGGAGCGATCGAATAAGGTCATTTCACCCGTGGATGGCAGGTGCTGAATATAGCGCTGAAAGTACCATTGACCCTGCTCTCTTTCGGTCGGCTTCTCCAGTGCAATTACCCGTGCGGCGCGTGGGTTCAGATGCTCCCTGAATCGCTTTATTGTGCCGCCTTTGCCCGCTGCGTCCCGGCCTTCGAACAGAATTACTATGCGTTGCCCGGTCATCTTCACCCAGTTCTGAACTTTCAGTAATTCAACCTGTAATTCTTTCAGGTGGGTTTCGTATGGCCCCTTCTTAATCTTATTTTTATAAGGGTAACGGCCGCTGCGAAATAGATCGGTAATCTTCTCTGGATCGTGGCGCATTTTTGCGAACAGGTGTGCGGCGGTGTCGTTGGGCGCCGTCCGCGTTTTCTTGGCTGGTTCTGCTTTCGTTGCAGTTTCGGCCTTTGCTGCATTTTTAGTTTGCGGCACGGGCTTCAGGGGTGGAGTTTGAACTTTGCTCATGAGTTTATCTCTGCGAGTTTGGTCATTGCGCGAAACCGCTAATTATCCCGCTAGATTTCATAGACTTAAATACGTATATACCCTGAAAACTCGTAGTGAAAAATGTGCTGCGCGTCATGGACCCGTGGGTCGCCCGGAAAATCCTCTGTTGCCAAAAATTCGCGATTATTCAGTTTAGTCAGATACCGGTGGCTATTAGAATTGGAGTGCACAGACTGATGGCCACGTTGCCGGCCATAAATGGCAGACGTAATGTTCCTGCGACTGATGCTTTTCTCATGCACTCAAAAGAGCGACCGTTTTAACTTGCGCAAAAACATGTGTGCCAGGCTGCAGCCCCAGAGCAGTAGCTGATTTTCGTGTTACTCGTGCCAGCATAATGGTCCCGTTGGCATCAAGTTTGATCAGCATCTGAGCGCTGTTGTCGGCACTGATTTCAACAATACGGGCGGTCAGGATATTCAGAATGCTGGTGTTAGATTGGCGTTCCAGAGTGAGGCTGACATCACGTGCCAAAACCCGGACCCGCAATGACGAATCATTAGACTGTATGTTCCCCGGCACCAGCAGTGAACCGCCATCGAAATCAAGCGGGGTAAGGTCGAACCGGGAATCATATCCGCCTGGTTGTGTTTCGATAATGGCACTGGCATCAAAATCATGGGCCAGGGGTAAATCGAAGCGGGTCAGGATATCGTTTACTGGGCCTGCCGCGAGCACTTTGCCGTGTTCAATAAGTAACAGATGACTGGCCAGACGGGCGACTTCATCAGGTGAATGACTAACGTAGATAATTGGGATGCTCAGCTGATCACGCAGATTCTCCAGAAAGGGCATCAGCTCTTTCCTGTGTAGCTGATCCAGCGAAGACAATGGCTCATCCATTAACAGCAACGTGGGGCTGCAAAGCAGTGCCCGTGCAATAGCGGCGCGTTTGCGCTCGCCAGCTGATAGCTGGGTGGCGCGGCGGCTCAGCAATTTAGTGAGGCCCAGTAGTTTAACGGCCTGATCAAAATCAACTATCCGGTTCTCGGGCGCCACGCGTTTGTAACCGTACTCAAGATTGCCACGCACGGACAAGTGTTCAAACAGGCTCGACTCCTGAAAGACATATCCAAGGGCCCGCTCATGCGGGGGCAGAAAACGCGTGGCGTCCTGCCAGACATTACCGGCAACCGATATTTTTCCGCTGCATCTTTCCAGCCCGGCGATGGAGCGCAGCAATGTAGTTTTGCCCGCCCCTGACGGGCCAAAGAGCACCGTAATGCCACTTGCCGGGATATTGATATCAACATCCAGGCTGAAAGCTTCCCGGTTTAGCGCCACCCTGGCTGATATTAGTGCTGTCATGTGCGCAGGATATGTAAGCGACGGTTGAGTATATAAACCGACAGCAGTAACAAAAATGAAAGTATGAGGAGGATGGCGGACAGCAGGTGAGCCTGACCATATTCCAGCATTTCGACATGATCGTAGATGGAGATGGATAATACCTGCGTGGCACCAGGGATATTGCCGCCTATCATGAGTACGACACCGAACTCACCAAGTGTGTGGGCAAAGCCCAATACGACCGCGGTCAGGTAGCCAGGTCGGGCGAGCGGCAGCACAACGGTGAAAAAGCGATCGGCGGGTGAGGCACGCAATGTCGCCGCAACCTCAAGGGGCCGTCGGCCGATACTTGCAAACGCATCCTGTAATGGCTTGACGACGAACGGAAAGGAATACACCACCGAACCAATAACGAGCCCGGAGAACGTGAACGCGAGCGGTTGTCCGCCTGCGAATTCAACCAGCCGGCCAATCGGGCCTTTGGGGCCTAGTGCGAGCAGCAGATAGAAACCAAGCACCGTCGGCGGCAGTATCAACGGTAACGTAACGATGGCATCGACGGCCGGTTTGAACGACGATCGCGTATGGGCCAGCCACCAGGCCAAAGGTGTGCCTAGCAGCAACAGTATAACGGTCGTGATCGATGCCAGACGCAGCGTAATCCACAGTGCCGTAATGTCATCCGGGTTTAGCATCAGCGTTGCCCTGGTTCTCTTTGCGGTATCTCATAACCATTATTTTCGATTATCTGGCTCGCTGCCGAGGTTATTGAAAATGCCATGAATTCACGGGCGACGTCTGAATCTGTCAGCAGAATAGCCTGCTGACGTATGGGCGTATGCAGATTGGCAGGTACCTGCCAGCTTGACCCGCCTGCGGTGGGCTCCGAATCAACTAACTGCGAAGCTGCTACAAAACCTAGTTGTGCATTACCGCTGTGCACGAACTGCAGTGCCTGGTTAATATTCTCGCCTCGGACCAGTTTGTTCTGCAATTTCTTCCACAGCAGCATTCCTTCCAGTACCTCTTTCGCGGCAGCACCATAGGGAGCAAGTTTTGGGTTTGCGATGGCGAGGCGCAGATATCTGTCGCTATAAAGAACGGCGCCTGCTTCATCGGCCAACCCGGGTAGCGGACTCCACAGTACCAATCTGCCGAGGGCGTAGCTATAGCGGCTATCAGGAATGCCTATCCCTGCTTCATCAAGCAGTCTGGGCCGAGTGATATCCGCCGCAAAGAAGGCATCAAAAGGAGCACCGTTGATAATCTGGGCATAGTGTTTGCCGGTTGAGCCGGATGCCAGGATAACCTGGTGTCCGGTTTCTTTCTCGAACGCGCGGGCTATTTCTGCGAGTGTCAGGGCAAAGTTCGCAGCAACTGCCACGCGAATTTCGCCAGCATGTGCCGGTATCTGCCCGATATAAAGCAGAATGGAAATAGTCGCCAATAGTCTCTTGAAGCAAGTGCCCATACTCGGCGGACGATAGTTCACGATCACTGAGGGCGCAAGGCAATCGGATTGTGTCAAAATGAATGCATGCTAGGCTGAATACGTGCGGGGAGTAAAAAATGGACGATGACATCAAGAATCTGGGACCACTAGCAGCGTTGGCGGGGGTCTGGGAGGGCGACAAGGGAGATGATAAGGCACCCGACGATGATCGCGTGAGCGTTGAACACAATTTGTTTCGGGAACGTATGACCTTTGAACCCATTGGTGAAGTGAACAATCACGAGCAAACGCTGTATGGCTTGCGATATGCGACTATGGCCTGGCGTATAGGTGCTGAAGGCGCCTTCCATGAGGAGGTAGGCTATTGGCTGTGGGATGCCGCCAACAAACAGGTTATTCGTTGTTTTATTGTGCCGCGAGGTAATACAGTCATGGCTGGAGGCACTGCTGAGGCTGATGCAAAAACGTTTGAAATGACAGCTGAGGTTGGCTCCGAAACTTATGGCATTTGTTCAAATAAGTTTCTTGCCGAAGAATTCAGGACGGTTCGCTACGAAGTAAGCATTACTGTCCATGACAAGGACAGCTTTTCTTATAACGAGGATACGGTGCTGCAAATTAAAGGTCAGGATGAGTTATTTCATCACCGTGACAGTAATACGCTACATCGAGTCTCTTAAAATACGTCCGGTATTTTCAGTTTTCAGTTTTCAGTTAGTCGGGCTTTGCTGCTCAATTTCCACAGGGTAGCCAGCCGCTTGCCAGCCGCTATAGTCGCCAACCAGATGGTTAATATTCGTATAGCCGGAGTTGATCATGATTTCCATCGCTATACCCGCGCGTTTGCCACTGACACAATGGACTACTATTTCAGCATCCTTGTCGGTGGGCAGCAGGGCAATACTTTCTGCCGGACTATCGACAAACTCGTTGTGAGCGACGTTTAGTGCTCCCGGTAAATGGCCTGCGAAAAACTCTTCAGAACCCCTGACATCTATGATTAGTGGTGCACTATTATTCTCTATTCGGTTGTAGAGTTCGACGGCTGGCATTTCGGTAATAGATGCACTGATAGGCGCCGATGCTTCTTGTGCGCAGGCCCCAAGCATCATGGCGGCGATACAGTAAATGGCGTAATTATTTTTTACAAACAGTGACTTAAGCATAGTTCACCTGAGCAGTATTGTTAATCGTGTTAGAGAAAGCGTGAGAAGAAATTAAGCACACCCTGTTTTACCGGTGACCGGTGGTGTGAAGCATTGTCCTGGGCCAGAACTTCATCACGATGCTGCAGATACCAGTCGTAGGATTCGCAAAACATCTCTTCGTTGCTGTAGCGGGCTGACCAACCCAACTCCGTTTTGGCGCGCGTGCCATCAAAGTACATGTCCTGGCCATACATGAGCGAGTGGTAAGCGCCCAGCGGCGATAGATTCAGGGCGCTGGTAAGTTTCATGCCCCATACGGCCGGTGCCGAGGGCACAGACCGGACTTTGCTTCCTGTTTTTGCATGTTCGCATAGTGTCTGCAGCGTTTGGCGCATTGTTCCGAATTTTTCCGCACCAATATTGTAAGCACGTGGGCCAGCACGGTCTGACGCCAGTATGCATGCAGCAGCAAGATCATCGGCATGCACGAATTGATACTTGTTATTGCCGCCATCGAAAACCGGAACATTGCGTCCTTCGCGTATCCAGTCAAACAATATCTGCATGATACCGAGTCGGCCGTGACCCATTATTGTGCGTGGTCGAATGATGCTGACGTCCAGCCCCTCATCGGCAAATCGCCAGCACATTTCTTCGCCAGCCAATTTGGCCTGGCCATATGCCTCCGCCGGGCGTGGGGTCACGAATTCGTCTACCGGTAATGATTCCGGAATCCCAAATACGGCGCTTGAGGAGGTATACACAACTTTTGTGACTTTATTGCTGCGGCTTGCCTCAAGCAGATTCAATGTGCCGCCGCTGTTGACACTCCAGAAAGCATCCTTGTCTTTTGCCAGAGGCACCATCGCCACGTTGTGGTATACGACATCCGCGTCGGAGGTTGCGCTGCGAACTGCTTCTTTGTCGCGTATGTCACCTTGCACAAATTCGACTTCATCTGGGCGATCATCGGCATCCAGAATATCGAATACACGGACTTTCTCGCCGCGTTCGAGCAGGCGGGCGACGAGCAGGTTACCGAAGTATCCCGAGCCACCAGTAACGACATGTAATTTGGCCAACTTAACTGTTCTCCTGTGTGCCGCCAGACCAGAATTCGAGGCGAAAAACGGCGATAATACCAAGACCAATTGAATACCAGAGTGCGGCTATTCTGCATACGAGCGTGGCCGCCGTGGCCGTTGTTTTGTCAACGCCAGCCAGCATTAGCAACCCGATCATCACCAGCTCAGCGCTACCGATGCCGCCCGGCAGAAAAGATAGTGCGCCCACCAGTATCCCGGTGGCGTATATTCCGACGGCAAGTGCCAGGCTTATTTCGGCCCCAAGCAAAACGAGGACTATATACATTATCAGGCACACTGCCAGTGCTGCGATGATGCTTAATGCCATACCGCCATAAAGCGGGCCTGAGCGGAGTAACGCCGCAGAGGAGGTGATCAGGTCAACCAAATGCCCAATGCCCGCCTTGAGGCGAGCATTCGCGATCCCGCCGCCTAGCCGGGAAAGCAGATTGCGCAGCAACTGGCTGTGGATGAGTGGCAGCAAGGATAAAGTTGCGCAGCCCGCCAGTATCACCAGCCAACGGTATTCCTCGAAAGGATAAGCAGCTGCCAGTGCGAACAGGATCACGGCAATCAGGTCTGTTAGCCGCTCAACAAACAACGCACCCAGGCTTTCCGGATAGCTCATGCCTTCCCGCTTGAGATAGAGGGAGCGTAGCGCTTCGCCTGCCTTGGCTGGCGTATTGGTGAACGCAAATCCGGCTACAAAATACAGCAGGCTGCGGGCCGCTGGGACTTTGTGTCCAAGGGCACGTAGATACAATTGCCAGCGGCCGAACCGTACCAGAATATTGAACGTCGAGAG
>Ga0316193_10004724_pt1 | contig 10052 bp, 6 predicted proteins | sample MerIslsedime2_MG_FD_207735 | JGI IMG/M metagenome (GOLD analysis project Ga0316193, IMG submission 207735) | Coastal sediment microbial communities from Maine, United States - Merrow Island sediment 2 | ecosystem: Environmental > Aquatic > Marine > Coastal > Sediment | place: USA: Maine...
CGTCCGCCGCGCCGTCGCCATCCAGCTCATCAACGCCATGGAGTTCGGGCTGCTCAAAAACGAGAACCCCCTCCAGGGCTCGCACATCGTCGAGTGGCTCACCGACACCGTCGAGGAGGCCGTCCTCGAGGAGTTCGAACGCCTGTCAGAACGCGGCGATGTCCTCGGCGCCATGGAGGCCATGTACCAGCGCGGCAAGATCCAGGAAGAGAGCCTCCACTACGAACGCATGAAGCACACCGGAGAACACCCCCTGGTCGGCGTCAACACCTTCATCGCCGAGGATGGCGAAGAGCCCCCCGAGCCCGAGCTCACACGCGCGACCGCTAAGGAGAAGGATGCGCGGTTGAAGCACCTGACTGACTTCCACAAGCGGCACAAGGATGAGTCGGCCGAGGCGCTGGCTTCGTTGCAGAATGTGGCGAGGGAGGGTGGGAATATCTTTGAGGAGTTGTTGAGGACGGTGCGGAGTTGTTCGTTGGGGGAGATCTCTGGAGCGCTCTACGAAGTTGGGGGGCAATACCGGAGGTCTATGTGACCCGAGACGGTGTATGAGGTGGGGGGCGGTATCGGAGGTCGATGTGGTTGAGGCGCTAACAAGGGGTTGAACAGCGCCTATTCTTTCAACACTTTTTCCACCAACCGGTAAACAGTCGTCTGACCGAGCTGCGTCGGCCAGTCAACGCAGGGAGGATTGTCCCGCCGTTTCGCCCTCGTCACTGCGAGTCGGATCATTTCTGCCGATAATCTCGAGCTATCGACACCCTTGTCGTAATCGGGTAAATGTCTTCTCAGGCGATCCTTGCACTCGCGTTGGCTGCGTATTCCTGTACCGTCCTCGAAGTGAAGAAGCAACCAGTATTCGAAGCTTGGATTACTTACTGCTAGCGATCTGTTTTCCGTTTCCGTTGTCCAGTTGCTGAGCTGGCTCAACTGATCATCGGTCCAATGGTCCTTGTCCACAACAAGCCACGCCTCATCTGATGTTTTCAGTTTTTCGCCACGAAGATACTCAGTCAATCGCTTGAGGACTTGTGGAGGCGACGTATCATCTTTGCCCTCTAGGCACTTGATCTGGATGACGGAACTACTCTGATCTAGAATCGCAAAATACTGTGGTTCGGTCTTTCTCCCCTCGACAGCGACAACGTACACCTTCCGGTATCTCCGTCTGCCTATCGGCCGAGCGAATCTGCGCCGTTTCTTTCCGGCGGTCACCATCAATCCGCCTCACGGTGGCCGCTACTGCCGTCGCCGGCAAGGCAAAGTGCATCACCTACAAGGATCCGAGGAATGCCTCCCAATCGACCCTGTAAGTAACTTTTTCGGATGTCCTTGTCGTAACGCATCTCCTTGAATTCGCTAAATGAGAATAGGCTTGTGCAACCAGACGAATCTCTCTCGGAGACCCACATCTCATCCCTTCTAAGAAGTTCTTGATCCATTAGCAGAACATCGTGTGTTGTGAAAATAAGTTGGGCTCTACTTTCCGGGGAACAAGTTGTGAGATAGGACTCGATCAACCGTCTTGTGAGTACGGTGTGTAGACTTCGATCGATCTCGTCGATTACGAACACACGATTCGAACCCGCCTTTGACACGTCGACAAATGCAGGTAACAGGTCAATGAGTCTCTGCGTTCCGTCCGACTCCTCCATGAAATCGAACCTAGCCTCATTGCCGTTTCTCGCTGAATGACAAGTGACGATTTTCTCGGCCTTCAACTCTCCGTTTTCTCGGGTGATTATTATTCGTTCGTTGGTCGGCGAGAATGCCAGGCTGATTGAAGACCCTTCTTTGATTTCCTCAAGAATCTCAGACTTAATGTTCTTGAACAGCGGGATGTTCTCGATTGGGATAGCCTCCCCGCAGAAATGGCTGATACCTGTATCAAATTGCGGAAGAAGGCGGTTCATTGTTTTTGAAAGGTCGCCCTTTTCATCCACCAGCTTCTTGACCGGTCCAAACCTCGAATCCGGTGCTATGAGTTTCAGCGAATTCCTGAACCAGTCGTACACGGTTTTGAACGTATCGAGATTCTGAGACACCGAATTCGTGAGGAACAGTTGATTTGACCGCGTTCCCTGAAACGCGAATTTCAGGCGATCGTCTCGATTGAGCGATTTGTGGAAGTTCGGATTGTCGCCACGGCGGTCATACAATATCCTCTCAGAGCTGGCCAATATCTTCGTGAGCCTCTCTTCGAGGACCGACTCCTCATCCACCGCAAGGCTGAATTCGTAGATTGACCCCTCGACCAAGATTTCAAGAGAAAACCGGGATGGTCGCCCCGCTGAGTTCGAATCAAGCCGAAATGGTTCGACTGGGATCAGTCCTTCTGGCTGAGTACCGTGTACAACTAGCGATCGCACAAAATTCAGTGCCTTGCAGAGATTTGTCTTTCCAGACGCATTTCCCCCATAGACAGCCGCCACGGGTAATAGCCTTGTTCGGTATTTCATCAAACTTGGTAGCCTTTCGCCATGTTGGCGTTCAAGGCTCGCCACCATCGAAAACTCGGCGCGATCACGAAACGACATCCAGTTCTCGATTGAAAAACTAAGAATCATTAGATTGACCTCCTAGGAGAAATTTCCTCTCCACTCATCAATAATATAGGACAAAAGGGGGGAAGGGTCAATTTAAATGAGAATATTTCTCTTTCGTGGCGGATTTCATCATGGGTGCCATGATGGGTGCCACATCATGGGCATGGGTGCCCATGGGTGCCCATCATGGGTGCCACGTTCCGCATTGTTGCATTGTGCATTATCGGTGCTAGGCTTTAGGATCTTAGGAATTTCAACACCTCCGCGTCGATTTTTCGACTTCCTAAGTTTCTAAAGCCTGGCACCCAAACGCATCCCGAAACGCATCCCGAGCTGTATATTGGAATGTAGAGTGAAAGGAAGGGTAAACGTGCGCCAGAAAACAGTTGTCTCGATTTCTGCTGCCGTCTTTCTTGCATCGAACAATGCCGTCGCGCAAGAGGCCGGGACCGTTGCATACGCCGCCATAGTCGCCGTACCCACGCTCAGCGACTACATGCTCGTGGCGTTCGGTCTTCTGCTGGCGATCGCCGCGTTTCGAGCCCTACGCTCAGTTCACAGCCCGCAGCCACTGGCTCTTCTGGTTGCAGCAGGCATCGCCGGATCCGCTCTCGTCTTTGGCATACATCTCGTCGCGATGGCCCAGGTCCCTCCTCTTGAAGTGGCCTACATGACCAATCCAAACGGCGATATTCTCGTGATCAATCCGCTGTCGGAGGTCATGGTGCAGAACACCAGCGGCGTGACCTTGAGGATCGTTGACGTTTCTCCGAACCCGCCGTTATCCGTCATCAGCGTTCCGACAAATATCCCACAGTGCGAACCGGGCTTGATGGTTTCAGCGCTACAGAGTTGCTACGTCTTTTTTGATTCTGCGCCGACGCCCCAGGCAGTCAGACCCGGTCAACCCTACGCGCAGGACTTCGCGGCGGGTAAACCTGGAAGCCCACAAGGCTGGGAGTACTACTCGAACGGCGAAGGTCGGATCGCGGTGGTCGGCGGTCGACTGCGGATGGACGATCGATTGAGCAACAGCGTGTACTCGCTGAACGAGGCGATTCTCCACGTGGATCTCGTTGGCCAGAGCAACGTGCAGCTGAGCGGTGTTCACTGGAGTCTTTCGGACGATACCCACCCTGAAGACGGGATCTCCATCAGCAACGACGGCGTGGTCTGGCATTCTGTCGCCGCCTTCAACGTGTCCTTATCAAGTCCATTTGTGGTGGACTTGGACGCCGCGGTCGCGGCGGCTGGTATCAACTACACGGCGGACTTCCGTGTCAGGTTTCGACAGTACGACAACCAACCCGCCCCGAGCGACGGACGGGAGTGGGACAACATCCGAGTCGAAATCGTGCAGCCGCCCACGCCCCAGGTCGTGCGATCGGGTCAACCCTACGTGCAGGACTTTTCGGCGGGCAGACCAGGGAGTTCGCAAGGCTGGGAGTACTTCTCGAACGGCGAAGGTCGAATTGCAGTGGTCGGTGGCCGCCTGCGAATGGACGACCTGATCGACAATGACGTCTACTCGCTCAACGAGGCGATTCTGCACGTGGATCTCGCTGGCCAAAGCAACGTACAGCTGAGCGGCGATCATTGGAACCTTTCGGATGAGACCCACCCCGAAGACGGGTTCGTCATCAGCAACGACGGCGTGACCTGGCATTCCGTTGCGGGCTTCGACGTGTCCTCATCAGGTTCATTCATGGTGGATTTGGATGCCGCGGTTGCGGCCGCTGGGATCAGTTACACCGCGGACTTCCGCATCAATTTCCGGCAGTACGACAACCAACCCGCCTCGAGCGACGGACGAGAGTGGGACAACATTCGGGTGGAGATTGCGCCTCCGCCGCCCTAGAGGAAGAGAGTGTTCATGGGTGCCACCCTTCGCATTAACTCATCATGGGTGCCACCCTTCGCAATCACTCATTGTTGCTTTTTGACGTCTGCTGGGTTGATGCCACATGGGCACCAATCGCGACCCCTCCCCTTTTCGACCTAATGGACTCTTCGGTGATCGCGAACTGACCTCGGAGTTGTGAGGATTCACCTCACCCCCGTGGTTCAAGCCTCCCAATAACGCAGGAGATCGTTGGGCTGGGGTGGTGGTGGATGTCGTGTGAAGTTGCGAGACGAGTGGGGAGACCTCATAGCACCTATTCTGACCCGGTGGCTCAACGCCGGGTCCTCCTAAACCGCCACGACGCTATCTTTCGAAATCGAATCAACCGACTCGATGGCCAGATCTCGGCAGCTTCGCTCGACAATGCGTCAATGCGAAGAGTGGCACCCTAGTGGCACCCTAGCTAGCCTAGCGAAGTGAGTGGCACCCTACATGGGTGCCTCTATAAAGAGTCAAGTCCGAGATGTTCGTCGTCGAGGCTGTGACTCTGACGGCCTATGGGAAGCCGGCTCCGCCGCCTTCCCACAGCCCTTGGAAAACCCTTCGGGTTTCCCACAGACTCACAGCCTGGCCTTTCATGCGTCGGCGAACTTTGCAGGCGAATTCTTAATTCGTCCGTGTCAGAGATAAGCGGTACGGCAAGTGAAAACGCATCCGCTGATCGTCAATCCCCTTCCAGCGGTGTCCGCCCAGCGTCATTGCAGATGCGGTCCCTCTCAGCTCGTCACTCACGTATCTCAAGTCAAGCCAGACAACATGATCATGTCTCGCGGCAACCTGGTCGCCAGTGGGGCCAGGGAACGATGCGAGGATCTGTGCTGGTAGGCGGGGAACACTCCTGGGCGCGCTGCGCACACGTTGGGGCGGCGATCCCGCTTCACCAAGATAGGCGTCGAGTTCTCCATCAATCTTCATTTCAAGTATCAAAGGAACTGTTCCCTTTGACGTGATGATCCCACCTGAGTACCTTCCCACCGGCAGGTCGAATGAAGGCGACGACGATTCCGCGACGCGATTGGCCATCTGACCCTCCAGCTCTCCGTAGTCTGGGAGCATGGCCTGCAAAGTTGCTTCGGCCACCTGGTTGACAAAATCGGTGTCATATACGTTCATCAAGACGGCTACCGCGATGTCCTCTGAGGGCAGGAGCTTCAGCATCGCACTGGCACCTGTCCAGCCACCTTCGTGCCAAACAGTTCGGACACCAAAGGATGTGTCATCGAAGAACCAGCCCAACCCGTACGACTCTTCGCTACCGCTGTGATGGAGGGCACCGTCCTTTTCCGTCTGCATCAGATCGATCGCGGCGTCGTCGAGGATGGGCACCTGGTCCCTCAAATGCGCTTTCAGATGAAACATCCCAAATCGCAGAAGGTCGCGAACACTCGCATATCCATGACTAGCTCCCGGAGTGTCCGACGTCTTAAAAGGAGCGATCTCTCCACTCCCGTCGTACATCGTCGCAATCCTCTTGAAGGCATCGATATCGGGATCGAACAGCGCTCCCGTCATACCGAGAGGCCGATAGATCTCCTCGCTCATAAACTCCGCCAAGGGACGCCCCGAAACGCGGGCGATGATATGCCCGACCAAGGCATATCCGAGATTGGCGTAACAAAACTCTTCTCCTGGCTGCTGAACGATGATTCCGAAACGCTGGATCGTCTCCAGAAGCGGCAATGGCCGGCTGGGTTCATCCACATAGTAATAGTTGAAATGCACCGGTAATCCCGCAGTGTGGTGAAGGAGTTGTCTGACCGTAATTTCCTTCGCATGTCCTTCGTAGACCGTCAATAGTCCCGGACCGATGTACTGTTCGACGGGATCGTCAAGGTCAACTTTTCCTGCCTGCACCAGGACCATGAGGCCGGTTGCAATCATTGGCTTGGTCGTCGAAGCCAGAGAGTAGACCGTATCTGGGGAGGCATTGAGTTGGTTCTCACGATCCGCCCACCCGAATGATTGTTCCCAGATTACGTGGCCCTTGCGAGCTACGGCGATCGAGACAGATGGTATGTTTCTCTCTTGAAGCCCGGACGATATGAGCTCGTGTACCTTGGCGAACTGCTCTATGCTTGAAGCGTCGTCTGGTAATGGCTCCGGTTGTTGTGTTCGGTGGCCGGATGGACGGCAGCCAATACCTGCTAAAGCGATGACACAAGTGACGAGGGCCAGTGAGTTCGCAGTTCGATTGCATTTTCGCTTCATGTCTTTCTTCTCCTTTGTTGACTTTCAAACCTTGTCAGATTCGGGAATTTGAGCATGTACTATGACGGCAATGCTCTAGCTTTCTCGGCGAATGAGATGCATTTGCAGCTGAGCGTCCATTTGACCTCCATGCCTCATTCGGGGGCATTTCTCATAACTTGTGCTAATTTATTAGCACTATGCTAGAAATTTAGCACTCAGCCCTTCGATCGTCAAGGTTTCGAGGCGAAGACTATGGAGGAATCGGCCGGCCAAAGGGAGCATTCCCTAAATGTTCAAGAGCTCCAGCTGGAACGGGTGCCTCTTTAAAGAATCACATGGGTGCCACCCATTAGAAGGCGCGTGTCAAGTGGGCAGCACGATTCCGAGCGGGGCCGGAGCTGCCCGATCATCGAATGACTGATTTTGATAGCACCTGACGACCTTCTGTCCGCGGCCGGACTCTCGTTGATTGAAGTGTCGGTCTGAGACCGCACCAGCCACCCATCAGGATCAAGGCGATGAGGATCTCGATTTGAGTTCCTCTGCCCCTGGCGCCATCCGGCGCCCCAGAAAGTCCTCGAGCTCAGCCGGCCGCGTCCACAAAGTTGGAGTTTCACAGTCTTTGGGCTGTCCTTTCGGACGCCATCACCTCCGGGCTCACGGCCGACGCGCAGTCAGATCGCCAGATGATGCGCGTCGGGGCAGGTCCACTCACGTACCTGGGTCTATCCAGCACCTATCCTGGCTCCTGCCCCGACACATCTGATTACCCGAAGACCCTTTCCGAGTCGAAGTCGACCTGGTCTTTCATTACGTAGTAGGACGCCCGTGCGAGCTTGTGGGCCAGCGCCCTGATGGCGATGATGCCGTTGGTCTTCGATCTCTTTCGCTGAAAGTACTTCTTGGCTGGCAGGTGGTAACGCACGGCGAAGTGTGCCGCCTCTGAAAACGCCCACGACAAATACGGGTTACCGTTGCGTGCGTTGCCCGACCCCTTGCGCTTGCCGGCGCTGAGCCTGGCTGTCTTGACCAATCGGCAATACGAAGCGAAGTTTCCCACTTTTTTGAAACGTGAGATTTCACCGACCTCGTACATCATTGTGAGCGCAAGGATCTTCCCGATTCCCCACACCGTCTGCAGCGGAGCAAACTCGTCCCTTAATCGCGCCCGAGTTAACGCCTTCTTCTCGATGATCCGGATCTGGCCATCCAGCGTTTTCATCGGCTCGAGCAAACACGTAATCCCTAGTGCTTCGACCGGGTCCTCCAGATATGACTCGACCTCTTCGACTGTCCATTGTTTGACTTCGCGAGATGTGGTCCGCAAACCAGTGCGGCACTCGAAGGCACCTCGCATCGCCAGTAGAAACGAAGTTCGCTTTCTCACCAGGAAGGCGCGGCGTCTCAGGAGATCTCGTACCGATCGCTCCTGCTTTGGATAGATGTAGCCTTCCGGGAGGATCCCCAGCGCCAAAAGGTGCGCCAGCCATCTTGCGTCATGTCGATCGTCTGAGTACTTCAGGCCTTCCCACTGTTTCACCGCCCAGGTGTTGACCAAGTGCATCTGATAACCACACTCATCGAGCCCGTCCACCAGCCAGTACCAGTTAAACGTCGACTCGACGGCAATCCCCTTCAGGTCCTCACGATATGGCTCGAGGATCTCGAGTATCGCTTCCAGGTCGTTGCCGACCTTGGCCTCTCGGACTACCTTCAGTCCTCCGTCCAAGATCGCCAGCCAGCAGTCTCTTGAGTGAAGATCGATCCCGCAGTACAGTGCCATTGGCTCCTCCTTCTCCCGCTGCTATACACAGCGAGGTGTTTCCCAACGACGAGCTTAACGGCTCGTCGAAGGGGGAGCCTTCTAGAGGATTCTCACGTTCCGCGTTGTTGCATTGTGAGTTGGCACCCAAGAAGCACTCGGGGGCCCGGGCGGGCAACCGCCCAGGTCTACCCGACAACTCTCCCCCGGGGTCGAGGTGGTGCTCGGCTAGGCACCGGCTACTCCAATGCGAATCGTGGCACCAGTCACTCCCACTCTGACTCATGATAGAGTGCGGATACGCATCCAGCGAATCATCTCTCCTAACAGCTCATCGTGATGCGGAGGGCCCTATGATCACCGTCGACGAGATCATGACGACTGAAATTCACACGCTACCGGCAACAGCAACTGTAGGCGACGCGATTCACGTCATGGCTGAGCGGCGCATCCGCCACATCCCCATCGTGGGAAGCGAAGGAAACCTGGAGGGCCTTGTCACCCGTCACGATGTCATGGCCGTGATGGACTCCACACTGCGCGCCAAGGCCGCACGTCGGGACGCTGCGACCATCCCGCTCGCAGAGATCATGACGCGAGATGTCTTAACCGTGGATGCGGGCACCAACCTCCGTCGCGCCGCGCTTTTCCTCGAGGAACACGAGTTCAGTTGCCTGCCGGTCATGACAGAGGGCAATTTCAGCGGAATCGTCACCGACGCCGACCTTGTTGCTGTCGCAATCAATCTGCTCGAGCAACTCGAAACCAGCAAATCGTCTGAGAAAGAATAGAGAAGAACCTCATTGCCGAGGGTGCCACCGTTCATGGGTGCCCATACGTGGCACCCATGCGGATTGAGATCAGCCCTCTTGAAACCGTGGTAGCTTGGGGTACCGCGAAAGGAATTCCTATCGCTTCAACACCGCACACCCGTTCAATGACTCAATCATTCAGTCGCTCCCTGGCCCCCGCCTGCCCGACTTCAGATCGATCACCTTGAATTAATGATATGCGAATCGGAATAATCATCGGTCGCATCGGGGATGTCGACGGCGTGGCCCTGGAGACCGAAAAGTGGATACAAGTCCTCAAGAAAATGGGGCACGAGATTTTCATTCTCTCCGGTCATTTCAAGGAGGATGTGATCGAACCGGAGAACCAGAAGGCCCGTCGGGCTTTTTCGTTCTTTTCCCCCGAGTGCGAATGGGAGCAGAACAGGGCCTTCTTCTTTCCACCGGATGATTCGGAACGATTGCTGAGTCACCTCGACGGGACCGCCAACACTGTTGCGACGACTGTCTTCCAGTGGATCCTGGACTTTCACATCGACGTGCTCCTCGTCGAAAACGCATCGTCCTTGCCAGCCCATTTGTCGCTGGGCATGGGCATCATGCGTTGTGCGGAGCGCCTCGATCTTCCGATCGTCGTTCATCACCACGATTTCTCCTGGGAGCGGGGCTCGCGTTACGCCTCACCGTTTCCCGAAATCACGCAGATAGTCGAAGAGACGTTCCCTCTGCGGACCTCCAACGCCCGACACGCTGTGATCAACTCCAATCAGCAGGGCGTTCTCAAGGAGAAGTTCGACATCGATTCCATGGTCGTGCCGAACGTGATGGACTTCGACAGGCCTTACGCTAGAAAGGAC
>Ga0316193_10004725_pt1 | contig 10052 bp, 8 predicted proteins | sample MerIslsedime2_MG_FD_207735 | JGI IMG/M metagenome (GOLD analysis project Ga0316193, IMG submission 207735) | Coastal sediment microbial communities from Maine, United States - Merrow Island sediment 2 | ecosystem: Environmental > Aquatic > Marine > Coastal > Sediment | place: USA: Maine...
CATTCCGTAAGGAACTAACTTACCCCATATTTCACGACCTTTAACGCTAGGTCTGGAATAATTAATCGCAATACTTGTGATACCTACAGTTTGTTTAACTGTTGCTCTTTGACTACCACGAGGAGTATTTAATTGTGCAAATAATGATGAGCTAAATAGTAAAATTGCAGCAAAAATAAAGGTGGTAAAAATGTTTTTTGTGTTTAAGTGTTTCATAATAGTTTGGTTTAGGTTGTTAATTAATAGGGAATGAAACTTATATAGAAATATTTCACTACAAATTACTTTTATCTTAGAATACAGCTAGTTATAAATTTGTTAAATTTTAAATACTCAAGATAAAAGGAATAATGATTATCCTAGATTTAGAGATTTATTATTCATTATTTTGTATAGGGTTTGACATAAAGTGAAATAGAATATTAAATTTCATTTAAGCCCTTTTTTATATTTCATTTTTTAACTTTACAAACTTAAATATTTATGTATGATTTTTCTTATTGATAGTGGTTCTACAAAAACTGATTGGATAGCCGTAGACAAAAATGGATCTCAATTGTTTGAAAAAGTAAGAACAAAGGGATTAAATCCTGCCATATTGACAACTAACGAATTATTGGGAAGAATTCAAGAAAATGACATACTAAGAAGCAATAAAGAAAAAGTTGAAAAGATCTTTTTTTATGGAGCTGGATGTGGTACCGAAGCACCTAATTTGGCATTAGCACAAGTGTTGAGATCTTATTTTCAAAATGCTGAAGTAACAGTAGAAGAAGATACATTAGCTGCAGTTTATTCGACCATTAATAATAATGAACCAGCTGTAGTTTGCATAATGGGTACAGGTTCAAATTGTACATATTATGATGGTCATAAAGCGCACCAGCGTGTAAAATCTTTAGGGTATATTTTAATGGATGATGCCAGTGGTAATTATTATGGCAAACAATTAATTAGGGATTATTTTTATAAACATATGCCTGTAAAATTGCGAATTTCATTCAAGGAAAAATATAATATGGATGAAGATTTTATCAAGTATAATATATATAAAGAGCCCAATCCAAATGCTTATTTGGCTTCTTTTGCAGAGTTTATGTTTCTTCATAAAGAATCTGAGTACATTAAAGAATTGATAAAATCGGGTGTTAGATCGTTAGCGAAAAATATGATTTTTCAGTTTAAGGAAGAATTAAAAACTGCACCAGTACATTTTGCTGGGACTATTGCATTCCTGTCTCAGGAAGAAATCAGAGAAGTTGGAGCCGAAATGGGTTTTAAAGTAGGTAATTTTATTCGAAGACCTATTGAGGGATTAGTAAGTTATCATACTAAAAATTTAAAATAATAAACGGAAATTGCTATTGAGATTATACCAAATATATAATATCCTTTTGGTTTCAAATCCTGCTACTTCGGATATATTAATTGACACTATTTAATAGCGACCATTGAAATTTCAACATTTACATTTTTAGGTAAACAAGCTACTTGAACTGTTTCTCTTGCAGGAGCTGTTTCATTATTGAAATAGGAGCCATAAATATCATTGATATTCGAAAAATCATTCATATCAGCAATAAAAATAGAAGTTTTAACAACGTTTTCAAAGGTCATTTCTGCACTTGCTAATACAGCTTTCATATTTTCCATAACTTGCCTTGTTTCGGTTTTAATATCATCTAAAACTAGTTTTCCATTTTCCGGATTGATCGCAATTTGCCCTGATGTAAATAAGGTATTATTTACTAAGACTGCCTGATTGTAGGGTCCAATAGGTGCCGGCGCTTTTTTAGTATTAATAATTTTTTTCATTTAGTATCTATTTTATTTTTAAACTTTGAATTGCTTTTTCAGGAGTAAAAATACATCAGAAATCTATCTAAGATAAGAATTTATATCAACTAAAATAAACGCCTATCTGGGGCTTTACGCTGGTCATATTTGAGATCACTTAAAATGGACGATTTAACACCTATAAAGAAGTAATAAGTAGTATTCCCAAAAGGTACCCAGTTAAAACTCATCCGCCAACTATCCAAATCGCGCTCGAAGCTTAAATTGGTATAGGTTATTCCCTTTCTTTTTACATCATACCCTGATGAAAACCCAACATTCCATTTAGGGGATAATTCCACTTTTCCTGAAAATTGTAATGAATTATTAGAAATTTCATTTTGCCTTCGAGAGTTAGAATAGCCCATAGAATAACGTAAACTCATCGTCCAAGGAATAGTGGCTCCAAATAGTTTTGCAACCTTATCATTACTTTCATCCTGATCGTCTTTTTCATTTCTTGTTGTCATACCGCTGCCAAATAAGCTAACAGAATTCGGATCAGAAGTAGTTGTACCAGCCCCTTTTTTCTTATCTGTCTTTTTCTTACTGAAAGTTTCATTTGACAATGAATAGCTTGCTGAAAGACTAGCCGAGGTCAACCTGAATAAACTACCACCATTATTAACATTAAATGTATTGATTCTGACACCACTGGCATTCAGTGCATAAGGATCTAACGAAGCATTTGCGTTCAAGTTTAGTTTATTATCAAATAGGGCAGTACCCGCTGTTACTCTAACAGGACTCCACTGCAAGGAGTCTGCGGCAATATTATAACTAGAACTAAAATTTAAATTTTTTAAAATGCTGATTTTTTTTGCTTCTGTTTCGGTAGAATCTTTGGGCATTACCTTTGCTTCTAATGTGCTATTGATACCTATACCAATACTACTTGATAATCCCCTGGACGGCTGGCCAAAAACGCCCCCTTCAAAAGGGCTAAATTCTCTTACATTATCAGGGTCTTCACTTTGTTGTACTTCGTCATAATAAAAACTAAAATCAGGCCTGTAATTAAATGAAACAGAGGGTCTAACAACATGCCGGATGGATTTTAATCTGCCCTTTTTAAAATTGAACATACCATACAGGGTAGTTGAAGCTGAAACACCACCAGAATATTCTCTAAAGGCTTCAAATCCATTTACAGTGTCTTTAACTACTGTATTAGTAGTTTCATCATATTGCTGATCGGTTGTTTTAAGATACCAAACTTCTTTATAGTTGACATTCGGTGATAGGGTGATGTATTTTAATACTTTTAAATTGGTGCTTAAAGAAGAGGTATGTTTTGCTCCTGAACGGGCATTATCAAACATTTCTTTTTTTAAGAATAATTCTTCAGTAGTAGAAATTCTATTTTGAAGATCAAAATTATAAGATAGGCCTAAATTATGAATTGGGTTTTTTTTAGAACCTACTTTTGGTGCGAACGGATAAATACGATCCATACTTATCTGCAAAGATGGCAGAGACATATCGATTCGTTCCGTGTTGGTATTTTGAGTATGTGTTAGAGACATATTCATATTAAATGGAGTATCCACGAATTTTTTATAATATGAGATAGAAGAGCTAAACGTATTTGTCACTGTTTGACCTATATTAATTTCATTTAATGATTCCCTAAAGTACTGACTGCTACCAAAATTAACAGAAGCGCTAAATCGTGAATTTGGATTTGATTGTGTTGATTGACTGTGTGACCATTGTAAATTAAAATTATTTCTTTTACTATAATCACTAAAACCTCGTTGACTTGTAATTAAATTTTCGAAACGCAGCCTGAAATTCCCTGAAAATTTATATCGCAATGCGTAACTTGATTCAAAACGCAAGCCCCAGCTCCCGTTGGTATAAACATCTCCTAATACTGATAAATTCACATAGTCATTAATGGCAAAATAATAACCTCCGTTTTGTAATGAGAATCCTTGAGAGTTGTTCTCGCTCCAAGATGGAATTAGGAAGCCTGAAGCTGACCGTTCTTTAGAGATCGGCGCATAAAAGAATGGCAGTATTGCAGGCGTAGGTACATCAGCCAAATAGAGCTGTGATAGACCACCGACAATTTTTTTTCCTGGTACTACCTTAATGTTTTTAGTCACAATTTCGTAGTCAGGTTTTTCTTTGGTTGAGGTAGTGAAATGAGCTTTGTTTATATAAAGAACTGAATCGTTTTCACGTTTTGTAATTTGGCCTCTAATTATGACTCCGTTCTGTTCAGTTCTTGTATTATATATTACCGCTCTTTCATTTTTAAAGTTATAAATGAGTGAATCTTGCTCACTTTCTTGAATTCCTTGTTTAAATTGTGGTCTTTGTAAATAAACTCCTGAGCTGTCAATAATCCCTTTAGCGAAGGCTAAATTGTTTTTATAATCTATGATAATAATACCGGCTTTTAATTCAATATCTTGATAATACAATTCGGCATTATTGTATAATGTAGTTTTACGACTTCTGAAATCATTTGCAATATAATCTACTGCTTTTTTTTTGATAATATCTTCTAAAAGCTCTTTAGGGGCTATAATACTATCCGTCTTTGTCGAATCTTGCGCATTAATTACCAAATTATTTTTAGAAATATTTATGGAATCTTTACTTTTGGGTGTTATTTGACTAAAACTGAACAGACACCCCAGACAATAAAAAAGGAAAACAAAAACTATATGCTTAAAATTTGTATGCAATGCTATTAATAGTATTTTTGTAAAAATTTAAAAATGGCTTAGTTTTTGAAATTACAAACTTACATATATTTTTTAAGTGATATTGCCTAAAGAATAGTTAAATAGATAATATTTATGATTAATTTTTTGGTAAAAACTATGGGTAAAAAGAAGTTCGTTTTTGTATTTATTTTATTCTTTTTTTCTTTGCAAGTATTTAATATTTCGGCTCAGGAGAACTTTAAAGTCGTGTTAGACGCCGGTCATGGAGGTACTGATCCAGGTAACTTGGGGAATGGCTATTATGAAAAAGATATAGTTCTAAAAATCGCAATTGCCGTAGGAAAATTATTAGATAAAGATAAGGATATAGAAGTAATTTTTACTCGTAAGGATGATACGTTTATTGAATTGCATGAAAGGGGTACAATTGCACAGAATTCCAAGGCAGATTTATTTGTATCTATACATTGTGATGCTTTTGGAAGCTCCGTTGTAAATGGTGCCGGAACATTTGTGTTGGGGTTGCATGAAAACGATCGAAACTTTGAGATAGCTAAAAAAGAGAATTCAGTAATACTTTTAGAAGATAACTATAAGGAAAAATACGACGGGTTTGATCCTAATTCTCCTGAGGCTGTAATAGGTTTGACCATGATGCAAGAAGAGTATTTAGATCAAAGCCTTTCTATTGCAAGTTTAATTCAAAACAATTTCACAAGTCAGTTAAAAAGAAAAGACCGGTTGGTAAAGCAAGCAGGATTTTTGGTATTAAGAAATACATTTATGCCTAGTGTGCTAGTTGAAACTGGGTTTTTAACCAATAAAAATGAAGGGGCATATCTAAACTCTAGAAAAGGTCAGGAAGAGATCGCAGATGCCATTTATAAAGCAATAAAATCTTACAAAAAACAGTTGGATGAAAATACAGTGGTTGAAGTAAAACCTGATCTAAGTAAAGAAGCCAAAGAATCAAAACTTAAAACAAGAATCATAGAAGGGGTTGATTTTAGAGTACAAATTTCTTCTAGTGCGAGAAAATTAAAAACCGAACCGTACAATTTTAAGGGCTTGAAAGGTGTTGATCGTATTAAAATAGGGGCCCATCACAAATATTATTATGGTAAAACTTCTGATTATGTTAAGATAAATGAGCTTAAAAATGAAGTTCGTAAGAAAGGATTCCCAACCGCCTTTGTAGTTGCCTTTATAAACGAAAAAAAGGTTGCTGTATCTGAAGTTTTGAAATCCAATTAAATGAGCTTGTTGCTTTCTTCTAACAGAAATAATTAGTATTATTGCTATTAATATAAAAACGATTATGCCTAAATTATCCAGAGAACTTAAAACAGGAATTATTGCCGTTTTAGCCATTGCTGTTTTTATATGGGGATTCAGTTTTTTAAAGGGAATTAACCTTTTTGAAAGTAATAGAGTTTATTACGCACAATACGATAATGTACAAGGTCTGGTTGCATCCGCTCCTGTAACCATTAATGGATTAAAAGTTGGAACAATAAATGATATTTATTTTCACCCTAAAAAAGAAGGTGTTCTTGTTGTAAAATTTTCTTTGGAAAATGACTTTAAATTTTCAAAAAATAGTATCGCTCAAATTTATAGCCCCGATTTTATTAGCGGTAAATCTATTAAACTGCTGACGTCTTTAAATGGTGATACTGCTGTTTCAGGTGATACATTAATAGGAAATGTTGAAGCAGGTTTTTTAGGGGCCTTAAATGACCAAATTGCTCCTTTACAGGCCAAAGTTCAAAGTTTTATTATTAATGCTGACTCATTGTTGGGAGGTTTTAATGAAGTTTTTGATATGAAAACTAAGACTAATTTGCAACAGTCTATTGCAAAACTAAATACATCACTTACTAGTTTTGCAACAGCTTCAAAATCACTGGATAGGATATTAGCCGAAGATGGTAAAATAGACTCTATTTTAGACAATGCCAATATTGCTTCAATTAAATTGGTTAATTTGACCGATTCACTAAATGACGCAAATCTTAAATCTACAGTTCAAAAATTAGAAGCAACATTGAATAGCTTCAATAACATATTATCCAATTTAGATAAAGGAGAAGGTTCAATGGGTAAATTGTTAAAAGATGAAGGTTTGTATAATAATCTTAAAGGCGCTTCTAAAGAAATGGAAGAATTACTGCGTGAAATGAAATTGAATCCCAAGCGCTTTGTTCATTTTTCTCTTTTTGGAAAAAAACCAAAACCCTATACCGAAGAAGAAATTCAAGAATAATCATATGTCATTTATCAAAACAATTTCATATAAAGATGCTGATAGATCTTTAAAACGGTTGTATGATAAAGTAAAAGGTCCAAATGATGTTATTGATAATATAATGCTAGTTCATAGTTTAAGACCTCATACTATGATAGGCCATATGGCCTTATATAAAAATGTTTTACATCATAAAAATAATACAATGCCAAAATGGTTTTTAGAAACTATTGGAGTATATGTAAGTTTACTAAATAATTGTAATTATTGTGTAGATCATCATTTTGAAGGGTTAAAGAGATTATTAAATGATGATATTAAAGCAGCATTTATTAAAAAAAAGTTGATAACTAATTCTTACGAAACTATTTTTGATAAAGATTATTCATTAGTTTTACGATATGCTGAAAATTTGACCAAAAATATAATACAAATATCTGAAAAACAGATAGATGAATTAATAAATGAAGGTGTAAGTGACGGGCAAATTTTAGAAATAAACCAAGTTATTAGTTATTTTAATTATGCTAATAGAACGGTTTTAGGGTTGGGGGTATCAACAGATGGAGATGTCTTAGGCTTATCCCCTAATGACAGCGATGATGAAAATTGGAATCATAAATAAAGAGTTAAAAATTAAATGCAATACTTTCCGAATTTTCTTTTTGCAGTCTTACTTGTATTTGGAGTTGTTTTTTTTGCAAAAAACATCAGAAAACTAATTCGTAATATCAAATTAGGTAAACCTTTAGACAGATCTGATAATTCTAATTTACGTTGGAAAAATATGGCATATATTGCTTTGGGCCAGTCTAAAATGGTGAGACGTCCAGTTGCAGGCTTAATGCATCTCATCGTTTATGTTGGTTTTATAATTATAAATATTGAAGTACTTGAAATTATTATTGATGGTCTATTCGGTACTCATAGAGCATTTTCTTCTTTGGGGAGTTTCTATAGTTTTTTAATTGGTTCTTTTGAAATATTAGCTGTTTTAGTGCTGGTTGCCGTTACTGTTTTTTGGATCAGAAGAATCGTACTTCGAATTCCTCGTTTTTGGAATAAAGAAATGAAAGGGTTTCCTAAAAATGATGCCCTGTATATTCTATATTTTGAAATGGTGTTAATGTCATTGTTTTTAATTATGAATGCTACCGACACTCATTTTCAAGAAGCTAATACAGGTAATGTAGTCAGTCAGTTTTTGGCACCATTGTTTGACGGATTCAACCCTGAAAATTTGCACCTTATTGAGCGTGTTGCTTGGTGGTTGCATATTGCAGGTATTCTAATCTTTTTGAATTATTTGTACTATTCAAAGCATTTACACATATTATTGGCCTTTCCAAATACTTACTACGCTAATTTGAACCCTCAGGGAAAATTAGATAATTTGGAATCGGTTACTAATGAAGTAAAAATGATGCTGGATCCTAATGCGGATCCTTATGCAGCACCTGCTGAGTCTGAAGAAGACGAAGTACCTGATAAATTTGGAGTCGAAGATATTACAGATTTAAATTGGGTTCAGTTATTAAATGCATATACCTGTACAGAGTGTGGTAGATGCACATCCGTATGTCCTGCCAATCAAACAGGTAAAGAGTTGTCTCCAAGGGCTATAATGATGAAAACAAGAGACAGAGCTGAGGAAATTGGAAAAAATATAGATAAAAATGGTAAGTTTATTCATGATGGAAAGAGTTTGTTAGATACTATAACAACTGAAGAATTATGGGCCTGTACAAGCTGTAATGCCTGTGTAGAGGAATGTCCTGTTAATATTGATCCGCTTTCCATAATTATTGATATGCGTAGATTTCAAGTGATGGAAAAATCTTCGGCTTCACAAGAATTGAATAGTATGATGACCAATATTGAAAATAATGGTGCTCCATGGCAATACAGTCAAATGGATAGATTAAATTGGAAAGACGAATAGAATTATATTGATTGGATGCAGTTGATAGGAAATAACTGTTGAATTTTTTGACGACAGTAAAGATAATTAGAAAAATAAAAAGTATTTTTACGTAAATTTAAGTAACTCTAAATTAAATTAAAATGAACGTACCTACCATGGCTGAATTTATGGCCCAGGGTAAGCAGCCTGAAATATTGTTTTGGGTTGGTTGCGCCGGTAGTTTTGATGATAGAGCAAAAAAGATCACAAAGGCATTTGTTAAAATTTTGAACAATGCTAATGTTGATTTTGCGGTGTTAGGTACTGAAGAAAGTTGTTCTGGTGATCCTGCAAAACGAGCCGGAAATGAATTTTTATTTCAAATGCAAGCAATGACTAATATTGAGGTCATGAATGCTTATGAAATAAAAAAAATTGTCACTACCTGTCCACATTGTTTTAATACTTTAAAAAATGAATACCCTGAATTAGGAGGTAAATATCAAGTAATGCACCATACTCAATTTTTAGAATCATTATTAAGTGATGGTAGACTTACTATTGAAGGAGGCTTTTATGAAGGGAAACGAATAACATTTCATGATCCTTGCTATTTAGGAAGAAGCAATAAAGTTTATGAAGCCCCTAGAGAGTTGATACGAAAACTGGAGGTTGAAATGATTGAAATGAAACGCTGTAAAAGCAACGGATTGTGTTGTGGTGCAGGTGGAGCTCAAATGTTTAAAGAGCCAGAAAAAGGGACTAAAGATATTAATATTGAACGTACTGAAGAAGCGATCAATATAAAACCAGACATCATTGCAACAGGTTGCCCGTTTTGCAATACCATGATAACTGATGGAATTAAAATTAAAGAACAAGAAAATAATATAAAAGTATTAGATATTGTAGAACTTATTGCTAATGCCCAAGATCTATAGTAAAAACCCATCTGGCCATGCCATATATTAAAGATAAAAATTTAGTGAATATTTACGAGGAAGTCGATAAAGCCAATAGTACTATTTATAAATTAAATACCCTTCTTAAAGAAGAAGAAGAAAATAATTCTATTCTAAGAAAACATAGAATTATTCTAGGGGCTTTTGGTTTGTTATTATTAATATTGTTTTTATGGTCATTTGTCAACAAATCTAATGTACCGGATGAAAAATATCTTCAAAAAAACAATTTAACCTTGGTAAATATTGATTCACTTAATTTATTGCAAGAGGCAGCTAATCAAACTGGTTTTGATCAATACGCTGAGGATGATGGATCTGGTTTAGTTGGCCAAACAATTGTGTATAGTATTCAAATAGGCGCTTTTTCAAATTTTAAAGCAAAACTTTTTTCTGATGACCTTGCACATATGAAGGAGTAT
>Ga0316193_10004726_pt1 | contig 10050 bp, 3 predicted proteins | sample MerIslsedime2_MG_FD_207735 | JGI IMG/M metagenome (GOLD analysis project Ga0316193, IMG submission 207735) | Coastal sediment microbial communities from Maine, United States - Merrow Island sediment 2 | ecosystem: Environmental > Aquatic > Marine > Coastal > Sediment | place: USA: Maine...
TACATCCCCCAGAACAAGATGGAAGTTTTCCCTGACATTTTCTGGCGCGGATAACTGGCGAAGAATGGCGAAATCGTCTATCGACCTCGGCGCAATCGGGAATTCGTGGAATTGTGGTTGATCGCCCTGCATGACACTTTGCGCAATCAGCATCAACAGCGGATTGAAATCGACCGCGATGGTGCAGGCGGTCTCCATCTGCATATGAATATCATAGGGCAGGCGGCTGGCACCTGCGCCGAGTACCAGTGTGTTGCCGAGCGCCGGGCCATCTTCAGAATCGGACACGACCTTCTGAATTTGCGCCAGCGATGCTTCGTTTTCTACCTGGCCCCAGCACCAGTCGCGATGCACATTCGCGTAGTAGGTTTGCAGCCCCTGGTCGGCCGGCAACCGGGTGCGAAGTGCAAGGTAGGACTCGTACGTGGCTGACACCGATTGGATATCGATCGGTGCCAGGATTTGTCTCAGCGAGTTGCGGTGGCTGTCCGTTGCGTTTCGCTGGTGCTGCAGGCGCTTTTTCGTGAGCCCGGACAGCTCATTTGATTTCAGTTCCTGGTCAAGTCTCTGGATCTCGTGGGCGAGGCTCTGCAATTCGAAATGCAGTCGATTGCGCCACTCGCCCAGGCTGGCGTCAGTATCGGCGAATAGCCACGGGATGCCTCCAACAAGCGGAAAGTCGATCTTGCACGCCGCGCAATAATATCCGTCATCGCGAATCGACAGCGGCGTCTTGTCGCAGCGTGGGCAGGCGGTCAGGTCCGTCAATCGACTGTCTGTCGACATAGTGATGCATTCTCCGTGTAAGCGCCGGCATTATCGCGTGAAGTCCTGTCAGATCACAGGCTGGAGATCACAAAAGCTACATTCGCCGCTCCTGCGCATCCATGCGCCCGCGGCATACGACCGCCATGGATGGCGGAAGTGCAGAAAATGCAGGAGCAATTTTCTGCCCGTCCGTCCCTGGACATAAAAAAAGGTCAGCCGGATGGAGATCCGACTGACCACTAACGTACCTAGTTCAACAGGGGAGTCTAACCAGGTAACAGAGGTCCTATTGTCCCGTTGGTGATGCCGGGCAGCATGTTGAATGCCGTCATTCGATCCTGCAGCGTCGCATTGCCCAGACCATTGTTCGGGAATGCGGCTGCAAACTGTCCTTGCGTTCCGTGCAGGGCCATATAATTCAGTACAACCGACTCCACCAGCAGGTTAACGTTATTGGCCGCAGGTGTTGCAGCACGTTGTACCGAGCCACCACTATCCATATAGCCGATTTGCTGATGTATCGCCTGCTCCGCAGCCGTCGCACCAAGCAGTTGCGCGCGTCCAGCCGGGTTGTAAACCATGAAGAATGACGCCGCGGTTGATGAGTTATCACTTTGCCACTCGCCTTTACCACGACCCTCAACGGAGTTATCGATAACGCCGTTACTGGATACGGAGCCGTCACTGAATACATACATCATCAACGGAGTACCAATGCGTGCTGCGTATTCGATGCAGGCGCCCATGCAACGTCCGGCGCGCTCATCCTTGACTTCACCTTCGCGGCGTTGTCCGCCGTGATAATCGTAGCCACCCATTTCGATGACAGCTGCGCCTGCAAAACCGTTGACGACCAATTTCATAATTGCGGCTGTCTTGCGGAAGGAGCTTCCGTCGCGGCCGCCGTCATTGAACTCGGCGTCCGAGAAGATTCCACCAGGTCCGACAATCATCGGATCCTGGGCCGGGTCGAGCGGTGTGCCACCGAACCGGTCTGCGATATCGGCAGACTTCAGATAGCCACAGGAAACCATGTCCTTGACCACGGCACTTGCCGTGATTTGCTGGCCCTGGTCGATCGTACCCATTTTCTGGTCACTGATGCGGTAAATGGATTCCATAACCGCCGTAGCGTCATCCGGTCCAAGAATACCGACCAGCTTGCCGGTATCCACCAGTGCGGTGACGTCACTTGGGCGATCGACCTTGGTCGGCCGCAATTCAGGATCCAGCATCATAGCCGGAACCATCGAGTTGCCGCCGGAATCCGAGTTTTCGGTGCCCGCAAGCGTCAGAATCGATCCATCGGCACCGGCCCGCGCAATACCGTAAAGCGGATTATGCGGATTATTGCCGGTATCGTTATCCGAACGTGCCGGGAAAATCGCGCCGTTCAATAACGGTTCGCGGATCGGCGACATGTGTCGTCGCATGCCGCGCAGGAAAGGGCTGTCAGAATGAAATCCGAGTCCCAGGTCCATGTTGGCATAGGGCAGTCCGGACACGGGATCCGTCAGGCCGGGCGCCATATCGCCGGGAAGGCCAAGCTTCTGGTAGCCGTTGGTTCCGAGGAAGTCCAGCTGACCGCCTTCCTTGCCAACCAGCACGTTTGATCCGGAAATATTCGCACCACCCGCCAGGTCGAAGGCGATAAAAGGAATCTTGCCTGCGCCGACCGTAGCAATGTCGCAGGGGTTAGCCAGCAGTGGTTGCAGGTCAGCTGATAGAGCAGCGTAAGCATCGCGCGGATTTGAGAAAAGACTCATAACTCCTCCGCCGAGGGCAAATGCCGATCCGCCAAGGAATCCCTGCGAGACGAAATCTCGTCGGGTTACCGGACGCGGATGATCTCCGTGAGCTTGCGGCGCATCCAGGTTGCGGATGTTTCGTTTCTTAGCCATAACGTTTGCCTCGTATCCTTACTTATACTGTCTTATTGAACTGTCGCGACTGCGCTACCGACTACCGCGGCGCATACAGCTTTGGCGATAGCGCCTGTATTCGGATTGTCTGCACTGATCAGCAAGCGATCAATCAGGTTGCCCGGATGTCCACCGGACGGAGCAAGATAACCCAGTTCATTTCTGAGATCGGAGAAGTCCGGCTGCGTCTGGATAGCAATACCCATAACCCGGTCAATCAACGGATCGATGATCAGGTCACGATTGCCGCCCGCGTAGGCCGCTGACGGTGATGCACCGAAATTGAAGCCCGGGAAATAGGATGCGGCCAGCGCGCCGTCATTTACCAGTGCGTTGCAGTACTCGATAGCCATCTGAGCAATAGCAACCTGGTGTGATGACAGGAACGCTTCCGGACTCTCGATAGCCGGTAACGACTGTCGCAGGCTCTGGAAGGTCATATCGACCGCCAGTGTTTCCGGATCGACTGTCGTAACACTCGCCATCGTCGCATTGATCTCGTCGAACGTTCGTACGCCGAATCGCTGTGCAGGCGGCAAATCGCCCTCAACAATGACCAGCGGCGGATCAAATGTTCGTACAAAGTTTTCTGAGCCGAGCAAGTCGAAGGTCAGGAAAAACTCATCATCTTCCGGGCCCTTTTCAAGCGGCAATACAGCACCGAGCGACGACAGAGGCTGTCCCAGCTCTTCGAACAGCGAGGCGCTCAATGTGCCATCGATATTGGCAAATGACTGGCCTACCGAGGCTTCCGAGCCATTGATCCCGACGCGCATGCCCTGGATAGGAATGCCCTCAGGGCTCTGCGTCGCGTCCAGCGTCAGGAAGTGCGCTCTGTTGAAGAGGTAGCTGTACGAATCGAACTGAGATACCTCGAACAGGATATAGGCGGTCGGCACATTGATGATGTCTTCAATACCAAACAGCAGGTAGAATTTTTCACCTACGCCGACGTCGAAGTTCTGCACGACCTGTTCCTGGGTAATTGCACGATCATGGATCGCTACGAGTCGCAGCGTTCCCTGCCACAGATTGTCACCGGATACCTCGTTACCCAGGACAAAGGCGAACGTGTCCTGCCAGTCAACCATGGAACCGCCCGGTGATGTGTCGGTCTCGGAAACAAGGTTACCGTTAACGTATATCTTGCGACCGTCGAGTTCCGAGTAAGTCGCAACCACATGCTGCAAGGTTGCTTGCAATACTTCATTGGCGGACGGCGTCGAAACCGACGGATCACCATTCAGGCTCGTCTCTGTACTGCGATTCAGGTAATTGTAGTCATACAAAGTCTGCTGCAGGCTGAAGTTCCTGGCGTCCTCACCGGCGGAGTAGCTGACGATGCGCGCCATTTCCTGCGTCACGTTGTTCGGTACGACCCAGGCTTCTATTGAATAGGCGCCCGACGCACGAATCCTGTCGTGCAGTTTCTTACTGGCAGTGGTCGATCCCTGGGCCTTACCATCATTGATGGTTATGCCCCAGCCGCCAAACCAGGTGACGTCGCCGGAGAAGTTGAGATCCAGAGCTGGTTCTTCGCCGCTCGTATCGTAAGCAACTTGTCCTGTGCCCGTCTTGAATTCGTACAGAGCAATCTGGTCCGATTCGTAACGATTGCCACCCGACGCTACCGTTCCATCGACGATACGCAACGCCTTGGAATTAACCAAAAGCGGGTTGATCTGGGTCAGCGGAACCGTTGCGGCAAATGCCGTAATAGCGGCCTCCATCGCATTCGCTGAAGAGGCGCAATCGCTATTCCAGCAATTGTGGAACTCGTCGCGAAGTCGAATAACCATTCTGGAGCTTGCCGGATCGTCGAGATCCATCTTCGTCTTCGCCGCGTCAAATGCTGATGCAACATCGGCTTCCGCGAAATACGGGCTCTGCGATGTCGGCGACGATGACGTGTGGCAGCCGGCACAATACTGTGTCAACAAAGGGTATACCGTTGCCTGGAAATCCTGGACGGTAGCGTTAACGTAACTTTTACTTGCGCCAGGATCCATTGCAACCGGTGCATCCAGGTCGATCTCGCGACCACCCGCGATACCGGTGATGCCTCCCCAGTTTGTAATCCACGTGGTCATGTTGCTGGCGCAGACCTGGTTGTCCGCCACCCAGCAGTTATGCCCGGTGCCGACCTTGCTGACCAGTCGCGAATCCTGCGGTGACGACAGCGTAACGACCGTAATGGCAGCGTCGTAGGCCATGTTGATATCATCATGGCGAGCAAACATCGGGTTCTGTGCCGTCTGTTCGTTGTGACACCCGCCACAACGACTGCTCGTTTCGACGTTATTCCATACCTCGTCCTTGAACTTCTGGACATCGGCATCGCGGGCGACTGGCCCGTTGTAGCCAGCGCTCGGCGTAGTGCCGACGAGAGGATTGTCGGTGGTTTGTGCTCCGCCGCCACAGGCCGCCAGCACGAGTGCTGACAGGCCTGCCAGTACAACCAAGCGAAGTGACTGGAGACGAGCACGGCTAATGTAATTCGCCGGAGTCATTGCAATTCCTTTTAAATGAGTCATGTCAATGCTCCCTATTGGCCCATACAGTAGACGGCCGCATCTGCGAACGTCCGTTTCATGGAGTAGCCTGAACGAAATGTATTGACCATCGTGGCAACCTGCGCGCGATCAGCCGCGTCTTCCGGATCTCGCAAGCAAACTGTTTTGAATACTTTCTTGACCTGGCAATTCGCGAACGCGTCGCTGTTGGCAAGTTCATCACCCATCGATTTCGCGCCGCTGCCACTTCCTGGCAGTGTCGGGTCCCATCCCAGGAATTCGTTCTGGCCAGTTCGCCAGTAGTTCTCCCAGTTATCATTTGGGGTAACGAATCCAAACTCGAAGTTTGCATTGTTATTGAAATACTTAGGCTGAACCTGTCCTGCTGTGTATTCGATGCTGCCCGAGGTCTCGTTAAAGTTGTAATACGCAAATGCCTGGGCAAGCGGGTCCATGCCCGTGTGACAACCAATACAGTTATTCAGGAAGAGCCGGCTATCGCCGCCAGGGCTGCGGCTGACGTCCTGACGTATACGGTCCGGAACGCCCCTGACGTCGTGAACCTGCTCCATGTCGTTACACATGTGATTCATCATCGTGAAGCGGAACATCGCCCGGTTGGTGCCCGCGATAAAGAATGCCTCTGCGGCGGCCCGTGTCGTCATTACACCAGCGGTTGCATTACTCGGCACAGGCGATACAGACGACTGGGCCGTTGCCACCAGCGTCGACATCATGTCGATGCTGCGGTCTTCTATCTCTGTGTAGTGGTTATTGTTCGCGCTTGAATACTGTGTCAATCCGCCAGCGTTGCTGACGTAGACCAGATCGGCGGACAACAATGTATTGAATGGCACGTCGTCTCGAATCATGCCGACAACCGTTGCGATGTAGTCGTTCAAAGGAACAAACACACTCTGATCACGATTTGTCCATGGAGCGGCGAAGTTCTTCAACGTCACGTTGTAGAAACTTGGATTGTCCATCGCAATATAGGCCGCATCCAGTGCGACGCCGGGTTGCCCCGTGTCCACTGCTGCTTCCATCTGTTGCAGCACCGCTTCAGTTGGCGGTACGCCGGCCAACCGGTCGTGAATGCGTTTTGCCTGCTCGCGGGAGCTGGCATTTGCAGTCGACGCCAGGCTGATACCAACAAGGCCGACAAGTAGCAATCGAATAAACCGGCTGGCGCTTTTTCCGCCAGCGGTACGTAGTGTTTTTGTCCGCGTCCAGTAATTCATAATTTCCCTGCTCATGACCATTACGACCAAACAATGTGCCAAGTGCCATCTGCACCCTTAAACGATCGTTTGCAAAGCTCTGCTGCGTTTTTCCAATTCGTTCTTCGTTCGTTGCAGCGTCGCCTTTTCAGAAGTCCGTGTTCGTTAAGAGGTTCTTCCCTGAACAGTTCTGCTTGTTATGGCAGGTAGACTTGCTTCCAAGTGTGCCTTTCGCTTTAAAACTTGTCCGTGAATACATTCACAGAACCAGCAGTTGTTATTGCGCCCGGCAGTTTTGCTTTCGATCTGCTGTTGTATAAAGCAAGGGCTGTGCCAAGTTCGGATGTACTGAGAGGATTTCGCTTGTTTATTATCAAAAACAATAAGTTACGCTGCCCAGCAGAACGCCGTCCCGAGCTGGTATATGTCAAATGCTTGTCTCGGTATTCGCACAAGTAATGGCCGGTTGTCGGCTAACTCACTGATTGGTAACGCTACCGGGGCTGTCGCCCAAAGCAGACGCTTTTGCAACTAAGTGACAGTCTGATCTGGCTCAATTCGTCCGTTGTATTGCGAAAACAAAACCTGATTGGAAATTCGAGACTGCAGTTCGGCCAGGCCCGAAAAAATAAACACGCAAGCAAAAGTTTTTTGAATGTGATGCAACGATGTTTTGTTCGTCAGTGATTTCAAATTTTACTTTGCGCACTGTCGTACTTTCGAGACATTACATTACGAAAAAACCTTCTTTAGTATTCCGCAAAGTGGCCGCAGAACGTCCCGGTTTTTTGTGAACTGGTTCCGGTTTTTGCAAGCAACTACGCAATGCGAAGCTTGTTGCCACCAGCAGGAAAGAAGTTTGGGCGTGGTCTTTTGTGATCGCGTTAACGGTATGCACCGGGCGTTATGTCCACTATTCGGTATTGGCTTGAATGGTGGAGCATTGCGCCGAACGGCCAGGGTCGGTCTGCAGAGAACGGAGACTTTGTAGCGATCCCGGCTAACGCGCAGCAACAGTTGTTTGCGCAGCTCACATTTAAGATTTGAGGTGAAGGACATGAACGTACGATCACTGCACTTAAAGGATGGATTCTTCCGCGGAGCACTTCGCCTGACGGCGCTGCTCGCGCTTGTGTTACTGGTTGGTGCCTGTAGTAAAGGCGAGGGCGTCCAGCTTGGCACCGGTCAGACGCCGGATCCGGTTGTCGTCGATTTTCCTATTGCGTACATAAAAGAGCCACAACCGCCTCTTGACGATAACGGTGAGATAACCCAACCGGATGCTCGAGAACTCATAACATTCAATGTAGGCGGCGACGTTCACTTTAAGGAACGTGCAGCCGTTGGTGCTCTCGACTTCAATATCACAGAACGCTTTACCCAGGGCATGGGTGCTGTTCGAGATCTCGAGATGGCGTATGACGGCAGTTCAATCGTCTTCGCAATGCGCGGACCGGTTAATCCAAACCTTGATCTTGATGACGAAGATCAGCCGACCTGGAATATCTGGCAGTACTTCTTCGAAACTGACGAACTGATTCGCACAATTGTGCCCGACCTGACCGCCGAGATTGGTCACGACATTGGGCCACAGTACCTGCCAGATGGTCGAATCCTGTTTGTTTCATCGCGGCAGCATCGTTCGAATGCGGTGTTACTCGATGAAGGCAAGCCGGCTTTCCCCGCCGAAGATGAAGATCAAAACGAGCCTGCATTTGTATTGCACGTCATGAATCCCGACGGTACCGGCATTGAGCAGGTGACGTATAACCAGAGTCATGATTTCGACGCAACCGTCACGTCAAACGGGCAGATTGTCTTTAGTCGCTGGGACCATGCGGGCCCCGGCAATGATTCGATCAATCTGTATCGGATGAACCCGGACGGTTCGAAACTTGAAATGCTGTATGGCCAGGAGAGTCATGACACCGGTACCAACGGTGAGACGGTTCAGTTCCTGCAGCCGCGTGAGATGGAAGACGGACGCATTATGGTGCTGGTCCGACCGTTTACGGATACCCTGGGCGGCGGCGATCTGATCATGATCGATACGCCGACATACCTGGAAAACACGCAAGCCACTAAAGATAACCCGGGAATGGCCGGCCCCGCACAGGAACGGGCGACCATTGTTGATATATCGACTGAAGCCGGCGTGACATCAAGGGGTGGCCGCTACTCGTTTGTTTATCCTATTCAGGACGGCAGTGGTCGACTGATGGTGAGCTGGAGTCCGTGCCGACTGACGGATGTCATTCTTGATCCCAACATGATTCCACTGGACCCTGTTTATTATCCGTGCACCGACGAAAACCTGGCTGACACGAATCTCGAAGAAGCTGTCCCGGTTTACGGCATCTGGATATATGACCCATCCGATGAAACGCAGCGGCCGATCGTCCCTGGGGAAGTCGGCTTCATCTATACGGAGGTCGTATCGGCAGACCCGAGACCTGTGTACCCGGTCGTTTTGGACTCAGAAAACATGTTCGTCGATGACCCGGACCTGGTGCAGGAATCTGCTGCAATACTGAAAATTCGCAACGTCTATGATTTTGACGGCGGCGCTGTCGTCGATATTCCGTCGCTGGCGGATCCGGCAATCTCACTGGCGGCCGACCGCCCGGCACGGTTCCTGCGTATCGTAAAAGCGGTATCGCTACCGGACGAAGACCTGCTGGATATTGATAACACCGCATTTGGTGTGAGCACCGCTCAGGGCATGAAGGAAATCGTCGGCTACAGCATGATCGAGCCGGATGGGTCGGTAATGGTCAAAGTGCCGGCCAACGTCGCCCTGGCGATTAGCGTGCTTGACGAAAACGGCCGCAGGATTACACCGCGGCACCAGAACTGGATTCAGTTACGTCCCGGCCAGTTGCTCGAATGCAATGGTTGCCACCAGCCCAACAGCGGTATTTCGCACGGACGTTACGACGCTTTCGAATCTGCTTACGCGGGTGCACCGACCGCCGGTGTTGCATTTCCGAATACCGAGCAACAATATTTTGTTGGCGATATCGGCGAGACGATGGCCGAAGTCCGGACGCGGGTCAGTTGTGTAAATGATGGATGTTCATCGCTTGAGCCATCAGTTAACATAACGTATGAAGATATATGGACTGACGAAGCGGCTGCTGGCCGATTAAAGGATGTGAGTTTCGAGTATTCCTACCTGGCGCTAACGACTGAGCCGCCGACCAGCCTGAGCTGCATGACCCAGCCGTGGTCGTCGCGTTGTCGAATCGTCATTAACTATGAAGAACATGTGCATCCGCTCTGGTCGCAACCGCGACCGGTATTGAATGCCGGCGTCCCTGTGCTTGACCCTGTGACAGGACTGCCGTTAACGAACAATTGCCTGAACTGCCATACACCGATTGACGACCAGGGTGTCGTGCGTGTGCCGGCAGGGCAGCTTGAATTACAGGATGGACTATCACCGGATGAGCCGGATCACTTTCATTCCTATCGCGAGTTATTAGCGGGTGATGATATGCAGGAAGTGGCCAACGGTGCTTTGGTGGACGTGCTGGTGCAAAACGGTGTCGATATCGATGGAAACCCGATATTCGTTACCGTACCGGTTGCGCCATCGATGAGAACGGCGGGCGCCGATGCATCGAC
>Ga0316193_10004727_pt1 | contig 10049 bp, 7 predicted proteins | sample MerIslsedime2_MG_FD_207735 | JGI IMG/M metagenome (GOLD analysis project Ga0316193, IMG submission 207735) | Coastal sediment microbial communities from Maine, United States - Merrow Island sediment 2 | ecosystem: Environmental > Aquatic > Marine > Coastal > Sediment | place: USA: Maine...
CCGCCACCATCGATGGTGAGCTCGGCGATCTCGTCCACCGGATCCCGCTGCTGATTGAGCAGGTGGAGCTTTACGACAACGTCTTGATCGTCCAGGCGAGCCAGTCACTTCGATCGGCCGAATCGGCCTATGCATCCGGAACCGCCAACGCCCTCGATCTGCTCGACGCCGAGCGGGTCCTGCTCCAGGTCCGCATCGCTGCAGAACGCGTCCGCTCTGATCTCGATATTGCCTACGCCCAGCTCGAAGGAGTGATTGCGGGACCGCTGGAGAACGTCCACGGGGAGGTGGACCAATGAAACATGAAAAACAGAGTGGCAATTCAGTTCTGAGAGCAGTGGTGTGGGTACTCGTTGGGGCGGTGGTGATGTTGTTTCTCGTGGTGGATCCGTTGGGTGTGAGCCCGGTGGATAACTGGCTTGGGTTGTCTCGGAGTACTGAAGTCGGGCACGGGAACGGGAACGGGTTATGGACATGCGGGATGCATCCGGAGGTGATTCAGGAGGAGCCTGGGATCTGTCCGATCTGCCACATGGACCTGGTGCCTTTGCGGACCGAGAAAGAACACGTCGGGAACGGGGACGGGAACGGGGTTTTTACCTGCCCGATGCACCCAGACATCCTCGAGGAGGAACCCGGTTCCTGCCCGATCTGTGGGATGGATCTCGTTCCGGTAAAGGGTGAGACGGGACCGGCAGAGGGCGACCGCGAGATCCTCTTCTACCGCAACCCCATGGACCCGAACGTTATGTCGGAGGTTCCGCGCAAGGACGAAATGGGCATGGACTACGTGCCGGTCTACGCCGAAGAGGCGGAGTCTGTCGCTGCCCAGGGTGCCGTTGTAACGATCGACGCCTCGGTCCAACAGAACATGAATGTGGTGACGCAGCGCGTCCGACGCCGCGATATCGCCCACAAGATCCGGACGGTGGGCTACCTCGACTATGACCAGGAGAGGATGGTCTCGGTGACCACCAAATATCCCGGTTTCATCGAAAAGACCTACGTCAACCACATCGGCCAGCCAGTCCAAAAAGGCCAGCCACTCTTCGAAATCTACGCGCCGGAGCTCGTACAGACCGAGCAGGAACTTTTGGCTGCGGTACGTTACGCACGCAGACTATCTTCTGCGCCGGAAGATGCTCGTGGTCGGGCCGAGGCCCTCCTCGAGGCGGCTCGCCAGCGTCTCCAGTACTGGGACGTCAGTGCCGAACAGATTCGTCAGCTCGAGGAAACCGGTGAGGTCTTCCGCACCCTTCAGGTGGCGGCGCCGGCGAGCGGCGTGATCATGAAGCGGATGCCGGGGCTGGAGGGCATGGCCACCAAACCGGGCATGGAGCTGCTCCACATCGCGGATCTCTCCAACCTCTGGCTGACGGTGGAGGTCTTCGATGAGCAGTTGCCCTGGCTTGATACCGGCAGCTCGGCCACCGTCACTCTGAGCTATTTCCCGGGCGTTACCTATCGCGGGCGCGTGCGCTATATCGAGCCCGAGGTTTCAGAGAAGACCCGTACGATCCAGCTGACCCTCGATGTGCCCAACCGTGACCGCCGGCTGCGGGTTGGGATGTATGCCACCGTGGTGTTCGAACCGGTGGCGGCAACCGATGTCATCACGGTTCCGGCCGAGTCCATCATCCGAACCGGAGTACGGGACGTCGTGATTGTGGCGATCGGTGGCGGCCGGTTCGTGCCGCGCGAGGTGGTGCTCGGCCCAAGGGGTGATGGATTCATTCAGGTGCTCGAGGGTCTTTCGGACGGCGACGAGGTCGTGACCTCGGCTCAGTTCCTGATCGACTCCGAGTCGAATCTCCGCGAGGCGATCCAGAAGATGATCGCCGAAAAACGTGCTGGAGGTGCGTCGTGAGAGCGCCATCCTGTCATCCCGAGCGAGCCACGTCCCGCAGGGTCGTGGCGAGTCGAGGGATCCCCCGAATCCTGAGAACGTCTCGAGCACCTCACTCTCCGGGGAAGTCGGGGGATCCTTCGACTGCGGCGTCACTCTGTGACGCCTCCGCTCAGGATGACAGAAGGGACTCGATCTTTGGAGGTCCCCCATGCTAGCCCGCATCATCGAGTGGTCCCTCAAGAATCAGTTCCTGGTCATCATCGGGATGCTCTTTGCCATTCTCGGTGGGGTATGGGCGATGCGGACCACCCGCCTCGATGCCATCCCGGACCTCTCTGACGTCCAGGTCATTATTTACACCGAGTACCCCGGACAGGCGCCGCAGGTGGTCGAGGACCAGATCACCTACCCGGTGTCGTCAAAGATGCTGTCGGTGCCCTTCGCCAAGGTCGTGCGGGGCTACTCCTTCTTCGGTTTTTCCTTCGTCTACGTGATCTTCGAGGACGGCACCGATCTCTACTGGGCGCGGTCAAGAGTCCTCGAGTATCTCAACGGCCTCACCGGTCAGTTGCCCGGCGGCGTGACGCCACAGCTTGGGCCCGACGCTACCGGTGTCGGCTGGGCATTCATGTACGTTCTCAACTCCCCGCAGCGATCATTGGCAGATCTGCGCTCGTACCAGGACTGGTACCTCAAGTACGGGCTGATGTCGGTGGAGGGGGTTTCCGAGGTCGCCTCGCTCGGTGGGTTCGTTCGTCAGTACCAGGTCGAGGTAGACCCCGTGCGGCTCAGGGCCTACGACGTATCACTGACCGACATCAAAAGAGCCATCCAAAGGTCGAACAACGACGTCGGCGGCAGACTCGTCGAGATGGGTGAACGCGAGTTCATGGTGCGCGGGCTCGGTTACGTCAAGGACATCCGCGACCTCGAACACATTCCCCTCGGCACAGGACCAGGGGGGACCCCGCTCTCCCTATCCGATGTCGCCAACATCACCATCGGTCCCGAGATCCGGCGTGGTCTCGCGGATTGGAACGGCGAGGGCGAGACCGTTGGTGGGATCGTGGTGGTGCGTTCCGGCGCCGACACTCTGTCGACCATCGCCAGGGTCAAGGAGCGGCTGGCCGAGCTCGAAGCCGGGCTACCGGACGACGTCGAGATCTCGGTTGGCTATGACCGCACCGATCTGATCCACGAGTCGATCGAGACCCTGACCGACACCCTGATCGAGGAATCGATCATCGTCGCCCTGGTCTGCATTATTTTTCTTTTTCACTTCCGTTCTGCCTTTGTGGCGATCGTCTCGATCCCGGTGTCACTTCTGCTCGCCTTTATCGTCATGCGGGTCCAGGGCCTGGGCGCCAACATCATGTCGTTGGGAGGCATCGCCATCTCCATCGGCGTTCTCGTGGACGCGGCGGTGATCATGGTCGAGAACTCGCACAAGCACTACGAGGAATGGAAAGGAGAGCGCAGTCATTTCGAGATCATCCTGCGGTCGGCGCAGGAAGTAGGTCCGACGCTCTTTTTCAGCCTGCTCCTGATCACGGTCTCCTTTATGCCGGTCTTCACCCTGCAGGCCCAGGAGGGCCGGCTCTTCCGACCGCTCGCCTTCACCAAGACCTATTCGATGGCGATGGCGTCGATCGTCGCCATCACGGTCATTCCGGTTCTCATGTTCTGGTTCGTCCGCGGCAAGATTCACTCGGAGAAGAAGCACCCGGTGTCTCGCCTCCTTCGCGCCATGTACTCGCCATTGCTCAACGTGGCCCTGAAGTGGCGATGGCTGGTCGTGGTGCTTGCGATCGCCGCGGTGGCGTCGGTGTGGTTTCCGTTGCAGCACATCGGTTCAGAGTTCATGCCGCCGCTGTGGGAGGGCGATCTGCTCTACATGCCGACCACCTTCCCCGGAATCTCCATTACAAAGGCCAAGGAGCTTTTGCAGCAAACCGACAAGATCATCGCCTCCTTCCCGGAGGTGGAGTCGGTGCTGGGCAAGATCGGAAGGGCTGAGACCGCCACCGATCCGGCGCCGTTGTCGATGATCGAGACCACGATCGTGCTCAAGGACCCGTCCGAATGGCGGCCGGGGATGACCAAGGAGAAGCTCATCGAGGAGCTCGACCGTGCGATCCAGTTCCCGGGTCTGACCAACGCCTGGACGATGCCGATCAAGACCCGCATCGACATGCTCTCGACCGGCATCAAGACCCCGGTCGGGATCAAGATCGGTGGACCGGATCTCTCCGAGCTCGAACGCATCGGAAAAGAGGTCGAGGCGCTGGTCAAACCGCTCGAGGGCACGCTCTCCGCCTACGCCGAGAGGGTCATGGGCGGAAGCTACCTCGATTTCGAAATCGATCGCGAGGCCTCCGCGCGATACGGGATCACGGTCGGCGACGTTCAGGACGTCATCATGTCGGCGATCGGCGGCATGAACGTGAGTTGGACGGTGGAGGGGCTGGAGCGCTACCCGATCAATATCCGCTATCCACGCGAGCTCCGCGACAACGTCCAGGCACTGGCCGAGACCCTGGTCGTTGCCCCAGGTGGAGCGCAGGTGCCGCTCTCCCAGCTCGCGACCATTCGCATCCACCAGGGACCGCCGTCCATCAAATCCGAAAATGCGCGACCCAATGCCTGGGTCTACGTCGATCTCCGTGGCATCGATGTTGGGACCTGGGTGAAACGGGCGAAACAGGAGATCGAGGAAAAGGTCGAGCTGCCGGCCGGCTACACCATTTTCTGGTCCGGACAGTACGAATACATGGAGCGTGCCAAGGCGCGGCTGCTGCTGATCGTCCCCATCACCCTCTTGCTCGTTTTCCTGATCCTCTACTTCAACACCGGCTCGCTGACCAAGACCGCGATCGTCCTGATGGCGGTCCCGTTCTCTGCGGTGGGCGCCATCTGGCTGATGTACTTCCTCGGCTACAACTGGTCGATCGCGGTGTGGGTGGGGCTGATCGCCCTGGCTGGTCTCGACGCCGAGACCGGAGTGGTGATGCTGCTTTACCTCGACATCGCCTACGACCGCTGGAAGAGCCAGGGAAAGATGACCACCTGGGCCGAGTTGACCGAGGCCGTCGATCACGGTGCGGTAAAGCGTATCCGCCCCAAAGCCATGACGGTGGCCACCACCTTCATCGCCCTGCTGCCCATCCTGTGGGCCACCGGAACCGGCGCCGATGTCATGCGGCGGATCGCCGCACCCATGGTCGGCGGCATCGTGACCTCGTTCATCGGCGAGCTCCTGGTCTACCCCGCGATTTATTTCATCTGGAGATCGGCGGGCCTTCGAAACACTCCGGAAGCTGAGAGCTAGAGTGAGGCTCTACCGAACAGCCGACGTACCCGTGGCGAAGTGACCGCAGCCAGGGTGAAGCCGCTGAGGACGGTCACGAGCCCGAGGGCGGAGACCGCTTGCAGAAGGAGCGTGTTGAAGTTGTCGCGGGTCTGGTAGTCCATGATGTGGAGCATCCACAGGAAGTCGAAAAGTCGCCAGCGATCGTTGCGCCGTGCTGTCACCATGCCGCGTTCGACCGAGACATAGAGACGCGTGCCGAGTGGGTCGTCAAAGGTCACGCGGAAGGCGGGGAGGGGCCGCTCGCGGTACTCCGATCCAGATGTGGTTTCGGTGATCAGCGTGACATCTTCGATTGGTGAATCCGGGGTGTATGCGTGGCGCGCGATCTCCTCAGCCTCATCCCGGTCGACGGTGGCCCGCAGCTCGCCGGTCGAGACGTCGGCGAGAGCCCAATGCTCCTCCTCTTTTTCGATGTATGTGATTTCGTAGACCGCAGAGTCGAGATGTGGGCGCAGGGTAACCGTCTGGATTTCTGCCTGTGAGTGAAGACGAACGAGCTCGGTCAGGGCGGCAGTCGGTGATGCCGGTGGCGCGCTGAACTCGAGGGGTGGTGCTTCGGGCTCCTCGGTCTCCCCACGGACCTTGGCGATCGGGTTGAGGCTGAAGAACAGCCCACCGGCGGTCCACAGCAGCAGTTGGATGCCCACCACCAGCCCGAGCCAGCGGTGGATCTTGCGATAGGTGCGTACGTCCATGGAGAACTCCTCCGCGCCATTGTGACCGATCCGGTGGAGAGCTGGTGGCGACGATCGGACGCGCGACTGGAATACAATGCTCACGCATATTCAAGGAAAGGTCGGTGCAAATGAGTTGGGTCATGAGCCATGAGCCGGTTGTCCGTCTGGGGTTCTTTGCCGGTGTTTTCATCCTGATGGCGGTCTGGGAGCTCGCTGCGCCCCGACGTAGATTGATGGCTACGAAGGGGCAGCGTTGGTTCGCCAACCTCGGGATCATGGTTCTCAGCACACTCGTTGTCCGCGTCATCTTTCCGACCGCGGCGGTCGGCATGGCGCTGGTCGCCGCCGAACGTGGTTGGGGATTGTTGAACAACTTCGATCTGAATCCCGTGGTTTCGATCGCCGCTTCCGTACTCATCCTGGATTTCTTTATCTACCTTCAACATGTGATGTTTCATGCCGTTCCCGCCCTGTGGCGGCTGCACATGGTGCACCACGCCGACGTCGATTTCGATGTCACGACCGGTCTCCGGTTCCACCCTGTGGAGATCGTGCTGTCGATGCTGATCAAGCTCGCCGCTGTCGCCTTACTGGGCCCGCCCGCGGTTGCTGTCATCATCTTCGAGGTGGTGCTGAACGCGACCGCGGTCTTCAACCACGGAAACGTCCGCTTGCCCGCGAGTATCGACCGTGTGCTGCGGTTGGTCGTGGTGACACCGGATATGCACCGCGTCCACCACTCCGTCAAATCGGTGGAGACCAACAGCAACTTCGGCTTCAACCTGCCGTGGTGGGACCGGCTGCTCGGCACCTACCGGGCCCAGCCGAAGGAAGGCCACGAGGGGATGGCCATCGGGCTCAACCAGTTCCAGGATCGGCCGCGCCAAGGCCTGCTCTGGCTCCTCGCCCTTCCCTTCACCGGGCGAGCCGACGGAGTCTCTGGATTGAGCGGCCGCGGATGATCAGGTGGAGAGGTCGAGCAGTCGCTGAAGGGGCGGGTGCACACCAACCAGATCGACTTCGTAACCCAGTTGGTCCAGATCGTTGAGGAGGGTGATCAGCTGACGCGCTCCCGAACAGTTGAAAAGACAGACCTCGCCGAGGTCGATGCGGATGCGTCGTTGCTCGGCCTCCTGAGCGGCACGGGTTTCTCGGGCGAGCGCCACGCCGCCGTCCTCATCGAGATAGCCCTCGACCGCCAGCACCAGCCCTTCGCTGGATGAGGACCTCGCGGATACCTGAAGGGTCGTGTCGTCCATCTCAGTAAACCTCGGCGAAACGGTTCATGGTCTTTTCTCTCGGGAATTCAATTGTACAGAAGACCCTCTCTAATAATAGATACGCGCCAGCCCAGAAAGTTACACAGAAAAACCAGAGAATCGAGGTCGGTAGGGGCAGTGAATGGGCGAGGGAGCGGATACCCATCGAGATCAACGCACCGAGATACCAGACCTCGGTGAAGCCGAGGACTCGCGCGATAGAAACCGCGACGGCGAGTGCGACGACGAGGACGGTGAGGCCGATCGAAGCCCATTTGTAGGCTTTGCGGTGAACGGATGAGCTGAACTGGAGCAGCGAAACGAGTATGAGCACGGTGGTCAGCAGTGCGAGCAACATCAGAGCGACGGCGGCCGTCCGATTTCGATCCGCGGACATCCGGCCGCGAGGTTCTTCAAGGGTGAATGCGCCCTGATCAGCGCCATCGGCAATGTTTGGTGGGGATTCGAGGTTGGTGCTCGAAAGCGCGGCCGGAACCTGGATGCCATAGACCGCCTCGATAGCACGGTGCATCTGGTATTCGACGAAACGGGCCGAGCTTTCCGCTCCGACTTCGAAGGGGTCGTAAAGAGCGACCGTCCGACCTTTCCAAAGAGGGTGCGCCGTGGGGGTGTAGCTCTCGCCCCACGAGGCGGTGATCGTCGGCACTCGACCGTCACTGCTGAGCTCCATGTAGTCCCAGGGGGCCTTGACGCAGCACTCCGAGTAGGTGATCTGGGTGTATGGCCGGGGGTTCACCACGATGGTTAACAGTGCGAAACCAATGCCGATCACTACGGACCCGATGATCGGGACGACGCTGTGGGCCCACAGCATGCGCCTCGAGATCGGCAACGGATCGAAGGGCGTCATGCTCTCGAGGGCCGCCTGCAGCAGAGGGAATTGATAGATGGTCAGGAAGAACAACGGCAGGAAGGCATTGGTGCCCTTGAAGAACTCGAGGGTGGCAACCCAGGCCGAAGCGAGCAATACGCCGAGAAGAAGCCAGGACAGAATATTCGATTTGAGGGCCCTGAAAAGGATCCAGTGGAGAGCGAAGGTGGGATCTTCCTCGCTGTCGACGAGACTCTGGTCGCCGACGGGCTCCGGAAGTTCGAAGTCGCGTTCGTCCGGCATCGACCAGACCGGGGTTTCGCTCTCTTCGATCGTCGGACCGATCGAGAATGTCGGTGGAACCCTGTGGTAGAGATACACGCCCAGGGAGATCGCGACGACCAGGAGGACGAGGGTGCCTGCCATCGAAGTGATCTGCGCCGACGAGAACACCAAGGTGAGCAGCGAGGCGCCGATGATGTAGACCACGTAGGGTGGACCGATTGGGATGCGGTCTCGTCCGGAATGGGGGAGCTGGAAGAGACAGATTAAGAGCATGACAGTCGCCGACGCCCGCGCAGCGGTAAGGGCAACGACCACATTCATCGTCAACCGGCGGCTCTCGAGGTCGAAGCCAAGACCCATGACCGAGGCGAGCACGGCGATGGACAGCAGCGCCACTGCCACCAGCGACCCGGTGCGCACCGCCCAGACCCGGCGTGCGGGCAGAGGCAGGCCGAGGGCGAGGCGGCTCGAGCGCGTCCAGGCGTTGCTGCTGAGAACGAAAACGGCCGCCATGGCTGTGAAGAGCAGATAGAAGGGCCCGAAGCCCTCGGGAAGATCGTTGCCAGAGAGCGATCTGACGTCTTCGCCGAGGTCCGGCGCAATCCGCATGACGATTCCGACTGCGAGGCAGGTGAGGACAGCCCGAACGAGCCCCATGTGGGCGGGATCCTGGCGAAAGAGACAGAGAGTCGGGTTCACCGCTCGCCTCCCGCGATCTCGATGAACATCTCCTCGAGGCCGGCCGTGCGGCACAGTGCATCCGTGACACCGAGATTGTTGGTGATGAGCGCGCAGGCATCGTCGGGATCGAGGCTGAAGACTGCGTGCACGGCATCGGTTCGAACACGGACGCCGAGGCATTCGGGCATCGCGAGCAGTGCCTCGCTCGTGCCCTGCGGGCGGTGGGGCACGAGAGCGATTGAGAACGACTCGTGGAGCTCATCAAGGGAGTTGTCGATCAGCACCTTCGAGTCATGCAGCATGACGGCCCGGCCTGCCAGCCGCTCGACGTCCGACAGATAGTGCGACGAAAAAACGATCGTGGTTCCGCTGTCGCTCAAGGCCTGGATGGAGGTTTCGAGAAACTCCCGACGGGCGAGGGCGTCGAGCCCCCCCGCGGGCTCGTCGAGGAGCAACAGCTCGGGTCTGTGGCATACCGCACAAAGCAATGCCACCTGTCGTGCCTGGCCCTTTGAAAGCGTCTTGATGCGTGCTCCCGGACGGAGGCCGAAACGGCTGACGAGCCGCGCCGCCATGTCGTTGTCCCACGACGGAAAAACGGAGCGGTGAAGCTCGACCACATCGCGCACCTTGAGGAAAGCCGGCAGGATCTGGTTTTCGGAGACAAAGCCGATGCGCTTTTTGACCTCGACCGGCTCGCGGTGGGGGTCGAGGCCGAAGACCTCGACCGTTCCCTGTTGCTGGTGGAGCATTCCCATCGCGATGTGGAGGAGGGTCGTTTTGCCGGCGCCGTTGCGACCGAGGAGCCCGACCACCTCACCGGCTTCTGCGCGCAGCTCAACGCCATCGAGTACGGGAATGCCGGGTTCGAAGGATCGGTGGATATCGTGCAGAGCGAGGACGCTCATCTCAGTCCTCCTTGTCGGTTTCGAGCATCCGGCGAAAGACCTTGACGGCTTCGCCGGGTTTGAAATTCAGTTGTTGTGCCGCTCGTACGGCGCCGGACAGATGTGAGCGGAGTTGTTCGAGCCTTTCGAGCTCCAGTTCTTCGGAGGCAAGTGCGGCGACCACCAGAGGCCTCCCAGGCCGCCTCTCA
>Ga0316193_10004728_pt1 | contig 10048 bp, 6 predicted proteins | sample MerIslsedime2_MG_FD_207735 | JGI IMG/M metagenome (GOLD analysis project Ga0316193, IMG submission 207735) | Coastal sediment microbial communities from Maine, United States - Merrow Island sediment 2 | ecosystem: Environmental > Aquatic > Marine > Coastal > Sediment | place: USA: Maine...
TGCCGGAACAGCAGGATGGAATGCTCGAAGGCTTCCAGCTGTGGATCAATCTGCCGGGCTCTCACAAGATGACTGCGCCGTCCTACCAGGAGCATGACGCGGCACATATCCCGACCGAATCAAGAAATGATACCGTGATCAAGATAATCAGCGGCAAAACTTCGCAGGGCACCTCCGGCCCGGTAAGCCAACCTCTAACCGATCCGCTTTATCTTGACGTATCGATGCAACCTGACACCGCATTCAATGAAGATATCGCGGCTGATCATAATGCTTTTCTCTACGTCATCGATGGTGAGGTCGTACTTGAAGGTACCGATACAAAGCAACTCAGTTTGGGTCGCGATCAGTTGGCCGTGCTAGGCCAGGGGGATGCCATTGCGCTGCGAAGCGGCGGCCAGGCAACACGGTTTTTACTGGTTTCCGGCAAGCCACTAAACGAACCGGTGGCACGTGGCGGACCGTTTGTCATGAACACCGAAGCCGAGATACGCCAGGCTTTCAGCGATTACCAGCGTGGTAATTTCTAATTTTTTAAAAATCGTAAAAATCGGGGACAGACCGCATTTTGCATCCGGCCTTGCAATCCGGGATCACAACGAAGCACACCCCGATTTCGGGAGACCGCATAGCTGATGAAACTAATCTAGATGGGGAACTTTAACTTCCGCTATTACTGGCCCAGTGCGCGGTTGACCGATGTTTGCGGAATTCGCTGGGTGATACCTTTGCCCAGCGATAAAAGGCGCGGGTGAAATTACCCTGGTTCCGGTAACCCAGCTGATGTGCGATTTCTGCAATAGTTGCGTTGCTGTTTTCGAGCAGGTCACCCGACATTTCCATACGACATTGTTGGAGCAGATTAGAGTAGGTTTGCTGCTCCATCGACAATCGTCGCTGCAGGGTGCGCACACTTCGGTTGACTACCTCGCCAGCCTCGTCGACGCTCAACCAGCATTCGTTGGCATGGGAGCGGATGACTTGCCTGAGCGATTCAGCAAAGGTCTGCGCAGGCGCGCTCGCCCATAGACCGGTTTCTGTTACTTCCTCCGGCGCCGTATTTTTTTCGACTGGCAGGGCGAGCAAGGACGCGGGAATAAGAAAGCCCGTGCCGTTTTGCCGGAAACGGGCAGTTGAGCCAAGCATTTCGATCGCCGCAATCCGCTCAGGTGTTGCTTGCAAGCCCAGCATGATTTCCGCTGGCGACCAGGCGGGGTCTGCGAGTTGGGCTACCTTTAACATCCAGCACATTACGTACAGGTAGTTGTGCCATTCGCCGGTTTCGGTGGGGGACAGAAAACGTAGGCCAAACCAGAGGTCACCGTCAGGTTGTGGGCATAAATCGAAGGTAACCCACGAAGTCTCGGTAGCAACGAGTTGCTGAAACCTGCCTATCGACCCGCGCAAGGTTGGTTCCATTAATATCGCCTTACCAAAATCACCCAGGTCCTCGAGCTCAAGATGCCGGGTAGCCTCCAGCGAGATGTTGGGGCAGTCGAGTTTTTGCGCGACCAGCGCGCGAAAAGGTCCCTCGCAAGCGCCTGGAATGAGTGTGTCGGGATCTTCGAGACAAGCGGAAGATAAACGGGCCTGTTTTAATAACCGGGTGACATTGACCCCATTCGCGCTCAGCAGAGCCGCAAAGGGCAGCATATGCTTGCTCTTTGAGAGGGGTAAGTACTTCATGCCGACCTGCAACCTCCTTTTGGAACCGATTTAATACATTAGCCCATATTTTCACTATATGGCGCACAATGATAAATTGTCGCGTGGTACATTCTACTTCTAAACCAAAGGAAAATGGAACCAGAGATCAATGGGTTAAACCTTCGCGGGAATAATCCAGGAACGCGTCTAAACCAGCCTCTATATCATCATTCAACTAATGATAAATCCATCTACATCTGAACTGAATCAATATACCCCGACCAATGACCGGATAGCATGCTGCGATTTATTCTGCCGGGTTAGCATTCAGCCTTAAACGAAGGGATAGCCGCGTGAAATACAACCAGATTAGTCGTGAGCTGAAAAGGCCCATTCGACCTGAACCCGATTTACCCAACCTGATAAAACTCGAAAGGGAATAACAATGTCGTTTTCAAAAATTCGTTATGCTCTAGTCGCTGTTTTTATATTTTGGTCGACACAATCACTGGCTGGTGGCGCCTATATTTATGAGATGGCCAATACCACGGATATCGGGACCGCCGGAGCAGGTTTGGCTGCAAAAGCCCAGGATGCAAGCGTAGTATTTAACAATCCAGCCGGTATGACCCGCATTCATCAGCCCGAGATCCAGGCAGGCGGCACGCTGTTGTATCTTAAAGCCCCTTTCAATTCAGACCCAGACACAACAATAACCGGCGGTGACAGCAATACCTCGGAATTTTTTGCCGGGGGTAATTTTTCTTATGTTCACCCGTTAGGCAATGACTTCACCTTCGGTTTAAGTGCCCAGAATTTTTTTGGACTGACACTTGACTGGAGTCACAAGTGGAAGGGAAGATATTCGTCGCATGAGGAATGGCTTATTGCGCCACAACTTCAACCCACTATTGCTTACAAAGTCAATGACACGCTTTCTGTTGGCGCAGGTGCCGCCATAACCTATGGTTATCTGAAAACCAAATTGGCGGTCGATAACCAGGTAGCCGGAACAGATGGCAAGGCAAAAATTGAAGATACCGACACGGCTGTGCAGGGTAACTTTGGTGTGATGATTGAACCAAGCAAAGATACCCGTATCGGTATCCGCTATCTGACAGAAACTAAACTTGATTTTGAGGACAAGATTTCAACCAGCGGAATCGGGCCTATAGGCGAAGCTGTTCTTGATGATCTGGGAGCAATTGATTTAGGGCTTTATATGCCGCAGGCAATCAATGTCAGTCTGTTTCACCAGGTTAATAGTGATTGGGCTTTGCTAGGTAGTCTCGGCTGGGAAGACTGGTCGAAGTTTGGCAAGGTCGAGGTGGGCTTTGATAATGTTGGCCGTCTTACCACCGTAGATTTAAAAACAAAAGATGCCTATCACGTTGGTATTGCGGCGCAGTATCAATATGATCCCGAGCTCATGCTGTCAGCCGGTTTCTCTTTTGATAGCGAGATGTTTTCGGACAAGAACCGTTCTATCGCTTTGCCCCTCGGTGATATGTACCGCTATGGTGTCGGTTTCGAAAAGTCAGTCGAGAAAGACTTCACATTAGGTGGCGGTCTGGATTTTGTCTGGGAGGGTGATGTGCCGGTAAAAAACACCAATGGAGCAGCAGGTGAGTTAGGCGGTAAATATACAAATGTCTACTTTGTTTTCGCCTCTCTCTATGGAGTCTGGAGATTCTAAATTTTTCGCATAGAGCAAAGTGTAACAGCATCAGAATATCAGGATGCTCGCACTTGATTCCTGAAGATTTTATCTTGGCTCAGAAAATTCGTTATTTAATTTATTCGCGTTGTAAAAAGAGGAAAGACTTGTGAAACTCATATTGCATAATTCGCTACTGAGCGCGATTGTATTCAGTTTTATGAGTGCCAGTGCTGTCGCTGCAGACAAAGCCGGCGGTGACCTGGCCGGTGCCGCTACTAATCCAATCGCGAACCTGGTTCAGTTTCAGATACAGGATACCTACACCGCGGATAGCTATAATGCGGATGGCGACTCCAATGTCTTCATCATTCAGCCGGTCATTCCCATCAAACTATCATCGGAAGCGGTACCTTTGCTGATTACGAGGACAACTTTACCGTATATCAACACGCCTGATTTAGGTGACGGCATTGGCACCAAGGAAGGCTTTGGCGATCTCGTCACCCAGGGCTATTTCCTGCCGAAGCTCGAAACCAAGGGAGTAACGATTGGTATCGGCTACAACCTGTCAATTCCGACTGCGGGGGATAATGATTTCACCGGTAGCGGCAAATGGACGCTGGGCCCCGGTGCGGTCTATTTCAATTCGCAGACGCCTTCCTGGCAGTGGGGTTTGTTAGGCTACTCCAGCTTTAGTTTCGCCAGCCAGAATACCGATCGCCCTCATGTAAGCACAGTCAGCATCCAGCCTATTCTTACCAAGCACTTTAGCGAGGGCTGGTATGCGGCGTTACCGGATGTCCCGCAGACCTACGATTATAGGACCAATGAGTGGACCTACGCACTTGGTGCCAGGCTGGGGAAGGTGACCAAGTTTGGTGCACAACCGGTGAACCTGTTTGGTCAGGTCTATTACAATTCGAACGACGATACCGACGAAGTCGCGCCCGAGTGGTCTTACAAGGTTAATTTGACCTTTCTATTCCCGGCATAGGCGAACCGGATCATGAGGAACGAAACCATGAACAATAAGACAAGTGTATTAACGCTTTCAGTACTGTGCTCCGCGTTGATTAGCGCTAACGCCTTCGCCGCAGATTCCACCGGCGAACCCGGGCGCAGTGCCGGTGGCAAGAACCCGCTGAAGAACGTCTACTTCGGCGAACAGCACCTGCACACGAGCAGCTCGTTTGACGCCTTTACCATCGGTGTCAGTGCAACCTGGGATGACGCCTACAGATTTGCCAGGGGTGAAGAGGTTAAACTTTCCACCACCGGTGCGCCGATGAAGCGCAGGACGCCGTATGATTTTGTCGCGATCACCGATCACTCGGAATATTTCGCCGTGCTGAAGGAGTTCGCCGATCCAAAGAGCGAGCTTTCCAAAACGGACTTCGCGAAATCCATCGTCGCGGGAGTCAAGGACCCGTCGAAAGCGGGCCCTGCTGTGCAAAAGCTGATCCAGACCCTCGTGCAGTCCGACCCGCTACCTGAATACGTCACGCCTGAGCTACGCATGGGTAAGTGGCAGGAGTACCTCAAAGCAGCGGACAAGCACAATGAGCCAGGCAAGTTTACTGCGCTCTATGCTTATGAATGGACCTCGATCCCGAACGGCGCGAACATGCATCGCAACGTGTTCTTCAAGGACAAGGCGGCCGCGGTGCCATTCTCCTCCTTCGATTCGGTGTTGCCGCAGGATCTGTGGACTTATCTCGAGATCCAGCGCAACCAGGGTATCGACGTATTCGCCATCCCGCACAATTCCAACGTTTCCGATGGCTGGATGTTTTCACCGAACGAATTCCTCGGTGGCCCGATGGATGCGCGTTACGCGAAACGCCAGCAGGCCAACGAACCCTTATTCGAGATTCACCAGACCAAGGGCAACTCCGAGGCGCATCCGTGGTTGTCGCCCAACGACGAGTTCGCTAATTTCGAGCCTTTCCCGAGCCTTATCAGCCTCGGCACACCCTCGGCAATCAAGGGCGGCTTCTACCGCCAGGGCCTGGTCGAAGGCATGAAGCTCGAGAGTAAACTTGGCCACAACCCCTACAAGATGGGTGTTGTCGCCGGGGCGGACGTGCATTCCGGTTATTCGGGCAATGAAGAGTGGGACTGGAACGGCGCCCACGGAAACCTGGACGACACACCGAAGAAACGACTCAGCCCGGTCAAGAATGCGACCGGCGAGACCGGCTACGGTGTCTCCAGCGCCGGCACCACCGCCGTGTGGGCCACGGAAAATACCCGCGATGGCATCTGGACCGGCATGCAGAGCAAGGAGACCTACGGCACCACCGGCACCATGATTCGTTTGCGCTTCTTCGGTGGCTGGAAATATGCAAAGGATTTGCATAAAGACAAGGAGTTCGTCAAGAAGGCCTACGCGGGTGGTGTGCCGATGGGCCGCGACCTGCTTCCCAAGCCGGGTGGCGTAAAAGGGCCAGTATTTTCCGTGTGGGCGCAAAAGGATCCGGAAAGCGGTAATCTCGACCGTATTCAGATTATCAAGGCATGGACTAACCCACGCACCGGCTTCCCGGCAGAGAAAATCTACAACGTCGCCTGGTCGGATGATCGCAAGCCTGACGCCAAAACCGGCAAGCTGCCGCCAGTAGGCAACACGGTAGATACGAAGACCGCCACCTGGAAGAATACCATCGGTGATACGCAGCTGAGTGTGACCTGGAGCGATCCGGACTTCGATCCAAAGATGAAGGCGGTTTACTACGCACGTGTGCTGGAAATTCCGACGCCACGCTGGAGCACCTACGACTCGGCGCGCAACAATCTGCCGTTGCCCGAAGGTGTGCCGGCAAGCATCCAGGAACGCGCCTACTCGTCACCGATCTGGTACACCCCGGAGGCAATGAAAACCGCTAAAAAATAGAGGGACTGGCATCAATGATGCTTATTTGGCAAAACCAGAGTCATTCCGATACGTCGGTCCGCCGCGTAAGCGGGAATCTCACAAATATTTTTTGATAGCCTTAAGAGATACCCGCTTGCGCGGGTATGACAGGATTAAGTAGCACCATGAGAGACAAGACCATGAGAAACAAGATTAGCCTGTTAATGCTTTCAGCGCTGATTAACGCTAATGCATTCGCGGCCGATTCCGCCGGTGAACCGGATCGCAGTGCCGGCGGCAAGAATCCGTTGAACAACGTCTACTTCGGTGAACAGCATTTGCACACGCAAAACTCACCGGATGCCTATGCCATGGGTACCCGTAATACCACAGACGATGCCTATAACTTCTGCAAGGGCAAGGCCATCAAGAAAAACACCTCTGGTGACACTGTGCAGAAAAAGACACCGTACGACTGGTGCGCGGTGACGGATCACGCGGAGTATTTTGGCGTTATGCCGAAACTCTCTAACCCGAAGTCTAAATTGGTAACGGAGAACAAAGACGACCCGATCATCAAGTTACTCCTGTCCGGTGATGCCAAGAAAGGTGATGAGGCCTTTGCTCAGATGGCCAAACAGTTGGCTACCGGCAATCCCTACCCACTTTTCGATAATCCGAAAACGCTCAGCGAAAACTGGCAGGAACATATCAAGGTCACCAACAAACATAACGACCCGGGAAAGTTCACCACTCTGATTGCGTTCGAGTGGACGTCGATCCCTAATAATATGAATCTGCATCGTAATGTATTTTTCCGCGGCGATAAGGGGCCAGCGTCTTCGTTCTCGGCGTTTGATTCGGATCGTCCCGAGGATCTCTGGACTTATCTGGGAGTACAGCGAGATGCAGGTCTGAAAACATTTTCGATATCGCACAACGCTAATCTGAGTAATGGCGTGATGTTTGCTCCGCGTAATTCCTATGGTATGCCAATAGATGTCCGCTATGCTAAATTGCGTGCAGAGAACGAGATTGCAACAGAAATCATACAAACCAAGGGGCAGTCTGATACACACCCGGCGTTGTCACCCAATGATGAATTTGCCGGTTTTGAAAAACAGTACGGCCACTTGATAGGTACCAATCCACCGGTATTGGGCAAAGTCAACTATTCATATGTCCGTGAGGCTCTGATAAACGGAACTGGCTACCAGGAATATCTGGGTGTTAATCCTTTTAAATTTGGTATCGTAGCCGGTGCCGACGCTCATACGGGTTTCTCTGATAATGAGGAATTCAACTACTCCGGCGTACACGGCAATCTTGATAAGACAGCAAAAATTCGCTTGTCTGGTGCTGGTACGACAGCTGGCGAATCGGCTATAAGTTTCGGCACACCTGGCGCAACTGGCGTATGGGCTCCAGAGAATACGCGCGGGGCTATCTTTGATGGTATCGAGCGTAAAGAAACCTTTGGTACTTCGGGTCCGTTGATTCGCCTGCGCTTCTTTGGCGGCTGGAATTACCCAAAGAATCTCGACAAGGACAAGGATTTTGTTAAAAAGGCCTATAAGGGTGGTGTCCCTATGGGCGGTGATTTAAAGAAAATGCCAGCTAAAGCCAAGGCCCCGACCTTTGCCGTTTGGGCATTGAAAGATCCTGACAGTGGTAACCTGGATAGAGTGCAGATTGTTAAAGGCTGGTATGAAAATGGTTACCCGCAGGAAAAAATCTACGACGTAGCCTTATCGGATAATCGCAAAACCGACCCCAAGACCGGGAAAATACCGCCGGTGGGTAACACGGTCGACATCAAGAATGCTTCCTATACCAATACAATTGGTGATACGGAGTTGAGCGCCGTGTGGACCGATCCGGATTTTAAAGCTGAACACCATGCCGTGTATTATGTGCGTGCGCTGGAAATCCCAACCCCACGCTGGTCAACCTATGATGCCAAGGCATTGGGTGTTGCACCGCCGGAAGGCGTTGATGCTGCAATTCAGGAACGGGCCTGGTCTTCACCTATCTGGTACACACCGGAAGCGAAGCTGGTAAAAAAGGCACCGGCTTATCCGGATCTGCATCAGATCGTTAATTAATCTTTAACATTTGACGGGCCAGTTCTTAAGGGACTGGCCCGATTTGTTTTTTAGGTAAAGGAGGTTTCAATACGTTTGCTATTGCAATTGAAGCGCGGAATCTAGATATTAAATTCCGCGCTTCATTCGTTATGGCCTGTAAATCAGGAGTTATCAGTAGTGAAATTATTGCGTGAGCCGTTGCTGCATTTTATGTTCATCGGCGTAGTTATTTATGCTTTATACGGCGTGTTTGCCGAACCGGTGGTGGAAGAAACCGACAAGACCATTGTCGTGACCGCGGGCGAAATCGAGTGGATGCAAGCCAGTTGGCAGAAGCGCTGGAACCGGCCGCCGACGGCAGAAGAGTTCGATGGTCTGATTCAGCAGTACATCAAGGAAACCGTGCTCTATCGCGAAGCCCTGACCATGGGGCTGAACAAGCATGACATGGTGATTCGTCGCCGGCTCGCGCAGAAACTGGAGTTTCTCGCCAAGGATCTGGTGGCGTTGACGCCGCCCAGCGAGGCAGAGTTGCAGGCCTACTTCGATGAGCACCAGGCCCGCTACCAGGAACCAACTCTTTACACCTTTACCCAGGTCTTTTTCGATCCGGACAAGCGCGGCGACGCGACCCTGGATGACGCTGAAGCCGTCAAGGTGACATTGATCGCGCAGGGCGATGCGATCGAGGACCCGGGTGCGCTCGGCGATGGCTTGATGCTACAGAACTATTACCCGCAAAAGGATCGGGGCGAAATTCAGAAAAATCTGGGCAGCGGTTTTACCGACACGCTGATTACGCTTGCACCCGGGCAATGGCATGGCCCCGTCTTGTCCGGCTTCGGGGTGCACCTGGTGTACGTGAATAACATCACCGAACCACCGCCACCGGTGTTCGCCGAGGTACGTGAGCGCGTTATCGCCGACTGGTCACTCGACCGGGGCGAGGAGCTTAACGACAAGTTTTATGCCAACCTGCGTGAGCAGTACAGCATCGTCATCGAGGAACCCGCTCCGGGCGATGAGATAGCGACCCTGCCGCCGCAGGGCGAGGGTCAGGCAGAGTGATTCGCGCGTGGTTTAAGACTGTTATTTTCTCGGTGCTGGCAGGTCTGTATTTGGCAATGCCGGTCAACGCTGATGAGATCCGCCCAGCGCTGCTGGATATCAAGGAGCAAAATACCGGCCTGTTTGCGGTCACCTGGAAAGTGCCCATGCGCGGCGACAAGGTACTGGCGATTACCCCGATACTCCCTGACAATCTGGAACTGGTGGGTACGCCAACGCTGCAAAATGTGCCGGGTGCACTCATCGAACACGCGACCTATAAAATTAATGCCGGCTCGTTGCCCGGCAAGCTGATTGAGATCGAAGGCCTCACCGAGGTGCAGACCGATGTGTTGTTACTGATCCAGCTGCAGGACGGTAGCCAGCATTCGGCGATTCTGCGCCCGAGTGCGCCGCAGTTTGAAATTCCGTTGGAAGCGTCGAAACTCAAGGTTGCCGGCGACTACTGGCGCCTGGGCACCATTCATATTCTGGAAGGTGTTGATCACCTGTTGTTCGTGCTGGCGCTGTTGTTGATCGTGGTCGGTTTCGGCGAACTGTTCAAGGCGGTGACTGCGTTTACCGTCGCCCACAGCATCACGCTGGCGCTGGCCACACTCGACGTGATTCGCGTACCGTCGGCGCCGACCGAGGCGATCATCGCGCTCAGTATCCTCTTCCTGGCGGCCGAGATCGTGCACAAGCACAACGGCCAGATCGGTATTACCGAGCGCTGGCCATGGGTGATCGCGT
>Ga0316193_10004731_pt1 | contig 10044 bp, 11 predicted proteins | sample MerIslsedime2_MG_FD_207735 | JGI IMG/M metagenome (GOLD analysis project Ga0316193, IMG submission 207735) | Coastal sediment microbial communities from Maine, United States - Merrow Island sediment 2 | ecosystem: Environmental > Aquatic > Marine > Coastal > Sediment | place: USA: Maine...
GTCCGGTTCGATGAGGAGGATGTGGAAACGGAGTGATGGTTAAGCTATTGAGGCACCGCCAGACGAAAGGGGCGGCAACAGATAGGCAGAACCTTAGACCACCGCGCCACATCCTTACTCTACCGATTGCGGTGTTGTCAACATAGTTGTCGCCTGGATGGCTCATGCCATGTTAAATTGCACCGAAAAGTGACCCACCATTCGCACTGAAACATGCACCGCCGGAATCACCGTAAATTACTGGTTACAAACTAATGATTCTTGGCGGAGATGGGTCAGATCGGAACGAAAATATCCAACTCCATTGGATCTGGTTTCGGTGCAAATCAACACACGTACGAACAAATCTGTTTAAAACCCCGTTTTTCTGCCGAAAACACTGGTAACCAGTAATATGTTTGTTAGTCAAAAGTAGCTGTTAGCCCAAAAAGACATCCATTATGCGCACTAAGGGGAAAATCACATCTTGGAACGACGAGAAGGGATTTGGATTTATCACGCTTAGTTCTGGCGGAAAACGAGTCTTTGTTCATATAAAGGCTTTCGGTAATCGCAATCGACGCCCCGAGGTCAATCAGACTGTAACCTTCGCTTTGTCTACCGACAATCAAGGCCGGCCATGCGCAGTAAAGGCCACGTTGGCTGGCGATCGACTTACGCAAAAGACAAAGCAGACGAATGGTTCTATGGCTATAATTGTTGCGGTGTTCTTTCTCATCGTTGTCGGCGTTTCTGTGCTTACGGCCAAAATGCCTCCTTTAATTCTCGCCCTTTATTTGGTCGCTAGTTTGCTCACTTTTATCATGTACGCGGCAGACAAATCGGCAGCCAAAAAAGGAAACTGGCGAACCCAGGAAAGCACCCTGCACTTGCTATCGTTAGCTGGGGGCTGGCCAGGCGCGCTCATCGCTCAACAAAAGTTGCGTCACAAGTCCAAGAAACAATCTTTTCGCTCAGTTTTTTGGGTAACAGTTTTACTGAATTTTGTGGCGTTTGTTTGGCTGTTCACGCCAAACGGTGCAGCCACACTGCGGTCTTTGATTGCTAATGTAACATGAGGACTAGTAACAGGCTCAAGTTGGCGCATTCCGCGCCTCATTCGTAACTTGGCCAGATAGCTAAACGTCTGGAGTTGGGGCACCCGGGCTGACGGATGAGACGGCAACTTGAATTCCCAGATTCGCCTGAACGACGGGAATGCCCGTGACCCGACGATCACCTTCATCCCGAGAGGCCGACCGACGAATTGCATCCAAATTTGGCGGTCTCCTGGTCGCGCAAAAAAATCCCTTGGTCCATATGTCATAACGCCGGGATTTCTATGAGTTTGGTGGGCCCGGTAGGACTCGAACCTACGACCAAGGGATTCACTGTCGCCTAGTGCCGTCCTGACGATGTTTTAGCCTGATCCTACCCCTGTTTTCGGTATGGGCATACAAAGCCTTCATCGGACATCTCCACATGGACGACTTACCGGTTTACTAAAAAATATAACCCTTCCTGTAAGTCATTTCCTACACTCGTAAGAAAAAGCCTACAGGATTTTGAGAAACCGCTTACATACACCAAGCCTGCAGATGGATAAAGTATTCCCCGACCTATGCGCCCACCGGGAGGCCTACAGGTCTGCATGGCCACCTTCGGGTGGCTTTGCCTTATGGTGATTTCTTTCTTGCTATGTTTATCAGCCTGAAAACAGCCGCCTGAGCGCCTGTCTAAGCCGCGGTCGCGACCCGACCCAAACCATGGCATTGCCAGAAACAGAGGGTAGGGCTGCATCCTTAAGGATGCAGCCGGCACCTGCATTATCGTTATCGTTGAACCCATTCCTTGCCGTGGCCCTGGTCGATGAAGTTTGTCAGCCACTGCCGCAAAAAACTGTTTAACTCCTTTTTAAGTCGCGGTCGAAATTTACCCGGTTCCGGGTACACTTCTTGATAGATCGGGGGTATAGCCTGCTGGAAACTGAACGCCTCGGCCATTTGTAAGTCTGGATACACAAGAACCACCATTTCCGGGTCCTGGCAAAGATCCCCGTTCTGCTTGAAGTAATGGGCGATGGAAAACGCGGTACAGGCCTGCCCGTTGAACCCGTCCAGGTAGGGTAACTTTTCAAACACCAGGTCCATGAAGCCGCCGGATTGGCTTCTGCCGTTGGCTCGCAGTTGGCCGTCACGAACGATGCCCAGCTTTACAAGTCGATCGAAGTTCGTCTGATAGATGGTTTTTCGCATTATTGTGTCCTCGCAGTTAAATGTGGGTTGAAGCGCAGCGCTGTGCTGGGCGTCTGCCCGACTGGCGAAGTCCGGGGGAGGCAAGGGGCAATGGCAAAACGGGGGAGGGGGATCGCCCGGCCTGCACAAGCGAGGTAGGAGCGCGGAAGATTGGGGAGACCCTCGTTTGGGGCGTAGGCTTTACCGTTGAGCCGCGCCAGGGGCAGCGCCCCTTAGCGGGGTTTCGGGGATCTGTTGCAGACAGTTCCCCGTCGCGGCACGGGGGTCATGGCGGTACGCGATGACGTGCCGATCACGTCAGGCAGGCGCAGGGCGGCGCAGCCGTCTCCGTAGGGGATGAGCGCGGCTAGCGAAACCCGTAGCTTGCCGACCCGCGTACCCGCGGGGGACGCCTGCTGTGAGGTGGCGGATCTTCTGGTACTCACTATTCGACCTGGCATCTTTTCAACGCGTCCAAAATCGTCAATACTGACGTCACCCGTTTTTGATGCAGGTGCGAGGGAATGCAATGAGTAGCGTGAATTTACAGAACGAGTTTGAACGGATTGCCGGGGCACGGCACCACGACCCCTTCAGCGTACTCGGCAAGCACCGGGAAAATGGCCACGATCTGATACGTGCCTACCTGCCGCACGCCGACGAGGTCAGTATTGCCGAAGGTAATATCCCTCTGGAACGCATTTCCGGCACCGACCTGTTCGAGTGGCGCGGCAACCCGGGCACGGTGCCCGATCATTATCACTTGACCTGGCTCGATGCCGGCCACGAGCACATCGCTCACGACCCCTACAGTTTCCCTCCGCAGCTCTCTGAATTCGACCTGCACCTGTTCAGCGAAGGCAAACATCGCCACGCCTACCGCATTCTCGGCGCCCACGTGCACGCGGTCGACGAGGTCCCCGGCATCCTGTTTGCCGTGTGGGCACCGAACGCCGAACGCGTCAGCGTAGTGGGTGATTTCAACCAGTGGGACGGGCGGCGCCACCCCATGCGGGTGCGTGGCGGCGGCGGTGTGTGGGAATTGTTTTTGCCCGACCTGGAGCCGGGCACCCTGTACAAGTACGAGATCCGTAACCGCGAGACCGGCGGCATTTCGCTCAAGTCGGATCCCTATGCCCAGGCTTTCGAAATGCGTCCTCATACCGCGTCGATCATCACCGCCCCTTCCAGCTATAGCTGGAACGATCAGGCCTGGATAGAACACCGGGCGTCAGCGGACTGGCAGCATTCCCCCATGTCGGTCTACGAAGTGCATCTGGGTTCCTGGCAGCGGGGGCCCGAGGGTGAATTCCTCAGCTACCGCCAACTGGCTGACAGCCTGGTCACCTATGTCAAGGAAATGGGCTTTACCCACATCGAACTGCTGCCGGTGACCGAGCATCCCTACGATCCGTCCTGGGGCTATCAGACCACTGGCTACTTCGCTCCCACGAGCCGTTACGGCACCCCTGACGACTTCCGTTACTTTGTCGACATCTGTCACCAGAACGGCATCGGCGTGCTACTGGACTGGGTGCCGGCGCATTTTCCCAAGGACGCTCACGGTCTGGCGCGCTTTGACGGCACTGCTCTGTATGAACATGCCGACCCACGCCGTGGCGAACACCTGGACTGGTCGACACTGATCTATAACTTCGGCCGCAACGAGGTAAAAAACTTCCTGACTTCCAGCGCCGTGTTCTGGCTGCAGGAACTGCACCTCGACGGGATGCGGGTCGATGCCGTGGCGTCGCTGCTGTACCTGGACTATTCACGTGAAGAAGGTGAGTGGATTCCCAACCAGTACGGTGGCCGGGAAAACTTGGAAGCCCTGGATTTTCTGCGCGAACTCAACATGGTGGTGCATGAAGAACAGCCGGGTGTCTTGATGATTGCCGAGGAATCAACCTCTTGGCCGCAGGTCAGCCGCCCCACCTGGACCGGTGGCCTCGGCTTCGACATGAAGTGGAACATGGGCTGGATGAACGACACCCTCGAGTACATGAGCGAGGACCCGCTCTACCGCCGCTATCACCAGCAGAAGCTGACATTCAGCATGCTGTATGCGTTCACGGAGAATTTCCTGTTGCCCTTCTCGCACGACGAAGTGGTGCACGGCAAGCAATCGATGCTGCACAAAATGCCGGGCGACGAATGGCAGCGTTTCGCCAACCTGCGGGCGCTGTATACCTATATGTTCTGCCACCCCGGTAAAAAGCTTTTGTTCATGGGCACTGAATTTGGCCAGGGACAGGAGTGGATCAGCACACAAATCCTCGACTGGTATGTGCTCGACTATCCCTTGCACCAGGGCATCCAGCGCCTGGTCATCGATCTCAACCGGCTCTACCGGCAGACACCGGCCTTGCACCGCTATGAATTCGCCTGGCAAGGTTTCGAGTGGATCGATTGCCACGACTCGGATAACTCGGTACTCAGCTTCATCCGGCGAGCAGATGACCAATTCGTGGTCGTTGTGGTGAATTTGACACCGATGCCCCACCAGGGTTATCGCATTGGCGTTCCTCAGGCCGGTGAATACCAAGAGATATTCAATTCGGACTCGGCCTATTATGCCGGCAGCAATATGGGCAACGGTGGTGCCCCACTGATGGCCGACGCAATGCCGTGGATGGACCGGCCTTTTTCCCTGAGTATTACGCTGCCACCCCTGGCCGGTATCGTTTTGCAGCTGAAATAGACCCATGAACGATTCTACCTCCGCGGTCTGGCCGCCACCCACATCCGCTGGGCACTCGTCAGCGTACCGACGTGCGTACACGACTTATCAAATCCTTCACTTCCAGGTCACCCGGAACCCCTTGCTTACTCATCATCCGAAACGTAGCCTATTCTCTCGACAAGCCTGTCTATAAATCCGGCCTGTCCTTTTAATATTTTGATCCTTGCCTGGGCCAGGCCAAACCAGGCGCCTTTGTCTATCTCCGGATATTCGTTGATATTCCCGGAGTTTTTTGGCCATTCCAGCTCAAACGTATTGCTTACGATCTGTGTTTCATCGATATCTTTCTCGAAAGCCCAGGCGTGTACTGTTTTTTTGCTCGGCTGCTTCAATTCGCCCAATTCTATAAACGCGCCTTCAACCTCAAACCCGGTCTCTTCCTTAAACTCCCTTTTTGCCGCGTCCAGCGCAGTTTCATTCTCATCAATTAAACCTTTGGGTATCGACCATGCGCCCTCGTCTCTGTTTGCCCAGAACGGTCCGCCAGGATGCACAAGCATCACTTCGAGCTTCCTGTTTTTGAACCTGAACAGCAGAATGCCGGCACTTTGTACACTCACTTTTTTCTCCTGTTACGCCACTGAACCCTAACGCGTTATCGTTACATGTTGAGAAGTATCCGGTATTCTCAGAGTCAGGAACAGCGGAAACCTGGCCGGATCGAAAGATGAGTCACACGCATACTGGCGCACAAGCGGAACAACGGCTGCTATGGGCCATGCTGTTGACCGGTAGCTTTATGCTGGTCGAGGTGGCCGGCGGCCTGATTTCAGGATCGCTCGCGCTACTCGCGGATGCCGGGCACATGCTTACCGATACCGCTGCCCTGGCGATGGGCTGGCTGGGTGCACGCCTGGCACGACGGCCTGCGGATCAGTTGCGCTCCTACGGTTATCACCGGACTCAGGTGCTTGCAGCGCTGCTGAACGGTATTGGTTTTATCGCGCTGGTGATATGGATCGTCATCGAAGCCTGGAGCCGTGTCCGGGAACCGGTGGATATTCTCGGCGGGCCGATGCTGGCTGTTGCGATCGCCGGTCTGGCGATCAACGGCATCGCTTTCAGGATGCTCCACGGCGAGCATCAGCACGATATTAATGTAAGGGCCGCAGCGTTACACGTTATCGGTGATCTGCTCGGGTCTGTCGCCACCATCGCCGCCGCTGTCGTGATACTGATGACCGGTTGGACGCCCATCGATCCTTTGCTTTCGGTTTTTGTGGCGCTGCTGATCACAGTCAATGCGGTGCGTGTTGTGAACCAGTCAGTGCATATCCTGCTGGAAGGCACACCGCCGGATGTCGACGTCAACCTGATTCGACACGAGCTGATTGAGGAAGTATCCAGTGTCACGGATGTGCATCATGTACACGTCTGGTCCATTACGCCGGAACGACCTGTGCTGACGATGCATGTCACTGTAGCGACGCTGGAAAACTACAGCGCGACACTGCACAAGATTCAGGCATGTCTGGCGGAACATTTCGGGATCGAACATGCCACCGTACAAATCGAGCACGAAAAATGCGCTGACGATCTGATGGCCAAGGGAAAAGCCTGAATTCACTTCGAAGGGAAAGGTGCTATACAGTATCTCAGTAGTTGCTCGCCGCCTGGCGGGCCTTGTGCTCCGCAAATATTCCCCGACCGCACAGTTGCGCTGGTTTGAGGGCGTAGGTTAGCCATGCATTGAAAGATAGGTGTATGCTAAGCAAATGGAAATAATTACGAATTCGCCACCCACAGCATCATTCCGGCCGACGCCGGCTGCTCGGGCTGACCTGCCTCGTGATGCCGATCCACGAATTGCTCAGCCGCATTCGCTGGGATGAGGAGTTCGGCCAGGCTGAATTCGAGGTCGGCTACTATGATAGACTGGAGGGCCGTATTATTCGCGTGCCATTGCGCGAGATTTTCTTCGAGCCAGACGATCATTTTGCATTCGACCTGTATGACCACGAGGGTGAGTTGCACAGTATTCCACTGCACCGTGTCAAACAGGTCTTCAGGAACGGGGAGTTGATCTGGCATCGTGAACACTAGGCACGCTACCCGTCTTTGCAGTCCGCAGCCTGGGGGACGGCAGCTACACACATGCTTCAAGTATCGAGGGAGGTAACGAACATGCAAACACCCTTGCAGATTACATTCCGTGACATGGAACCAGCCGCTGCCGTCGAGGCAAACATTCGCGAGAAGGCCGGCAGGCTCGAGCAGTTCTATGACCAGATCATGAGTTGCCGCGTCATGGTAGAGGCACCCCATGGCCATCATCACCAGGGCAACCTGTACCGGGTGCACATCGACCTGGGCGTGCCGGATGGTGAGCTGGTGGTGTCACACGAGCACCACCACAAGGACCAGGCGCATGAAGACGTCTACGTGGCCATTCGGGATGCCTTTGACGCCATGAAACGCCAGCTGGAAGACCATGTCCGCAAGAGGCGGGGCAAGGTGAAGCAGCACGAAGCGACGGCTGGCGGTCACGTGATCAGCCTGCACGCGGAGGAAGGCTACGGCAAGATCAAGACCCCGGACGGCCGGGTGATCTATTTTCACCGCAACAGCGTGCTGAAGAACGCATTCGACAGGCTGGAAATCGGCAGCGAGGTGCGTTTTTCGGAAGAGGCCGGGGAGCAGGGCCCCCAAGCCAGCAGCGTGACGCTGGTGGGCAAGCACCATGTGGTGGATTGACACAGCCGCCTGTGGGTGGCGAATTCCTATTCATGCGGCAATGGGTGTCTGAAAAAGCCCGTTACAATGTGATAACCACGAATAGTTACGGAGTTTTGCGCGTAGCGGTTGATGTTCACCGCTAACGACCGCTGACGTATCTCCGCCTAGCGATTGATGAACCCGATCCCGGTTGTAGTATTGCCTAAAGTCCACGAGTTTCCGTTCAAGGTCCAGAGCATTCCAGACCACCTTAAGGTTGTGAGTCATCCTGTCCTGGGTGGATTACATCACGAATACGAGCTGGTACCAAAAGCTGCATGAATATTTGCGGACCACAACCATTATTAGAGTGAAGTGTGCACACGACCCACAGGTCTACACCCAGGAGGAACCAATGGCAGTTACTTATAAAGGCGATTACAAGGCGGTGGTTAAAAAAGGCCCTGAAAATGAGCCGATTATCATTTTCGAATTGTCTGACGGTGAACCGATTCCGGACCTAAAGGGTGAAGTGATCGGTATACACCTGAAACCAGGGGCATCCAATAAAGACGCGGAGGACATCGTCCGTGCCATCAACCAGCATATGTCCAGTTTTTTTCTGACCTCGTTCAAGGAATAACGTCAATTGAGATTGACCTGACTGTTTCGGCTGTCAGCTGACGGCCTAAATGTAATAATATCAAGCTTGAATCCAGTAACGAGTCAGTCTTGAGCGGAAATTGATGATGAATGCGATAAGCAAACTACCACGCTGGGAGGTCGGCTGAATGGACGAGGAAACCAAGGCACTATTACGCAACATTGCACACCATCTCAAGTGGGTCATAGCGCTGCTGTTTGCAATCGTGGCGCTGCTGATTGCTCAATCTTTGCAATAGTTCAGCACAGATACGGGATCAGAACCTGTCCCTGGCGAGTTGTTACTTAAGCGGCAACCGGGAGTTGGAACAGGCCGCCGGATAATAATCCATCCGGAGGAGGATCAGGGAATCGAATTTAGGGGGGGCTCAATTATTTGTCGATGACATATAATGGGGAATCTAACCCCAACCCGACACTATCCAGCGTGTGTACCCCCGCATCCGGCAAATCCACGGAGACAGAGCACAACAAAATCTTATGAAAATGAAAGAATCATTAATCTACGTTGACGATAGCCGAATCCACGGCAAGGGGTTGTTTGCCCGAAAATACATCGGCGCAGGTGAGTTGATCGGTATCCTCAATGGTGTTCCCACATCGACGGATGGCGAGCATGTGCTTTGGCTGGACGAGGAAAAAGGATTCCATGTTAAGTGCGATCTGCGATTCATCAATCACAGCGATGAACCGAATGCGGCGTATTACGATACGCTGGAAGTGTGTGCTTTGACTGATATTGCCCCTGGGGAGGAGATTACCCATGACTACCAGAGTGGGTGAGGGTGACGGGCTGTAGGGAATCCCGGCATGAAGCGGCTGAAAGTACGCGTTCTATTATTTGCGCCATGCGGGATGTTACGGCGGTCACCTGGCCTCACTTGCCAGTCTTGCGGGATGCGCCCACCTGCAGCATATTCTTGCCGAATTTCTCGGTAACAGCATCGATCGTTTTTAGCAGCCGCTGATTGTCCTCGCTGTTAAATGTGGGTTGAAGCGCAGCGCTGGGCGTCTGCCCGACTGGCGAAGTCCGGGGAGGCAAGGGGCAATGGCAAAACGGGGGAGGGGGATCGCCCGGCCTGCACAAGCGAGGCATAGCCGAGCGCGGAAGATTGGGGAGGCCCTCGTTTGGGGCGTAGGCTTTACCGTTGAGCCGCGCCAGGGGCAGCGCCCCTTAGCGGGGTTTCGGGAATCTGTTGCAGACAGTTCCCCGTCGCGGCACGGGGGTCATGGCGGTACGCGATGACGTACCGATCACGTCAGGCAGGCGCAGGGCGGCGCAGCCGTCTCCGTAGGGGATGAGCGGCTAGCGAAACCCATAGCTCGCCGACCCGCGTAAACGCGGTGGCAGCCTGGTGTGCCCTGTTTTGTGTGATAAAAAAGGGCCGGTTTCCCGGCCCCAGTGTTTCTAATCCTCCTTCGGGGGTAGCAGAATGATTTCTGCGGTGACGGGGAGGGCGTTCAGTTTGATGTGGTAACCGCCTTTCGTGTTCTGCCAGGCTGCACCGATCTCGGTGAAGTAGCTTTTGTCACCATTGTTCGTAACAGCAAAGGCTTTCAGGTCAGGTTGTGTGTTTTTATCGCGCATCGTATCTCTCCTTTTCAGTTGGGTTGGCGTGAAACGCGGGCGGGTAAAAAGCCACCGGGAAAGACAAGCGGAAGGGTGGCGCTGCGCGAATAGAGCGGCCCGGAGAGTAGCGAGGACACGGGAGCGCAATGCGCCCTTGCCTTGGCCTTGCAGTGCGGCGGTCGGGGGCTACTGTTCCGTCC
>Ga0316193_10004732_pt1 | contig 10044 bp, 10 predicted proteins | sample MerIslsedime2_MG_FD_207735 | JGI IMG/M metagenome (GOLD analysis project Ga0316193, IMG submission 207735) | Coastal sediment microbial communities from Maine, United States - Merrow Island sediment 2 | ecosystem: Environmental > Aquatic > Marine > Coastal > Sediment | place: USA: Maine...
TTTTCCAAGAGAGAGCACTGATGCTGCCCATATAAATGTTATAATAAAAAAAACGATAGCTATATAGGCAATACTAGGTGTAAGTGATCCAAATAAAAGTAACATGACTTGAAAGATAAAAGCTCCACCACTTTTTCCTATTCTAGATCCGACCCCATCTATTGCAGCTTTGCCTTTCATTTTACTTTCTTCGCTTAATGGAACGAAGGCAAGTTCTTTAGTTGCATCGAAAAAAGTATACTTTGATGCCCGACATAAACAATTATGAAGTGATCCAAAAAATATACACATATTTAACGGGCTGCTATGAAAAATAGCTGCGAAAGGGATTAGATAAGAGTCTTTTAACAAAAGTAGCGAGAAAAAACCAGCGCCAGTTAAAAACATAATCAGTGGTGGTACCATAGCACTTACTGTCCAGCCTAATTTTCTAAGGGAATTGCCCGAAATAAAAATGGCTATAAATGTGGCAATAATTCCAACGCTTGTGATTACCTGCCCCATATAACCGGCATATTCTTGGGGATTTGGGTATAATTCCTTTAGTTGATTTTTCCAAAGAACTTCAACGATGTTTATAGTAATGTTGTAGGTTAAAACCAAAAGTGCAACATAAATTAAATATCTGGACTGGAACAAGTAAGAAAAGCTGTCTCGAAGAGACATTTTTATTTTTGATTTTTTTCTGATTGAAAGAGATGTGACTTCGTCTAAAGAGATAATATTTTTGTTATACCATCGAAATAATAAAACAGAAGCAAGTCCTATTAATACGATAACTAAACATAAATATGCTACAGACTGATCCCATGCATTGTTTCCAATAGGAAAAATGGGGTTATAAAGATTGCTGGTTATTTTTACGGCAGCCTGCCCAGAAAAAACGCCTGATATATTAGCCCCGATTGCAAAAAGCGAGTAAAATCTTTTAGCCTCATTCATAGAAGTTATGTAATTTGTGAAGCCCCAGAACATCATAGTAAGAATAATTACGCCCCAAAGTTCTGACATTACATAAAATAAAGTAAGTGGCCATATGCGGAAAATAGCAATTAAACCTCTAAATCCCCCTGGAAGATAACTTTGTAGAAAATCTGCGGATTTATTGGGTTGAAGTACATTACTTATAGGGTATAAAAAAAGCCCAAAAATCAAAAAAAATCCTAAAAAAAGTCCCATCATAAGATAGAAAACTTTTTCTCTTGAAAAACGATTTGATAACCTAGTAAATAAAAAAGTCATAAAAAGAGCCATGGGAAGAATTGCCCATGTCTTGATGAATGGAATAGTTTCAGCGCCACAGCTGCTTGCTGTTACTACAAAACTGTCTTTCACTGCTCTAAGTAAATTATAGTTGAATGATATTAGGAAAAATAAAACTAGAATTGGAATGAATTTTTTATGCTCTGATTTATGAATAGGCCATATAAAAGCTTGTAATTTACCAAACTTGCTTGTTTTACTCTGGTTCATAAAGAACATTTTTGAATTTTTGATTTTGCGTCATAAAAAACTTATTTTATTATGCGGCTTCTAATCTAGCTTAATTGATATTATTTATCAAAAAATATCGAAGATAAATTTTTCTAGAGATTTAAAAGGGGTATCAATCAAAAACATTGGTTAGCTTTTTTAAGATCTAGATCGATATAAAACATGCAAAGAGAGCGGATGTCCTTTTGAGATTTTGGGATGCAGAAAATTGTCATTCTCATCATGAGTCATTTTAAGTTTTTCCATGACTCTTCGAGATCTAAAATTATTTTTAGCTGTAAATGAAATTACCTCCTTTATCTTTAGAACATTGTGGGCATAATCAAGTACATATTTAGCCCCTTCTGTTGCGTATCCTTTTCCCCAAAAAGGGGAGTCTAGTCGCCAACCTATTTCAATGCATGGTGTAAAGTTAGCTTTAAAATCTGCATGGTGTAATCCAATAAAGCCTATAAATCTAGATTCGCTTTTTAGCTCAGCCGCCCAAAATCCATAAGGTTTTTCCTTAAGCTCTTTTTGAATTCTGAATGCAAGCTTATCACTTTGTTCTTTTGTTAAAGTATTAGGAAAATATTCCATAACCTTTTGATTACTATTTAATCTGTAAAAAAGGGGTAAATCTGAATCTTTCCATTGTCTTAGAATTAATCGATTGGTCTCTAAATTTTTTGCTATCATAATTTGTTTGGAAGATAAAAGATAACGATGCTATAAGGTATTAAAAATTAAATCAATGTTATGAAATATAAGACACAAAATTATCCAGCAATTAATTTAGTTGGCATTAGTGTGCATACCTCATATAAAGACTCAATGCAGGATATCCCCAAATTATGGGAAGAATTCAATAAAGAAGGACTTTCAAATTCTATTTTGGGTAAAGAATCAGAGGATGTTTATGCTGTCTATTATGATTATGAGAGCGATTTTAAAGGTTCATATCATTTTTTTATCGGATATATAGTTGATAAAAATAACAATGTTGAAGCTCCTCTTCAGAGGTTGGAAATTCCAGAACAAAGATATTCAGTTTTTCCCGTAAGGGGAGATTTTCCCAAGTGCTTGATTGATACATGGGAGTCTATCTGGGAATCTAATATCGATCGCAAATATACATTTGACTTTGAAAAATATGCTGAAAACAGTAATTTAGATGACTCTAATCCTGAATTAGATGTTTTCATTTCTATTAAGTAAGCAATTTTAAAGAGTTCAAATTGTCTAAAAAATTTTCTGTTTTTTTACTACTATTAATAGCATTTATTGATTATTTTGGCATCGGCCTTGTCTATCCATTATTTAGTTCAATGTTATTTAATCGTGACCTTCCTTTTTTTCCTCCAGAAACATCTAATGTAGTTAGGGGAGTTTACCTAGGTATCTTACTTGGAGCCCAACCGCTTTTCAGCTTTTTTAGCGCACCTATACTTGGGACTTTTTCAGATCAGCTAGGGAGAAAAAGAATTCTAATAGTTTCTTTGATAATTGCAGTGCTTGGATATTCGATTGGTTGGTATGCAACTTCATCATATAGTATTTTTGGCTTAATTCTTTTTAGAGTAGTAGCAGGGATTAGTGCTGGCAGTACTTCAATTGTTCAAGCTTCGCTTGCAGATATCAGCACTAAAGAGAGTAAAACCAAAAATTTTGCCTTGTACAATATGGCACTTGGAACAGGTTTTACAATAGGTCCTTACTTAGGTGGAAAATTATCAGACCCAGATTTTTTGTCTACGGCATCATATAGCCTTCCTTTTTTCTTTACAGTTATTGTCATTATTTTGAGCCTCTTTTTTGTTACTTTTTTCTATCGAGAGACTTTAAAAGAAAAGTCTTTAGTAAAAGTTGGCTTGCTAACAGGTATAAGAAGTTTTAAAAAAGCATTTCATATGAAAGGTATAAAAATATTATTTGCTTTAGCTTTTTTGTTTGTTTTTGGCTGGTCATTATTCTTTGAATTTATTCCAGTTTATTTAATTGACAAGTTTGCGTTTCAAGCAAAAGACATTGGAAACTTATATGGTGCTTCAGGTGCGATGTTTGCGATAAGCAGCGGAATTTTAATCAGGCCTCTTATAAATCGATTTAGTCCTTATAAATTATTTTTGGGAAATATTTTTATTGTCGGGAGTATTATATTAGTTCTTTTGGCTGCTAATACTACTTGGCAGATTTATGCTTTAGCCATAACTTTGAATTTTTTTAGCGCTAGCATATTTCCAAGTATTACGACGTTGGTTTCAAACAAAGCAAAAGAGAGCGTTCAAGGTGAAATCCTTGGGCTGCTAAGCTCTACCTATGGGCTTGCATTAGCGCTAAGTCCTATCATTTCAGGGGCAGTTGCTGGAATAAACTCTTCACTTCCAATGTTTCTTGGAGCAGTTAGCATGTTCAGCGTAGGGTTCTTATTATTAAAGCGAAACATAAAAATATCGCTTTCAATGTCGAATCAGTAGGATAGCTGCTTTGATTTTTTTAAGCTCTTAACTTTCATTAGTAAGCTGAATAAGAAGGGGGCTAAAAGTAAGAAAAAGGTGCTAAAAAGCGGATGAATTCCAACTTCCCAAAGTCCTAAAAAATCATGACCTGCTGATGTGCTTTTCATTGCTGAACTTGCGTAAAGAGCATCCGCGGCAAGTCCATAGATTGCTGTTGTAGTTAAATAGGCATATAATTGGGATGATTGCTTCTTTTTTCTGGCAAAAAATAAAAGTAAGAAAGAAAACATTAACGTTATAAAACAGCCCGCTCCAGCAATAATTGCTTTAGCAGTTTTTTCTCCAAAAAATGAACCTAAAAGGCTCAGCTTATCTGTTATATAAGAGGTCTCTCCACCTGCAAACGGAAAAATATTGATAAGGGGGGATGGATTAACATACATACCATATGCAGCCAGGGCATGTCCCATTTCATGTAATAAAGTTATTGCCAAGGCGTTAAATAAAAAAGCAAATTGCGCAGCCATAAGAAAATTTATAACAATAATCATAGCATTCTTAAAAGGTAGGCAGCTTCTTTTAAAAGACAGGGAAATAGCTCTTAAAAAAAAGTTTTTTCCTAAAACTAGAAGCGCTACTGGAATGACTGGTATTATGGATTTAGTGAAAAAAGATACAGCCAAAACCATTATCAGGACTATAATGGATTCTATAATTGAGCCTTTAAACAGTTTTGTAAAGAAATTTTTCATACTTTGAGATGAAGAGTTAAACATTGATAAGGGACTTTTAAATAATGAAGAAATTTCTTTCATAAAATTAGTAATTATTAATAATAATATTGCTATTATTATAAACTTTTATTTGAATTAAACAAACTATTATTACCATATGCTAAGAAGAAAGATATTAAACTCACTATTAAGTAGATATGAACTTTCATATATTATTTCTGAGCTATCTAAATATTTAACCACTAGCCGCATAGAAAGAATTGATAAGGTTCTATTGGATCGTATTAAGTCGATTGAGGTAGCCTTTGAGTCACCAAGTGACATACATAATGCAATGGCATCTTTTAGGACAGTAGAAGCAATGGGTTTAATGCAGGCTCATGTAATTGATGCTCAATTTAAAAAATGCAAAGGAAAAAAAACGACTCAAGGAGCTCATAGATGGCTTAATGTCAACTATTTTGATAAGCTGACTTCGTTTTTACATGTAAATAACACTCTACTAATTGGGGCTATGCCTAATGCTCAAGCAGAGTTAAAGGATATTCCTTTAGATAAGAATATTTGTCTTATTTTTGGCAATGAAATGTCTGGACTTTCGCCTAAGGCAATTGAAAGCTGTGATATGTTATACAGAATTCCAATTCATGGGATGAGCAAATCATATAATCTGTCAGTTTCATGTGCAATGAGTTTACATGAATTAGTTCAGAGAAAAAGATTAATTCTTGGACCCAGAGGAGATCTAGATGATTTTGAGTTAGAGCTTGAAAGAGCTTGGTATTACTTTTTATCAATTGGGATGGGGCTTTCAGAAAAAATTTTAAATCGAAAAGCTTGCTCAAACTGAGATTTTTTGCCTGAAATAAGAGGGACTTTAACTTGCGGTTTTAGCCAGCGCTGAATAGCCCTTTTATATAAAAAGGGCTAAAAAATCTTAATAAAATCTTACACGCTGAGCAGAGTTTCCATAAATCAGTTTATCAATTAGCGCATCTAAGGCAGATCTTGCAATTTGATCAACTATACTAACTACGGCAGTTCCGGCTGATGTTATCAGTGCCTTGTGGATCTCTCTTTGAAATTGCATTGGGTTGTCAGAATTTTTTATCCCGCATAAAATTACACTTAGAAAAGCGTAAACTCCAGTAATTGCAATAAAAATACCTGTAACTTTAACAGCTGTGCTGGTTGCCGCTAATGTTAAAAAAGCCCCTGATAATGAGGAAAGGCTTGTAGTAACTCCATATGGCAGGGCTCTGTCAAAGGTAGTTAAAGGCCTATAATGATTAAGAGGATGACGAGCATTAAAAAATGGTTGATTATACATGGTTATCTCCACGAGATTGTAAAGACAAAGATTATATAAGAATCTAACAATAAAACAAAGCCTGTAAGAAAATATTTACTTGTCTCTCTCGTTTTAAGGCGGGGTGATAACTATTTTATCAAGTAAAACAATTCCACTTGAATTTATGCATATATTCTTTATTTTTTTTTGAACAAATATTTGAAAATTCCACTGAAATAAGGGAAATACAGGAAGTTCTTCTTCTAATAACTGTTTTGAGCTTTCAAAAAATTTATTAACTGTAAATCCTGTATGGTTTTTATAGTGGTTGTTTGTTTTAAGCCTTTCAAAAATATTTTCATATTCAGGGTAGTCAGCAAACCAAGAAATTAAGCAAAGATCATATTCTTTTTTATTAAGTTTTTGCCAGAGGGTGGAAAGCTCTATTTTTCTTAATTTAATTTTAACTTTAAGCTTTGATGCAAGTTGGCTTTGAATATGTTGTGCTATTAAATGATTATTTTCATCATTTGCATAAATTAGTGTTATGGGTTTTCTTAGCAGCTGAAGCTCTTTTTTTAAGTTAGGTATATCAGATTTTTTCAACAAAGAACTGCCAAAGGATAGATCTACCATTTTTTCAGACTGTTGAGTTATATTTTTTATGATATCTTCTCTATCAATTGCTTGAGAAAAAACTTTTCTTAAATCTTTATTTTTAAAGATGTTTTCACAATTAAAGCTTAGCAGTTTTATTCCTAGGACATCTTTTTTATATGATCGATATTTATTATTTAGATAAAGCTTGTAAGAAGATGGTATTGAAGAATAGGGGTAGCCAATAATATCTAAGTCTCCATTTAAGAACATCTGTGCGCACAAGTTATCATCATTAATAAATATGAACTTGATTATTTGAGGAGAAAAACAGCTTTGAACTTTATATTTAGGGTTTTTTTTAAGGATTAGAAAGTTAGTTGGGTTATATTCATGGGGGCAATATGGCCCACTGTACGCACCTTTTCTGTAAGGAGAAAAAACCAAGGGAGTCAATAATTTGGTGATATCTTTATTTTTTTTCTCAAACTCAATGACTAAAGTGTTTTCTGATTTGGCGAATATCTTTACATCGTCTTTGGAAACTTCACCTAATTTGCATTTCTTGGCATTTTTTATAACATATAAAGGGAATACATTACTTGAAGCGAAGCTAGGTGATAGAGCTTCTTTGATGGTTTTTTCAAAGTCATATGCAGTAATTTTTTTTCCATCAGACCATAGCTCATCTTTTAACTTAACAGTTACAGTTTTCCCTCTTGTAATGGAGTAAGACTTAACTAAGTCAAAAATAATATTTCCGCTCTTGTCTTCTTTGAAAAGTCCACGATACAAAAGTGACTGTATCTGCATAGAAAATAAATCGTTAGCTTTTCTAGGATCAAGGCTCGTTGGACTATTTGAGAGAGCTACATTTAACATGCTTGCTTGATTAAAAGATGGAGAGCATCCTTGTAAAAAAAATAAAGTAAAAATAAAAAGATAATAAACTATTCTAAAAACCATGGAATTAACAACATTTGGAGCTGGGTGTTTTTGGGAAGTAGAAAGGGCTTTTCAGAGAATCGACGGTGTGATTTCTACTAAAGTAGGTTATGCAGGTGGTTACAAAGAAAATCCAACTTACCAAGAAGTTTGCCAAAATAATACAGGGTATGCTGAAGTTGTTCAAGTTGAATTTAACGCAAGAAAAGTCTCTTATGAAAAGCTTTTGGAAATTTTTTGGAAAATTCATAATCCTACATTAGTTGATAAACAAGGTTTTGATGTCGGAGCTCAGTATCGATCGGCGATATTCTATCATAGTGAAATGCAAAAAAATGCCGCCGAAATATCTCTTGAACTAGAACAAAGAAAGTACAAGGAAAAAATTGCTACAAAAGTAGAGCCCCTAAAAAATTTTTATCTAGCAGAAGATTATCATCAGAAGTATTTAGATAAAAAAGGGCTTTAATTTTTAAACTCCGAAACAAGCTCCTGTAGCGTTTTTTTAGCATCCCCAAAAATCATTGTCGAGTTATCTTTATAAAATAAAGGATTTACTATCCCTGCAAATCCTGAATTCATCGATCTTTTAAGTATAAAAACATTTTTAGCATGGTGAGCTTCAATAATAGGCATGCCATAAATTACACTGTCTTTGTCTTCTATTGCAGACGGATTAACAACATCGTTTGCACCAATTACTAAACAGACATCAACAGAGTTCATTATCGGATTAACATCATCTGTCTCAGCTAAAAGATCATAAGACACTCCAGCTTCGGCTAAAAGCACATTCATATGTCCTGGCATTCTACCAGCAACGGAGTGAATTGCATACCTTACTTCTGCTCCATTTTTTTGCAAAAGCTCACTAAACTCTTTAACAATGTGTTGAGCTTGGGCTACTGCCAGACCATATCCAGGAACAATCACAATAGATTTTGCGGCTTCTAAAACATGGTAAGCGTCCTGAGAGCTCATTGATTTAACTTCGCCTAAATCTTGTGCGCTTCCTTTATTGGTTTTTACAGATCCAAAACCGCTGAATAAAACATTTTTAAGTGATCTATTCATGGCTTTGCACATAATTGAGGTCAAAATAATACCGCTAGCTCCAACTAATGCTCCTGATACAATTAGGATATTATTTTTAATTACGAATCCTGCTGCGCAAGCTGCAAGTCCTGAGTAACTGTTTAACAAAGATATTACAACGGGCATGTCAGCGCCACCAATTGGTATAACCAGTAAAATTCCAAGCAATAGTGAGCCTGCAATTGTCATGTAAAGATAGCTTGTATTCACCTCAAAAATAGTGAAGAATACTCCGCATGCAACAAGTAGTGCTACCAAAGAAAAGTTGATAACCTTTTGAAGTGCAAATATAACAGGTCTTCCCGGTAATTTTTCACTTAATTTTGCCCAAGCAATAATCGATCCTGTAAATGTTACTCCTCCAATTAAGATTGAAAGAAAAATAGTAGAGCTTGAAAGATAAGAAAATGGCTCTGTGATATTTGCTGCCCACCCGACTAGTAAGCTTGATAGTCCCCCAAATCCATTAAGAAGCGCTACCATTTCCGGCATTTTGGTCATTTCAATTTTACGGGCGCTATAAACACCGATAAAAGAACCAATTAATAGACCTGCAGAGATTACCTTATAATCAATTATTCCCTGGTTAAGCAAGGTTACAACTACAGCTAAAAGCATTCCAATTGCTGATATAAAGTTTCCTTTTCTAGCAGTTTTAGGACTGCTAAGCAGTTTTAAACCAAAAATGAAAAGGCATGAAGCAATTAAATAAGAGAAGTTAATTAAGTTATCAATCATTTCTATTTCTCCTCTTTTTTCTTAAACATTTCAAGCATTCGATTTGTAACAACATATCCGCCTACCACATTAATAGTTGCAAATACAATAGCGAAGAAACCAAGAATGGTGCTGATATGAGAAAATCCATTGCCCGCAGAAATTAAAGCACCCACTAGTGTTATACCTGATATCGCATTAGATCCAGACATAAGGGGAGTATGAAGTGTCGACGGTACTTTTGAAATAAGTTCGAAACCTAAAAATATTGATAGGATCAAAACAAAGGCTAGAAGTATTAATACCTGTGTTTCCATTTTAGTTATCCTTTTTAAAAAATTCTTTAATCATCTTATTTTGGACTTGGTTTTTATGGGTAACCACACAACCTTTTAACAGCTCATCTTCTAAATCTACAAAAAAGATTTTCTTTTCCTGATTCCAGAAATGGTGAATTAAATTATATAAATTAGCAGAAAGCATTTGGGATGCATTGTATGCTACTTTGCCAGGTAAGTTAAGCAGGCCAACTATTTTAACACCGTTTATTTCAGTAGTTTTATCTGCTTGTGATCCTTCGACATTACCACCGCTTTCTACAGCCATGTCGATGACAATGCTGCCATCTTTCATACTTTGGATCATGTCTTTTGTTATTATGATAGGAGCTTTTCTTCCAAATAATTGGGCTGTAGTAATTACAATATCTGACTCAGAGCAAATTTTTGGAAGA
>Ga0316193_10004734_pt1 | contig 10043 bp, 7 predicted proteins | sample MerIslsedime2_MG_FD_207735 | JGI IMG/M metagenome (GOLD analysis project Ga0316193, IMG submission 207735) | Coastal sediment microbial communities from Maine, United States - Merrow Island sediment 2 | ecosystem: Environmental > Aquatic > Marine > Coastal > Sediment | place: USA: Maine...
GTCACTGGCACGAATAGCCTTGCCCACCGGCTTCAGGCGCGGACAGTAGTCCATACCGGCCAGCGGAAACTCCTGCGGGGGTTGTTCGCCACGGTACTCGTCACGAATAAAGCGCTTCACGATTCGATCTTCCAGCGAATGAAAACTGATCACTGCCATACGACCATGGGGGGCCAGCATATCCGGCACCTGCTCGAGCACAGCAGTGACATCATCCAGTTCGTGATTGATATAGATACGTATAGCCTGGAAGCTGCGGGTCGCCGGGTGCTTGTGCTTTTCACGTACCGGCACAGCTGCCTCGATCAACTCGGCCAGCTGTCGCGTCGACTGCAGGGGTTGCGTGTTGCGCAGCGCGATAATGGCGCGCGCGATACGCCGTGAGAAACGTTCCTCACCGTAGATTTTCAATACCCTGCTGATCTCCTGCTCATCCGCATCCTGCAACCACTGAGCGGCGCTGATGCCGACCGTGGGGTCCATGCGCATGTCGAGTGGCCCGTCTTCGGAAAAGCTGAAACCGCGGGAAGCGTCATCCAGTTGCGGCGAGGAAACACCGAGGTCCAGCAACAGGCCGTTCACCTGACCCCGCAAATGCTGTTGTGCAAGCATGTTACCCAGCATTACAAAACTACCCTGCTCGATTTCAAAACGGGGGTCGCCGCCAAACTGTTTTGTCGCCGAGCGCACCGCCTCGGGATCCTTGTCCATGGCAAGCAGCCTCCCCTCCGGTCCAAGCATTGCGAGAATTGCACCTGCATGCCCACCGCGACCAAAGGTCCCATCAACGTAAAGTCCACCTGGTTGTATTGAAAGCCCGGCCAGTACTTCCTTGAGGAGTACTGGCCGGTGTGAATATTCCTGTGTCACGGATCAGAGCGTCAGTGATTCCAGTGAATCCGGCATCTCACCGTCATCACCATCGTCCGAAACCCATTCACCGCAATTCCTTTCCCATGCCTCTTCATTCCAGATTTCAAACTTGTTGCCCAGGCCGGCCAGCACCACGCGCTTTTCCAGGTTGGCGAATTCACGCAAGCGTGGCGGAATCAGAATCCGCCCGTTCTTGTCCATCTCGAATTCGGTCGCATGGCCCAGCAACATGCGCTGCAAGGTACGCGTGCGCTTGTTCTGGTTGGGAAGACGGACGAGCTTGCGTTCAATCTCGTCCCACTCGGGCTGGGGGTACAACAGCAGGCAACTGTCATCATGGACCGTCATTACCACGTGACCCTGGCAACGCTCCATCAGGTCACCACGGTAACGGGTAGGAAAGGCCATACGCCCCTTCGCATCCAGATTGACCGTGCTACCACCTCTAAACAATTCCGCCCCCTTTTTCTCCCTTGAGACCCACAAAAAACCACTGAGTCCCACTTTGCGACACTATAGGGAGGAAGGTCGAATTCGTCAAGCAAAACTTTGAAAAAATCGTTACCCGGACAGTAACTTAGCTCATTTTCCCAATTTGACAGCACATGATCTCGAACATACAAATTAGAAATCAAAAGGTTGCCGGAGTTACCTAGTGTAAATTGACATCATGCCGCTTATTTCTGGTTTTTTTATCCCGCAAGCGGCTCAATCGGGTCACGGCGGTGGATATTATAACCAGATATTGAACCCAATATGTTGGGTTTTATATGCGATTTTTTATCAATATAGAGTGATCACTCCCACCTGGCAGCAATCGCATGTATGCATCCCGGTGGCGAGCCGGCATTTTTTTTCATCCCGAAAAAAAGGCCTGCGATGCAGGCCTTTTCTGAAACAGTCATCCCCGTTGCTTCAGAACGGAATATCATCATCAAAATCACCCGCCGGCGCGGACGCTGCCGCGGGGGCCGGCGCAGACTGCGAGGGTGCAGAATCCGCAGAGAACCCGGCACTGCCACCACCCCGGCTACCCAGCATCTGCATCTCATCGGCCACGATCTCGGTGGTGTAGCGATCATTACCGGTATTGTCCTGCCACTTGCGGGTCTGCAGCTTGCCTTCGATATAGACCTGTGAGCCTTTCTTCAAATATTCGCCGGCAATCTCGCCGAGCCGACGGAACATGACCACACGGTGCCATTCAGTCTTTTCCTGCTGCTCGCCGGTCTGCTTGTCTTTCCAGGATTCCGAGGTTGCCAGTGTGATGTTGGCGACCGCATTACCGTTTGGCATATACCGCACCTCGGGATCCTTGCCCAGGTTCCCGACCAGAATAACCTTGTTCACTCCTCGTGCCATGTTGTTCTCCTGTTATAAATAGATGTTCACTGCCCCTGTGAACCGCGCATCGACAGTATTTCGTCTGCCATATTCTATGCGATGGGTTGGTGAGGCGCCATGGGCTATGGCTGACAAGGTTACCCGTACATTAGTACGGGATTACCTGCCACATTGCCCTTGCAGCTGTGTCTATTCGAGCAGCAGCGGATTGCATCCGCGAATCGCGCTTGTGACGGGCATGATCGCGGACGCGGCCCGCTCCTACAACAAATGTATTTATTGGCGCAGGAGCGCTTCGCAAGCGCGATTCAAGGCAACGCCGACTCGTCAAACAGCTGTTTATCCACCTTCAGGTAGGCGACGCCCTCCTCTGCCACGACCACAGCCTCGGCGACCCCGTTGAGTGCGGCCAGCTGCAGCGACAACCGCTCGGCTTCCGTCGGCCCGGTGACGTCTATCTTATATATATAGCTGCTAAATTTTTCCGGTCGGGACATGGATGCCGCCAGCAACAACCACAACAGCGCACCGGCTGCGGCACAGAGGAACACGGCATGCGCACCGTAGCGTCCCTGCAACAGGCCACCCAGCGTGCCGCCAAGAAACGCACCGAAAAATTGCGAGCTGGAATAAAACCCCATGGCTGTACCACGGCAATCCGCCGGCGCCACCCGGGAGATCAATGACGGTAGCATGGCCTCCAGCAGGTTAAAGGCCGTGAAAAAGACGAACAGCAGCGATACCACGCTGACCGCGGAGACCGGTACAAAAAACAGTCCCAGCAGCGCGACGCTCAGCAGCGCAATGGCAAACAGGAAGACCGCTTTGATATGACCCTTGCGCTCGGCCTGAATGATCAGTGGCAACATGGCGAGCACTGAACACACCAGCACCGGCAGATACACCATCCAGTGATGACTGGCGTCAATACCGGCTTCATCGCGCAGCACCAGCGGCAACACCACGAAAGTGGCGGTGAGGATGGCATGTAACATCAGGATGCCGAAATCGAGACGTAACAGTTGCACCTGCCGCAACACCCGGCCGAACTGGGCCGGTATCGCCTCGGCGACACGGTGCGGGCGACTCACCACCGGGTGCGGCACCACGAAAATCACCGCCAGGATGCCGCCAATCGCCAACACCCCGGTAATCGCAAAAATCCCGGGGACACCCACCCAGTCATTCAGGATCGGGCCCAGCACCATGGCCGCAGCAAACGACAGGCCGATACTCATGCCAATCAGCGCCATGGCCTTGATGCGGTGTTGCTCACGGGTGAGATCGGCCGCCAGCGCCATGATGGCCGCGGCAATGGCACCGGCACCCTGCAGTGCACGTCCCAGGATGACAACCATCATGCTGTCCGCCATGGCCGCCACCACACTGCCAACGGCAAACACCACCAAACCGCCAATGATCACCGGCTTGCGCCCGATTCGATCGGACAGCAATCCCGCCGGAATCTGCAGCAGCGCCTGCGTGAGCCCGTAGATACCGATCGCGAGACCGGTCAATGCCGGGGTGACGCCCTCAAGCTCAACCGCATACAGGGCAAACACCGGCAGGATCATGAACAGACCCAGCATACGCAACGCGTAAACGCTTGATAGTGAAAGGGCTGCCCGCAATTCCTCGCGATTCATACCACCTTCTGCTTGATCCAGACGCTGCACCGTTTAGCGCTCCTCATTACCCTGAACGTGAAAACGCAGTATATTAGCAGGTTGCCCGAACCCACAGTGAACTTCGATGGACACAATTCAAATTCGCGGTGCCCGCACCCATAACCTGAAAAACATTGACCTGGACCTGCCGCGGGACAAGCTGATCGTGATGACAGGCCTGTCGGGTTCCGGCAAGTCCTCGCTGGCCTTCGACACCATCTATGCCGAAGGACAGCGACGCTACGTGGAGTCACTGTCGGCCTATGCGCGCCAGTTCCTGTCGATGATGGAAAAGCCGGATGTCGATCATATCGAGGGACTGTCACCCGCCATCTCGATCGAACAGAAATCCACCTCGCACAATCCACGTTCGACGGTAGGCACCATTACCGAGATCTATGATTATCTGCGACTGCTGTACGCACGCGTCGGTACGCCACACTGCCCGGAACATGGCACCGTACTGGAAGCACAGACCATCAGCCAGATGGTTGATCACGTGCTGTCACTGCCCGAAGGCAGCCGCCTGATGCTACTGGCGCCGGTGGTCGATGCGCGCAAGGGTGAACATGTACAGGTACTGGAAGAGTTACGGGCACATGGATTCGTGCGTGCACGCATTGACGGCGAAGTGGTGGAACTCGACCAGCCACCGAAACTGGATCTGCGGCGCAAACATGTCATCGAGGCCGTGGTTGACCGCTTCAAGGTCCGCGAAGAACTGCAACTGCGCCTGTCCGAGTCATTTGAAACGGCACTGAACCTGTCGGACGGACTGGCACGCATTGCCTGGATGGACAAGAGCGACCAGGAAGAACTGTTGTTCTCGGCGAAGTTTGCCTGTGTGCAATGCGGCTACTCGATCAGCGAACTGGAGCCACGACTGTTTTCCTTTAACAACCCCGCCGGCGCTTGCCCGGAATGCGACGGCCTCGGGGTACGCCAGTATTTCGATGCCGAGCGCGTCGTCGCCCACCCGGAACTGAGTCTTACCGGCGGTGCCGTGCGCGGCTGGGATCGCCGCAACGCCTACTATTTCCAGTTAATCAAGTCGCTTGCGAAACATTACGGCTTTGATCTTGAAACACCCTTCGAGGAACTCCCCGACGACATCCAGGACATCATCCTGCATGGTAGCAAGGCAGAACAGATCGACTTCACCTATCTGCATGAGCGCCGCGGCTCGGTGGTTCGCAGGCACCCGTTCGAAGGCATCATTACCAACATGAAACGCCGCTACCTCGAAACCGAATCGAGCACGGTGCGTGAAGAACTGTCCCGCTACCTCAACAACCAGACCTGCCCGGACTGCCAGGGTTCGCGACTCAACCTGGCCGCCCGCCATGTCACCATCAATGGCAGGAACCTGCCGGACACCACCGCACTGCCGGTCGGGGCCTGCCAGACACTGTTTTCGTCGCTGCAACTGCCAGGCCGGCGCGGCGAGATTGCCGACAAGGTGTTGAAAGAAATCAACCAGCGACTGACCTTCCTCGTCAATGTCGGCCTCGACTACCTGTCGCTCGATCGCAGCGCGGAAACCCTCTCCGGCGGCGAAGCGCAACGCATCCGCCTGGCCAGCCAGATTGGCGCCGGCCTGGTGGGCGTCATGTACATACTCGACGAACCCTCCATCGGTCTGCATCAACGCGACAACCAGCGCCTGCTGAACACCCTCACCCACCTGCGTGATCTCGGCAACACCGTGATCGTCATCGAACATGATGAAGAGGCCATTCGTGCCAGTGACTACGTCGTCGACATCGGACCCGGTGCCGGGGTGCACGGTGGACAGATTGTCTCGCAGGGAACGCCGGCAGAGATCATTGCAGACAAGCATTCACTTACCGGTCGCTACCTGGCCGGTGACGAGGTGATCACTGTTGCAGAACATGACTGTGTGTTTGATCCCGACATGAAACTGGTCATCAGGGGCGCCACCGGCAACAATCTGAAGTCAGTCACCGCGGAAATTCCGGTCGGGCAGATGACCTGCATCACCGGCGTCTCCGGTTCCGGCAAGTCGACCCTGATTAACGATACCCTGTACCGTCGCGCAGCCCAGGTACTCAACAAGGCTTCCACCGCAGCGGCTGCCTGCGAGGCAGTCGAGGGTCTTGAATACTTCGACAAGATCGTCGACATCGACCAGAGTCCGATTGGTCGCACGCCGCGTTCCAACCCCGCCACCTATACCGGCCTGTTTACACCGTTACGCGAACTGTTTGCCGCCACCCAGGAGGCACGTTCACGCGGCTACAAACCCGGCCGCTTCAGCTTTAACGTCAAGGGGGGGCGTTGCGAGGCCTGCCAGGGAGATGGTGTCATCAAGGTCGAGATGCATTTTCTCGCCGACATCTACGTACCCTGCGATGTCTGCAAGGGCAAACGCTACAACCGCGAAACACTGGAGATACGCTACAAGGGCAAGAGTATTCACGAAATACTGGAGATGACGGTCGAGGATGCACTGCCGTTTTTCAGTCCCATCCCGGTGGTCGCCCGCAAGTTGCAAACACTGCTGGATGTCGGCCTGTCCTATCTGAAACTCGGACAGAACGCGACCACGCTCTCCGGCGGCGAGGCACAACGCATCAAGCTGGCACGGGAGTTATCAAAGCGCGACACCGGCAAGACACTGTATATACTTGATGAACCGACCACCGGGCTGCACTTCCATGACATCGCGCAATTACTGGCCGTGCTGCATCGCCTGCGTGATCACGGCAACACCATTATCGTCATCGAGCACAATCTGGATGTTATCAAGACTGCCGACTGGATCATCGACCTCGGCCCGGAAGGCGGCACCGGCGGCGGTGAAATTGTCGTTACCGGCACGCCGCAGGAGGTCGCCCATCACCCGACCTCCTACACCGGCCGCTTTCTCAAGCAGACGCTGGAACGGCACCGTGCACATGCCAAAGCCAGCTAACCACAGCAATACCTGTGAACACCGCAGGAGCGCTTCGCAAGCGCGATTCACAACTTTAACCCCATCTACAGAAGTATCTATTGCCGTAGGGGCGCATCGCATGCGCGATAAGGCTTTAACAAAATTAATCGCGGACGCGGTCCGCTCCTACAGCGATAAGGGCGTGCCGACCTCAATACCCAATACCTGATCTGCCCGGCCACGGTTAACCGCAAACTCCACCAAACCATTTGAGTTTTTGTACCAGAATGCATTACCCGGCGCGACATCCGAAAACGTGCGTGCCGACTTCAGCCTGTGCCCGTTGACGAACGCCCCCTGTGACGCATCGACCCTGGATGCGCGCACCCCGGTAATCGCATTACCGTAGCAATCAATATAGACAATACGAAACAGATCATCCGGCCAGTCGGGTTGCTCCAGGCAGGCGGCGGGAACTGTCTTAGCGTCAACTGCCGCAGCTGTCGCCAACAGCGCCGCGGCAGGTGCAAACACATCGCGGCCGTGAAAGCTGCTGGACACGTCCACCGGGTCCGGCAGCTGCCAGCATTCGACACGGGCCGCGCGTCGCGCCAGTAGCGCAAACAGGCCTTCATTCGGCCCGACATACCAGCAGCCATCGGCCTTCACCACCACTCCCGGACGCGCACTGCCGACACCGGGATCAACCACACACAGGAACACCGTGGCGGGCGGGAATCCCGCACTGTAGGCAGGTAACAGATAGGCCGCCGCCTGTACGTCATATGGAGTCAGGTTGGAGAAAAGAGTGATGACCGGTACGCCGGGCGCCTGTTGATACAGCCGCGCCTGCACCTGTCCGGTGTACGGTCCGTCAATGCCAAAATCGGTAAACAGGACGATCATGAAATTGCCTGCTGACTTTCACACGCAGCATAAGCCCGGCTGAAGACACTGCAAAACCTTACCGGGTCGCGGATCGTCAGCAGTTTAACGTCCTTCTCCGTCTTGTAAACGTGGCGTGGTCGCTAATGCCCGCCATCAAGCCTGGAGGACTGAGCGCCCCCGAGATCAGCCAGCAGGCGCTGGTAGTCCGGATTGTTCCGCAGCAGCTCGTGGCCGGCCTCGATCAGTCTGTCCACCTGTTCTTCGCTCAGGGCAAAACTGGTCGGGATGGCATTGAAGAAATGCCGCTGTTCGGGCTGTTCGAAATCAGTAAAGCCGAGTTTGGGGAAATACGCCGTAACCGGTCGGTCCGCTGTTGACACTGCCTGTACCCATTTCGTCAGGCTCCGCTCCGCCAGTAGTATGGTCGCGTCGTTGTAGCGGTGTAGCTGTACACTGCTCATCGAACCGATGGTCTCCCCCATCGATGGTTGCCTGTTACTCTTGTCCATCAACGGTTCCGGGTCAGTGGAGGCATCGACGGAGATGATCACTGAATAGCGTGGCGGCTTGCGGCCGGCTTGCTCGAAAAACATCTTTGCGCCGCCCGAGAGTACCATCACATCATAGATAGCGCGCAGGCCCAGGTTATCGGTGATGCCCCCGTCCACAAGGTGGGCATACTCGCGACCTGATTTATCACCATAGGTTTCCAGGCCCTGTATGATCGGTGCCAGCGCTGGATTATTGGCCGCACGTTCCGCTGAGTTTACCAACCAATCAGGCTTGCAGTCGTGGTAATCCTTGACCACAACGGGATTGAAAAGAAGAGGTACCGCGGATGAGGCGGCGACGGCCCGCGCCACCGGAAACGACGAAAGGTCCGAGCAAAGCAGATCGAAATACTCCTGCACGAAGGAGAAACGCACCCCGTAGCCAAGATCCGATGCGTTAATGACGATCAGTGGACCGCCAGCCCGCTGCATGTCCGCAAAGGTCGCATCGTGGAACACATGCTCTTCGTAGAGCTCCACTGCCATCTCGGTACGCCCCTTGGAGCTGAACCAGCGCAGCGGGTTAAACAGTCCATGAAGCAGTTCACGCTCGATGTTACGCACAAGGAAATCATCTTTGAAATCCTCGAAGATTCGCTCACCGTAGAGTCCGTAGTAGGCCGATGTGAAGCTCCCGCCAGAGACGGAAGTGATGTTGTCGATCTCGTCGAGCAGCCTGTGCGGCTGTCCATCGATCATCACAGTGGTATCGCGCAGTTCTTCCAGCACCCCGTAGGCCAGCGCCGCGGCGCGTGTCCCCCCACCCGAGAAGGCGAGTGTCAATGCAATATCCCCTGACCCCCCTTTGCCGGCAAGTGCCCTGATCGAATAGGGCTGGGATGTGGATTCAGTTGTCAGTTCAGCGTTGTCGATCACCCCGTAGGAGGCACAGCCGGAAACCAGTAATAACCCGAAGCCGACAGCAAACAGTTTTAACATAGAGCACCTCAACTTACACAGTGGTTAGGGATTGTACTCCCCGGTTGCAGGTGATTGCAGGCTCACAAAATCTGCGGCAGAACTGACTGCAGACAAATGGCGGCCCGAAGGCCGCCATCAAGGAGTCGTCTAAAACAGCTTATGCTGGCTACAGGCAGACCAACCTGTCACTACTCATGAATCAGGTTCAGATCAACCAGTGCCTTGTAGCAGCGCATCGTTATATTGGTATTGTGTTCTACCAGGCAGGCAAGCGTGCGACCGTCTCCCGGAGTGACATCGGAACACAGGAGTTTGATATCCGGACCGCATTTTGCACCGAAGAAGTTGGCATCGCCAAGCGATGCATCGATGGTTGAGTAGCCCCTGGCAATCGCTGCATCACAACCGCCTGACAACTGGTTTTCATGATCCTGAAGGCAGTTCAGTATGCTGTTGTCACCGACCGGCACATCCCTGCAGAGGGTGTTTATTTCCTTGCTGCAGCCGTCACCAACGATCTTGACCGCATTGTTTACGCCGCGGGTAATGATCGGAGCATCGACAACCAGTGCCTCTGCAGCAATATTCTTGTCCTTGATTTCCGCACTACGACGCCTTGCCACGAATTCGGTAGCGGCGGCCGTACTGACGACGGGAACGACAAACTTGATCTCTGTGCGGCGATTGGGCGCAAGACACCTGATCAGGGAGGCACCGGCCATGCCCGTACACGTCACGAGCGGATCTTTCGAACCATACGCGGAAACCCGGGTGCGTTCCATCGGCAGACCCAGCGCAACCAGTTCCTCCTGCACCGCCACGGCACGACGCTTGGACAGTTTCAGATTGTAATCATCATCACCGATTCGATCGGTATAACCATCAATATACACACGAAAAATG
>Ga0316193_10004736_pt1 | contig 10043 bp, 11 predicted proteins | sample MerIslsedime2_MG_FD_207735 | JGI IMG/M metagenome (GOLD analysis project Ga0316193, IMG submission 207735) | Coastal sediment microbial communities from Maine, United States - Merrow Island sediment 2 | ecosystem: Environmental > Aquatic > Marine > Coastal > Sediment | place: USA: Maine...
TCGCGACAAAGTCGGAGACGACCTGTTCTTCGAGACCATGCGCACCTACGTGGACCGCTACACGAACGGCAACGTGACGACCGACGACTTCATCGCAGTGGCTGAGGAGATCTCTGGGAACGACCTCACCCGACTGTTCGACGTCTGGCTCTTCGGTGAACAGCTCCCCGCATGACGACTACCGTCATCCCATGCCCCAATACGCCGACCTCGGACTCATCGGCCTCGCCGTCATGGGTCGAAACCTCGCCCTGAACATTGCAGACCACGGTTCCACCGTCGCCGTCTACAACCGATCATCCGAACGCACCGAAGAGTTTCTCGCCGGCGACGCGCTCGGCTTCCCGATCATCGGAGTTCACTCCATCGAGGACCTGGTTGGCACGCTTCTGCGCCCGCGGATCGTCGTGCTGATGATCAAAGCTGGTGCGCCGGTCGACCAGCAGATCGATGCCCTTGCTCCACTGCTCGAACCCGGAGACATCATCATCGATGCCGGCAATTCCCAGTTCACGGATACCGAACGGCGTACGGCTCACCTCGACGAACTCGGGATTCGCTTCGTCGGCATGGGGGTCTCCGGTGGCGAAGACGGCGCCCGCTTCGGTCCATCCATCATGCCGGGCGGCAGTACCGCCGCCTGGCCTCACATCAAGGACATCTTCACCTCGATCGCAGCCACCGCCGAGGGCGAACCGTGCTGCGAGTGGGTGGGGCCGGGTGGAGCCGGCCACTACGTCAAGATGGTGCACAACGGCATCGAGTACGGCGACATGCAGGTCATCGCCGAAGCGTACGACTTCATGCGACGGGGGCTCGGACTCGACCCCCGAGCCATGATGCCGATCTTCGAGCACTGGAACGAGGGACGTCTGGACTCGTTCCTCATCGAGATAGCGGCCGAGATCATGGGAACGGTCGACACGGACGGTGCGCCGCTCATCGACCGGGTCCTCGACGCTGCCGGACAGAAGGGAACCGGCAAGTGGACCGTCGTCGCCTCGCTCGATCAGGGGACGCCGACGACCCTGGTCGCCGAGGCCGTCTACGCCAGAATCGTGTCCTCGATGGTCGACGAGCGCATAGTGGCCGCGCGCACGCTGACCGGCCCGACCGGAACGATCGAGGATGATCCGGACGAGGTCATCGCGGACCTCGAGGACGCCCTCTACGCGTCGAAGATCGTCTCGTACGCCCAGGGATTCATGCTCTTCGAGGCCGCGTCGGAGGAGTTCGGTTGGGACCTCGACCCCGGAACGATCGCGTCCCTCTGGAGGGCAGGGTGCATCATCCGGTCGCGGTTCCTCGCCGACATCACCTCGGCCTATCGCACCAACCCGGACGTCTCGAGCCTCTTCCACGTCGGCTTCTTCCGAGATGCCCTCACGACGGCCGAACCAGGCTGGCGTCGTACCGTCGCGCGGGCCGTGCTTGCAGGGATCCCGGTGCCTGCCTACTCGTCGGCGCTCGCGTTCTACGACGGTTTCCGATCCGAACGACTCCCTGCAAACCTCATCCAGGCCCAGCGGGACTCATTCGGCGCCCACACCTACGAACGGGTCGACCAACCTCGCGGTCAGTTCTTCCATTCGGACTGGAGCGACGGATGAAGCAACCACCTCGGGCGATGGCGGCGTTGATCACACCGTTCAGCGAACAAGGCACGATCGACGGCAGGGCCCACCGCCGCAATCTCAGGCAGCTGACCGGTTGGGGTCTGAGCGGCTTCCTCATCGGCGGATCGACCGGGCAGGGCCCCTATCTCGAACCTGGCGAACGGGCGACCCTCACCGCTGTCGCGAGGGGCGAACTGGGATCTGATGCCTTCCTGCTGACCGGGGTCTCCGCCCAATCCGTCCGTCAAGCGCTGGCTCAGATCAGCGAAGCAGACGAAGCCGAGGCCGACGCCGTGCTGGTCACGACACCGACCATGCTGCTCCGGAAAGATGCCGGCCTCGTCGAGTCCTTCTATCTCTCGGTCGCGGACCGGTCGCCCCTGCCGGTCTTCTGCTACACGGTTCCACCGGTCACCGGCTACGAACTCCCGGTCGCGTCTGCGATCGCTGTTGCCGCGCACCCAAACATCGTCGGGATGAAGGACTCGGGAGGCGACCCGGAGCGGGTTCGTCCGATCCTCGACGGCGTCGACGACGGCTACTTCCTCTTTGTCGGGGCGTCGCGCGTCATCAATGAGGCGACGCAGCGCGGCGCCTATGGGGCAATCACCGCCTCAGCGAACTACGCACCCGACCTCGTCATGGCGGCGACGGAGGACGCGGATGCCCAGGATGCGCTGAGCGCGGTCGCCTCGAACGTCGAGTGGTACGGCTTGGCCGGCACCTATGCGGCCGCCGAGTTGGTCGGACTCAACCCGGGGACGATGCGGGCGCCGCTCACCGAGATGAGCGCCGAGGACCGTGACGAGATGCGCGCGGTGTGTTGTCCCAAGCCTCCGGGCCGGTAGCCTCGTCTCGCACCAGAGCGAAGGAGTGCAACATGTCGGGTCTCGCAGGAAGGACCATGTTCCTCTCCGGCGGCAGCCGGGGCATCGGCCTCGCGATCGCCACACGCGCCGCGGCCGACGGCGCCAACATCGCGCTGATCGCCAAGACCGCGGAACCGCACCCCATGCTCGAAGGCACCATCTACACGGCGGCTGAGCAAATCGAGGCCGCCGGCGGGACCGCTCTCCCGATCGTTGGAGACATTCGCCACGATGACCAGGTCGCGGCCGCTGTCGCCCGAACCGTCGAGCTATTCGGGGGCATCGACATCTGCGTGAACAACGCATCGGCTATCAACCTGTCGGGCACCGAGCACCTGCCGATGAAGTCCTACGATCTGATGCAGGACATCAATACCCGCGGAACCTACGTGGTCTCCCGGGCGTGCATCCCGCACTTGAAGCGGGCCGAGAATCCGCACATCCTCACACTGAGCCCGCCGCTGAACCTCGCCCAGCACTGGTTCCAGAACCACGTTGCCTACACGATCGCGAAGTACGGCATGTCGATGTGCACGCTCGGCATGTCCGCCGAGTTCGCCAGCGACGGCATCGCGGTCAACAGTCTGTGGCCGCGAACGATCATCGCTACGGCGGCCGTTCAGAATCTCCTCGGCGGCGACACCGCGATGCGGCAATCACGCAAGCCCGAGATCCTGGCCGATGCGGCGTACGAGATCTTCAACCGCTGGAGTCGGGAAGCCACCGGCAACTTCTTCATCGACGACGAGGTTCTCGCGGAGGCCGGCGTCACCGACCTCTCCGGCTACGCCTACGTGCCGGATGCCGAACTTCAGCGCGACATCTTCCTCGACGAATAGCCCGTGCCCCGAGGAGTCCGATGGCGACGCGCCCCGAGACTCCATCGAGATCTCGCGAGATACGCCGCTGGACCAGACAGACGACTCGCTGGGATCCCGCGCTTCTTGTCACACCCGCCTGGAAAGGCCGGACATATGTTCGACACCATGCATGTGCCAGCAGACCTCGCAACACCGGTCAACGAGTTGGCCGCGCAGGATCTCGACGTCGTGTTCGACGACGAACTCTCAGCATCGATCGCCGAACTCCACCGCACGATCGAGCGACTCTCCGCTGAGCGCACGCGTCGCATTGCCGAGGCCGACCGTCGGGAGATCCACCGGGACCTCGGGCATCCCTCGACGGCCTCGTGGCTCGCCGACCGCTGCCGACTCTCGTGGCGCCACGTCCGCTGCCTCGTCGCGACGGCGAATACCCTCCCCCGGATGCCGCTCACCTCATCGGCCTACGCCAATGGCAACATCGACACCGCCCGGGCCCGGGGTCTCGTTGCGGCTCACGATGCGCTCCCCGAGATCCACGCCCGTGAAGAGGAACTCCTCCTCGACGTCGCCCGCACGCTCACTCCGCGCGAACTCCGCCGCGGCGCTCGATGACGCCAACCACGTGTTCAGCCTCCGTCGCCTCTCCGTCTCCCCCACGTTCTCCGGCATGGCCAGGATCGACGGCGAAGCCGATCCGGATTCCGCAATCATCATCGACACTGCGCTCCAGTCGATCACCGAACCATGGGCAAAGAGCGGGTAGGAGCGGTCGCCGGCGCAGCGTCGACTCGACGCTCTGGTCGACATCGGTCGGGCACATCTCAAGCACGAAGACACACCCGTCGCCGGCGGTGAGCGACCCGTTCGATCCCGCCAGATGGTGTGACGCTCACCACATCATCCATTGGGCGGACGGCGGCGTCACCGCGATCTACAACCTGATCCTCCTCTGTCGCTACCACCATCGATGGGGTCACGAACTGCTGGATCGCGGCCCACCGCGCCGCGCCCTGGCGGAGCTCATCACGTGACGAGCACTGCCGCCCCGTCAACAAGCCCTTCTTTGAGCCGGATCAGAGCGAGATTGGCGTCCGAGAGGGGGTACACATCAGCAATCGTCAGGATCGGGATTTCGGCGGCCAACGCGAGGAACTGTGCGGCATCCTGCCGCGTGAAGTTGGCCACGCTGCGAATCTGGCGCTCCCCCCACAGCAGGTCGTAACCGAACTCCGGTATTCGGTCCAGGTGGATGGCGTTGATCGCGACCACACCGCCGCGGGCCAGCGACTTCAAGGCCTCGATGACGACGTACCCGGCAGGAGCGAAGGTCACAGCGGCGTCGAGCGCAACGGGCGGTCGGTCGTGATAGGAACCGGTCCAGGCGGCCCCCATCTCGATCGCACGTTCCTGCTCCACCGGTGAACGGGTCGCAACGAATACGTCACATCCCCAGTGGGCCGCCACCTGCATTGCCAGCAGAGCGGAGGCTCCGAATCCGTACAGGCCGAGTCGGCCGCCGGGTCGGATGCCGGAGATCTTCAGGGCCCGATATCCGATGATGCCGCCGCACAACAGGGGGGCCGCTTCGACGTCGGAGAAACCATCAGGAGTGTGAACGGCGTAGTCGGCACGGACCGCGATCTGCTCGGCATAGCCGCCGTCGGAGCTCCAACCGGCGAACTCTGCGTCGGCGCACAGGTTCTCCCGCTCGGCTCGGCAGTACTCGCACGAGCCACACGCTCCGGCCAACCACGCGACCCCGGCCCGATCCCCCACGGCCCATCCGTCGACGCCGGCACCGACCGCGGCCACCCGACCGACCGCCTGGTGGCCGGGAACCACAGGAAGTGTGCGGGCCGCGAGATCACCCTCAACGATCTGAAGATCAGTCCGGCAGACGCCACAGGCCGCGACATCGATCACGATCTCCCCGGTGCCCGGATCGAGCGGGTCGACGTTTGCCATTCGGAGCGGCCGACCCGTTACCGCACCGGGCGCCTCGAGGACCTGTCTGCGCATGATCCCTCCTTCCACCGACCATGCCATCAATAGTCCTCCAGCGCAAGAAACCTGATGCTCGATTATCGATTACGCGTCCATCCGAATTCTCTTCGCTGGAGAAATCGGTTACCGTCCGGCCGGATGCGACTAGGAATCCCACTCGAGAGAACCGCCCACGAACGCCGTGTCGCCGCCGTCCCTGCCTCCGTGAAGGTGTTCACCGGATGGGGATGGGACGTGCGCGTCGAGTCCGGCGCCGGAGACGCCGCCGGGTTCACGGACGCTGCCTTCGAAGAGGCAGGAGCAACCATCGTCGCGGATGCCGCGGCGGCCCACGACGCCGACCTCGTCCTCCGGGTCGACCGGCCGACCTTCGACGAGATTGCCCTCATCCCGGAGGGTGCCATCCTCGCCGGCTTCCTCGATCCATTCGTGGCGACCGACGTCATCCAGGCGTTGGCAGACCGGAACATCACAGCACTCGCCGTTGAAGCCGTTCCGAGGACCACGCTCGCCCAGGCCATGGACGCCCTCTCGTCCCAGGCGAACGTCGCCGGCTACGCCGCCGTGATGCTGTCCGCCGCTGAGTCCCCGAAGTTTCCTTCAATGCTCGTCACGGCGGCGGGCACGATCCCCCCCGCTCGCTCCCTCGTGCTCGGGGTCGGCGTCGCCGGTCTCCAAGCGATCGCAACGTTCCGCAGACTCGGAGCGATCGTCCACGCATACGATATCCGTCCGGAGACGAAGGAGCAGGTCGAGAGCCTCGGAGCGAAGTTCGTCGAAGCTCCGACGCAGGAGATGGACGAAGGCGGATACGCCAAGGAAGTCGACGCCGAGACCGCGGCGAAGCAGCAACAGGTGCTCGCTGAATACGTCGCCAAGGCGGACCTCGTCGTCACGACCGCTCAGATACCCGGCCGCCCGGCGCCGCGTCTCATCAACGCGGATGTCGTCGCGTCGATGCATCCAGGCTCGGTCATCGTCGACATGGCGGCGTCCTCGGGCGGCAACGTCGAAGGCTCGCTGCCCGGTGAAGCCGTAGATGTCAATGGCGTCACGATCCTCGGCCCTATCGACCTTCCGAGTCGCGTGGCAACCGACGCGAGTCGCATGTACGCACGCAATCTGCAGGAGCTCGTCGGACGGTGGCGGACCGACGACGGAATCGCCGTCGACCTCGAGGACGAAGTCGCCGGACCGGCAACCATCACGTCCGGCGGCCAGGTCATCAACCCCCGCACCCGTTCAGCCATGGGCCTGGAAGAGGAGGCGACGTGAGTCCCGAATTCATACAGGGGATCGTCGTGTTCGTTCTCGCCGCCTTCGTTGGCTTCGAGGTGATCTCAAAGGTTCCGCCCACACTGCACACCCCGCTCATGTCGGGAGCGAACGCCATCTCCGGCATCACAATCGTCGGAGCGATCATCGCCGCTGCGTTCGCCGACGGCCCGTTCGCCATCATCCTCGGCATCCTGGCGATGGCCTTTGCGACCATCAACGTGGTCGGTGGCTTCCTCGTCACCGATCGAATGCTCGAGATGTTCAAGAAGAAGCCGGTGGTGAAGAAGTGATCACGCTTCTGTACCTCCTGGCCGGTGCCCTCTTCATCGTCGGCCTGCGCGGCCTCGGATCGCCCCGCACGGCGCGGCGCGGCAATCAGATCGCAGCCGCCGGCATGGTGCTCGCGACCCTGATCACGGTCTACTACGTCTACGACCTGGCCCGTGACGACAGCGGACTGGATGCCCTTTGGTGGGTCATCATCGTCGGTCTCGCTATCGGTGGCGGAATCGGGGCGCTCCTCGCCCTCCGGGTCCAGATGACGTCGATGCCCGAACTCGTTGCCGCATTCAACGGCTTTGGCGGTGGCGCCTCGGCGCTGGTCGCCTTCGCCGCCATCGTCGCAACCGACACGGTCGTTGCCACCGACATCGCATATGCAACAGAGACCGAGGTCACGGTCGCACTCTCGATCGCGATCGGTGTCGTCACGTTCTCCGGTAGCTTCGTTGCCTACGGCAAGCTCCAGGGCATCGTCACCGGGAGACCGGTAGCGCTGCCGGGCGGGCCGTTCTTCAACCTCGTGCTTGTCCTCCTGATGACCGCAGCCTCAGCCTGGGCGGTCATCGCGAATGAACCACTCGGCTACTGGATCCTGGCTGCGATTGCCCTCGTGCTCGGTGTCACCGGCGTCATCCCGATCGGCGGAGCCGACATGCCGGTTGTCATCTCGCTCCTGAACTCACTGTCGGGCGTCGCTGCGTCGATGGCCGGGTTCGTCATCGGCAACCAGGGCCTGATCATTGCCGGCGCCCTCGTCGGTGCGGCGGGCTTCATCCTCACGGTTCAAATGTCTGAAGCGATGAATCGGTCGCTCGCGAACGTGCTGTTCGCCGGATTCGGTACTGAAGGAGCCGGACCGATCGATGCCGGCGACAAGCCGGTCAACAGTGCTACCCCGGAAGACGTCGCGATCTCGCTCAACTACGCGCAGAACGTGCTCGTCGTACCCGGCTACGGACTTGCGGTCGCACAGGCTCAGCACGCCGTGCGGGAACTCGCGACGACCCTCGAGGAACGGGACATCAATGTGGAGTACGCAATCCACCCCGTCGCCGGGCGGATGCCGGGCCACATGAACGTGCTCCTCGCCGAGGCCGACGTCCCGTACGACGTACTCCTCGACCTCGACCACTCAAACCCGAAGTTCCCGAACACCGATGTGGTGCTCGTGGTCGGCGCGAACGATGTGGTCAACCCATCGGCACGCGATGACAGCGGAAGTCCGATCTACGGCATGCCGATCCTCGAGGTCGATCTCGCGGCAACCACGGTCGTGATCAAGCGGAGCCTCTCCCCCGGCTTTGCCGGCATCGACAACCCGCTCTTCTACATGCCGTCGACGATGATGTTGTTCTCGGACGCGAAGGGCGCGATCGAGGCCATCAACGAAGCGATCCTCGAACTCTGACATGGAGTTCGGTGAGGTCGTCAACCGGCGACGCATGGTGCGGAACTACACGAGTGAACCCGTGGACCCTGGCGCTCTCAACCGCGTGCTCGACCGGGCTTCGCGTGCGCCAAGCGCCGGCTTCTCCCAGGGGGTCTCGTTCCTTGCGGTGACCAACGCACAGACCAGGCGTGAGATCGCCCGCTTGTCGCACGAGGACGAGTACGGAGAGGCCGGTTTCGATCCCTGGATCTCGAGAGCTCCCGTCCACGTGGTGATCTGTGTCCGCAAGGCGTCGTACCTCGAGCGCTACCGGGAAGCCGACAAGGGCGGCGAGGAAGGTCGGTCGGCCCATGAGGACGGCTGGCCGGTCCCGTATTGGTGGGTCGATGGCGGCGCGTCGATGATGCTTCTTCTCCTGGCAGCCGTCGACGAGGGCCTTGCCGCCGGATTCCTTGGGTCGCACAACATGAACGGCATCGAGAAGCTCCTCGGCATGCCGGACGACGTCACTCCGATCGGGATCGTCACCATCGGCCACCCGGCACCGGATCGCCGTTCAGGGTCGCTCGCTCGTGGCCGCCGCCCGGACACGGTGCGCCGCGAACGCTGGGACGCGAACCCTCAGGTTTGAGACCGGCTCGGGGTACGATGCGCGCCGATTCAGGAGCGCAATGGACCTCACCATCAACCAACGACCACCTTTCCACCCGCCCGTCGAGTTCGTCGAGCGGAAGGGGAGCGGCCACCCCGACACGATCTGCGACCACCTGGCCGAGGAACTCGCTCGCGATCTCGCACGGACGTCGCTCGAGCAGACGGGTCGAGTCCAGCACTTCAACGTGGACAAGGCCATCTTCGCTGCAGGATCCGTCGACATCGGCTTCGGAGGCGGCGAGCATACGAAGCGCTCACGACTCGTTCTCGTCGGGAAGGTCAATTTCACCGAGCAGTGGCAGCCCGACGTCGAGGTCCTCACCTCCGACACGAGGACGCGGCTGCTCGAACTCCTGCCGGACGCCACCCCGGACGCATTCGACGTCGAGATCTGGCTGAATCAATCGGCTGCCGATCTCGCGGATGTTGTCACGCAGGGGCACCTCGACGGCGTCCCGCGATCGAACGACACGTCGTTCGCCGCCGTCTCACTCCCCCGTTCGCCGCTTGAGGACGTCGTCTACCGACTCGAGCACTACCTGAACTCGACGGGATACCGCTCCGAGGTTCCGGTCGGCAGGGACATCAAGGTGATGGGAGCACGCCACGGCAGCGAGGTGGTTGTCACCGCCGCCGTCCCCGTGCTCGCCCGCAAAGTCTCCGACCGGGCCACATACGATCACGTCATCGAGCGGGTCCGGGTGGACGCCCTCGCCCTCGTCCGAGACGTGTTCGGCGAAGACACCACGGTCCGGGTGAATCAGGCCGATACCCCTGACTCGCAGTACCTCACGCTCACCGGCACGTCGGCGGAAGCGGGTGACGACGGTCAGGTCGGCCGTGGCAACCGCTTCGGCGGATTGATCACCCCGTATCGGCCGATGAGTCTGGAAGCCGCTGCCGGCAAGAATCCGGCCGCCCATGTCGGCAAGACCTACCACGCCTTCGCCGAAGACATCTCACGCCGCATGATCACCGAAACGGGCGCAAACGAGACCACGATCCGCATGCTGTCCTCCATCGGCCATCCGGTGACCGAACCACAGGTCGTCCACATCGAGGCCAGCGGACCGTCCAACGATGCCGCCGTCGAGATGATCGTCAAGGAATCGCTGTCGGACTGGAT
>Ga0316193_10004738_pt1 | contig 10042 bp, 4 predicted proteins | sample MerIslsedime2_MG_FD_207735 | JGI IMG/M metagenome (GOLD analysis project Ga0316193, IMG submission 207735) | Coastal sediment microbial communities from Maine, United States - Merrow Island sediment 2 | ecosystem: Environmental > Aquatic > Marine > Coastal > Sediment | place: USA: Maine...
CCGTGTCTGTCTGTGCCTGCCCCGTAGGTAGGAACTATCGTACTGGGGTGGGTCTGCCTGCCCAACCTGTCCAGTTAAATGGGCTCTTTTATAAATTCAGCGCCTATTTAACCGGGATGAAATGTTTTTTCTTTTCTATTTCATCGGGGTGGCTAATCAACCCCCAAACTCAAAACCTGAATCAAATAAACAGGCTGATCCCCCGTATTTTCAACACTCACAGGGCCTTTTTCAGTGACGACGATCGACATGCCCTGGTTTAAATTGTGTGGCCCCCCGGCGGCCGTGACCCTGGCCGCGCCTTCCACCACAATCAGGTGCATGGCGGCCGGTGCCTCCATTTCCGTCTGCAGGGTTGATGCAGGATAGACCATCAGTCTGGCAACGCTGAAATCCTCTTTTTGTTCGAGCCATGCACGGCTTCCCCAGGGATAATGAACGGTTCGGTGCTGGTAATATTCTTTTCTGCCTTTCTCCTTCAGCCGGGTGACAATTGATTTAACATCCCGGCTGTGATCGATGTCGGAGACAAATATGGAGTCCGGCGTTTCTATCACCACTGTGTCTTCGATATGATTGACGGCAATCAGACGATCGCTTCCCAGAATGAAACAGCCTTGAGTGTTATTGGCAATCACATCGCCGTCAATAACATTGCGGTTGGCGTCTTTGGGTAAAAAATCATATAAAGATTTCCAGGAACCAATATCGCTCCACCCGAAATCGGAAGGCAGAACCACGCCCTGGTTGGTTTTTTCCATGACGGCGTAATCGATGGAAATATCCGGCAGCCGGTCATACTCCGCTTTGGTGATCGGGCGGTCCGGGTCGAACATTGCATTCATTTGTTCGAGAAGGTCCGGTTGCCAAGCGCGAAATTCATCCATGATGACGGAGGCCTTGAATGCAAACATGCCGCTGTTCCAGAAAAAATTCCCGGCCTTTATGTATTGTTGAGCGGTCTTTCGATCCGGCTTTTCGACAAACCGCTTGACGCGCAGTGCACCTTCGGAAATAACGGCAGCCCCTTCGACATAGCCGTAGCCGGTTTCGGCATAAATAGGTGTGATGCCGAAGGTCACAATGTAGCCTTGATCCGCCAGCCGGATGGCGGCCTTCAACCGCTCGTGGAACCGCTCGATATTTCCGATGACATGATCGGCCGGAAAAACACATAAAACAGCATCTTTTTCCACGATCAGGGTGTGCAATACGGCCAGCAATATCGCGGGCGCCGTATTGCGGCCGCTGGGTTCGCAGATAATCTTACCGTCAGCCTGCAGACCGATGTCCTGTATGTGTCGGGCCGTCTCATGAAAGTGTTGCTCGCCGCACACGATCCGGACATTTCCAATATCCACCACCGGGGACAGGCGTTTGATCGTGCTCTGCACGAGTGAATCATCCCCTATGAATTTGACCAGCTGCTTTGGATAGAGCTGTCGGGAAACGGGCCACAAACGCGTTCCGGTTCCCCCGGCCAACAAAATTGCATAAACATTACTTGCCGAATCCGCCATGAAGAGTATGCTCCCTGGTTTAAACCTCGTCGAATAGATGAATTGTTGAATGGTTGATTAAGCAAATTATAGTCATAACTTCAATATTTTCAGATGGTTGTTTAAATATTTGGGGGACACAGATTTGCACAGATAACCGCAGATTAGCACGAAACACCTGGCGGCGGAACCATGTCCAGACATATGTAGCAGCCTGCTTGCTAGGTGTCCTTTCTCGCCGAAGGCGAAACAGACTTTATTTTTTTTTATCCGTGTTAATCCGTGGTCATCTGTGTCCTAATTGTCCTTTCTTTTGAAACATGAAGTGTCCAATTAATTTGTAAATATGGGATAAATTCATATTTACAACTACTTAACTAATCAACCAATCAACGATATCTGTGGTTGCTTAGTTCTTAAATTTTCTGCGACCGTTAACTCCGTTCGCTGCCGCTGCAGAGGTCACCGCACTGCAGCGTGTTTCAACGGCTTGATAGCCCAGAAAGCCGTTCACTTCCCGGGTCAGAGGACCTCCTGCCTTTAATTTAAACCCATCCGGCAGGGCGATGATGGAATCCGTATTATCCGGACTTCGTAAATGAATAAACGCCGGGCATAGCCCGGGATGTCTTTTGAGGATGTCGTGCAAATTCTCAAGCCCTTCCCGATCCGTACGGCTTATTTCCAGATTAAAATGAACGCTCGCCGCCCAGGTTTCCTCGGCCTTATCGATGGGGATTACCGCATCCGCCAGAATTTTCACAGATTTTTCGTCCTTTTGAACCTGCCCTTGAACAAGCACGGGACGATCCTCCACCAGTAAATCTCTCACATCGGTAAACACGCGTGAAAAGATGATAACCTCCACCGACCCGTGCATGTCCTCGATGGTCACGAAGGCCATCAAATCCCCTTTTTTGGTTTTTATGTTTTTAGTGCTCCGGACAAGCCCGCCGATGCGCACAACACCCCCGTCGTTGAGCTCCTTGATGGATATGGCATTGGCATTTGTGAATTTATCCAATACCTCCTCATAACGCGTCAGGGGATGACCGGACAGATAAAATCCGAGGGCTTCCTTCTCAAAAGTTAAAAACTGCTTTCCATCCCACTCACCAATGTCCGGCAGTGCAGGTGCGTTGATGCTGGGTTGCTTATCTCCCAGATCAAAAAGGCCCATTTGAGGATCGGTGCGCTCTTTCTGAACCCGCTGACCATATTCAAGCGCACTTTCAAGCGCCGCCGTCATCTGGGATCGTTTTGCGCCGGTGCCGTCATACGCACCGCATTTGATCAGGCTTTCGATCACGCGCTTGTTGACTTTTTTCAAATCAACCCGTTCGCAGAAATCAAACAACGATTCAAATGGCTGATCCGTGCGACTGGCAATGATGGATTCAATGGCGCTTTCACCGACATTTTTTACGGCCACCAACCCGAATCGGATGCGCGAGCCGTCCACCGTAAACTCGGTATCACTTTTATTGATATCCGGCGGCAGAATCGGAATATCGTGCTGTTGGCATTCGACGATAAATTTTACCACACCGTCGGTGGAATGCATTTCACTGGTCAACAGGGATGCCATGATCTCCACCGGAAAATGCGCTTTTAAAAAGGCCGTCTGGTAAGCAATCAGGGCATACGCAGCACTGTGGGATTTGTTAAATCCGTATCCGCCGAATTTTTCGATCAGATCGAACAGCTTTTTGGCCTTTTTCTCCGCAATTTTGTTGGCCATCGCCCCCTCCACAAAGCGTTGCCGGTGCCGCGCCATGATTTCAATTTTTTTCTTGCCCATGGCCTTGCGCAGGTCATCGGCCTCCGCCATGGAATAGTTGGCCAGATCGGCGGCAATCTTCATGACCTGCTCCTGATAAACGATCACCCCATACGTTTCACTGAGGATCGGTTCGAGCTCAGGCACCATGTATTCTACCACTTTTTTCCCGTGTTTGCGCGCCACGTAGTCATCGATCATGCCGCTTTCCATGGGACCGGGGCGATAAAGCGCCACCAGCGCAATGATGTCATCAAAGCACTCCGGCCTTAACCGCACGAGCAGATCTTTCATCCCCGAGCTTTCAAGCTGAAAAACACCGGTAGTGTCGCCGGCTGACAGCAGACGATAAGTGGCAGCGTCGGTCAACTCGAGTTTTTCCAGATCCGGCGGCGTTTTCCCCTGCCGCGCGATCAACCCGAGGGTTTTGGCGATCACCGTCAGGTTGCGCAATCCCAGAAAATCAAATTTGACTAGGCCGATCTTTTCGACGATTTTCATGTCGAACTGGGTTACCACCTCCCCTTTTTTGCCTCTGTAAAGCGGAAGATAGTCGATCAAAGGCCGGTCGGCAATAACCACCCCGGCCGCATGGGTCGAAGCGTGTCGCGGAAGGCCCTCGAGCACCCGGCAGATCTGTATCAGTTCAGCCACATTGGGATCCTTCTCCACCAGTTCCATCATCCTGGGTTCCTGCTTCAGGGCATCATCGAGGCTGATATTCAATACATCCGGCACCATTTTGGCGATGGTATCGACTTCTCGCAGGGGTATGTCCAGGGCCCGGCCGACATCGCGAATGACCGCCCGGGTTTTGAGTTTCCCGAAGGTTATGATCTGGGCCACATAATCGCCCCCGCCGTATTTATCAACCACGTATTTATAGATATCTTCCCGGCCGTCGATGCAAAAATCCACATCGATATCCGGCATGCTCTTGCGGGCCGGATTGAGAAAGCGTTCAAAAATCAAACCATGGAAAATAGGATCCAGATCGGTGATCCCCAGGCTGTAGGCCACCAGGCTGCCGGCCGCCGACCCTCTGCCAGGTCCCACCGGCACGCCGGACGCTTTGGCATGACGAATGAAGTCGGCCACAATCAAAAAGTATCCCGAAAATCCCATTTCCTTGATGACCGAAATTTCGTAATCGAGACGGTCACGATAAACCGCTTCATCAAATTGCGGATTCATGCTTTTTACGCGTTCGAGAACACTCACAAATCCTTCCCGCACGTTTTGTTCAAAGAGCTCGTCCGCCGTCTGCGCGGAACCGGTATCGAACTTCGGGAAATGATAAGTTTTGAAATCGAATTCCAAATTGCAGCGCCGGGCAATGTCCACGGTGTTGCTGATGGCATCCGGGTAGCTATTGAATGAGGCGTGCATCTCCTCTTTTGATTTAAAATAAAGCTGATCGGTTCTAAATTGCAGCCGGTTGGTATCGTGAACGGTTTTGCCGGTTTGAATGCACAATAATACATCATGCGCGCGCACATCCTCCCTGTCCAGGTAATGGCAGTCATTGCTGGCTACCAGAGGAATCGACAGTCGCCGGCTCATATCCAAAAGGGCTTCGTTGACCCGATCCTGAATTTCGATACCGTTGTTTTGCACTTCCAGGTAAAAGCGGTTTTCCCCGAAAATTTCCAGATACTCTTGGGCCGCCGCATCCGCAATCTCCATTCTGCTATCCTGAATCCGGCGTGGGATCTCACCGTGCAGACAGGCGGTCATGCCAATCAATCCCTTGCTGTTCTCTCTCAGGATCTGTTTATCGATCCGGGGTTTGTAGTAAAACCCTTCAAGCTGAGCAACGGAGGCCAATTTACATAGATTGCGGTAACCTTCCTGATTTTCAGCCAGCAGGATTAAATGGCAAAGGTCCCGGTTGTCTATCGGTGTTTTGTCGAATCGGGTTCTGGGGGCAACATAAATTTCGATGCCGATAACGGGCTTGATGCCGGCCTTGGTCGCTTTTTCATAAAACTCGACGGCACCGAACATAGTGCCATGATCGGTGGTAGCCACCGAATGCATGCCGAATTGCGCGGCCCGCTGCAACAGGTCGTCGATGCGAATGGCACCATCCAAAAGGCTGTACTGGGTGTGCACGTGCAGGTGGACAAAATCAGGAATGTTGGTGGTTGTCATCGTATAATATGCTTTCGTTGGGGTTGCGGGTTAGGCGCTACGAGTTGCGGGTTATAGAAGCTGAAAGCTCAAGGCTGAAAGCTCAAAGTTAAGAGACGCTCAGCAGGGTTTTCAGTCAATTAAGGAGCGCTTCGCTTTAGGTTTTTAGGTTCACGAAAGACCGAGGGATGATGGAGGTCCGCTTCAGTCTTCGCTCTTCGAGCTACGCCCCGACAAGTCGCTAAGAGGAGGGAGGACGGAGGGTCTCGGCCTGTTTCTCCATGGCGTTTATTAGGCAAGAAGATTAGAAGATAAGAAACTCAGAAGGTTAGATAAGAAGGAAATCAGAAACATAATTTCGCAGCATTCATTTCCATTGCTGCCGCGAAAAAGCACGCCTGTAAACTTAAAGATCTCGAAAGTGTTTTATATCTTTCCTTTTTACTATTTCAATCTCTTTTCCCAGCTTTTAATCTTCTCAATTTCTCAACTTCTTATCGTCTGTCCCCTCCCAGTTTCTAATCTTCTCATTTTCTAAATGAACCGCGATGCTCCGTCTTTTTTAAATCGACAGCATACCACAAATATTCAATCTTCAATCGACAATATTCAATCATTGGAAGATGGTGAAGGCATCCGCATATAATTTTATTGCCGCAAAATACACAAAAATAATTGCCAAGGAGCTACTCCAGCCGATAATTCGGCGCCTCTTTGGTAATGATCACATCATGGACGTGGCTTTCGCGCATGCCGGCGGCACTGATCTTCACAAAGCGCGCTTTTTCCCTCAGCTCATCCAGTGTTCGGCAGCCGCAGTATCCCATCCCGGCTTTAAGGCCACCGATGAGCTGGAAAATATTTGCCGAAAGGGAGCCCCGGTAAGGCACCCGGCCGACAATACCCTCTGGAACAAGCTTATCATCTTCCGTTTGCTCACTTTGATAATAACGGTCCTTGCTGCCTTTTTTCATGGCCTCAACCGAGCCCATGCCCCGATACATTTTGTAGCTGCGGCCCTGAAAGAAGACCACCTCCCCCGGACTCTCTTCGGTTCCGGCTAAAAGCCCGCCGACCATAATACAGTGCGCACCGGCTCCGATCGCCTTGGTGATATCACCGGAAAATCGGATACCGCCATCGGCTATCAAAGGAACACCGGTTTTAGCGGCGATAGACCGGCAATTAGTGATTGCGGTCAACTGGGGCACTCCGATGCCGGCAACGATTCGGGTCGTGCAAATGGAGCCGCCTCCGATACCGATCTTCACTCCGTCGACGCCTGCATTGATGAGGTCTTCGGCACCTTTGGCCGTGCCCACATTGCCGGCGACCAGCTCAAAGTCGTCAAACGTGCCCTTTAAGGTTTTAACGGCATCGATGACATTGGCCGAATGGCCGTGAGATGTATCGATCACAATTGCGTCAGCTCCGGCTCTTAATAGCGCCTCAGCGCGCTCGGTCATATCCGGTCCGACACCAACAGCGGCCCCCACCCGCAGCCGCCCCAGGGAATCTTTGCACGCATTGGGGTATTTTTTGATTTTTTCAATATCCTTGGTGGTGATCAAGCCCGTCAGGTGGCCCTCTTTGTCCACCACCAGAAGCTTCTCGATGCGGTGCCGGTGCAGCAGCTTTTTCGAATCTTCCAACGTAATCCCCTCGGAGACGGTTATCAGATTGTCCTTGGTCATCACCTCCGAGATCCTTTTTTCCAGATTAGTTTCAAAACGCAGATCCCGGTTGGTTACGATCCCAACAAGTTGATCGCCACGGGTCACGGGAACCCCTGAAATTCGATAGTTTTCCATCAAACTAAGAACCTCGCCCACCTTTTGTTCCGGACGGATGGTAACCGGGTCAACAATCATTCCGCTTTCGGATTTTTTAACCTTATCCACTTCCATAGCATGACTCTGGATACTCATGTTGCGGTGGATAAAACCCATGCCGCCCTCCCTGGCCATGGTGATAGCGGCATCCGCCTCGGTTACGGTGTCCATGGCGGCACTGACGATTGGAATATTGAGGTTTATGTTTCTGGTCAGGCGGGTGCTGACATTGACATCTTTTGGTAATATATCCGAATAATTAGGCATCAGCAGGACATCATCGAACGAATATGCTTCTTCCAGCGGAATTTTTGGCATTGGAATCCTCTTTAAAGTTTTAACTTGGCGTTCTTTGCATTTGGTATTTGAAACTGAAAACTTCTGGCATCGAATAGCAAATGGTCACGTCTTTGGCAATCTTTAATTGTGATCTTGACAGCATGTGGAGATCCATAATAAAGAAAAGCCTTTTATTTATGCAGTGGTACACGGATAAACATTTTCGTAGAATGTTAAATACTAGTATTTTTATCGATGTATTTATCGTACAATAAAGTTATGTATCACCGGTGTGTGATCTGGATAAACGATCCTGGATAACTCCGGTATTAAACCTCCACTTCAAGGGGTGGAACCGAGTAGAAAACAGCGAAGCCATGGAAAATAAGAATATCGAATATCTGATCAAATCCCGTACTGAGAAACTTAATGCCCTGCAGGGTCTTATCAAACATACGTTGGCGCGGAAAAACTATAGATGCTAATCAATATTAATGCCCATAACCCCCAACCGCGATTCATCGAGAAAGTCGTGGGAATCCTAAAAAAGGGTGGTGTCGTCATCTATCCGACCGATACCAATTACGGTATTGGATGCGACATTATGAACAAAAAAGCCATTGAAAGGATTTATCAGATAAAACAAAGGAATCAAAGCAAACCATTCAGCTTTATTTGTTCCGGCCTTAAGAATATCAGCCATTATGCCAAGGTATCCAATTATGCCTATAAAACCATGAGACGGCTTTTGCCGGGTCCGTATACCTTCATTCTGGAAGGCTCGAAGCTGGTTCCCAAAATTATGCTGACCCATCGTAAAACTGCCGGAATCCGGGTACCGCATAATTCAATTTGCCTGGCCCTGGTAAACGAGTTGGGAAATCCCATCATAACCACCAGTGCAACCATGTCGAACGGGAGTGCCTTTCATGATGCGTCCTTAATTCACGAGTATTTCGGCAACCGTATCGATGCCGTCATTGACGGCAGCATCGTGCCCGGCAAACCGTCAAGTGTCATTTCTTTGATCAATGACATCCCCGAAGTGATCCGCGAAGGTATGGGAGATATAAGGATTTTTGAATGATTATTAGTAATCTCAGGTGCTTAGCTGGTTTTTTCTAACTACATGTTGTCAGAAACTGAAGGTTTCAGGTGTCAGTGTTCAGCCCAGCCGCCAGCCAAAAAAATCGCCGATCTGATCGAAAAAGTGACTCCAACCTTGTGCGGTTATAAAAAAGCGAATGTCGAATATCGAAGGAATGTATTCTGTCTATTTTTAAAAAAGCCTGAGCGCAGCGATTCCATCCTTCGATATTCTGCGGTTCGCTTTTTTAATTTCGTGTAGTTTCACACGAGAGTGTTCAGGTTTCAGGATATTGGGCCTCACCTTTCTGACACCCGAAACCTGACGCCTATAATTTGCGACATTAACCAATCAGCGTGCTTGCTGCCCTTCATGAACTACTTTTTCCGAGTGCGATCTCGAAACCAGACTAAAACACGATTTCTTTGATACGAGATGTCCAATTTTTTTTCAACCCGGAACGTTTAACCCTGAACCGCTCAACCTACCTGTATAAACAACCTGCCCCGTCACGCTTGTGCGGAACAGGGCAGATATTTGTGAACTATTTATTTTTTTGTGTCTTGGTGGCAGAACCTTTAGTCCTCGTTTAATTTTTCCTGGAGATTTTCCCGTAAGATTTCACCAAAGCTGGATGTTGCAGGCCCCATATTGTTGACATAATCGTTAAGAAGCCCTTGTTCGTCTTCTATTTCCATACGTTTGATGGACAATCCGATTCGTCTTTCGTCACTGTTGATATTCATCACCCTGGCAGTAATGACCTCACCGATGTTATATTGTCCAACCGGTGTCTTAGTCTTTTCTTTACTGATTTCCGACACATGAACCAGACCTTCGATACCTTCCTCGAGTTCTACGAAAATCCCGAAGTCAGTCAAATTGGTTATGGTGCCGGTTATCTCTTTGCCGACCTCGTATCGTTCAGCCACAGAGGTCCATGGGTCGTCCTGAAGCTGCTTTATCCCCAGGGAAAAGCGCTCACTCTCTTTTTCGATATCCAGAACGATGGCCTGGATCACATCCCCCTTTTTATAAAGCTCGGACGGATGCTTAATTCGTTTGATCCAGGATATATCCGAAATGTGAACAAGACCGTCGATTCCCTCGTCGATCCCGATAAACAGGCCGAAATCGGTAATGTTTTTTATCTTACCCTCAATGGTTGTACCCACAGGATATTTCTCCGCAATTACGTCCCACGGATTCGGTACCACCTGTTTCATTCCCAGCGAAATCCTACGGCTTTCGGGTTTGATGTCAAGCACCACCGCTTCAACTTCTTCGGCGACGGAAACAACCTTTGAGGGATGGCGGACTTTCCGGGTCCAAGACATCTCCGAGACGTGGATCAATCCCTCTATACCTTCCTCCAGTTCGATGAAAGCACCGTAGTCGGTTAGGCTGACAACCACACCGCTAACCCGGGAAC
>Ga0316193_10004741_pt1 | contig 10039 bp, 8 predicted proteins | sample MerIslsedime2_MG_FD_207735 | JGI IMG/M metagenome (GOLD analysis project Ga0316193, IMG submission 207735) | Coastal sediment microbial communities from Maine, United States - Merrow Island sediment 2 | ecosystem: Environmental > Aquatic > Marine > Coastal > Sediment | place: USA: Maine...
TTTATAGGTTGGTTGAATCAAGATTACAGTTTCGGGCTATAAAAACTAATGGAAGATAGATTGTTAGAACACGAAACCGACTGCCCTTGTGGTTCTGGTGAAACCTATGGTGATTGTTGTGAGGCCTTTCACAAAGGAAAAACAGTACCCACTGCAGAGGCCCTCATGCGCTCCCGCTACTCGGCCTATGTATTAGGCATTGCCGACTACCTGTATAACACATGGCACCCGACTACACGACCAAATAAACTATCCCTCAAGAGTGATGATCCCATTATATGGGCTCGCCTGGACATTGTTCATACGGAAAAAGGTGCCACAAATGACAAGCTCGGTATCGTTGAGTTTATGGCACACTATAGCGTGAAAGATAAATCCGGTTGTCTGCATGAGACCAGCAACTTTGTCAAAGAAGAAAATAACTGGTACTACTTTGACGGTGCTATTGAATACCATGATGATGACATCCAGGAAGACTTTAAGGATTTTAAACCTGTACGCCGCAGACTATCTGTCGAGCCTTGACACATCACCACAATCGCCTTATTTGGCGTAAGGTAACAATAAGCCCAAGGCATCAGGCTGGTTGCTGTACCCGCCGTGCAATAAAGGCCTCGCCCATACCCCACAACACCCCCAACAGCAAACCACCGGTATGGGCCAGGTTGGCCACCGGTCCAAAGACACCCGCCCAACACAGTAAAAACCAGATGATCATCATGAGCATGACTTGATGATTCAGGCTAACCTTTGCCCGCGGATTAAATTGACCCTGCGCCCAGACATAGCCGAGTAAACCATAGACGACGCCTGACATGCCGCCAAAAAACACGGAGTTGCCTAGGCCATATTGCAATAAATTCGAACCTATGCCGATCACCAAGACCAGCAGGCCAAGGGTCCATGGCCTCTGATAGCGCTCCACAACGCCGCCCAAAGACCACAACCAGATTGAATTAAACAGGATGTGCAGCACGCCAAAGTGTAGAAATATTGGTGAAATCAGGCGCCAATATTCGCCCTCCCTGACCTCGGGTAAAAACCATTGAGCTGTGCCCTGATATTTTGAGATCAGGAAATGCGCAACCATGGCACGATCATCACCTAGCTTTGTCAACGCTGCGACAAGGACACAGACAAGAATCAGGACCATGGATTGGTATGGTTTATCGCTTGGCATGCTAGGCTCTGACACAGAAATCCTGATAGACAAATAAAATCTGGCTTATAAAACAACGATGAATCACGGAAGAATAAACCGCAACAGGATCAACACAGCCTGTCACACCAGGCCTCGATGGCACGACGTGCCTCCGCCGGGCGTTCTGTCAAGAGCCAGTGATCGGCCTCAATCGTCTCGATCTCGCTGCGAGGCATACTATTAATAATACGACTATTTTTCTCCACATCACTCATGGACGCACCCTTGGATAACAAGACCAACACCGGGCAGGCAATATTTTCGAGCATGCCTACAGGACTGACCACCTCGAGGAGATCCTGCAGATAATTGGCCAGTGGCATATATTTCAGGTCCTCGAATGGACTCATATAGAGTTCTGCGATACCTTTATCCGGGTTTGCCTCGAGAAATGACCTTGTGTCCCGATCCAGTTCGTATAAATCACGCAGGACGAATTTCCGTTTTTTAAACCCTAATAAATTAATCGCCCAGATCAAGAACAGGAAAAACCTGAGGAAAAGTTTATACCGCCGTGCCGTGGCCAATCTGCCAACGAGGTTTTGATCAAAAACGGGATCGATCAAAATCAGCGCGCGAGCTTCTTGACCATACTGCAAGGCATAATGCATGGCGACCTGTGCCCCCATACTATGCCCAAGGATGACCACCTCATCGTATTGTTCCGCCTGGACAATGGCATGGATGTCCTTACACCATTGTTCACGATTATATCGCCCACGAAAGGGGGAGCGCCCATGGCCACGCAAATCGATGGCCAACAGATTCCACTCCTTGTTCAAGCGGGTATGCCTCATAAACTCGGTCCAGCGCGTCATATTACTCGCCAAGCCATGCACCATAACGATGACTCTTTTGCTCTGTTTGTTTTCAATGAGCCGGTAGACGATCCTGGCTCGGCCACACTGCTGGACTTTTTCAACTATTTTTTCTGCCAACATGTTCTGCTGAGTCCGCTTAAGAATAAAAAATTCTATATTATGAATAGGATAGAGTAAGAAATTATTTTTACACTTTATATTTTCACAATAACATAATGATTTTTAGCAACAATAAAAGATTCTACTAAAACTGTCTCTTTTCAATCGCAAGACATTACATCAAGCACGAATGCATTCGCACCCTCGGTATTACCTACAGGATTCATAAACTGCATTTTCCCTGCCAATGAGAAATATTCTGTAGAAATTAAAATTGATCACCCATGAAGCATTTTAAGCTATGATGAAAATGTAGTTCGTCGACTTGAGTAAAAGGAGATTATTGTGGCCATTGCACTAACTCTACAGGAATTTCTTGACTGGGAAGATATCGATTACACCGTGGTACGGCACCCGCCGACCCATTCCAGTCTCGGTACCGCTCATGCCGCACACATTGAACCCGAGAAACTGGCGAAGACCGTTGTGCTGTGTGATGAAAAGGGATTTGTCCTGGTCGTCGTCCCCGCCTCACAACATGTCGACCTTGAGCGCCTGCGCAAGATCTACAATCGACCGTTTTATTTTGCCAATGAGCGCGAGATCGAGGATCTGTTTTACGATTGTGAACAGGGCGCGATACCGGCTCTGGGTGAAGCCTACGGCTTTGAAGTATTACTGGATGAAAATCTCGAGCAATGTCCGGACATCTACATCGAAGCGGGTGACCACCGTGCCTTGATTCATATGCAAGGTAAAGACTTTAAACAGTTGATGACCCACGCCGAACACGGCTACTTCAGCCATTAAGCCAGACACCAACCCAAGCGATTGATCGGCCCGTGCGGGGTGGGGTTTAGTTTATCCCGCTATTGATCTTTACCCTTCTTTGCGCCACGGCCTCGGCCAGTTCGGCCAGCAATGGTTCACTCTGCTGCCAGCTAATGCAGGCATCGGTAATACTCTGGCCGTAGGTCAGTGCCTTTCCCGCCACCACATCCTGTCGACCTTCACGCAGGTGGCTTTCAATCATGACCCCCATGATGCGGCCCTCGCCTGCGGCAATCTGTGCCGCAACATTGCTTCCCACCACCAGCTGTCGCTCGTGCTGTTTACTACTGTTGGCGTGACTGAAATCCACCATGAGCTTCTGTGCCAGGCCGGCCGAGGCCAGTTCCTTACACGCCTGGCGAATACTGTCGGCATTGTAATTCGGCTGCCGGCCACCGCGCAGGATGATATGGCAGTCATCATTCCCGGTGGTGGAAAAGATGGCTGAGTGGCCCGCCTTGGTAAGGGATAAAAAGTTATGTGGCCGGTTGGCGGCACGAACGGCATCGATGGCCACCTTCAGGGTCCCGTCTGTACCATTCTTGAAACCCACCGGGCAAGACACCCCGGAAGCCAGTTCGCGGTGCACCTGACTCTCCGTGGTACGGGCGCCAATGGCACCCCAGCTGATAAGATCAGCGACATATTGTGGCGTCACGAGGTCGAGAAACTCCGTCGCCGCCGGCACGCCCATATCATTGATGTCCAGCAGGAGCTTACGCGCCAGACGCAGCCCCTTGTTGATGTGGTAGCTGTCGTCCAGGTCCGGGTCATTGATCAGCCCCTTCCAGCCAACCGTGGTACGTGGCTTTTCAAAATAGACCCGCATGACAATATGCAGGTCATGCTGATATTTTTCCCGTACCTGCTTCAGCCTTTCCGCATATTCCAGCGCCGCAACGGGATCATGAATGGAGCAAGGTCCCATGATCAGCAACAGGCGATCATCTGTATCATGCAGGATGTTGTGAATGGCATTACGCGCCTGAAAAACGGTTTCCACCGCCTGCCCCGAAATCGGGTACTCACTGTGCACCTGTTCGGGTGGGCTCACTTCCCTTATTTCGCGTATGCGCAGATCGTCTGTTTTGTATTTCATGTTTGCTACTACTGCTGGGTCCATCATTGTCTTACCTATTTCAAGTGTGTCTGTATAAATTTCGCGGCACGCTGGATGGCATCCTTGGAGGCCAAATCATCGGCAAAGCTTCGCACATTCTCCGGTCTGAAATCAAAGCCGCGGCCGACGCCGGGGTAAATGATAAGCCGTGCCGCTCTGTCCCTATCCTGCAGGACCTTGATACTGGTTTCAATCACCCGGCGGCGCTGATATTGCTCTTCATCACCGATAAAGATCAGCACCGGAATCTTCAGGCTCTCCACCTCCGGTGCATAGCCATAGACCTGTGACGGCTCGGGCGCATTGGGGTCCTGTAAATGCGGATAGTAAGAGACATAACAGGCCACCTGCCTTTGCTGACGCTTGAAGGTCGTCGCCACCTTCAGGCTATAGTAACCGCCACGGGTGTGCGAATAGAGGCAGGCCTTGTTGGTGCTGATATCCTTGCGTGCCAGCAAGACATCCACCGCCTTATTCACATCCTTTTCCAGCTCGTAATCGTGCTTGATCGGATGCGTGCCCAAAAAATGGGCCTTGTAGATATCAGGCGCCACCACCACAAAACCCCGTGCGGCCAGACGCTTGACGTGGCGTTGCAACAATTCATCCAGGCCGCGCCGCCCATGGACAAACAGGACGGCGGGATACTTCTTCTTGTCGTTTGGGCGTGCCACCATGATGGGCACATCCACACCATTATTCTCGAATGAGGACCACTCCACCTTGAGGCGATGATTCACCACCGGCTCAATGCGGCCCTCGTTCCACCAGGCATTGCTCCACCACCAGCTATTGTCCTGTTTTACCTCATGGGCCTGGGCACCGGCCGAGTAGAGCCCCAGTCCGAACAGACCCAATATGAAGAAAACACCAGCGCGCATATGTATGACCTATCTTTACAACATACCCTGGCTGCTTCATCCGGGGCAATGGCCCGGGATACGGTAAACCCAGGAAGGCCCATGATCCTAGATCAGATCGGGGTGGCCTGTCTCGTTTTTAGCCGTTTTTTCAAGCTAATTCTGCTATGCCGCGCCCCTCTTGGCGCCGTGATGGAGGGGGCAGGAGGAAGATAGGTCTCCCCCTTAGCACCCCATGACCACAGCTCACAAAGAGCGGGCACGCATATAGGCCGCTTCGGAAATATCATGCCAGGCCTTGGCCTGATCGCGGAACTTGATAAAAGACCGGTAAACCTTTTTGCTCATCTTGTCTTTATTGGCCACTTCGGCCACCACCTCATCAGACAAGCCGCGCAGCCTTTTGATAACCGCATCCGGAAATGGGCGTAGCTCGACCTTGTGTTTGTGTACCAGGGCATGCAAGGCATCATTGTTCCGTGCCGTATATTCCGCCAGCATATCCTGGTTCACTACCTTGCAGGCATTGAGTACAATGGCCTGGAGATCTTTGGGCAGGGCATGCAAGGCCTTTTTGTTGATGATGGCCTCCAGCGTGGTGCCCGGCTCATGCCAACCCGGGTAATAGTAATACTTGGCCACCTTGTACAAACCAAAGGCGCGGTCATTATAGGGCCCGACCCACTCCGTCGCATCAATGGCACCCGACTGCAGTGAGGTATAGATCTCGCCACCAGGCAGGCTTACAGGTGTGCCACCGGCGCGTTTGAGGACCTCGCCACCGAGTCCCGGGATACGCATCTTCAGCCCCTGCAAATCCTTGAGCGAATTGATCTCCTTGTTGAACCAGCCACCCATCTGTACGCCGGTATTGCCCGCCGCCGCCGGGACCAAATCAAACGGGTCATAGACCTCTTGCCATAATTGCATGCCGCCACCGTAATAAAACCAGCCGTTCATCTCCTGTGCGGTGAGGCCAAAGGGTACCGCGGCAAAAAACTGCGCCGCCTCGCTCTTGCCCTTCCAGTAATAGGCTGCCCCGTGCCCCATCTCGGCGGTGCCGCGTGACACCGCATCGAAGACCTCGAAGGCCGGGACCAGTTCCTTGGCGCCATAGACCTTGACCTGGAGCCGACCACCACTCATTTGTGTGATCAACTTGGCGAGATTATTGGCCCCCGTCCCCAGGCCTGGAAAATTCTTTGGCCAGGTGGTCACCATTTTCCATTTAATTTTTGTGGCGGCGTGTGAAAGTGGTGTACCAGCTAAACCTGCAAGTGCCGTACCGGCACCAAAGCCTTTGACAAAATCGCGGCGTTTCATAATGGCTCGTCTCCCTTTAACAGAACGTTGAAAATCTCTTTATCTTGTGGACATCTTAACAAAAAAATAATTTTTTTTACTTATGCAATTTTTTAAAAAATCGTTTCGACTCAATTACATGAGTACAAAACTTCAGTACCCTGAATTTTAGACAAGGCTCTATCTTTTTGATTTAAAACATATTGCTGTTTTTTTAAACAAACTGGATTATGCCTATCCTTTTTGCCATGCTAATCGGACACTTTAATGTACAACTTCCCTGGTCACCACCAGGACCGTTCACACCAACAACAAAAATACAGCAGGAATATATTAATGGAAAAGCCCCTCCGGGACTTAAGAAGACAATTGACACTTTTAACCGTGCTTGGGTGGGGAATTGCACCGATTGCAGCCTATACCGTGGCACTCTTTTACGGCATGCTGCAACTGGACTCCTTTGCGCACCCAAAAACATTTTTCTTGATCACGGCCTATCTTTTATTACTCAGCTGGGTGGCAAACCATTTTTACCAATTCCTGACGCCAATACAAACATGGCTGGCGTCACATCCAAACGGTGGCAACTTACCGGATAACCTGATCCAGCACATGCAGGCCTTTACCGGTAACTACTGGTCATTTCATCTGCTGGCAATCCTCCTCCTGCCCACCCTGCAACATTGGCTCGGACTGACTTCAGCGTCTGTTACACCAACATATAGTTTGTTAAACCTGATGGTGTTACAACTTGTTGTGTCCATCCTGGTTGGTATGCCCAGCTTCCTGCTGGCCTTATCCGTCCTGGGGAAAACGGGATCGCTGACCGGCGCCTCGTTGCAACAGTTCAGTATGAAATCCAAAATGTTACTTATCGGTGGTTATATCCCGCTGCTGACCACAACCATTATGTTGAAATACTATTGGTGGCGCACGCAGTTTGTGACCAATGAGATCCTCATCGCCTGGGCATTACTCGGCCTGATTGCCTTTGCCATTTCCATATTGGCCATGCGCAGCCTGACCCAATCCCTCCGTCCTGTTAAAGATGTTCTGGCGGGGAAGCACGGTGCCTCAAGCTATACGGACATGGCCACACAGCTCAAGCCGCAATCCAATGATGAAATTGGCTCCCTCATTCAAATGCTGGGGAAACTCTTTCGCCGCCTGGGCGATCAGGAGTCTTATGTTAACGCCATTATCGACAATACCGCTGAAGGCATCATTGTTGTCAATGAACAATGCGATATTGAAACCTTTAACCCTGCTGCAGAAAAGCTGTTTGGTTACAGCTGCCACGAAATCCACAATAAACCGGTTAGCTGGTTAATGCCGGAGATTAATGCCCAGAACATGCACGAGCTTTGCGGTGAACATGAGATAAGCGGTAAACGCCGCAATGGTGACAGTTTCTCGGTCTCGCTACGCGTCAGCAAAATGGACACCGATAACGGTCTCTTTTATACCTGCCTGGTCGGTGACATCTCGGAACGCAAGGCCTCTGAATTCAAACTCATGGAGGCCGAGGCACGCTATCGCGACCTGGTGGAAACGGCACACGATCTGGTCTGGAGTATGGATCTGGAGAGTCGCTGGACCTACCTGAATGATGCAGCCATGCGTATCTATGGTTACGAGCCGGCAGAAATGCTGCAACAAAGTTTCACCAACTTCCAGGCCGCGGAATCGCATGAGCGGGACATGGCGGCCTTTGCCAAGGTACTGGATGGTAAAGAGTTATTACAGTATGAGACCATCCATATCGATAAGGAAGGCAACCAGCGTCATATCAGTTTTAATGCCAAACCCCTGTTTAATGACGCAGGCGCAGTGGTCCGTATTTCAGGTACCGCACGGGATATTACCGAACAGAAGATCTTTGAGCGCGAACTCACCTATCAGGCACAACATGACTCATTAACCGGCCTGTACAACCGCAACTACTTCCAGCAGGAACTGCAACGACTCATCTCTCGTGTCGCCCGCAGCGGTGCCGAATGCGCCCTGCTTTATATCGATCTGGATCAGTTTAAATATGTCAACGACAGCCTTGGCCATGCCGCTGGTGATCGTCTTTTGCTCGAGTGCACCAATATGCTCAAGACGCATGTTCGCGAGGGCGACCTGCTGGCCCGCTTTGGTGGTGATGAATTCACCATTCTACTATATAACGTTGACAAGGTCGCAGCCGAGCGCGTGGCAGAGAATCTACGCCACCTGTTTGAGAGCTACCGTTTTATGGACAGTAGCAAAACATTTAACGTCACCAGCAGCATCGGTATCACCCTCATCAACAGCGGCACCAAATCCGTGGATGATGCCCTGTCCCAGGCCGATCTCGCCTGTAACATCTCCAAAACACAGGGCCGCAACTGTGTGCACATGCATAACCCCCACGACTTTGAAAAATCGGGTATGGCCGAAGATATCGGCTGGGCAACACGTGTCCGAGACGCCATTGACAAAGACCGCTTCAAGCTAGCCTATCAACCGATCATGTCGGTCGCCAACGGTCAGGTCATGGATTATGAAGTGCTGTTACGTATGACGACCGAAAATGGTGACCAAATTATGCCCGGCGGATTTATGCCCGCAGCGGAACGCTTTGGTCTGGTCAACCAGGTCGATCGCTGGACGGTACGGCAGGCCATTCAACAACTTGCCCAGTTACACGATGACGGTATGTTTGTGCGCTTTTCGGTGAACCTGTCCGGCCACGCCTTTGACGATAACAAGCTCCTGCCCATGATCAACAGCCTGCTACTCGATACCCGTCTGGATCCCTCCGCCCTCACCTTTGAGATCACGGAAACGGCGGCCATTGCCGATATGCAGTCGGCGATGCGCTTTATCAGCCAACTCAAGGATATCGGCTGCCAGTTTGCACTGGATGACTTTGGTTCCGGTTTCTGTTCATTCACCTACCTCAAGCATCTTCCTGTCGATAAGCTGAAGATCGATGGCGCCTTCGTCCAGGGCCTGCCAAATACAAACGTCGATCAGGCCATGGTGCAATCCATGAATCAGATTGCCCATGCCCTGGGGAAACAAACCATTGCCGAGTTTGTCGAAAATCAGGCCACGCTGGATATACTGAAACAATTCGGCGTCGATTATGCACAGGGCAATTATCTTGGCAGACCGTCCATTGACCTGAATACCAGTATTGCCTTCAAGGAACAAGCGAGCCCTGCGTCCATATTGGTCAGCTGATTTATACCTCAGGCACCCCTGATTAATGCGTCATTCCGGGTCCACGCCGGGCTCGGAATCCAGGCGTTGAATCCAATGGCTTGCTGGATTCCCACTCCCTGCTTAAAGCATGCAGTGCGCGCTTTTCAGCAAGCACCGCTTGTTTAGATATTATAACTTTCGTGTAATACGACCATGTTTTTCAGTTTACGCTGTTCCCAGCGTTTTATCTCCAACTCGGGTTTATCGAGGAAGCTATTAACATAACCAACACACAGATAGGCAATCAGGCGGTGTCCCTGTGGCGCATGAAGGATCCGTTTTATACATTCAGCATCAAGGATACTAACCCAGCCCATACCGATATTCAGTGCCCTGGCCATGAGCCACATATTCTGTACCGCGCAGACCACGCTATAGGGCCCAACATCCTCCATTGAGGTCTGGCCTAAAACAGGGACATCATGTAGCGTGTAAAACACGGCAATGTTCACCGGTGCGGCTGTAATCCCTTCCAGTCTGAGGCCACGATATTGTGCCTGTCTTGCACCTGAAAAGCGTGTTGCCGCCTTTTCATTCTCTGCATGAAAACTATGCACAACTCTGTTCCTTG